>JGI12269J14319_10003760_pt1 | contig 14136 bp, 11 predicted proteins | sample PeaSoiSIISIP2007_FD_14319 | JGI IMG/M metagenome (IMG submission 14319) | reverse complement strand
GATCGGCTGGGCGGAGAGCGCGCGCTCGCAGCGCCGGACGTAGGCCGCCAGGGCCGCCCGCCCCGTCCCGCCCTCGCCGGCGAAGACGGTCCGGCCGATCAGCGCCTCGAGCGCGTCGGCGTCTTCGCCGAACGCGGCCTCGTAGGCCCTGGCGCGGCCGTAGAAGGCTTCGCCCAGCCGCCGCATCCGGCGCGGCACGGAGAGGTCGCCAACCCCGGTCTCGCGCAGGGCGTTATCGAGTGCGCTCGTGAAGGTGTCGAACAGGGCCTGGCTCGTCTCGACCGCTTCGGCCCCCTCGCCGCGCAACCGGTGAAGAAGCAGGATCACGTGCAGGCTGTAGAGCTCGAAGCGGCCCTCGATCGTGTCGGGGACGGCAAGCTCGGTGTAGAAGCCGGGCGCGCGCGCCTGAGCGACCGCTGCGGCGTAGAGTTTGGACGCCACGGTCTTCGTCCGACGTGGGCGGAACAGGCTTTGCAGCAACGGGTCGCCTCACTTTCGCCGTCGGCCGCGGCTAGGCGGCCATTGAACTAGGTGTTCGGGGGCGATAGGTCAAAGCCCTCGCTTCTTCGCGCTGAGGCCGTAAAAGCATGCTCCGCCGCGCCACGCCGTTCCTGCTCGGGCTCGCCGCATCGGCGGCGCTGGTCAGCGCCTGCACCCCGACGACCAGCTTCCAGGGCTTCCAGGCGATCGACGCCAAGCCGCAGGACGTGCAAGCCGGGGTCGACACCCGCGACAGCGTTCGCGCCAAGCTGGGTACGCCCTCGGTCGTCTCCACCTTCGATCCGGACGTCTGGTACTACATCTCGCAGGTCACCGAGAACCAGAGCTTCTACCGGCAGCGGCTGATCCGCCGCGACGTGGTGGCCATATCGTTCAACAAGGGCGGCGACACGGTGGCAACGGTCGACGACCTGACGCTGAAGGACGGGCGGGTGATCGCCTTCGACGGCCACACAACACCCACCCGCGGCCGCGAGCTGACTGTCATCGAGCAGCTGATCGGCTCGATCGGCAACGGCCAGCTGAACAACCCTGGCCAAGAGCAAAACCCCGGCAGCCGCCCAGGCCAGCCGTAATCCCGGCCCGGCCGCGCTAGCGGCAGGGTCCAGTTGAACCACGAAGGACACAAAGGGCACGAAGGTCGAGCGGAAGCCGCGGCCTCCAGACTGGTCCCTGACCCTTTGTGCCCTTCGTGTCCTTTGTGGTCGAAGACGATGCCGCCGCTTGCGCGACGGCCAGGACGCTAGTGGAACTTGCGGGCGAGGACCGCGAGCAGGAGTAGCGCCACGATGTTGGTGATCTTGATCATCGGGTTCACCGCCGGGCCGGCCGTATCCTTGTAGGGGTCGCCGACGGTGTCGCCGGTGACCGCGGCCTTGTGCGCCTCGCTGCCCTTGCCGCCGTAGTTGCCCTCTTCGATGTACTTCTTGGCGTTGTCCCAGGCGCCGCCGCCGGCGGTCATGGAAATGGCCACGAAGAGGCCGGTGACGATGACCCCGACAAGCATCGCGCCCAGAGCCGAGAAGGCATTGGATTTGCCGCCGATCCAGTCGATCACGAAGAAGAAGACGATCGGCGAGGCGACCGGCAATAGGGACGGCACGATCATCTCGCGGATGGCCGCACGCGTCAGGATGTCGACGGCGCGCCCGTACTCGGGTCGCACCTCGCCGGTCATGATGCCCGGGTTCTCCCTGAATTGGCGACGCACCTCTTCGACCACCGAACCGGCCGCCCGCCCGACGGCGGTCATCGAAAGCCCGCCGAACAGGAAGGGTAGGAGGCCCCCGAACAGCAGGCCGACCACGACGTAGGGGTTGGAAAGGTCGAAGGTGACCTCGCCGAGCCCCGCGAAGAACGGGAACGCGGCCGCGTTCGCCGGCGCCGAGAAGTAGTGCAGATCCTGGGTATAGGCCGTGAACAGCACGAGCGCGCCCAAGCCCGCGGAGCCGATGGCGTAGCCCTTGGTCACCGCCTTGGTGGTGTTGCCGACCGCGTCCAGCACGTCGGTGTGCACGCGCACCTCATGTGGCAGGCCGGCCATCTCGGCGATGCCGCCGGCGTTGTCGGTAACGGGGCCGAACGCGTCCAGGGCGACGATGAAGCCGGCCAGCGACAGCATGGTCGTGGTGGCGATCGCGATGCCGAACAGGCCGGCCAGATTGTAGGTGATGAGAATGCCGGCGATGATCACCAGCGCCGGCAGCGCCGTCGACTCGAGCGACACAGCCAGGCCCTGGATCACGTTCGTGCCGTGTCCGGAGACCGACGCCGCTGCGATGGACTTCACCGGGCGGAAGCCGGTGCCGGTGTAGTACTCGGTGATCACCACGATCGCGGCGGTGACGGCGAGGCCGACCATGCCGCAGCCGAACAGAGCGTTCGGTCCAACCGTCATGGCACCGATCTGCACCGCGGTGGGCACAAGCTGGTGGATCACCCACCAGACGGCGCCGATCGAGAGGATCCCGGTCACGATCAGGCCCTGGTAGAGGGCGCCCATGATGTTGTTGTTGCGGCCCAGGCGCACGAAGAAGGCGCCGATGATCGAGGTGATGATGCAGACCGCGCAGACCGCCAGCGGCAGCACCATCATCGAGGATTCCACCGCCGCGCCACGGAAGAAGATCGCCGCCAGCACCATGGTGGCGACGGTGGTCACCGCATAGGTCTCGAACAGGTCGGCGGCCATGCCGGCGCAGTCGCCGACGTTGTCGCCCACGTTGTCGGCGATGGTGGCCGCATTGCGCGGGTCGTCTTCAGGGATGCCGGCCTCGACCTTGCCAACCATGTCGCCGCCCACGTCGGCGCCCTTGGTGAAGATGCCGCCGCCGAGACGGGCGAAGATGGAAATTAGGCTGGCGCCGAAGCCCAGCGCGACCAGCGAATCGACCACCTCACGGCTGGACTCGGCCAAGCCCAGCCCCATGGTGAGGAACATGAAATAGCCGGCGACACCCAGGAGCGCGAAGCCCGCGACCAGCATGCCGGTGATGGCGCCGGACGTGAAGGCGAGCGAAAGGCCTTTGGCCAGGCTTTCACTGGCGGCCTGCGCCGTTCGCACGTTCGCGCGCACGGAGATCAGCATGCCGGCGAATCCGGCCGCGCCGGAGAGCGTCGCGCCGATGAAGAAGCCTAGCGCCGCGGTCCAGCCGAGCAGGAAGAAGGCGGCGACCAGGATCACGATGCCGACCAGGGCGATGGCGGTGTACTGGCGACGCAGGTAGGCCTGCGCCCCCTCCTGGATGGCCGCTGCGATCTCCTGCATGCGGGCATTGCCGGCCGGCATGCGCATCAGCCGCGCGGACTGGATAGCGCCGTAGGCCACCGCCAAAGCGCCGGCAGCGATCACCAACCAAAGAATGGAACTCATTGTCTAAGCGCCCCTTCGTTTTCTTCTGCACACGGGACATGCGGCCAAGAGGCGCGCTCTATTCGCGCCGGCCTGACCGCCTTCCCGGGATGGACGAGCGCGCGCGAAACGACACGCCCGAAAAAAGCGCGCGGAAAGTGCCAAATGTGGGCTGGCAGCGCAACCGCCCGTGAAAGCCGAAGAAAATCAGCTAGGGGGCCGCGTGCGGCGCGCGGACGAAGTGCTGCGCGGTCTGGCTGACGACGACGACGCCGCGCACGTTGCCCTGGCCCGCGATGGCCACCGCGTCGCGGAACAGGGTGGCGTCGAGCTTGCCCTCGTCGATCCGGTTGTAATCGTTGGCGACCACGAACGGCGTGCGGTAGGCGTCGCGCACGAGCGCGTCGCGGAAGAAAGGCTCCTTGTCGCGGAGCGCAAAATCGTCGGCGCGCGGGCTGAGCATGACCTTGGCGGTAACGAAGACGTAGTTGACGACCTGGCCGCCGACGACGATGGGCAGCGCCACCGGCGATAGCGTCACGGAATGATCGTCGGGCGGGTTCTGCGGATCGGCCGCCCATGCCGACCCCGCAAGGGCGAGCAAGCCGATGACGGCAAGGACGAGGCTGCGCATGCGCGGAAGCCTACGCCGCAAGGATTAATGAGCTCTCGCTAACCGCCGGCCGAACCGCTCGCTTGAACCGGAAGACACGGCCACGAGGCGCCAGCCGGCGACGGGGCCGGTGGTCCGCCAGAGCTCAGAGGCCCGCACCTCCAAGCGTACGCCGGCGACGCCCGCGCGAAGCCGAAATTCGGGACATGTAGGCTTCGGGCGCAGGCGCGCGCGGGCAGGCGTCGCGAGTGGAAGATGTCCCCAATTCAGCCCACGCTCTCCAGCCGCTCGAGCGCGCCTTCAAGCTTGGCCTTCGCGGCCTCGGCCTCGGCCAGCCGCTCGCGGTTCTCCTCGACCACCTCCTCGGGCGCACGGGCGACGAAATCGGCGTTGGCGAGCCTCTTCGCCGTCTTCTCGGCATCGGCCGTCAGAGCTGCGATGTCCTTCGCCAATCGGGCGCGTTCGCTGGCGACGTCGATGATCCCCGCGATTGGCAGCGCGCCGGTCGCCTCGCCGGCGACGAACTGCACCGCTCCGGGCGGCGGGGCGTTGGCGAGCTCGATCGTTGCCAGCCGCGCCAGCCGCTCGATCAGCACGCCATGGCGCGCGAGGCGCTCGCGCGTGACGGCACCGGCGCCGACCAGCACGAGCGGCGCCCGCGCCGCGGGCGGAACATTGGTCTCGGCGCGGATGGAGCGGACGGAGTCGACCAGGTCGATCAGCCACGCGATCTCGGCCGCCGCCTCGGCGTCGATCCAGTCGGAGCGCGTCTCCGGCCAGGCGGCGCTGATGAGGAGGCCCTCGGCGGGATCGCCGAACTCGCCCCACAAGGTCTCGGTGATGAACGGGCTGATGGGGTGAAGGAGCTTGAGGCAGACACGCAGCGTCCAGGCCGCCATGGCGCGGGTTTCGGCCTTCGTCGCCTCGTCGTCACCGGCCAGAATCGGCTTGGCCAGCTCGACGTACCAGTCGCAGAAGACGTTCCAGATGAAGCGGTAGAGCGCGTTGGCGGCCTCGGCGAAGGCGCCGGCGTCAAGCGCTTCGGTCGCCGCCGCGATGGTCCCCATCGCCTCGCCGCGGATCCAGCGGTTCAGAGTCGTCTCCACCGCGTCCGGATCGAAGCCCTCGACTGGAGCGCAGCCGTTCAGCTGGCAGAAGCGCGCGGCATTCCAGAGTTTGGTGCCGAAATTACGATACCCCTCAATTCGTTCTCTCGACAATTTGATGTTACGTGCCTGACCTGACAGCGCGGTCAGGGTGAAACGCAAAGCATCGCAGCCGTAGTCGTCGATCAGCTCGAGCGGATCGAGGACATTGCCCTTGGTCTTCGACATCTTGCGGCCCTCGGCGTCGAGGATGAGGGCGTTGAAGACGACGCGGCGGAACGGGACTTCGCCCATGAAGCGCAGGCCCATCATCATCATCCGCGCGACCCAGTAGAAGATGATGTCGACGCCGGTGATCAGCGTGTGGGTCGGGTAGAAGCGCCTCAGGTCCGGCGTCTCCTCTGGCCAGCCCAGGGTCGAAAAGGGCCAGAGGCCGGAGGAAAACCAGGTGTCGAGCACGTCCTCGTCCTGGCGCAGCGGCTCGTCGCGGCCGTAGTGCTCGCGCGCGGCGCCCATCGCCTCGGCCTCGGTCTCCTCGACAAAGATGCGCCCGTCGGGACCGAACCAGGCCGGGATGCGGTGGCCCCACCAGAGCTGGCGCGAGATGCACCAGGGCTCGATGTTGCGCATCCATTCGAAGAAGGTCTTCTCCGACGCTGCTGGCTCAAAGACAGTCTTGCCCTCCTCCACCGCGCGCATGGCCGGCTGCGCCAGCACCTTGGCGTCGACGTACCATTGGTCGGTCAGGTAGGGCTCGACGACCGCCCCCGAGCGCTCGCCGTGCGGAACGCTGTGGCGGGTTGGCTCGACGCCGCGCAGGAAGCCCAGCGCCTCCATTGTCTCGACCACCTTCTTGCGCGCCGTGAAGCGGTCGAGGCCGCGGTACTCGGGCGGAACCTCGCCGTTCAGCCGCGCCTGGGGGTCGAAGATGTTGATCATCGGCAGCCGATGACGCTGGCCCACGCGGAAGTCGTTGAAATCGTGGGCGGGCGTGATCTTGACCGCGCCCGAGCCCTTCTCCGGGTCCGCGTACTCGTCGGCGATGATCGGCAACGGCCGGCCGACGATCGGCAACCGCACGCACTTGCCGACCAGCGCCTTGTAGCGCTCGTCGGAGGGGTTCACCGCGACTGCGGTGTCGCCCAGCATGGTCTCCGGGCGGGTCGTGGCGATGACGATCTCGCCGGAGCCGTCCTCGAGCGGATAGGCGAAGCGCCAGAAGTGGCCGTCGACCTCGCGCTGCTCGACCTCGAGGTCGGAGATGGCGGTCTGCATCTCCGGGTCCCAGTTCACCAGCCGCTTGTCACGGTAGATGAGCTTTTGCTTATGAAGACTCACAAAAACCTTGCGAACAGCGCGCGACAGTCCCTCATCCAACGTGAACCGCTCGCGGCTCCAGTCGCAGGAGGCGCCCAGACGGCGCAGCTGCTTCGTGATCGAGGCGCCGGAGACTGCCTTCCACTCCCACACCTTCTCGACGAAAGCCTCGCGCCCCATATCGCGCCGGCCCATGTTGCCGCTGGCCGCAAGCTGGCGCTCGACCATCATCTGGGTGGCGATGCCGGCGTGGTCAGTACCGGGCAACCAGAGCGCAGCCTTGCCCCGCATCCGCTCGAAGCGGATCAGAACGTCCTGGAGCGTGTTGTTCAGCGCGTGTCCGATGTGCAGCGCGCCGGTGACGTTCGGCGGCGGGATGACGATCGTGAACGGCTCCGCCTCGGGGTTCCGGGCCAGCACGCCGTCGGGCGAGAAGGCGCCAGACGCCTCCCAACGGTCATAGAGGTCGGTTTCGACGGCTTTGAAATCGAAGGTCTTGTCGAGCATGGCAGTCCGTCGTTCGCGCCCTATCGATTAAACATTCATCCCCGCGAGGGCGGGGATCGAGGCCTTTTAACCACCAAGCACACCAAGCGCACCAAGGGTTCTGAGAACGCGCCGACGGTGCGGCCAATCGCGGCCCCTTGGTGCGCTTGGTGTGCTTGGTGGTCGAGTTGGCGTCCAGCCCCAGCTTCGCGGCAGAGCCGGAAACTGAGGCGAAAGGTAAGAAAGTCTAACGTACTCGCCGGCGGGCGATGCGTTCGACTTCTTCTTCGACCTTGGCCTGGACGATCGCCGGCAGGTGCTCGTCCAGCCATGCCTTTAGCAGCGGATTGAGCAGCTCGCGGACGACGTCCTCCAGCGTGCGGCTGCCCCGCGGCATGCCGATCGAGCGAGTGAGCTGGCCGAAAGCCGACGCGGTCTCGTCGGCGGTGGGCTCGCTGACCAGCGGCTCGTCGTCGAGCGGCGCGGCGAAGGCGACGGGCTCGGGCTCCGGCTCGGGCGCCGCGTGGACTTCGATGTCGCCATGGGTCTCGACCACCGGTTCGGGCTCGGGCGCGGGCAGGGGATTGGTGAGCTCGAGCACCTCCTCCGCCTCGACCTCGGCCACGACGGCCGGCTCAGGCTCGGCCGGCGCAGCCTCGGCGGCTGGCGCGGACTCGCCCTGCGGCTCATCCTCCGAGATGATCCGCCGGATGGAGGCCAGGATCTCCTCCATGGTCGGTTCCTGGACGTTCGGTTCAGACATCGTCTTGCCACGTGTGCAAAGGAGGTCGCCGATTCGGCAGCGTAGGCGGACTAGGACGATCCTGCAAACCTCGCGTGGCTGGGCGCCGCGCTCCGCCGCCGTCGCTAGAACACGAAGCCCGCAATCGCCTCAAAACCAGGCAGGACCGGCGGCGCGGCGTCGAACACCGCCCGCCATCCGACGCCGTCCGCGCCGCGCTGGTAGAGCCTGAGCGCGCCCACGCGCCCATCGCGCACGACAACCGCCAACCGCCCATCGCGCGCCAACGCCTGGGCCCAACTCTCGGGGGGAGCGCCGGCGACGGCCCCCTCGCAGACGATGACGTCGTAGAGGCCCTCGACGGGCGCAGCCAGGTCGCCATCGTCGCGTCGGGCAACGTCCAGGCCCATGGCTTCGAGCACCAGGGCGGCATAGGGGGCGGCGATCGCCAGCGCCCGCTCGCCGACCATCGGCCGCACGGCCTGCAGCATCTTGGCCGCTTCTCGTGGCCGCATCAGGAACCGGCCGGGCGCATACTCCACCTCGGCGTCGGCATAGGCCAGGTAGGCGCGCTCAGGCGGGCAAAGCATCTCGCGTGGGACCGAGCGCATGGCGCTCTGAATCGTCAGCATGGTCACGTCGTTAGGACGCACCTGGCTGTCGACCATGGTCTGGCGCTGGGCGGCGAAGTCGGGCTGCGGCATTGGCTCGGGCGCGGCGCCTTTTTGGGGAGGCGGGAATTGCGTCGCTTATAGGGCGGCTCTTAACGAGAGCGCAATCGAGCCCCTGCCATACATTGTTCGCGGCGGCGGGTTCTGTTAGCCATCGCGCCCTGCCGAAGCGGCCTGGTGGCGGAGTGGTGACGCAGCGGACTGCAAATCCGCGTACCCGAGTTCGATTCTCGGCCAGGCCTCCATCCCAACCTGGACCGGCCGCCGCGACGGCATTCGAGCCGCCGACGCCGCTGGCGATGGCGCTCTCCGAAGCCAAGTCCAGCGTCTTTCGCCTGCGTCGCACGCTGTCCGAAGCCGGGCGCGCGCCGCCACGCCTGGCCCGCCTCGACGACGCGCGCGCGTTCAAAGCGCCCCTCGCCGCCTCGCGCACGCCGCTCTGGTCGGAGACCGCACCCGGAGAGCAGGCGCTGCAGCTCGGCAAGGTGCACAACCTGCGCCGCGCGGCGATGAGCCTGGACGGTGTGCTGATCCCGGCGGGCTCCGTATTCAGCTTCTGGCGCCAGCTCGGCCGGGCGACCCGCGCGCGCGGCTACGTCGGGGGCCGCATGCTGCGCGAAGGCTGCATGATCCCGGCCCTTGGCGGCGGGCTCTGCCAGCTGTCGAATGCCCTCTACGACGTGGCGCTGCAGGCCGACTGCACGATCCTCGAGCGTCACCCGCACTCGCGGATCGTGCCTGGATCTGCTGCGGCGGCGGGCCGCGATGCGACGGTGGCCTGGAACTACGTCGACTTGCGTTTCACAAGCGCGCGCGACCTGCTTCTCTCGGTCACTCTCGACCGCGACGACCTCGTCGTCGGGCTGGCGGCGCGCGAGGGCGCCGGGGCGTTGCCGCCGACGCCATTCGATGCGCTCGCCGACGCGCGCATCGCCGCCCGCAGCTGCGCCACCTGTGGCGAGACCGACTGTCATCTGCACGAGCGCCTTCCCGCCGCGCCGGCAGCGACGCTTACCCGGCGCGCCTTGCTGGTCGACGAGGACTGGCCGGAGTTCCGCGCCTTCGTCGCTGCATCGGCCGAGCCCGGCGACGTCATCGGCGTGCCGCTGGACGGCGCGCGCTGGGGCTTAAGGCGCTATCGCTGGGACACCCACGGCTTCGCTTCGGTGGCCCAGGCGCCGCTGGCCGCGCTCGACCGGTCGCTGACCTGGCGGCGAACCCCGGCCGAGGGTCCGCTCCGCCGCGCGGCCGAGGCGCGCACCTCGGCCGCGATCGCCCGGGCGTTGGCCCGCCAGCTCGGCCCCGAGGTCGTCGAGCTCTGCGTCGCGCAGTCGCTGCTGCCGGAGCTATGGCGCGGAGGCTGGCTGGGCGGGCGTCGGTTCAGCGTCATGATGACGCGCCTGCCGATCGCCGTGCTGCAGGCGCGGCTGGACGCCGCCGTCGCCGCCCACCCCGAGCGCAAGAGCCTCGGCGACTACCGCGCGCCGGCTGCGCTCGCAGAGGCGGAGGCGGCGGCGCTCGCGGCCGCCGAGCGCATCGTGACACCGCACGCGGAGATCGCCGCCCTCTTCGCCGAGCGGGCGCTCAAGCTGGTTTGGGCGAGACCGCCGGCGCCGGCGCATATCGCCCCGCCGAGCGGCATCGTCGCCTTTCCGGGCCCGACCATCGCACGCAAGGGCGCCTACGAGCTGCGCGAAGCGGCGCGCGCCCTCGACCTCGTCGTCAGGCCGCTAGGCTCGATGCTGGAGGGCGCGGGCTTCTGGAAGGGCGTTCGCCTCGAGCCAACGCCCGCCGGCGGCCACTGGCTGGATGGCGTCGCCCTGGTCGCCCATCCGGCGTTGACCCAGGACGCGCCGCGCCGGCTGCTCGAAGCGCTGGCGGCCGGTATTCCGGTTGTCGCAACGCCCGCATGCGGGCTCGAGCCGGAGCCGGGGCTGATCCTGGTCCCGCCTGGAGACGCTGGCTTGCTCGCCGATTGCCTGCGGTCCCAGCTGGCCCCTGGCTGATCGAAGCCTGTTCGCACCTGCGCGTTTTCGCTATCGGTCGTCCTTGGCGTTGAAGGAGCTGGACGATGAAAGCGGCGGTCTATTACGAGAATGGCGCACCGGATGTGCTCAAGTACGAGGACGTCCCGGATCCGACGCTGCATCCCAAGGGGGTCCTGGTCCGGGTCGAGGCGGTTTCGATCGAGGGCGGCGACACGCTGAACCGCCTGCGCGGCCCGTTGGTGACCCGCCCGCACATCGTCGGCTACCAGGCTGCAGGCGAGATCGTCGCGGTCGGCGACGAGGTGACGACGCTGAAGGTCGGGCAAAAGGTCGCCACGTCGGCCGCGTTTGGCTCGCACGCCGAGCTGCGCTCCGTTCCGGCCCGCTCCTGCTGGGTGGTCCCCGACGGCTTCGACGTCAAGCTCGCCGCGCCCATCCCAGTTACTTTCGGCACCGCCGATGAGTGCCTGTTCGAGTTCGGCCGCCTGAAGGCGGGCGAGACGGTGCTGGTGCAGGCCGGCGCGAGCGGCGTCGGCGTCGCGGCGATCCAGCTGGCCAAGCGCGCGGGCGCAACCGTGCTCGCGACAGCCTCGTCCGACGCGCGGCTCGAGGCGCTGAAGCCCCTCGGACTCGACCACGGCATCAACTATCGGACCGAGGACGTGGTAAAATCGGTGATGCGACTCACCGACAACAAGGGCGCGAACCTGGTCGTTGATTCGGTCGGCGGAACGACGCTGCAGGGCAGCATCAACGCGCTCGCCTACCGCGGCCGCGTGTCGATGGTCGGCGCGGCTGGGCGCGAGCCGATGGTCGTGGATGTCGGCGGCATGATGGGCGGCAACCGCTCGCTGACCGGCGTCTTCCTGGGGGCCGAGATCGGCACGGAGCGGGTCTACAACATGATCCAGCAACGGATTGACGAGGCCGCGCGCGGGGAGCTCAAGGTCGTCATCGACCGCACCTTCCCGCTCTCGGAAGCCGCCGCGGCGCACGCCTACATCGAAAGCCGTCAGGCCGTCGGCCGCGTCCTGCTCGTTCCCTGACCTCGGCGCGTTAACCAGTGATTAACCATCAGCGCCCAGCCTCAGCGTTGTCTTCCTGAAGACACCCCACCATTACCAACTACGAGCCCGGCTTCGGCCGGGCTCTTTTTTGCGCCGGCGGTCGCCAGGGCGGCCAGCTTGATCGTGCCGGCGCGCGCGCGTATAGCCGCCATCCTTCGGCGCATTCCCCGGTAGCTCAGCTGGTAGAGCAGTCGGCTGTTAACCGACTTGTCGCAGGTTCGAGTCCTGCCCGGGGAGCCACTTCCCGCATATCGCGCAACCGCAGTCTCCCCGCTCTCAGAGGGGGCTCGCGAACGCGGTTAGCGATCGATCAAGCATGTCGGCCGAGAATAGAGACATGATCCGTGAGGCCCACGATGGGTTCGGGGAGTCCGCGGCCGGCCCGGCGCACGACTCGAGCGCGTCCGCAACGGACGGCGACCGGCGCAGCGGCGTCGAACGCCGCGCCGACTTCCGCGCGCGAACGCTGGTGGTCGGCAAGGTCGTTATCGGCGAGACTCTGACCGACTGCATCGTTCGCAACCTGTCGGTCCGCGGCGCGCAGGTGCGCGTGCCGGGGGCGGGCGAGCTGCCACCCTCGATCCAGATCTTGCTGCCGGGCGAGGACCTCCTGTTCGACGCCACGATCGTCTGGCGGAATGGAGACAAGATCGGTGTTTCGTTCACCGCACACCGCGACCTTCGCCGGGATGGCGATGCGCGCTAGCGGCTTGGCCCGATTGCGCCTAAGCCCCGCGCCCTCAAAGCGCGGCGACCTGGACTCGGTATAGGTCGCTGGCGGCCTTAAACGTCGGGAACGGGAACTTGGTCGGCGCCCCCGCCAGCGTGGCCGCCAGCATCTCGAGATGCGCTGCCCAGCCGGCGCAGGCGCGGCCCGCGTCCTCGTCGGCCGGCACCGAGACGGTCAGCGTCATCTCGACTTCAGCGCCGACCGGCGCGAGCTCAAAGCGGATGGGCCGTTCGGGCTCACCGGGGCCGCTCCAGGAGAATTCGAGGAGCCGCATGGGCTCAAACGCGGTCACCGCGCTGTCGATGACGATGCCGCTGTCCTCGAACGCCAGCTTGGCGGCGCCGCCCAGCCGAGACTCGATGGTCCCGGGAGCGAGCCACTGGACGCGAACGTCCGGCTTGGTGAGCGCGTCCCACACCTCCTCGATATGGTTGTCGAGCATGAGGTCGAAGCGGCCCTCTGTGACGGCGCCCTTGCGGGTGAAGGTCGCGAGCGGAAACAGCGGTTCGGACATCGGCGAAGCTCCCTCGCGTTGCCCGGGCTTCAGCGGCTAAGTCAGTAGGCTGCCCAGACGAAGACCCGGAAGGTGTTGTTGTCCTTGGCGTTTGCGCCGGCGCCGTCGAAGTCGCTGCCGGCGCCGTTGAAGGTGACGTAGTCGGTGTACTGGGCGCCGACGCGGACGTTGAAGCGCGGCCCGAGCGGCGAGGATCCACGGCCGAATGGCGTCCCGTCGACCTGCACCAGGAAGCCTGAGCTGTCCGGCCGCATCGTGCGGTTGCCGGCGTAGAGCAACGCATCGGTGCTGCCCCACGTGTCGAACGCGGCCACCGTGACGCCCACGGCGTCGTGCCAGTAGTAGGAGCCGTCGATGCGGACGTCCTGGAGTATGTCGCGGCCGTTGGCGACATTGCCGAGCGCCTGCGAGGCGGCCAGATCCTGAGTCTCGTAGGTGTAGCGGGCGTTGACGGTCCAGACGTCGTGCTTGGCGGCAAACCGCTGATACGATGCGTCGAGCACCCAGTCGTCGTAGTGATCGGTGAGACCGGTCGTGCGGTCGAGGCCTGGGAAGATGTTCGAGTGCATCCACAAGCCGCCGACCTCGATGTTCTGGTCGCCCCAGTTCTTGTCGTAGGCCACGCGCACGTAGGGCGCGACGCCATCGATGGCGCCCGGGTCCGTCGGGTCGACCCCGGCATGGGTGAGGAAGCTCGCGCCCGGCGAGCCGTAGCCGCCCGCCTCGACGTAGAATGCGTCGTCGATCCAGGCATAGGCGGTTACGCCCACCGTGTTCTGGGCGAAGCCGCCGATGATCGGAGAGGCGCCCGGCGTCGGCGCGAGCGCCGAGGTCGTGTAGGGGTAGCCCCAGGCCGGCAAGGTGTTGAAGGCATCTTGCACCGTCGGCGCGTTGTTCGCGCTGAGGCCGAGCAGCACGCTGACCTTGTCGATCGTCACGGTGGTCACGGCGCGCAGGTCGAGGTTGTCCCAGTGGTACGCGTTGGCGATCCCGTCGTATGTCGCTTGGACGAACCCGCCAAAGTGCTGGCCGAGGCCGCCGGCGAGGAACAGGCTGACCTGGTCGAGCCCCACGTTGTTGTTCGACTTGAAATTGCCCGGCGGCGGGTTCTGGGCCTTTTCGGTGTTGACGTAGGAGGCGACGACCATTGCCGACAGCGGCACGTTGAAGCTGGTCGTGCGCGTCGTGTAGCCATGCAGTTTGAACTCTCGCCCGTAGGGCGTGAGCTGCGGCCCGAAGCTTCCGACGTGGCAGCCCGCGCAGGGCTGACCCGTCTGCACCGCAAAGGCCGGAACCGCCGCCGCGTTGGTGGCGCTGAAAGCGATCGCAGCCGTCGCCAGGACGGCACCGGCCGCGATCTGTTGAACTAGAACTCGCATCACGAATCATCCCCCCTGGACGTCGATTCTTCGAACGTAGCCTACCACTTGGCCGAGTAGAGACTGCACCAGCCGGTCGGGCTGACCGGGCCGTTCACCACCTTGCAGTCGGTCGGCTGCAGCCACTGGCTGCAGGTGTTGCAGCGCTGGCCGCCTTTCGGGATCGGCTGG
>JGI12269J14319_10003756_pt1 | contig 14144 bp, 10 predicted proteins | sample PeaSoiSIISIP2007_FD_14319 | JGI IMG/M metagenome (IMG submission 14319) | reverse complement strand
GGGCGGGCGACTAGGAGTGTAGCTCAATTGGCTAGAGCACCGGTCTCCAAAACCGGGGGTTGGGGGTTCGAGTCCCTCCACTCCTGCCACGTTAGAGGACCAGGCGAGATCGAAGAGTTAGGAAGGTCATGGCGAAGCTAAGTCCCGTCGAGTTCTTCCACCAGGTGCGCCAGGAGACCGCCAAGGTCACCTGGCCGTCGCGCAAGGAGACCACGGTCACCACCGGCATGGTGTTCCTCATGGTGCTGGCCTGCGCGCTGTTCTTCATGGCGGTGGATGCGCTGCTTTCCGTCGGGGTTCGCGCGCTGATCGGGTTCGGAGGCTGATAGAAGTGACGCATCGTTGGTACGTCGTGCATGTCTACTCGGGCTTCGAGCGCAAGATCGCCCAGTCGATCCGCGAGCAGGCCGAGAGCCAGGGCATGGCCGACAAGTTCACGGAAGTGCTGGTGCCGACCGAGGAGGTCGTGGAACTGCGCCGCGGCGCCAAGGTGAACGCGGAGCGCAAGTTCTTCCCCGGCTACGTTCTGGTGAAGATGGAGATGACCGACGAGACCTGGCATCTGGTGATGAACACGCCGAAGGTGACGGGTTTCCTCGGCGGCAAGGGCCGTCCGACGCCGATCACCGAGGCCGAGGCGATGCGCATCCAGCGCCAGGTCCAGGAAGGGATCGAGCGGCCGAAGCCGGCGATCATCTTCGAGATCGGCGAGCAGGTCCGGGTCTGCGACGGCCCCTTCACCTCGTTCAACGGGCTGGTGGAGGAAGTGGATGAGGAGAAGGGCCGGCTCAAGGTGGCGGTCTCGATCTTCGGACGCGCCACGCCGGTGGAGCTCGAGTACTCGCAGGTCGAGAAGGTCTGAGAGCGGGCGGCGGGACGGTCCCGCCGCGTCGGAACTTGCGGGAGGCGCGCCATCGCCGCACCGCGCAATCCCAGGAAAGGGGTTTGATCAATGGCAAAGAAGATCGAAGGCTACATCAAACTGCAGATCCCGGCCGGCAAGGCCAATCCCTCGCCGCCGGTGGGGCCCGCGCTCGGTCAGCGCGGCCTCAACATCATGACCTTCTGCAAGGAGTTCAATGCGGCGACGCAGAACCTCGAACCGGGCATGCCGATCCCGGTGGTGATCACCTGCTTCTCCGACCGGTCGTTCACCTTCGTCACCAAGACGCCGCCGGCGAGCTATTTCCTGCTCAAGGCGGCCGGCATCGAGAAGGGGTCCCAGACCACGGGCCGCGGCTTCGTGGGCAAGGTGACCACGGCGCAGCTGCGCAAGATCGCCGAGCAGAAGATGGCCGATCTGAACGCCAACAGCATCGAAGCGGCGGTGCAGATGATCAAGGGTTCGGCCCGTTCGATGGGCCTTCAGGTGGTGGAGTAGGACGATGGCACTGGGCAAGCGAGGCAAGAAGGCCCGCGAGGGCCTCGACCGGAACGCCTTCTACAAGGTCGACACGGCGGTGGACCTGATCAAGCGAGGCGCCACGGCGAAGTTCGACGAGACCGTGGAAGTGGCGATGAATCTGGGCGTCGATCCGCGCCAGTCGGACCAGAACGTCCGCGGCGTGGTGCAGCTTCCCCACGGCACGGGCAAGAGCCTCCGGGTCGCCGTCTTCGCCAAGGGCGACAGGGCGAAACTGGCCAAGGAGGCTGGCGCCGACCTGGTGGGTGCTGAGGATCTGGCCGAGCAAGTGCAGGCGGGAAAGATCGACTTCGACAAGTGCATCGCCACGCCGGACATGATGGCCATCGTAGGACGCCTGGGCAAAGTGCTGGGCCCCCGCGGGCTGATGCCGAACCCGAAGCTCGGCACCGTGACCAACGACGTGGCCCAGGCGATCAAGGCGACCAAGGGCGGGCAGGTCGAGTTCCGCGCCGAGAAGACGGGCCTGATCCATGCGGGCGTCGGCAAGGCGAGCTTCAGCAAGGAAGCCCTGATCGACAACGTGAAAGCGTTTGTCGGCGCGGTCGCCAGGGCGAAGCCCTCGGGCGCCAAGGGCAGCTACATAAAGAAGGTGAGCATCAGCTCGACCATGGGGCCGGGCGTGAAGCTGGAGATCGCGAGCCTGCTGGGCTAGGCGATCGCCGTACTGGAATTCCGACGCTTCGGCATATCGCCGGGGCGCCGGTGAAGCGGGGCGCGCCCGGTGGGCTCGCTCCGAACCTGTCCGAGACTGCGGGTGCCCGAAGGGACTTGTCCCCGAAGGCTTAATCGCGCGAAGCGCCCGCAATAGGCAGGAGGACAACCGTTCATCGGCCAATGCTCTGGCCGGCGGCGGCTTGAACTTCTGGGACAGGCGAACCGGATCGGCCGGGCCTGTCCTGGCTGATCCATGTGCAACGGGCCGGACGGGAATAGTCCCGGAAGGCCCAGGCATCGGAGACGATAAGTGGACCGATCGCAAAAGCAGAAGCTGGTCGACTCCCTGCATGACGTCTTGGCCAAGACGGAGCTGGTCGTCGTGACCCAGCAGTCCGGCCTGACGGTCGCCGAAGTGACGACGCTTCGCCGGCAGATGCGGGAAGCCGGTGCCGGCTTCAAAGTGACTAAAAATCGGCTCGCTCGTCGCGCTCTCGAAGGCACGAAGTTCGCCAAGCTAGCGCCTCTCTTCAAAGGGCCCACGGCGGTCGCCTATTCGACCGATCCAGTGGCCGCCGCGAAGGTGGCGATCAGTTATGCCAATGCGAACGAAAAGCTCACCATCGTCGGCGGGGCGATGGGCGACACGCTGCTCGACCCCAACGGGGTCAAGGCGCTCGCGACCCTGCCGTCGCTGAACGAGCTGAGAGCCAAGCTCATCGGCATGCTGCAGACCCCGGCGACGCGCGTCGCCCAGGTTCTGCGGGCGCCGGCGGGCCAGCTCGCCCGTGTCTTCGGGGCCTATGCGAACAAGGCCGGTTGAGGATCCCCAAAGTTCAAGCCGATAGGAGAAAATGACAATGGCCGATCTACAGAAGTTGGTTGACGAGCTCTCCAAGCTGACTGTCATCGAGGCAGCGGAGCTCAGCAAGAAGCTCGAGGAAGCGTGGGGCGTCTCTGCCGCGGCCCCGGTGGCCGTCGCGGCTGTCGCCGCCGCTGCCGCCGCCCCCGCGGCCGAGCAAGAGGAGTTCGCCGTCATGCTCATGGCTGCCGGCGAGAAGAAGATCAACGTGATCAAGGAAGTGCGCGCGGTGACCGGGCTTGGCCTGAAGGAGGCCAAGGATCTGGTCGAAGCCGCACCGAAGGCGGTCAAGGAAGGCGTCAACAAGACCGAAGCCGCCGAGATCAAGAAGAAGCTGGAAGACGCGGGCGCGAAGGTCGAGCTGAAGTAGGCAAGACCGCCCGCACCACTGCCGGGACAACCGGCCGGCGGGTTGCTTGAGACAAGGAACTCGCCGGCCGGTGCCGGCAGGCAACGACGAAGAAGCGGAGAGACGACGAACCCTTGGGGCCAGGATGGCCCCGCTTAGAACCCAGGGGCTCATAGAGCCCCGCTGAGGACGAGGACATCGATGACGAAGTCGTTTACCGGTCGCAAGCGCATTCGCAGGGATTTCGGGCGGATTCCGGAGATCAGCCGGATGCCGAACCTGATCGAGGTTCAGAAGAGCTCTTACGACCACTTCCTCCAGATCGGCGTGACGCCCGACAAGCGCGTCAGCGTCGGCCTTCAGGAGGTCTTCAAATCGGTGTTCCCGATCCGCGACTTCTCGGAGCGGGCCGAGCTTCAGTTCGTCAAGTACGAGCTGGAAGAGCCGAAATACGACGTGGAGGAGTGCCAGCAGCGCGGCATGAGCTTTGGCGCGCCGCTCAAGGTCACCCTCAGGCTCGTGGTCTGGGACGTGGACGAGGACAGCGGCGCGCGCTCCATCCGCGATATCAAGGAGCAGGACGTCTATATGGGCGACATGCCCCTGATGACGGCCAACGGCACCTTCATCATCAACGGAACCGAGCGCGTCATCGTCAGCCAGATGCACCGGTCGCCCGGCGTCTTCTTCGACCACGACAAGGGCAAGACCCATTCCTCGGGCAAGTATCTCTATGCCGCCCGGGTGATTCCCTACCGCGGCTCCTGGCTCGACTTCGAGTTCGACGCCAAGGACCTCGTCTATGTTCGCATCGACCGGCGCCGGAAGCTGCCGGCCACGACCCTGCTGCTGGCGCTCTGGGGCAAGGGCGCGGAGCAGCACCTGGCCGAGCTCGCCGATGCCACCAAGCTGGAGGACGATGAGCGCCGCACCGGCGGCATGTCGGCCGACGAGATCCTCGGCTTCTTCTACGACACGGTGGCCTTCACCCATTCCAAGAAGGGCTGGCAGACGCCTTTCGATGCGGCGCGCATGCGCGGCATCAAGCTGGTCCGCGATCTGGTGGATGCCAAGACCGGCAAGACGGTGGCCGAGGCAGGCGCCAAGATGACCGCCAGGCTCGCGAGGAAGCTCCAGGAGAACGGCCTGAAGCAGCAGCTGGTCACGGTCGAGGATCTGATTGGACGGTACGCGGCCGCCGATCTCATCAACGAGCAGACCGGCGAGATCTTCGTCGAGGCGGGCGACGAGCTGACCGCCGCGATCATCGAGCAGGTCGAGCAGGCGGGCATCACCACGCTGCCGACGCTCGCCATCGACCATGTCAACGTCGGCCCCTACATGCGCAACACCTTCGCGGCCGACCGGAACCGGACCCGCGAGGACGCCCTCATCGACATCTACCGCGTCATGCGGCCGGGCGAGCCGCCGACCCTCGACACGGCGGAAGCCCTGTTCCAGGGCCTGTTCTTCGACAACGAGCGCTACGACCTTTCGGCCGTGGGCCGGGTGAAGATGAACTCGCGCTTGAGCGTCCTGCCGCCGGAGCGTTTCGACCCGGCCGGCGCCGACGACCAGGTGCGCGTGCTGCGCAAGGCTGACATCCTGGCCATCCTCAAGGTCTTGACCGACCTCAAGGACGGGCGGGGCGAGATCGACGACATCGACCATCTCGGCAACCGGCGGGTGCGCTCGGTCGGCGAGCTGCTGGAGAACCAGTATCGCATCGGGCTCCTGCGCATGGAGCGGGCGATCCGCGAGCGCATGAGCTCGGTCGAAATCGACTCCGTCATGCCCCATGACCTGATCAACGCCAAGCCGGCGGCGGCCGCGGTGCGCGAGTTCTTCGGTTCCTCGCAGCTGTCCCAGTTCATGGACCAGACCAATCCCCTGTCCGAGATCACCCATAAGCGCCGGCTTTCGGCCCTTGGGCCGGGCGGCTTGACCCGCGAGCGCGCCGGGTTCGAAGTCCGCGACGTGCATCCGACCCATTACGGCCGGATCTGCCCNATCGAGACGCCGGAAGGCCCGAATATCGGCCTCATCAACAGCCTGGCCACCTATGCCCGGGTCAACCAGTACGGCTTCATCGAGAGCCCGTACCGCATCGTCGAAAAGGGCGTCGTGACGGATCATTCCGTCTATCTCTCGGCCATGGAGGAGGGGCGGTTCACCATCGCCCAGGCCAATGCCGAGCTCGACAGCCGGCGCCGCTTCACCTCCGACCTGATCTCCTGCCGGCGGGGCGGCGACTTCGTCATGTCCCGGCCCGAGGACATCAACTACATGGACGTCTCGCCCAAGCAGTTGGTGTCGGTGGCCGCCGCACTCATCCCCTTCCTGGAGAATGACGACGCCAACCGCGCCCTCATGGGCTCCAACATGCAGCGCCAGGCGGTGCCGCTGCTCCGCGCCGAGGCGCCTCTGGTCGGCACCGGCATGGAGGAGACCGTGGCACGGGATTCGGGCGTCGCCATCGGCGCCCGGCGCTCGGGCATGGTCGACCAGGTGGATGCGACCCGCATCGTCATCCGGGCAACCGACGAGACCAAGTCGGATGCGCCGGGCGTGGACATCTACAACCTGCTGAAGTTCCAGCGCTCCAACCAGAACACCTGCATCACCCAGCGTCCGCTGGTGAAGGTCGGCGACATCGTGACCAAGGGCGACATCGTCGCCGATGGACCCTCGACCGACCTGGGCGAGCTGGCGCTGGGCCGCAACGTGCTCTGCGCCTTCATGCCCTGGCAGGGCTACAACTTCGAAGACTCGATCCTGATCTCCGAACGCCTNGTCAGCGACGATGTCTTCACCTCGATCCACATCGAGGAGTTCGAGGTGATGGCCCGCGATACCAAGCTGGGCCAGGAGGAAATCACCCGCGACATCCCCAATGTCGGCGAGGAAGCGCTCAAGAACCTCGACGAGGCGGGCATCGTCTATATCGGCGCCGAGGTGAAGCCGGGCGACATCCTGGTGGGCAAGGTGACGCCGAAGGGCGAATCGCCGATGACGCCGGAGGAAAAGCTCCTGCGCGCCATCTTCGGCGAAAAGGCCTCCGACGTGCGCGATACCTCCATGCGCCTGCCGCCCGGAGTCTCCGGCACCATCGTCGAGGTCCGCGTCTTCTCCAGGCGCGGCGTCGACAAGGACGAGCGCGCGCTCGCCAATGAGCGCACGGAAATCGAGCGTCTGGCCAAGGACCGCGACGACGAGAAGGCCATCATCGAGCGCAGCTTCTACGGCCGGCTCAAGGAGCTGCTCCTGAACCAGACCGCCGGCGGCGGGCCCAAGGGGCTGAAGGCGGACAGCAAGGTGACCGACAAGCTCCTGGGCGAGTTCACGCCCGGGCAGTGGCGCCAGATCACGGTCAAGAACGACAAGCGCATGGCGGACATCGAGTCCCTGAAGAAGCAGTTCAACGGCAGCATCCAGGCCATCGAAGCCCGCTTCAACAACAAGGTCGAAAAGCTCCAGGCCGGCGCCGAACTGGCGCCGGGCGTGATGAAGATGGTCAAGGTCTTCGTCGCCGTGAAGCGCAAGCTCCAGCCGGGGGACAAGATGGCCGGTCGGCACGGCAACAAGGGCGTGGTGTCCAAGATCGTCCCGGTCGAGGACATGCCCTACCTCGATGACGGCACGCCGGTCGACATCGTGCTGAACCCGCTGGGCGTGCCGAGCCGCATGAACGTCGGCCAGATCCTGGAGACCCATCTGGGTTGGGCCTGCGCCAACCTGGGCCACCAGATCGGACAATTGCTCGAAGCCTCCAAGACCGCGGGCAAGACGGCCGAGCTGCGCAAGCACTTGAAAGCGATCTACGGCGACCGCACCTACAAGCAGGAAGTGACCGAACTGGACGATCCCCAGACCCTGGAGCTGGCCGAACATCTGCGCCACGGCGTCCCCGTTTCTTCGCCCGTCTTCGACGGCGCGACGGAGCAGGACATCGTGGAGATGCTGGAGCTGGCGGGGCTGCATCGGTCCGGCCAGGTCCATCTGACCGACGGGCGCACGGGCGACCGGTTCGAGCGGAAGGTGACCGTCGGCTACATCTACATGATGAAGCTGCACCATCTGGTGGACGACAAGATCCACGCCCGCTCCATCGGCCCCTACAGCCTGGTCACCCAGCAGCCGCTGGGCGGCAAGGCCCAGTTCGGCGGCCAGCGCTTCGGCGAAATGGAGGTCTGGGCCCTGGAAGCCTACGGCGCCGCCTACACCTTGCAGGAGATGCTGACGGTGAAGTCGGACGACGTTTCCGGCCGCACCAAGACCTACGAGGCGATCGTGCGTGGCGACGACAATTTCGAGGCCGGCATCCCGGAATCCTTCAACGTGCTGGTGAAGGAACTCCGGTCGCTCGGCCTCAACGTCGAACTCGAGCAGCGCAGCTATTGATCGCGCCGATCAGAACCCGATTCGGGAGTATGCAATGAACCACGAGCTCATCGCCGCCTTCGGCCAGACGACCGGTACGCAAAGCTTCGATCAGATCAAGATCTCGATCGCGAGCCCCGAGCGCATCCGGTCCTGGTCCTTCGGCGAGATCAAGAAGCCGGAGACGATCAACTACCGCACCTTCAAGCCGGAGCGGGACGGCCTGTTCTGCGCCCGCATCTTCGGGCCGATCAAGGACTATGAGTGCCTGTGCGGCAAGTACAAGCGGATGAAGTATCGCGGAATCATCTGCGAAAAGTGCGGCGTCGAGGTGACCCTTTCCAAGGTGCGCCGCGACCGCATGGGGCATATCGAGCTCGCCTCGCCGGTCGCCCATATCTGGTTCCTGAAGTCGCTGCCGAGCCGCATCGGCCTGCTCCTCGACATGACGCTGAAGGACCTCGAGCGCATCCTCTATTTCGAGAACTTCGTCGTCATCGAGCCGGGCCTGACGCCTCTGAAGCAGCATCAGCTGCTGAACGAGGACCAGTACATGGCGGCCCAGGACGAGCACGGGGTCGATTCCTTCCAAGCCGGCATCGGCGCCGAAGCGCTCCGGATCATGCTCTCCGCCATCAACCTTGAGGAAGAGCGCGACCGGATGCGCATCGATCTCAAGGAGACGAACTCGGAGGCCAAGCGCAAGAAGCTGGTCAAGCGCCTGAAGCTGGTCGAGGCCTTCCTTGCCTCGGGCAGCAAGCCCCAGTGGATGATCATGGAGGTGATTCCGGTGATCCCGCCGGAACTGCGCCCCCTGGTCCCGCTGGATGGCGGGCGCTTCGCCACCTCGGACCTCAACGACCTCTATCGCCGGGTCATCAACCGCAACAACCGCCTGAAGCGGCTGATCGAGCTGCGGGCGCCTGACATCATCGTGCGCAACGAGAAGCGCATGCTGCAGGAGGCGGTGGACGCGCTGTTCGACAACGGCCGGCGCGGCCGGGTCATCACCGGCGCCAACAAGCGGCCCTTGAAGTCCCTTTCGGACATGCTGAAGGGCAAGCAGGGCCGCTTCCGGCAGAACCTTCTGGGCAAGCGCGTCGACTATTCGGGACGCTCGGTCATCGTCGTGGGGCCGGAGCTGAAGCTGCACCAGTGCGGCCTGCCCAAGAAGATGGCCCTCGAGCTGTTCAAGCCTTTCATCTATTCGAAGCTCGAGCTCTATGCCATGGCCTCCACCATCAAGGCGGCCAAGCGCATGGTGGAGAAAGAGCGCCCCGAGGTCTGGGACATCCTGGAGGAAGTCATCCGCGAGCACCCGGTGCTGCTCAACCGCGCACCGACCTTGCACCGCCTGGGCATCCAGGCCTTCGAGCCGGTGCTGATCGAGGGCAAGGCGATCCAGCTCCATCCGCTGGTCTGCACCGCCTTCAACGCCGACTTCGACGGCGACCAGATGGCGGTGCACGTGCCCCTTTCGTTGGAGGCGCAGCTCGAGGCCCGCGTGCTGATGATGTCGACCAACAACATCCTGTCGCCCGCCAACGGCAAGCCGATCATCGTGCCCAGCCAGGACATCGTGCTCGGCCTCTACTACGTGACCTTGGAAGGCAAGAACGAGCCCGGCGCGGGCATGGCCTTCTCGGACATCGGCGAGATCCAGGCGGCCTTGAACGCCAAGGCGATCACGCTGCACACGCCGATCAAGGCGCGCACCCAGATCTACGACGACAAGGGCGAGCTGGTGACCAAGGTGATCCAGACGACCCCCGGGCGCATGCTCCTGGCGGAGATCCTGCCCAAGCATCCCAACCTGCCCATCAGCGTCATCAACCGGGTGCTGACGAAGAAGGAGATCACCAACGTCATCGATGCCGTCTACCGCCATTGCGGCCAGAAGGAGACGGTGATCTTCGCCGACCGGATGATGGGGCTGGGCTTCCACTACGCCTGCCGGGCCGGCATCTCCTTCGGCAAGGATGACCTGATCGTGCCGAAGGCGAAGGAGAAGCTCGTCGCCGACGCCCAGCGCAAGGTCAAGGAATACGAGCAGCAGTACCTCGACGGCCTGATCACCCAGGGCGAGAAGTACAACAAGGTGGTCGACGTCTGGTCGAACTGCACCGAGCGGGTCGCCGACGAGATGATGAAGGCGATGTCCGAGCACGCCTCGGGCAGCCAGATCAACTCGGTGTACATGATGGCCCATTCCGGCGCCCGCGGCTCGGCGGCCCAGATCAAGCAGCTGGCCGGGATGCGCGGCCTGATGGCCAAGCCTTCGGGCGAAATCATCGAGACGCCGATCATCTCCAACTTCAAGGAGGGGCTGACCGTCCTCGAATATTTCAATTCCACCCACGGCGCCCGCAAGGGCCTCGCCGACACGGCGCTGAAGACCGCCAACTCGGGCTATCTGACGCGCCGGCTCGTGGACGTGGCCCAGGACGCCATCATCGTCGAGGTGGATTGCGGCACGACCCGCGGTCTGCAAGTGAAGGCGGTGGTCGAGGGCGGGGAGGTCATCTCGCCCCTGTCCGAGCGCATCCTCGGCCGGTCGGCCGCGGTCGACATCGTCGATCCGCTGAAGGGCGGGCGCATTCTCGCCGCCGGAGAGCTGATCGACGAAGAGAAGGTGGAGACCATCGACCGCGCCGGCATCGACAAGGTCATGATCCGGTCGGTCCTCACCTGCGAGACCAAGAACGGCGTCTGCGCCGCCTGCTACGGGCGAGACCTCGCTCGCGGCACGGCGGTCAATGTCGGCGAGGCGGTGGGCGTCATCGCCGCTCAGTCGATCGGCGAGCCCGGCACGCAGCTCACGATGCGGACCTTCCACATCGGCGGCGCGGTCCAGCGCGGCGCCGAGCAATCCAGCGTCGAAGCGGCCTTCGATGCTCAGTTGACCATCAAGAACCGCAACGTCGTGGTCAACAGCGAGGGCGTGCCGATCGTCATGGGCCGGAACTGCGAGCTGGTGCTGAGCGACGAGGCGGGGCGGGAGCGCGCCCGCCATCGGGTGCCATACGGCGGCCGGTTGCTGGCCGACCATGGCACCGCGGTAACCAAGGGCCAGAAGCTGGCCGAGTGGGACCCTTACACTCTGCCGATCATCACTGAGCGCGAGGGCATCGCCAACTATCTCGACCTGGTCGAGGGCCTGTCCATGCGCGAGGTGCTGGACGAGACCACCGGCATCACCAACCGCGTCGTCATCGACTGGAAGCAGCAGCCGCGGGGCAATGACCTGAAGCCGCGCATCACGCTGACCGACGGCAAGGGCAAGATCCTGAAGCTGGCCAACGGCCTGGAAGCCCGCTACTTCATGTCGGTCGACGCCATCCTGTCGGTCGAGAACGGCGCCCAAGTCAGGGCCGGCGACGTGCTGGCGCGCATCCCGCGGGAGTCCTCCAAGACCCGCGACATCACCGGCGGTCTGCCGCGGGTGGCCGAACTGTTCGAGGCCCGCAAGCCGAAGGACTTCGCGATCATCAGCGATCTGGATGGGCGGGTCGAATTCGGCAAGGACTACAAGACCAAGCGTCGTATCCTGGTCGTGCCCGAGGACGCGAGCCAGGAGCCGCGCGAGTACCTGATCCCGAAGGGCAAGCACATCAGCGTCCAGGAGGGCGATTTCGTGTTGCGGGGCGACTTGCTGATGGACGGCAACCCCGTGCCCCACGACATCCTGAGCGTGCTCGGGGTCGAGGCGCTGGCGAGCTATCTGATCAACGAGATCCAGGAGGTCTATCGGCTCCAGGGCGTCAAGATCAACGACAAGCACATCGAGGTCATCGTCCGCCAGATGCTGCAAAAGATCGAGATCGAGGAGCCCGGCGACACGACCTTCCTGATCGGCGAGCAGATCGACCGCCAGGAGTTCGAGGAGGTCAATGCCAGGATGATGGTCGAAGGCGGGCGTCTCGCCCAGGGCATCCCCGTGCTCCAGGGGATCACCAAGGCGAGCCTCCAGACCGGCAGCTTCATCTCCGCCGCCTCTTTCCAGGAGACGACGCGGGTATTGACCGAGGCTGCGGTCTCGGGCCGGATCGACGAGCTGATCGGCCTCAAGGAGAACGTCATCGTCGGCCGCCTCATCCCGGCCGGTACCGGTTCGGTGATGAACCGCGTGCGCGCGGTCGCGGCCGAGCGGGACAAGCAGATCGCCGCCAACCAGGCCAAGGCCCTGCCGGCGAGCGAACCGGCGAAGGCAACCAAGGTCGCCTGAGGCAAAACGGCGGAGTCCGAATCGGAGCCCGGCCAGCCCGCCCAAAGGGCAGGTTGGCCGGGCATCGCCGCTGAGGCCTGCGGAATCTGGAATTGAGGCTATAGCTCAATGCCTTGCGAGCTATCGTCCGCGACCCGGGAGATCGATTAGAGCAAGCTGCATAGACGATAGTCTTTCGAGGCGCGGTTCCGCTTGACTGGCCTGGGTGCGACACCTATATTCCGCGCGCCTTTCTTGGGCTGGTGGTAGATCGTACGATCTAGACGCAGCCCTGGCATTTCTAGGTGAGACATACGCCGTTTTCGGACGGCGACGAAGTTCGGTACCGCCCCGAAGCGAACCTTAGGGTCGCCTCGGCGCGGTTGTTTGCATCGCGGCACAAGGGCCGCAGCAGTGCAATTTGAGGCGGCCGGACGCGGCCGTCGGAGGAATGCGAAGTCGATGCCCACGATCAATCAGTTGATCAGCAACCCGCGCCGGCCGCTTGCCGCCCGCAATAAGGTGCCGGCGCTGAAGGCGAGCCCGCAGAAGCGCGGCGTCTGCACACGGGTCTACACGACGACCCCGAAGAAGCCCAACTCGGCGCTGCGCAAGGTCGCGCGCGTGCGGCTCACCAACGGCTTCGAGGTCACGAGCTACATCCCGGGCGAAGGCCACAACCTGCAGGAGCACTCGGTGGTGCTGATTCGCGGCGGTCGCGTCAAGGACCTGCCGGGCGTGCGCTACCACATCATCCGCGGCACGCTCGATACCCAGGGTGTGAAGGACCGCCGCCAGCGCCGTTCGAAATACGGCGCCAAGCGTCCGAAGTAAGGAGCGATCCCATGTCCCGCCGTCATGCCGCCGAGAAGCGCGAAGTCCAGCCGGATGCCAAGTTCGGCAGCGTCGTGGTCACCAAGTTCATGAACACGATGATGTACGCCGGGAAGAAATCGGTGGCCGAGCAGATCGTCTATGGCGCCTTCGAGCAGATGCAGAAGAAGGTCGGCGCCGATCCGGTGAAGCTGTTCAACGACGCGCTCGAGAACGTGAAGCCCCAGCTCGAGGTCCGCTCCCGTCGGGTCGGCGGCGCGACCTACCAGGTACCCGTCGAAGTCCGTCCGGAGAGGGCCCAGGCGCTGGCGATCCGTTGGATCATCCAGCACGCCCGCGGCCGCGGCGAACAGACGATGACCGACCGGCTGTCGGCCGAACTCCTCGACGCCGCGAACAATCGCGGCGCGTCGGTGAAGAAGCGGGAGGACACCCACAAGATGGCGGAGGCCAACAAGGCCTTCTCCCATTACCGCTGGTGATTTTTCATGCCGCGCGTCACGCCCCTCGATCGCTACCGAAACATCGGCATCATGGCCCACATCGATGCCGGCAAGACGACGACCACGGAGCGCATCCTCTATTACACCGGCCGGTCCTATAAGATCGGCGAAGTCCATGAGGGCACCGCCACCATGGACTGGATGGAGCAGGAGCAAGAGCGCGGCATCACCATCACCTCGGCCGCCACGACCTGCTTCTGGCGCGACCACAGGATCAACATCATCGATACGCCGGGCCACGTCGACTTCACCATCGAGGTCGAGCGCTCCTTGCGCGTGCTGGATGGTGCGGTCACCGTCTTCGACGGGGTGGCCGGCGTCGAGCCCCAGTCCGAGACTGTCTGGCGTCAGGCCGACAAGTACGGCGTGCCGCGCATCTGCTTCGTCAACAAGATGGACCGCATCGGCGCCAATTTCGACCGCTGCGTGCAGATGATCATCGACCGGCTGGGCGCCAAGCCGATGGTCGTCCAGCTTCCCATCGGCGTCGAGAGCGAGTTCGTCGGCGTGGTCGATCTGGTGCGCATGAAGGGCATCACCTGGAAAGAGGAGACCCTGGGCGCCGAATTCACCGTCGGCGATATCCCCGCGGCCTACCAGGCCAAGGCGGCCGAGTATCGCGCCAAGCTCGTTGAATTGGCGGTCGAGGTCGATGATGGCGTGATGGAAGCCTATCTCGAAGGCAAGGAACCGGACGAGGCGACGTTGAAGCGTTGCATCCGCAAGGGTGCCATCGCCAGCCTGTTCGTGCCCGTCCTGTGCGGCAGCGCCTTCAAGAACAAGGGCGTCCAGCCGCTGCTTGACGCGGTGGTGGACTACCTGCCGGCGCCCACCGACGTGCCTGACGTCGTCGGCACCAAGGTCGATAGCGAAGAGACGCTGGCCCGCAAGAGTTCGGACAGCGAGCCGTTCTCGGGGCTTGCTTTCAAGAT
>JGI12269J14319_10003754_pt1 | contig 14145 bp, 12 predicted proteins | sample PeaSoiSIISIP2007_FD_14319 | JGI IMG/M metagenome (IMG submission 14319) | reverse complement strand
TGTGGCGCTCGAGCGCGTCGTAGGACCGCGCGAGGTCGAGCCCCTCGACGTACCGGCCGCCATGGGTGTCGAGCCGGAGCGAGAGCTCGCCCGCGGCGGCGAGCGCCGGAAACCGCGCGCAGACGGCCAGCGAGTCCGTGATCTCGCGCGCGAAATAATCCACCAGCACGGTCAGGGACTCGCGCGGGAAGGTCTCGTGGAACATCTCGGCCGCGCGCACCGTCGAGCCCGCATAGCCCACAAGGGCGTGAGGCATGGTGCCGCGCCCCTTGTCGTTGCCGAAGAAGGATGCGGTCGCCTCGGTGGCGTTGGCGACGAAGCCGATGGCCCCGACCTCGCGCTTCGCCGCGGCGGAGCCGACCGTCGCCGCATAGGCCATCATCTCCGCCATCTCGGCGCCCGCGCAGTGCCGCGCATCCATGGCGAGGAACGCCGTCTTGGGCAGATCGACGCACATGTTGTAGGCGTTGTAGGCGGCGACGCAGGGCGCGCCGAGCTTCTGCAGATAGAGCGTCTCGAGGTCGACGAGGTGGAACAGCGAGCCCGTCAGATAGATCATGGGCTCGCCCGCGCCCACCCAGTCGCCCTCCTGGCACAGGAGCTCGATCTCGAAGCGCGTGCCGCGCTCCGTCTGCATCCGCTCCAGGAACTCCAGCATCAGGCGCGGCGTGCAGATCACGGGCCGGCGCAGGAAGATCGCGTAGGTGGCGGCGATGTCGCCGAAGCGCCGCACCACTTCCTTGGTCTTGAGGAAGTAGGCGTCGGTCAGGCGCGCGACGTCGTCGGGCGAATGGGTCAGCGCGACCTCCCGCTCGCGGGGTTTCGTCCGCTCAGGACGCGGCGGCAATCTTCCGCTCGTGGCCCGCGCGCTTCTTCTTGAGCGCCTCGGCGAGCCAGAAGGCGAGCTCGAGGGCCTGGCTCGCGTTGAGCCGCGGATCGCAATGCGTGTGATAGCGGTCGCCGAGCGTCGTCTCGGTGATCGCCTGGGCGCCGCCGATGCACTCGGTCACGTCCTGTCCGGTCATCTCGAAGTGTACGCCGCCGGCATAGGTGCCCTCGGCCTCGTGCACCGCGAAGAAGCCCCGCACCTCCGCCATGATCCGGTCGACGATCCGGGTCTTGAAGCCGGTGGAGGACACCACGGTATTGCCGTGCATGGGATCGCAGCACCAGACCACCTTGCGGCCCTCGCGCTCGACCGAGCGGATCAGCGGCGGCAGGTTCTTCTCGACCTTGTCGGCGCCCATGCGCGCGATCAGCGTGAGCCGGCCGGGCTCGTTCTCGGGATTGAGCACGTCGATCAGCTTCAGGAGATCGGCGGGATCGAGGCTCGGCCCGCACTTCATGCCGATGGGGTTCTTGACGCCGCGCAGGAACTCCACATGCGCGCCGTTGGTCTGGCGCGTGCGGTCGCCGATCCAGAGCATGTGCGCGGAGCAGTCGTACCAGTCGCCGGTGGTGGAATCGACCCGGGTGAGCGCCTGCTCGTAAGGCAGCAGCAGCGCCTCGTGCGAAGTGAAGAAATCGGTCTCGCGGATCTGCGGCGTCGTCTCCGAGGTCAAGCCCACCGCCGCCATGAAGTCGAGCGTCTCGGTCAAGCGGTCGGCGAGTTCCTGGTATCGCTCGCCCGAGGGGCTATTGGCGACGAAGCCCTGGTTCCAGGCGTGGACGCGGTGAAGGTCGGCGTAGCCGCCCTGCGCGAAGGCGCGCAGCAGGTTGAGCGTCGCCGCCGACTGGCTGAAGGCCTGCACCATCCGCTGCGGATCGGGCCGGCGCGCGGCCTCCGTGAACTCCATGGCGTTGACGATGTCGCCGCGATAGGCCGGCAGGGTGACGCCGTTCTGCGTCTCGGTGTCGGCGGAGCGGGGCTTGGCGAATTGGCCGGCCATGCGGCTCACCTTCACCACCGAGCAGCTCGCGCCGAAGGTCAGCACCACCGCCATCTGCAGCAGCACGCGGAAGGTGTCGCGGATATTGTTGGGGTGGAACTCGGCGAAGCTCTCGGCGCAGTCGCCGCCCTGCAGCAGGAAAGACCGGCCCTCGGCGACGGCGCCGAGCGCGCGCTTCAGCCGCCGCGCCTCGCCCGCGAACACCAGCGGCGGATAATTCCGCAGCAGCTTCTCCACGGATTCCAGCGCCGCCGGATCCGAATATTCCGGAACCTGCCGGATCGGCATGCTGCGCCAGCTATCGAGACTCCATTTCCTCTGCGTCATACCCGCCTCTCACCCGCAGGCCCAACCCCGCGGAAACTCCAGCCTATACCGCGATTTGCCGGGCCCTGCCAAGACCGGGGCGGTCAGTGCGCCTGCATCGCGAACCAGACCGTGGGCTGGCCCTGGACGCCGGCCTTGGCCATGGCGTCCTTGAGCGCCGCGCTGGCGCCGAAGCTCTTCGCCTGCTCGAGCGTCTCGAAATCGTGCCAAACCGTGAGGTCATTGGGATCGTCGATCGTCTGAAACACGGCGTGGCCGCTCGCGCCCATGTTCCGGCGCTCGGCCTCGAACGCCTCATACATCTTTCGCCACGTCTTGTAGTCGGCAACCCGGTGCCTGACGAATACGCGGATCATGTGCGCCTCCCCTCGTTTTGAGTGAGACGAAGTTAGCACCGACGGCATCACTCGTCCCGCGCCGGCTCGGCCTCGGCGTCGTAGAGCACTCGGAGCACCACGAACCAGCGATAGCGCTGGTCGAGCACGGGCGCGCCGGGATTGCCGAGGGTGCCGCGCTCGGTGAGGGGGACGTGGGTGAGCCGGACGGCGTCCTCGACATTGCCGCCGACGAGGTCGAGCGTGCCGGGCGCCACGCTCACCACGATGCCGCAATGGCCGGGCCAGACGTAGGACGTGGGCAGATCGCGGAGGGTGAGATCGGCCGCGCGGTACCGGCCGCGGCAGAGGAGATCGCCGGGCTTCGGCGCATAACTCTCCGGCGGCTCCGCGCGCAGGACGGACGAACGCCCGGCCGCGGCGGCGTTTACATAGATGGCGTGGCTCGGCGAATAGGGAAACCGGTCGCCTGCGCCCGCGATCCGCATGACGTAGGAGATGAAGGCCGCGGACCACGCATAGCGCTCGTCGTCCGTGAACGGAAACACGTCGCCGCGCCGGTCGTGCTTGCCGGTCCAGGCGGCGGCAGTCTCGTCGGGGTTCTGCCCGAGCCACCAGTACTCGCCGACGCGCTCCCAGAGGCCCGGCGCCCGCTCCGGCTTCTCCAACGGCGAGCCCGCCTCCCGCCCCTCGAGCGCGGGATCGTCGATCAGCGATCCGAAGAGCCGCCACTCCCGCATCGCGATCGCTACTGCATTCGCGCGCACGAACGGCTCGTACGGCTTCGCCGCAAACGGCGGCACCCGGCTCGGCGCAGCCGCGCAGGCCGCGAGGAAGAGCGCGAGCGCGAGGGCAAGGAGGCGCGAAAGCATGAAGAGTACCCTTCCTTTTCCTTCTTCGCCCCTCAGGGGCGGAGAAGTTAGATGAGGTGGGGCGGGTCCGCCGCACAGTCCTTTCCGTGGAGCACTCGGATCGCGCGCCGAGAATCCCCCACCTCACCTTGCCTCTCCGCCCCCGCGGGGCGGAGAGGGATCAGATAGGCAGGCGACCCCGCAGAGCACATCAATGCAGCTTCACCACCGGCTCGGTGCGGCGGGTGATCAGGCGGGCGAGGGTGTCGAGGGCGACTTTGGTGAAGCCGTGCAGCGCGTACTCGTGCATCTTGTAGAGCGAGATGTACATGAAGCGCGCGAACAACCCCTCGACGATGACGCTGCCGCCGATCAGCGCGCCCATCAGGCTCCCGACCGTGCTGTAGCGGCCCAGCGACACCAGCGAGCCGAAATCGCGGTATTGGAACGGCCGTGGCGGCTCGCCCGCGAGATGGCGGGGCAGCTCGCGCGCGAGGTGCGAAGCCTGCTGATGCGCCGCTTGCGCGCGCGGCGGCACGCTTCTCTCCGTGCCGAGCCAGGGGCAGGCCGCGCAATCGCCCAGCGCAAAGACGCGATCGTCGCGCGTCGCCTGCAAGCTCGGCCGCACCACCAGCTGGTTCAGCCGGTTGGTCTCGAGCCCGTCGATCTCCCGCAGGAACGCCGGCGCGCGCACGCCCGCGGCCCAGACCGTGAGCTCCGCCGGAATCTTGCGGCCGTCGGCGAGCCGCACGCCGTCAGCCACCACCTCGGCGACCCGCGCGCCCGTCAGCACCTGGATCTGTAGATCGAGCAGGAGCTGCTGGGTCGCGAGCGCGATCCGCTCCGGCAGCGCCGGCAGGATCCGCTCGGCCGCCTCGATGATGGTGAGCTTGATGTCCTTGTCGGGATCGATGCGGTCGAGGCCGTAGGCGACCACCTCCCGCGTGGTCTTGTGGAGCTCCGCCGCGAGCTCGACGCCGGTGGCGCCCGCGCCGATGATGGCGACATTGAGCTGCTCGGGCCGGAGCGCCATGCCCTGCGTCTGCGCGCGGATGCAGGCGTTGACCAGCCGGCGGTGGAAGCGCGCAGCCTCGCCGGGCGTGTCGAGCATGCAGGCGTGCTCGGCCACACCCGGCGTGCCGAAATCGTTGGTCACGCCGCCCACCGCCATGACCAGCACGTCGTAGCCCTCGGTGCGCGCGGGCGTCACCTGGGTGCCGTCCTCGTCGAAGACCGGCGCCACCCGCACCTCGCGCCGCGCGCGGTCGAGGCCGATCACCTCGCCGACGCGATAGCGGAAGTGATGCCAGTGGGATTGCGCGAGATAATCGAGCTCGTGCCTGCCGACGTCCATGCTGCCGGCCGCGACCTCGTGCAGGAGCGGCTTCCAGAGATGGACGCGCGCCTTGTCGATGAGCGTCACCACCGCGCGGCCGCGGCGGCCCAGCCGGTTGCCGAGCCTTGTCGCGAGTTCGAGGCCGCCGGCGCCGCCGCCCACGATCACGATGCGAGGCGACGTCGCCCGGCTTCCCATCCGCTGACCTTCGGTTGGCTCCAACATGCGACTCCATCGCTCCGAAGGGTGCGATTCCCCCCATCGTAAACAATTTCTTAACCGGTTGGAGCAGAGGCTGGTGTGCCGGCGGGCGAATCCGCCCGAAGCGCTTGGTCGCGCTCTCCTTTTTGGGGTCATGCTGTCTATTTCGCGAGGTCGAAGGTCCGCCCGGATGTCCCGCATCGAGCAACGCGTGCGAGCGGAGCAGCTGCGGCTGCTGTTCAAGTCGCCCTTCTCGATCGTGGGCTCCGCGGTGACGGTGGTGTTCTCGGCCATCGTGCTCTGGGGTCGCATCGACAGCCGCCTGGTCTCCGGCTGGGCCGGCGTGACGCTGGCGTGGCTTGCGATCCGGGCTTCGCTGTGGCTCTGGTTCCGGCGCGAGACGGGAAACGACGCCCCGATCGTGCGCTGGGCGCGTCCGGCGGTCGGCATCATGGCCGTCAGCGGCTTGCTCTGGGGTTTGTTCGGCGGCGCGTTCTACCTGCCGACCGAGCCCGAGATCTTCGCCTTCATGATCCTGGTGGTCGCCAGCATGCTCGCGGGAGGCGCCTTCGCCTACGCGTCTTATCTGCCGGCCTACGTTGCCTTCATCGTCTGCTGCATCGTGCCGATCACGGCGGCATCGTTCTGGCACGGCACCCCGAGCTCGATCGTATTCGCGCTGATGACGCTCGCCTATCTCGCCTTCATGCTCGCGATGGGCAGAGCGGTGAACGCGAGCACCGTCAAGATGATCGGACTGCGCTTCGCCAACGTGGATCTCGTGGCCAACCTGCGCCAGGCGAAGGAGACCGCGGAAGTCGCGAGCCGGATCAAATCCGAGTTCCTCGCCACCATGAGTCACGAGCTCCGCACGCCGCTCAATGCCGTTCTGGGGTTCTCCGAGATGATCCAGGCGGGCACCTCCGGCCCGATCGACGCGAAATACAAATCCTATGCCGCCGACATTCACTCCTCCGGCGAGCACCTGCTGGCGCTGATCTCCGACATCCTGGACATCTCCAAGATCGAGTCCGGCCGGCTCGAGCTGCACGAGGATCGCACGTCCCTCGCCCAGACCGTCGCGCGCTGCGTGCGTCTCATCGCGCCGCGCGCCGAGGACGGTGACCTCGAGGTCGTCGAGCGGATTCCGCCCGATCTCCCCGACGTGATCGCGGACGAGGTCAGGATCAAGCAGGCGCTGCTCAACCTGCTGTCGAACGCCGTGAAGTTCACGCCGCGGGGCGGGCGCATCGATGTGTCCGCGCGCGAGGCCGAGGACGGCGCGGTCGAGATCGCGGTCGCCGACAACGGCATCGGCATGCGTCCCGAGGACGTGCCGGTGGCGCTCGAGCCGTTCCAGCAGCTCGACGGCAAGCTCACGCGGCCCTACGAAGGCACCGGGCTGGGCCTGCCCCTCGCCAAGCGCCTGATCGAGCTCCACGGCGGCAGCCTGGAGATCGAGACCGCGCTGGAGCGCGGCACTCGCGTGACGCTCCGCCTGCCGCCCGCGCGCGCGATCCGGCGCGAGGCCTCCGCGCTCAGCGGCGCCGCCGCCGATTAGCGCTCCGGAGTCATCGCGCGTTGCTGCTCAATCCGCGGCGATCTCGGCCTTGGGCTCCGGCACCTTGTCGCGGAGCGTGACGAATTCCTCCGCCGCCGTCGGGTGAATGCCGATGGTACGGTCGAATTGCCGCTTGGTGGCGCCGCATTGGAGCGCGATGCCGAGCCCCTGGATGATCTCCGGCGCATCGCGCCCGACCATGTGGCAGCCGAGCACGCGGTCGGTCTTGCGATCGACCACCAGCTTCATCATGGTGCGCTCCTGGCGGCCCGAGAGCGTCCCCTTCATCGGCCGGAAGCGCGTGCGATAGACGTCGATCGCGCCCACTTCCTCGCGCGCCGCCTGCTCGCTCAATCCCACCGTGCCCACCGGCGGCTGGCTGAAGACGGCGGTCGGCACGTTCAGATGGTCGACGGTCATCGGGTTCTTGTTGAACAGCGTCTCCGCGATAGCGCGGCCCTCGGCGATCGCGACCGGCGTCAGGTTGAGCCGATCGGTGACGTCGCCGATGGCGTAGATGTGCGGCACCGCCGTGCGCGAGCTCGCGTCCACCGCGATCGCGCCGGCCTCGTCGAAGGTCACGCCGACGTCGCCGAGACCGAGATTGCTCGTATTGGGACGGCGGCCCGTCGCGTAGAGGATCGCGTCGGCGGCGATCTCGGTGCCCTCGACCGTGGCGGCGACGAGGCCGCCGGCTTTCTTGTCGATGCGGGTCACGTGCGTGCGCGCGCGGATCTCGATGCCGCGCGCGGTCATTTCCTCCGTGAGCGCCGTGCGCACGTCCTGGTCAAAGCCGCGCAGCACCTGATCCGCGCGGATCGCCACGGTGACCTTCGAGCCCAGCGTGCCGAAGATGCCCGCGAACTCCACCGCGATATAGCCGCCGCCGACGATCAGCACGCGCTTGGGCAGCGCCTTGAGATCGAGCGCCTCGTCCGAGCTGATCACGTGCTCGATGCCGGGGATCTCCGGCATCACCGGCCGCGCGCCGGTGGCGATCATGATGTGCGCGGCGGTCAACCGCTTACCCGCGACTTCCACGGTGTGGGGATCGACCAGCCGCGCGTGCCCCTCGAAGATGGCGACGTTGGCGCTCTTCAGCAGGTTGACGTAGATGCCGTGGAGCCGGTCGAGCTCCTTGTTCTTGACGGCGATCAAGCGCGCCCAATCGAAGCGGCGCTGGCCCAGGCTCCAGCCGAACCCCGCGGAGTCCTCGAAGGCGTCGGCGAACTCCGCGCCGTACACCAGGAGCTTCTTCGGCACGCAGCCGCGCAGCACGCAGGTGCCGCCGACGCGCACGGATTCGGCGATGCCGACCTTGGCGCCATAGGAGCCCGCCCGCCGCGAGCCCGCGACCCCGCCCGAGCCCGCGCCGATGGTGAAGAGATCGAAATCATACCGGGCCATGCGCCCTCCTCTGCTTTGGGCGTTCGTTAGAGCCCCCTCACCCTGCCCTCTCCCCAGCGGGGAGAGGGTTGCGGAGGCTTAAAGAGCGAAGCGACCCCCGGGTCACAGCCCGGGGGTGGGTGAGGGGGTGCTTCCGTTCACTCGCCATTTGCCATAGCTAGAGGAAGCCATGACGCCGCAAGAGCTGCAAGCCCGCGTCCTTTACCGCGACGGAAGCATCCTCGTGATCGACAAGCCCGCGGGCCTCGCTGTGCATCCGGGGCCGAGCACGCCGGAGAGCCTGGAGCGCTATCTGGGTGCGCTGCGCTTCGGCATTCGCGAGGTGCCGCGCCTCGTGCACCGCCTCGACCGCGACACCAGCGGCTGCCTGGTGCTGGCGCGCCACGCGCGCGGCGCAAGCAAGCTCGGACGCCTCTTCTCCTCCGCCGCGGTGAAGAAGACGTATTGGGCGATCGTCGAGGGCACACCACCGGCGGCGGAGGGCGTCATCGATCGCTCGCTCAAGAAGCTCACGAGCAAGGAAGGTTGGCGAATGGTGCCGGATGCCACGGGCCAGCGTGCGGTGACGCGCTATCGCGTGCTGGGCTCCAGCGACGGCCTTGCCTGGCTCGAGCTCTCCCCCGAGACCGGCCGCACCCACCAGCTCCGCGTCCACTGCGCCGCGGAAGGATTTCCCGTGCTCGGCGATCCCAGCTATGGCCGCGTGGCATCGACGCGGGTCCCGCTCCACCTGCACGCACGCTGCATCACCATTCCGCTCGGCGGCGAGCGCGGCACCCTCACGGTCGCAGCGGAACCGCCAGAGCATATGATTGCGAAGCTCAGGGAATGCGGCTACGCCCAGAGCCCCTCTCCGCCGCGATAGCGGGGGAGAGGGGCAAGAGATCGCCGCGTCAGTCCAACGTCTGCCGATAGCGCTTGAGGGCGATCACGCTGACGACGGCAAGGAAGATCAGCATCGGCCAGATCTGCGGGGCGATGTCGGCGAGGGTGCTGCCCTTGAGCATGATGCCGCGCACGATGCGCAGCATGTGGGTGAGCGGCAGCGCCTCGCCCAAGACCTGCGCCCACTCGGGCATGCCGCGGAACGGGAACAGGAAGCCCGAGAGCAACATCGAGGGCAGGAAAAAGAACACGCCCATCTGCATCGCCTGCATCTGGCTTTGCGCCAAGGTCGAGAATGTGAAACCGACGGCGAGGTTCGCCGCGATGAACACCACGAGCGAGAGCGAGAGCAGCACGAGGCTTCCCAGTAGGGGGACGCCGAACAGCAGCTTGGCCGCGCCCACGATCACCACCACCTGGATGTAGCCGATGACGATGAAAGGCGCGATCTTGCCGAGCATGACCTCGAGCGGCCGCGCCGTGGTCGCGAGCAGGTTCTCCATGGTGCCGCGCTCGCGCTCCCGCGTCACCGCGATCGCCGTCATCATGACGAGCGTCATAGTGAGGATGGTGCCGATCAGGCCCGGCACGATGTTGTACTCGGTGGCGCCCTCGGGGTTGTAGCGGTTGTGCACGCGGATCTCGAAGGGCGCGGGCTTGCCGGCGAGCGGCGCCAGCGGCCCCACCAGGTCGTGCATCAGCGCGGTCTGATTGAGCTGCGCCAATGCGGCGACGGCATTCGCGGTGGCGACGGGATCGGTCGCGTCCGCCTCCACCAGCATCACCGGCCGCTCGCCGCGCACGAGCTTGCGCGCGAAATCCTCGGGGATCAGGATCACGAACTGCACCTCGCCGCGCGCGATCATGCCGTCGGCCTCGGCCTCGGTCGGCGGCTGCGCCACCACCTTGAAATACTCGGAATTCTGCAGCGCCGCGACGATGCTCCGCGACATCTCGCTGTTGTCGACGGAGACGACGGCGGTCGGCAGGTAGTGCGGATCGGAATTGATGGCGTAGCCGAACAGGACGAGCTGGATGATCGGCACGCCCACCATCATTGCGAAGGTCAGGCGGTCGCGGAACGCCTGGATGAACTCCTTCAGCAGGAGCGCGCGGAAGCGGTTCATCGAGAACCGCTTGCCCATCACTGCGGCTCCTGTGTCGCCACGTCCATCGTGTGGATGAACACGTCCTCGAGGCTGGGTGGCACGCGCTCAATCTCGAGGCCTGCCTCGCCCTTGATCCCCTCGAGGCTCTTCTCGATGAGCGCGGCATCGACGCCGCTTACGTGCAGCTCCGAGCCGAAGCGCGCGGCCATCTCGATCCCCGGCAATGTCTTGATGCGCGCGGTCAGGCGACCCACCGCGGGCCCGGTGATGCGCCAGGCGGAAATGCCGGCGGCGCGCACCACCTCCTCCACCGTGCCGTGCGCGAGCAGGCGCCCCTGGGAGATGTAGCCGATCAGGTGACAGCGCTCGGCCTCGTCCATGTAGTGCGTGCTCACGAGCACCGTGATGCCGCCGCTCGCGAGCCCGTGGATCTCGTCCCAGAACTCGCGCCGCGCCTTGGGATCGACGCCGGCGGTGGGCTCGTCCAGCAGCAGGAGCCGCGGTTTGTGCAGCACGCAGGAGGCGAGCGCCAGACGCTGCTTCCAGCCGCCGGAGAGGTGGCCCGCCAACTGCTGCGCGCGATCGCCAAGGCCCAGGCGCGCGATCGCCACACGGGCGGTCTCCCGCGGATTCGGCATGTCATAGAGCCGCGCGATGAACTCCAGGTTCTCGCGGATGGTCAGATCCTCGTAGAGGCCGAAGCGCTGCGGCATGTAGCCGACCTCGGCCTTGATCTTCACGGTGTCGCGCCGGATGTCGAAGCCGAGACAGGTGCCCTCGCCCGCGTCCGGCGTGAGGAGGCCGCAGAGCATCCGGATGGTCGTGGTCTTGCCGCTGCCATTGGGCCCGAGAAATCCGTAGATCGCGCCCGTGGGCACGTCGATCGAGAGGTCGCGGACGGCCTTGAGCGCGCCGAAGGACTTGGCGAGGCCCACCGCATGGATCGCGAGCTCGGTCATCGTGGCGGCGACAGCACGACGTCGACGGGCTGTCCGGGCCGCAGAGATTCGGGCGTCGCGGTCGGCCACGCCTCGATCATGAAGACGAGGCGATTGCGGTTCTCGCGGTTGTACAGCACCGGCGGCGTATACTCCGCCTGGGGCGAGACGAACCGCACCAGGGCGGGGATGTCGCTCGGGCAACCGTCGCAATGGATTCCTACGGCTGCGCCGATCGGGAACTTTGCCAGCGCGTCCTGCGGCACGAAGAACCGCACCTTGATGTTCTCCGGCGGCAGCAGCGAGACCACGGGTTGGCCGACGTTGATCATCTCGCCCGAATTGAAATAGGTATCGGCGACCAGGCTCTGAACCGGCGCCAGCACGGTCTTCTGGTCGAGCTTCCACTGCGCTTGCGCGAGTGCCGCCTGATTGGCGGAGACGTCTCCCACGGCCGCGCGAACTTCGTCGTCTCGGCCGAGCGACATCTCCGCGACTTGCAGCTGCGCGGCGAGCTCCGCCACTCGGCTCGTCTGCTGGTCGAACGTCGCTTGCGCCTGATCGAATTGTTGCTTGGCGAAAGCCGGCGAGCCGATCAATCGCTTCTGGCGGTCGAGATCGAGCTGAGCCAGGCGCACCTGCGCCTCGGCTTTCGCCTTCTGCGCCTCGATCACCGCGATCTCCGGCTGGCGCCTGCCCTTGGCGAGATTGGAGAGCCGGTCTTGCGCTTGCTGCAGCGTGGCCGCCGCCTGGTCGCGCGCCGCTTTCTCGTCGGCTTGATCGAGCGCGAAGAGCGGATTGCCCGCGGCGACGGTCTGGCCGCGCCGTACCGAGAGCGTGACGAGATTGCCGCCGACGGTCGGCGACATCTGCACGAACTCGCCCTCGACATAGCCCTGGAAACTCGGCGGGCCCGGCGCCGTCATCAGGCCGAGCCACACCAGCGCCGCTACCACGGCCGACCATAGGGATGCGAAGATCTGCGTCACCGTCGCCTCGCCAGAACGCCCGAGATGCCAGCGGCTCCAGCCGCCCCATCAAAACGGCCCTTGCGTTTTCAGCATGTAGGCACATACTTTTAACTGTCAATCATAATAGTTCACACACTGAAGTATCTGGCCGTATCACGAGAACCAGCATGCCCCGACGCCCGCAATCGTCCCCGACCGAGAGGGACGCCAAGCAAATCGCCCGAGAGTTGCCTCAGGTGTTCTTTCGCGTGCTCATGAGTCACCGCGCCTGGGTCAAGAGCGGCGCCATGGGACTCGGTCTTTCGGCATTTCAAGCGATGGCGCTGGTGTTCATCGATCCGACGCGGCCCCGGCCCATGAGCGAGGTGGCGGCGACCGTGGGCTGCGGCCCCTCGAACCTCACGGGCATCATCGACAAGCTGGAGGCCCGCGGGCTGGTGAAGCGGCGCCCGTCGCGCAGCGACCGCCGGGTCAAGGAGGTCTCGCTGACGCGCGCGGGCCAGGCCTTCCGCAAGCGCTTGCTGGCGCGCATCCGCGAGCCCGCGCCCTGGATGCGAGCCCTATCCGCCGAGGATCAGCGGCGCCTGATCGAGATTTTCACCAAAGCGCTCGCCGCCGCGCCGGCACCCGAGAGCGCCCCCTAGCCGGTGCCCGTGCCCGTGGCGCCGCATAGAAACATGTCGACGGTGCGGCCGTCGGACGAGAGCGGCAAGATCAGCCGCTCGTAGACCATGCGGCGGCCGCTCTGCTTGGTGTAGGCCCACTTGCTCGCGATCGGGCGACGCTCCTCGGCCGCGCGGTCGTACTCCGAAACCACGCGCGAGGTGACGTAGTCGAAGTCCACTTCGTCCAGGTATCTCCCGGTGATCTCCTCTCCGAATTCCCTGACGATGTTGGTCCCGACCAGCCGATAGCGATAGCGCGGCGGCTCGCCCACCCGCTCCACCAGAAATACATTGCGCAGCAGTGCGCGAAGCTCCGCAGGATCTATGTCCGTGCGCGACGGCGCGATCCGTTCTCCCTTCTTCTTCGTCCAATAGTCGAAGAGTTGGCGGAGCAGAGGATCGCTCGGCTCGCTATCAGGCTCGCTCATGACTTCGTCAGGCGAATCCCCCAAGGTAATATGGAGCCGCCCGAAGGCGGCCCCATCGCGCGTGGGTGGCGCTAGATCCCGCCCATGCAGAGGTACTTCACCTCGAGGTATTCCTCGATGCCGTATTTGGAGCCCTCGCGGCCGATGCCGCTTTCCTTGACGCCGCCGAAGGGCGCGATCTCCGTGGAGATGATGCCCTCGTTGACGCCGACGATGCCGTATTCCAGCGCCTCCGAGACGCGCCAGCAGCGGCCGATGTCGCGGCTGTAGAAGTAAGCGGCGAGACCATAGACGGTGTCGTTCGCCATCTCGATCGCCTGCTCGTCGGTCGAAAACCGGAAGAGCGGCGCCACCGGCCCGAACGTCTCCTCGCGCGCCACCTTCATCTGGGTGTTGACCTCGGTCAGCACGGTCGGCTGGAAGAAGCTGCCGCCGAGCGCGTGGCGCTTGCCGCCCACCACGACCTTAGCGCCCTTCTTCACGGCGTCGCCGATGTGGTCCTCGACCTTCTCCACCGCCTTCATGTCGATGAGCGGGCCGATCACCGTGCCGGTCTCGGTGCCGGGGCCGACCTTCATGCTGCTCACGCTATCCGCGAGCTTGCGCGCGAAGGCGTCATAGACGCCGTCCTGCACGAGGATGCGGTTGGCGCAGACGCAGGTCTGGCCGGCGTTCCGATACTTGGACGCGATCGCGCCCTTGACGGCCATGTCGAGGTCGGCGTCGTCGAACACGATGAAGGGCGCGTTGCCGCCGAGCTCGAGCGACAGCTTCTTCACGGTGCCCGCGCATTGCGCCATCAGCAGCTTGCCGATCTCGGTCGAGCCCGTGAAAGAGAGCTTACGCACGGTCGGGCTCGAGGTCATCTCGCCGCCGATCTCCGTGGCGCCGCCGGTGACGCAGGAGAGCACGCCCTTGGGCACACCCGCCCGCTCCGCGAGCTCGCAGAGGGCGAGGGCCGAGTAGGGCGTCTGGCTCGCGGGCTTCAGCACCATGGTGCAGCCCGCCGCGAGCGCCGGTCCCGCCTTGCGGGTCAGCATCGCCGAGGGGAAATTCCAGGGCGTGATCGCGACGCAGACGCCGATCGGCTGCTTCAGCACGACGATGCGCTTGTCGACGCCATGGGACGGGATGGTGTCGCCGTAGATGCGCTTGCCCTCTTCCGCGAACCACTCGATGAAGGAGCCGGAATAGGCGATCTCGCCGCGGGATTCCGTGAGCGGCTTGCCCTGCTCCGCCGTC
>JGI12269J14319_10003750_pt1 | contig 14157 bp, 13 predicted proteins | sample PeaSoiSIISIP2007_FD_14319 | JGI IMG/M metagenome (IMG submission 14319) | reverse complement strand
GTTCCAGCCGATTGGAGTGACGCCCGATGAGGTGGGCGGCGCGGCGGCGGAAGCAGAGCCGCAGGCCGCCGCGGCCACGGCCAGTGAAAGTGCAGAGGCGGCTAAAATCGCGGCGGGGCGATTGGCGACAGCTGCAGCGTTAAAGGCCGGAGCAGCCTTAGCCGCTGCTCATGCCAAGAAGAAACCGGGTCCCGGTCACGAGGAACGGCGCGACAGCACGCTGCAGAAGATTTCCAAGCTCGACATCAGGGGCCGTATCACGCTGGCGATGCGCGGCAACAAGGAGGAGCGGTCGATCCTGATACGCGATTCCACGAAGTTGGTGGCGTTGGCGGTGTTGGATTCACCGAAAATCTCGGATGGCGAGGTGGAAAAAATTGCGCTGCAGAAAAATGTACTGGAGGCGGTGCTGCGCGCGATTCCGATGAAACGGAAGTATGCGAAGAATTACAGCATCACGCGGAATCTGGTGCAAAACCCGCGCACACCGCTCGATCTCTCGCTGGGATTGATGAAGAACCTGCTCATTCATGACCTCAAGAATCTGTCCGGAAACAAAGAGGTCTCGGACACGATTCGCAAGCTGGCGCTGCGCATGTTTAAGCAGAAGCTGGAAAAGAAGGGCTAGGACTCAGTACCCAGTACCCGGTACTCAGTACCCAGTGGAACCAAGATGACGCAATCCGACCCTATTTACGAGCTGTTAGCGCGGGCGAAGACGATCGCCGTGGTGGGATTGTCGGAGAGTCCGATGCGGCCGAGTCACGGCGTTTCCGCGTACATGCAGGCGGCCGGTTACAAGATTATCCCGGTGAATCCGCAAATTGCGGAGGCGCTGGGGGAAAAATCGTATCCGTCGCTGCTGGAAATCCCGCCCGAAGTCGCGGAGAAGATTGATCTGGTCGATGTGTTCCGGCGGCCGGAGTATGTGGATGAGATCGTGGAGCAGGCGATCCAGTTGAAGATTCCGGCGATTTGGCTGCAGGAAGATGTGATCAACGAAGACGCGGCGGAGAAGGCTCGCAAAGCGGGAATCTTTGTGGTGATGGACCGGTGCATTTTGAAAGAGCACCGGGCGCGATTCGGGTAACGTTCTTTCGCGGACAACGGCTCACCACAGGGGGCACAGAGGAACACGGGGAAAGAACACACAGGGGAACCCCTCGATGCTAACTGGTGGGTGAACAGGGTTGGCGTCAAGCGTTCTTGTTCGAACCTGTTTCTGTTCCACGCGCCCGCACCAGAATCACCGTGGCATCGTCGCGCAACCCCGTTCCATTCGAAAATTTCCGGACATCGGCGAGCAGGCCTTCTGGCGTGACGTCTGGTGACTGCATCTGGGCGAGAAGGCGCTCTGCACCGTACTCTTCACCGGAAGAGATGTCCGCCTCGGTGATTCCATCTGAATAAAACGCGATGCGCGAATGCTCGCCAAGCGTCACTTCCGTCTCCGAGAATTTGCTGGCGGAAATTCCCAGCGGCATGCCGTGCTCGTGATTGATCCAGCGGTGGCCGGAAGGCTCGACCAGCAGGGGCGACAGATGGCCGGCGTTCGCGATCCGCAGAATGCAGCTGGATGGGTCGAGTTCGGCATAGACCATGGTGACGAAACGGCCGCTGGGAAAATCCTCGATCATCATGTTGTTGAGGCGCAGGAGCACTTCGGCGGGTCCAGAGCCGGTTTGCGCGAGCGAGCGCAACATGCCGCGAGTGGCGGACATGAGCAGCGCCGCCGCTGTGCCTTTGCCGGAAACATCGGCGAGAACCAGTCCCCAACGCCCGTTGCTGAGCGGAATGAAGTCATACCAGTCGCCGCCGACCGAGCCTGCCGGAATCGAAAGTCCGGACACCGTGAACCCCGGGATCAGCGGCGAGCTGCGCGGCAACAGAGCCTGTTGAATGGAGCGCGCCTCTTCAGCTTCGCGGCTCATGCGTTCGCGTTGTTCGCGCTCATCGCCAAAGCGCCGCGCGTTGTGCACGGCGACGGCGACGTGGTCGCACAATCCCTGCAACAGGCTTAGTTGATCGGAGCAGAAAGCGTTTACCTCGCAATGGGAAGCGGTGAAAACTCCGACCAGTTCGCCCTCGCGTCGCAGCGGGATGGCGACTTCGGAGCGCGTATCGGGCTCGCAGGCCTCGTAGTAGGGGTCGCGCGTGACGTCGGGAGCGTAGTGCATTTTGCCAGTGACCGCGACGTGTCCCACCATTCCGGCGCCGGGCTTGAGGTGATGGCCTTTGCCGTAAACGCTGCAGCCACGAACGCCGGCCAATACGAATTCGGACTGCCCAGGATCGCGCAGATAGAGGTTGATTTCGACGCAACCGAGCGACGCGGCGACCTCGTCGACGATTCGGGGAACGAGGTCTTCAATGTCAAGAGTGGAGGTGATCCGCTGCGCGAACTTTTGCAGGCGCACCAGTTCGGCGATCCTGAGCGCGGACGGTTCGGGTAAAGGCTGAGTGGAGAAGCCGAAATCCATGAGCGGGCTGGTGGCCACGACGAAACCCTCCTGCCGGTCGATTGCATTTACATTGCAACCTTGCAACTGTTTATAAGATTGCCGGAATCAGGGTTCAGATTCTCTTTTTGTTCGGCTCTTTGCTGGCTGCTTGATGCGTTTGATTTCTTCCAGACGTTCGCGAATCCGCTTTTCGACTCCTTCGTTGGTGGGGCGATAGTAGACGCGGTTGCGCAGGCTGTCGGGCAGGCATTGCATGTCGGCGACCTTATTTTCGGCGTCGTGCGCGTATTGATAGTCCTTGCCGTAGCCGAGGCCTTTCATCAGGCTGGTGGGGGCGTTGCGCAGGTGGAGCGGGACGGGCTCGGCGGCGGTTTGCTCCACGTCCTGCAGAACCGCGCCGTAGGCGGTGTACAGCGCGTTCGACTTCGGCGCGACCGAAAGATAGACGACCGCTTGCGCGAGGGCGAGATTGCCTTCGGGCATGCCGATGAAATCGACGGCGTCGCGGGCGGCCATGCACAACGCGAGTGCGGTCGGTTCGGCGAGGCCGATGTCTTCGACGGCCATGCGGACTACGCGGCGCGCGATGTAGAGCGGGTCTTCTCCGGCTTCGAGCATACGAGCGAGCCAGTAGAGGGCGGCGTCGGGATCGCTGTTGCGTACGGACTTGTGGAGGGCGGAGATGATGTTGTAATGCTCTTCGCCGCCTTTGTCGTAGAGCAAGACCCGCTTCTGGACGGCCTCCTGGATGGTGGCTTCTGATATCTCGGTGGCTGCGGGCGGAGACGCGGCTAGCCGCGTCTCTACCGAAGTTTCAGTGGACAGCGCGGCGGCTACTTCCAGGACGTTGTAGGCGTTGCGGGCGTCGCCGCTGGAGTAGGAGGCTATCTTGCGCAATGCATTCTCAGACGCTTCTAGATGCATCTGGCCCAGCCCGCGCTCGGTATCGCTGAGGGCGCGACGCAGAAGCACGACGATCTCATGTTCGGTAAGCGGCTTCAGCACGTAGACGCGGCAGCGCGAGAGCAGCGCGGAGTTGATTTCGAAGGACGGATTCTCGGTGGTGGCGCCGATCAGGCGAATGCTGCCTTTTTCGACGTGCGGGAGGAAGGCATCCTGCTGCGCTTTGTTGAAGCGATGAATTTCGTCGACGAAGACGATGGTGCGCGTGCCGTACTGGCGGGCGCGGTCGGCATCGCTCATGACCTGCTTGATCTCCTTGATGCCGGCGAGCACGGCGGAGAACTCGATGAAGTCGGCCTTGGTGATGCGGGCAATTATTTTCGCGAGCGTTGTTTTGCCGGTGCCGGGAGGGCCCCAGAAGATCATCGAGGTGGGGTCATCGCGCTCGATCTGCACGCGCAGCGGTTTGCCGGGGCCTACCAGATGCTCCTGCCCGACGAATTCGTCGAGCGTCCGCGGGCGCATGCGATCGGCCAGCGGGCGTGCGCCTGGTGAACTGGAGTCTTCGGGCGGGATGGTCTGGAAAAGATTCACAGGATTCACTTCCGATTTCTAGCGGCTTCGTACAGCACGATGCTGGCCGCTACTCCGGCATTGAGCGATTCGACTTGCGCGGCTTGCGGGATCGCGACGTTTTCGTCCATTTCGCGCGTTAGTTCACGGGATAGACCGGCGCCTTCGTTGCCGATGAAGATTGCCAGTGGCAACGTCCATGAGATTTCGGGCAGTGGAGTTCCCTGATGCGAGGAAGTTGCCAGCAGGCGAACGCCGCGCGCGCGCAGAAGCGGAAGCAGTTCCCCGGAAGAGATGCGCACGAAAGGCAAACGGAAGATCGAACCGGCCGAACCGCGCAGAACTTTCGAGTTGTAAGGACTGACAGTTCCTTCGGTCAGAAAAACTCCGGCGGCTCCAAAGGCTTCGGCGGAGCGCAGGATGGTGCCCAGATTGCCGGGGTCTTGCAGGCCGGCGGCGACGACGAATGGGCCGTCGCTGGAGCGCTCGAGCAGTTGTCTGGAAGAGAACGCCGGCAGCTTGACGAGGGCGGCCACGCCCTGGGGCGCATCGCTCGGCACGATTGAGTTGAAGAGAGCATTCGGCAGCACGAGCGCTTCGGTGCGGGCGTTGATCTGGGGCAGAAGTTTTTCCGCGAGAGGGCGCGCCGATTCGCTGAAGAACACGGTCTCCAAATGCTGGCCACTGCGCAATGCTTCTTCGATCAGCTTGACGCCTTCGATCGCGCACTCACCCTGCGGAGTGAGCTCGGCGCGGCGGAAGGCGATCCGTAATTCTTTCAGCCTCTGGTTGTGGCGGCCGACGACGGGGCGCAAGCGGTCGGTTTGACTGCGAGTTCGCGCGGCCTTCGCGTCTTGGTTCATGGGTTGGTCCCAAAAATCAGGATAATACGAGTACACGGCCGGGCTTCGGCCGAAGCTCGTGGTATGGTACATTTCATTGTTTAGTCCGACAATCAGGAAGGAACCAGAGTGCGCGCGGAAATCCTGAAAATTCATGCGGTAACGCCCGAAGCTTCGCTGATCAAGTACGCCGCCGAGCAGATTCAGGCCGGGCAGGTGCTGGGGATGCCGACCGATACGTTCTATGGTCTGGCGGCGGACCCCTTCAACCTGCGCGCGGTGGAGCGAGTCTATGAGATCAAATCGCGTTTACGGCATAAGCCGCTGTCGCTGCTGATCGAGAACGTGGACCAGGCGGAAGAATTCGCGCGTCCCTTGCCCGACGATTTTCACCTTCTGGCGCGGCGTTTCTGGCCGGGGCCGCTGACCATGATTGTGCCGGCCGCGTCGCATCTGCCACTGAAAGTAACCGCGAATACGGGGAACGTAGCGCTGCGCGTGCCGGCATGCGAAATTCCGCTGGCGGTGGTGCGGGCGGCGAAAATTCCGATCACGGCGACCTCCGCTAACCTGAGCGGCGCGGCGGAATGCACGACCGCGGAGGAAGTGCAGGGGCAATTGCAGGGGCGCATTTCGCTGATCGTGGATGGGGGGAAGTCTCCGCGGACAATCTCATCGACGATTGTGCACTTCAAGGAAGACGGCACCTGGCAGATTCTGCGCGAAGGTGCGATTCCCGCCAAGGATATTGTCGAAGCTTTGTCTTGAAACCTTGAAACTTGGCTCCATATTGTTGCGTCCATGGCCGCTGGTGCTGCTGGCGGCGGTGGGAGCGTTGTTATTATTTTTCGGCGTTACCGGGTCGCGCATCGTGCGCGCCGCGGCCGAGGCCCCCGCCAAACCAGCGGATGTAATCGCCATCTTCGGGGCCGCCGAGTACGCGGGGCATCCTTCGCCGGTGTATCGGGCGCGGCTGGATCACGGCTACGAATTGTTTCAGAAGGGAATGGCGCCGGTAGTGATCACGACCGGCGGAGCGGCGCAGGACCCGGATTTCAGCGAGGGCGGCGTTGGCCGGGACTATCTGCTGCGGCGCGGCATCCCGGAGCAGGCTCTGATCGCGGAGACGCAAGGCTCGGATACGGCGCAGTCGGCGGCGCGGGTGGCGAACATCATGCGCGCCAACGGCATGCGGAGCTGCATTGCGGTGAGCGATGCGTATCATGTGTTTCGCATTCGCGCCTTGCTGGAGCATGAAGGCGTGCAAGTGGAGTTGGCGCCCAGGCCGGAGTCGCGTCCGCGCAGGGTGTGGGAGCGGTTTGTGGCGGTGATGCGCGAGGCGGCGAGTTATCTGGCGTGGAAAGCGGGGATGAGTTAGAAGCCGCGGACCTCAGCGGCTAAAGCCTACCCTGAAAACGGCCCGTTATCGCAGCGGTAAAACCGCTGCGCCACCCAAAGGCAACGGCCGCGGGCGGGGGCGCTCGCGCTACACAAAACCGGCTGTGATCGCAGCGGTAAACCGCTGCGCCACCCAAAAACAAGTACGGCCCCGGTGAATCGCTGCGCCCGGCAAGAGCAGGAACAGAATCGAAACTGCGTCTCTACCATCCCATCTTCTGGCACAGGCTGGTGACGTGCGCCACGTGATGGCGTCCGTGCCAGGAGTAGAGGGCGAGATTTTTTTCTAGCGAGATCGGGCCCAGCTCAGGATGGCGGAAGGTACGTTTCCATTCCGCTTCGGTGAGTTTGCGCAGCATCAGCATCCAACGCTGGTGCAGGGAATCGAGCAACGTCAGCGACATTTCGATGGGAGCGTGCTTGGCCTCGGGCAACTCGGCCCAGAGATTCTCCATATAGGGCTTGATCGTGGGATCTTCTTCGGTGAGCGCCAGCTTGCAACGGATGTAAGAGTTCATGTGGCTGTCGGGGACGTGGTGAGCCAACTGGCGGAGCGTCCAGCCACCGTCGCGGTAAGGCGTATCCAGTTGCTGCTCGGAAAGCCCGCGGAGGGCGGCGCGCAGCCGGGCGGGAGTCTGCTCGACGTCATTCAGGCATTGCTGCTTTTGTTCCGCTGAAAGCGGGCCGGCGTAGGAAAACTTTCCGATGGGATAGCGCGGGTCAGACATGGACGTCCCTCCAGACGAAGTAGATGATTTCGTGGTGGACCGCGGTGCGGGAAAAAATGAGGGGCAGTTGGCGCCGCGATGACGACTTCTGCTGGCGGGGTGCTGGACGGGCGAGACGCCCGTTGCTCCACTAAAACAGTGACTAGCGAACCATGGCCAGGATGCGAACCGGCGCCTCGCCCGGCTTCTTGATCGTCGTCTTGGCGGGGGCGACGATGATGAGCGAGCCGGTTTCTGGGAGCGACGTGAAGCGCGCAGCTCCTTCGACCACGTAGGCTCCGTGGAGGGCGAGTTGGCGGGCCAGGGTGCGGTCGGAGGCCAGGTTGACCGGCGTATCGACGACAAAGCCTATGGTGTAGCGCGCGTCGATGAGGAACAGCACCGCGTCGCGAGCCATCGGGAGCGGCGTTGTGGACGGGTCATTGGACGCGACGTTGGACACGCCCGCGCGGCGGATGGCAACGACGGCGCCTTGCGGAATCATGCCGTGGCGCGCTTCCCAGGCGGCGATGTCGTCGAGGGAAATCTGCGAGTTGGTTTCGGCCGCGTTCAAATCCATGACCACCAAGGGAGCCACCAGGCGCTCAGGCGGGATCTGCCCAGCCCCCCAAGTGCCGGGAATAAGCGCCCCGGGAGCAATGATTCGGGTTCTGGATTCCACGGAAGCGGCATGCGGAGTGACCGTGTTTTGACCATCGGTCAAGTCGACCACGTGCGAATAGCGATCCTGCCCAGTGGACGCGGGGCGCCGGTCGGCGAACAGCAGAATGGCGAGCACGAGCGCGTAAGCGATGACAAAACTGCGAATCCGCATTCAATTCCTAGTGGAAAGTAAGTGAGACGTAAGTCCTGTTGATATTGTTGCCCGTAGGGACCACAAGTTCAATCCTCGGTTGGACATGAACCCTTGATTAGCCGAAATGCTCACCGCCTGGACCCTTCGACTCCGCTCAGGGGGCTCGCGGGGGCGCCTGTCCCTCCACTGTAACCACTAGCATTTGAGTAGGAAACTTTCGTTTCGGTTGCAATATTCCGGTGAAGACGGGCCAGGGGTTAGAATACAGTTAACTTTCCAGTAAGTTCCAGGCCCATCGCAATCGCCGATTTCGATTCCGGCCGGGGTGCCCATGCTTGCTGGCAGGAACTGAGGATTGCAGTAGAAGACAAATGTTCGGCCGCGAAGAAAAAGTTTCCGCGCTCCGGCTTACTGCCGTGCAGTACGTCGTATTGTTCATTTTCCTGCTTTTGGCCTACGGACTGTGGCGGCTGCAGGTGATGCACAGCGACGAGTACACGCTGCTGGCGGAGAAGAATCGCGTTCGCAATGTGCCGATTCTGGCGCCGCGCGGCAAAATCCTGGATCGCGAAGGCCGGATCATTGTCGATAACTACCCTTCATTTTCGGCGCTGCTGCTGCGTGATTCCACGCGCGACCTGAACGCGGACGCGGACACCATCGCCAAGGGGCTGCACCTCAATCCCGACGAAGTGCGGCAGCGCATCCGGCACTTCTCGTCGATGCCACAGTACCAGCCGATCTTCCTGAAGGAAGACATCACGCCTGACGAACTGGCGTTCATCGAGGCGCACAAGAACGAGCTTCCAGAACTGGAAACGATCATGGCGCACCGGCGCCTGTATCCGCGCAACGGCTTCATGGCGCACCTGATCGGCTATGTAGGCGAAGTCAGCGAAGACATGCTTAACCAGCCGCAGTTCGAACTCTACACGGCCGGCGACGTGGTGGGCGTGAGTGGAATCGAAAAGCAGTACAACGACATCCTGATGGGCAAGAACGGATCGCGGCGCACCATCGTAAATAGCCATGGGCGGGAGGTGAGCCGGCTGGATGAAACTCCGGCCGAGCCCGGCAAGCAGCTTAAGCTGACTCTGGACCTGGATTTGCAGATCGCGGCGGAAGAGGCGATTGAAGGGAAGAACGGCGCGATTGTGGCCATGGATCCTCACACCGGCGAAATCCTGGCGATGGTGAGCCGGCCGACGTTCGATCCCAATGATTTCGCGGTGAAGATTTCGCGGGACGAGTGGAACAAGCTGGTCAACGATCCTGACAAGCCGCTGCTGAACAAAGCGATTCAGGCGCAACTCGCGCCGGGCTCGACATTCAAGATCATTATGGCGACGGCCGGGTGGCAGGAAGGGATTGCCCAGACGCTCAACGTGCACTGCAACGGCGGCGCTACGTTCTACGGCCGGCGTTTTGGATGCTGGGTGAAAAGCGGGCACGGAGAAGTCGATCTTCCAAGAGGGATTTATCAGTCCTGCGACGTTTTCTTTTACACGCTAGCGGAGAAGCTCGGCATCGATCGCATCGCAAAATACGCGACCGCGCTGGGATTGGGGCAGAAGACCGGAATCGATCTGCCCAACGAAGTGACGGGCGTGATGCCCTCGGAAGAATGGAAGATCCGGAATTTCAAGCAGAAGTGGTTTGCCGGGGAAACGATTTCGGTGGGCATCGGACAGGGCGCGGTGGCCATCACTCCCGTGCAACTGATGCGCGCGGTTGGCGCCATATCGATGGATGGGCGCATGGTGGTGCCGCATGTGATCAATCCGACGAACCTGCCGCAGGGGTTTGTTGAGACCACGCACTATACGGAAGTGACCAACATTCCGATTGATCCGACGGGATGGAACACGATCACGGATGCGATGAGTCGGGTGCTGTTGCCGGAAGGCACGGCGCCCTCGGCGCACATTCCGGGGATCGACATCGCGGGGAAGACCGGGTCGGCGCAGATTGTGTCGCTGGCCACACGCGCGAAGCATCAGAACAACGAAGACTTCGCGCAGAACGGGTGGTTTGTGGGATTCACGCCGCGACGGAATCCGGACATTATTGTGTGTGTGCTGTTCGAAGGCGGCGAGCACGGAAAACTGGCGGCGCGTTTGGCGACCCAGGTGATCAAGGCTTACGTCGATAAGCAGCGACGCCAACCTACGAAGATGGCGGGTGGCTCGGGCAAGGTGGAGGTCGGCGGCTTGTGGACCGATCCTGGCGGCGCGGACTCTGAGGAGGACGGCACGCACGCGAATGCTGGTGCGAGTTCGAACACGAGCGAAGACCATTTGCGGGGCGGACGCTTCCTGGTTGATGTGGCGCGCAAACCAACGCCGCTGGCGGTGGCCGCGCCCGGCATGCGGTGATTCATCGCGATCCAAAGTTGTTTTGGGGCGTCGGCCGCAGCCGAGCTTTGCTCGGCTTGGACGGGCGAGGGCGCCCGTCCCCACACGAGTTGCGGTCGGCTTGGACGGGGCAGAGTCCCGTCACCACACGTGATACCTTAACTTTGAAATGAAGAACGCTGCCCGCACCGCTCTGGATGCCGCATCCGCCGGCGGAGTTACTTATGCCGATGCGCGGGCGGTCTCGATCCGCAATCGCTCGCTTACCACCAAGAACGGACGCGTGGGACATGCCTCGGAGTCGGAGTCGCTTGGCATTGGTGTGCGCGTAATTGCGGAAGGCGCGTGGGGGTTTGCCGCGTCCGCGGATTTGAGCGGCTCCGCGGTGCAGGCTGCGGCCGCGCGGGCGGTCGAAGTTGCGCGGGCTTCGGCCCGGGTGAAGCGCGAGGATGTTCGTCTGGCTACGGAACCGGCGGCAGTGGCGGAGTGGACGACTCCTTATAAGGTTGATCCATTCACCACTTCGGTCGAGCAGAATCTTGATCTGCTGCTGAAGGTTGATGCGGAGATGCGCGACGTGGCCGGCGTTACGCTGGCCGAGACCGGCATGAATTTTCAGCGCGAAGAGTCGTGGTTTCTTTCTTCCGAGGGCTCGGATATTCATCAGACAAAGTATTCGACGGGTGCGGGATATACGGCGTATGCGTTTGCCGGGTCGGAGATTCAGAAGCGGTCGTATCCGAATTCGTTCGGCGGGCAATGGCAGAATCGCGGCTACGAACTCATTGAAGAAATGAAACTGGTGGAGAACGCCCGGCGCGTGGCGGAAGAGGCCGTCGCTTTGCACCATGCCGACCAATGCCCGGAAGGCACGGCCACAATTATTCTGGATGGTTCGCAACTGGGTTTGCAGATCCACGAATCGGTTGGGCATCCGATTGAACTCGATCGCGTGCTGGGGATGGAAGCTAATTTTGCGGGCACTTCATTTCTTACGCTCGAAAAACTGGGAAATCTGCGCTACGGCAGCGAACTGGTCAACGTCGTGGCCGACGCCCGGCAGGAACATGGGCCGGGTCTCGGGACATTTGCCTATGACGACGAAGGGGTGGCGGCGCAGTCGACGCCGATTATCACTAATGGACGCTTTACCGGGTATCTGAGTTCGCGCGAAACCGCCCACACCATCGGCGCTGCGCGATCCGGAGGAACCCTACGCGCCGAGGGTTGGAACCGGCTGCCTATAATTCGCATGACCAACGTCAGCATTTTGCCGGGAGAGAAGCCGCTGAGTCTGGAGCAGTTGATTGCTGCGACCGACGATGGCATTTACATGGAGACCAACAAGTCGTGGTCGATTGACGACAAGCGCTACAACTTTCAGTTCGGATGCGAGATTGCGTGGGAGATCAAGCATGGCAAGCGGGTGCGGATGCTGAAGAATCCTTCGTACTCGGGGATCACCACGGAGTTTTGGAATTCGATGGACGCGATCTGCTCGCGCGATGAGTGGGCGATCTGGGGAACTCCGAATTGCGGCAAAGGGCAGCCGCAGCAGGTTGTGGGCACGGGACATGGGGCGAGCCCGGCGCGGTTCCGGAATATTCGGGTGGGCTCGGCGTATTCGTAGAGACGGGGGCTTGCCCCGTCTTTGCCGGCGCGACGGAGCGTTGGTGGGGGAAGACGCGGCAAGCCGCGTCTCTGCGGAAATTAGGGAATGCTGACTAAAGAACAGGCCGCCGACGTCTTTGACCGAATTCGCCGCTTCTCGTCCGCCGACGAGGTGGAGGCTATCTTCACCGGTTCCCGCTTCGCTTTGACTCGCTTTGCCAACAACACCGTTCATCAGAATGTGGAGGAAGAGAACTCCGTCATTTCAATTCGTACGAACTTTGCGGGGCGGACGGCGCGCGCCACTACCAATCAGTTTGACGACGAGAGCTTGCGGCGGGCGGTTGCGGCTTCGGAGAAGCTGGCGCGAGTGCAGGTGGCGGATCCGGATTTGCTGGCGATGCCTACGTGCGATGAAGCAAAGGCCGCGGGCGAGGGCGCCCGCGCCACACCAACCAGGTTCTTTGAGCAGACGGCGGCGATCACTCCCGCCGATCGCGCCGAGGTGGTCAAGGGCATCGTGGCCGTGGCCGGCAAACATCATCTGACTACGGCGGGCATCTACTCGAACTCGGAATCACGGGAAGGAATCTTCAACTCTGTTGGATTGGCGAATTGGCATCATCAGACGCTGGCGGAGATTTCTATCACCATGCTGGCCGAGGATTCTTCCGGCTGGCAGAAATTGAATTCTACCGATGTGCGAAAGCTCGATCCGGCGCGACTGGCGGAGACGGCTGCGCAAAAGGCGGTCGAGTCGGCCCATCCGCGGGAGATTGCTCCGGGGAAGTACACCGTCATTCTGGAACCGGCTGCTGCGCTCGACATTGTTGGTTTCATGTTCTGGGATTACAGCGGCGTGGCGATTCTGGACCAACGCTCGTTTCTAAACGACCGGATCGGCACCAAGCCGTTCGGAGAAAACATCAACATCTGGGATGACGCGGCGCATCCGCTGCAGGCGGGTTCGCCGTTCGATGGCGAGGGCATGCGTCGCCAGCGCGTGCCGTTGGTCGAGAACGGTGTGGTGAAACGCGTGGTGTATGCGCGGGCCACGGCGCAAAAGATGAAGAACTCGGAATATGCGGCGAAGGTCGGCCGCATCGAACCCACGGGGCACGGATTTCCCTTGCCAAACGAGATGGGCGAGATGCCGATGAACATTGTTTTCGAAGTGCCGGAGAAGGCTTTCGGCGCGCCAGAAAAACCGCGAAGCGTCCAGGAAATGATCGCCTCGACTGAGCGTGGCGTGCTGGTCACGCGCCTGTGGTACATCCGAGAAGTTGATCCGTACGAAAAGATTGTCACCGGCATGACCCGCGACGGCACGTTCCTGGTGGAGAATGGCAAGGTACAGTGCGGGTTGCGCAATTTCCGCTTTAACCAGAGCCTGATCTCGATGCTGTCGAATGTTGAAGCCCTGAGTGTGCCGATGCGCGCCTGCGGAGAGGAATCGTTCGATATGGTGGTGCCGGCGATGAAGGTACGGGAGTTTAATTTTACGGAAGCGACGAAATTTTGAATGAGCGGCTGTCGCGTGGCGGACGTATCTACTACTCGGTCTGCTATTCAGTTCTAGCGAACGAAGCGATGGGATTTTCCCTGTGACTCCTGTACTCGAAACAGAACGGTTGTGGTTGCGTCCGCTGGAGCTCGCTGACGCCGAACAAATTCAGATTTTGTTCCCGCACTGGGAGCTGGTGCAATTTCTGGCGGGCCGGGTACCGTGGCCCTATCCGCCCGACGGCGCGCTGACGTATTGCCGGGATATTGCTCTTCCGGCGGTGGAGCGGGGCGAGGAGTGGCACTGGACCTTAAGGCTCAAGAGCGATCCTGCTCGCGTGATTGGCAGCATCAGCTTGATCAGAGCGGAAAATCACAATCGCGGGTTCTGGCTCGGGCTGCCGTGGCGGGGGCAGCGCCTGATGAGCGAAGCTTCCGATGCGGTCACCGATTATTGGTTTGACGTTCTGAAGTTCCCCGTTCTGCGAGCTCCCAAGGCGATTGCCAACGAAGCCTCGCGCCGCATTTCTGAAAGGCAGGGAATGCGGATCGTTGCCACCGAAGAGCGGCAATTCGTTTCTGGGCGATTGCCATCGGAAATCTGGGAGATCACGGCCGAGGAGTGGCACGCGCGACGGCGGAGAGACTGATATAGAATCCCAGGCAGTCGGGGATTGCGCTGCGCGATTCGGCCCATTGTAGAAAGGGCGCAAGGAAGATTCAACCCCCGACGGATCGGGCTATGTCCAGTCACAAGAAGATCACCGTCTCTAAGAACGGACCGTATCTCGTCTCCGGTTCGGTGCCGCTCGCTTTTCAGGGCATCGGAGTTAACAAAGCCGGCGAGTCGAGCGAGTGGGTAGAGGGTGATGCGCTTCGGGCCTCCACGCAGTACGCGCTCTGCCGCTGTGGAAAAATCGAATACGAAGCCGTTCTGTGACGGCACGCACGCCAAAATCAATTTCGACGGGACCGAAACGGCCAGCC
>JGI12269J14319_10003749_pt1 | contig 14158 bp, 17 predicted proteins | sample PeaSoiSIISIP2007_FD_14319 | JGI IMG/M metagenome (IMG submission 14319) | reverse complement strand
CCCCCCCCTTCCCCGCCGTTGGAGCCGATCCCACCACCCCGATCTTTGGATTGGGCACCTCACGCCCTCTTCCCCCACTTCCTACACCTTCGAACTTTTTCGCTATCCCCCGGAGGCGACTGAACGCTGGGATGAGCTGTTGGATTTCCATTTTGTCCCGTGGGTCCTCCAGTCTCCCGATCTCCACTTCGGCTTCTTTCACAGGCGATTGGTTCCACGTGAAACATTCTGATCCCTCCCCCGCCCCACCCCCACAATCCACGGACCAGCTTCGCGCCTGGGAACGCTTGCTCCGCAAAGCCACTCGGACCCAGAACTTGGTGAGCGAGACGGACCTTCCCTTCCTTTGGGAGCGCCACATCCTCGATTCGCTGGCACCCCTACTCGTCGACAACCAGTTGGGACTTGCCGGTGGGGGACTCTGGATCGACATTGGCTCTGGTGCCGGTCATCCCGTCATCCCTTTGGCCATCTGTCTGCCCAACTGGAGATTCTTGGCCGTGGAGCCCCGGACCCTTCGCGCACAACATCTGCGGATGGCACTGGAGGAGTTGAAGCTTCAGAACCTGCGCGTGTTGTGTTCCAAGTCGGAAGCCCTCGTCGATTTCCCCGATCTTCGCCATCAGGCCGCCGTCGTTTCCACCAGAGCTGTGGGCAAAATCCCCGAGGATGGCGAGCGAGCCCTGTCCTTTTTGCGCCCGAATGGAACTTTCCTGACCTTCAAACACCAAGAGACTGCCGCCTCGATTGACGGGTACAACCCCCTGTCGTATGTTCGGTATCGACTTCCTACGGTCCAGGAAACCAGATCCTTGGTGCTGGCCACCCTTTCTTCCCAGGCTAAGACATGACTCGCATTATCGCGGTTTGCAATCAAAAGGGCGGCGTTGGAAAAACCACCACGGCCGTGAACCTGTCTGCGGCGCTTTCGATGGCCGAGCGGCGCACCTTGCTGGTCGACTCGGACCCCCAGGCCAACGCGACCCAAGGAGTCGGGGTCGCCGTATCCGACGAGCCGACCCTTTATGATGCGTTGCTGGAAGACGCCGTGTGGACACCAGATTCGGCTGCCAGCTATGTGCACAAGACCCAACTTCCCTACTTGGATCTGATCCCCTCCTCCCATCATTTGGCAGGTGCGGAGATCGAACTGGTCAACATGGTTTCACGTGAAACACGCCTCCGTGCACTTCTGGAGATGCTTGCCCCCAGGTACGACTACATCCTGATCGACACCCCTCCGTCGTTGGGCTTGTTGACATTGAACGTTCTGGTGGCGGCGAAGTCCGTGCTGATCCCGATCCAGTGCGAGTACTACGCGCTTCAGGGGCTGGCGGAACTGTTGAATACGATCCGNCTCACCCAGCAATCCTTCAACCCAAGCCTCCAGATCGAAGGGGCATTGCTCACCATGCACCAGGCATCCACGGTNCTTTCCAAGCAAGTGGTCGACGAGGTCCGGACCTCCTTCCACGAAAAAGTCTTCCATTCCGTGATCCCGCGCACGATCAAGTTGGCGGAAGCTCCCTCCTACGGCAAGCCCATCCTACTGTACGACATCGCGACCCCAGGTGCGGTGGCCTACATGAAGCTGGCGCAGGAAGTCATGGGGATCTCGGGATGAACAAGCCGCGAGGACTGGGCAAAGGACTGGGAGCCATCTTCCAGGAAAAGAACTTGGCCCACCGGGATGACCTCCCTGGAGTTCCCCCCACCGACGGGTCGATGGTGGCCGTGTTGGCTCTGGCACAGATCCAGCCCAATCCGTTCCAGCCCCGCAAGGAATTCAATCCCACCGAACTGGAAGAACTTGCGGCATCCATCCGGGAGAAGGGCGTCTTCCAACCCATTCTGGTACGGCGCCAGGGGGCCAATTTCCAGATCATCGCCGGAGAACGACGGTTCCGGGCCAGTCTTTTGGCAGGCAAGGAAACCATTCCGGCCCTGGTCAGAGACCAAGTCTCCGATCGGGAGATGCGCGAAATCGCGTTGCTGGAGAACATCCAGCGGGTGCAACTCAACCCCATCGAGGAGGCGTTGGCGTTCCAGGAGCTGATCAACTCCTGCGGATACACGCACGATCAGTTGTCGCACCAACTCGGAAAAAGTCGCCCCGCCATCACCAACAGCCTTCGGCTGCTCCGGTTGGTGGATGGCATCCAGCAACAAGTGGCCAGCGGCACCTTGTCCGCGGGCCATGCCCGGGTCCTCGCCGCCTTGGACCCCGCGCGACAAAGCGCGCTGGCCCAACAGGTCGCCGCCCAGGGATGGAGCGTCCGGACCTTGGAGTCCAAGGCCGGCCAAGTCGCCAGTCCTCCCAAGACTCCAAAACGGCCCGGCAAGTCCGCTGGCGAAGACGCGAACCGTCAGGCGTTCCTGCGCGAACTGGCGCTGAGGCTGGGAACACGGGTCCATCTGGAAACCCAACCTTCAGGCAAAGGGTATTTGCGCTTGGACTTCCACTCCAACAGCGATTTGAGCCGCTTGGCGGACATCCTCCTCGGACTGAACGCGGTCCCATGAGAGGGGAACGGATCCGGATCCTGGTGCTTCGCGACCTGACCGGGGAATCCTGGCAGGTGGGGATCCCCTTGCGACTTTTCCATTTCCTGGTGGTGGCTCTGGTTCTGCTGGTGATCCTGACCGGTGCCACGATCACCTGGTTGGGCAGCATCGCCATCAAGCTCCAGGCCGCCGAGATGGTCTCGGAGGAGAACCAGAAGCTGCGCCAGCAATTGGATCGCGTGGGATTGCTCCAGGAAGAACTGCACCGCATCGAGGAACGTGAAAAGGCCCTCACTTCCCTCACCCAATCCTTCCTGGACGACCCCACCGTGCACGGCGCGCCCACCACCCACGCGCCCTCCTCGGATCTCTTCGACCAACAAAAGCGCGAAGCCTTTCTCGCCGACATCCGTTCCGACTTCCTGGCCAAGGAGATCCGGCACCGCGCCGGAAACGACACCCTGAGGCTTCCGCTTCTGCTGCCACCCTTGCGAGACTGGGAGATGGCCTTGGGTCCGAATTCCGAAGTGGGACCNGGAAAGCGCAAATTCCTCGCCGCCTCGGCCGCCACGATCCGGAGTCCGCTGGATGGGGTGGTCTCGGANGCNGGATGGACGGCTTCCTCGGGACTGGAGGTGGACCTCCTGCTCCTGGACGGATGGGAGTGTCGGCTTTCGGAACTCGGAGAGGTCGACGTGCAGACCGGCGACGTGGTGCGCCGGGGGGACCCGATCGGGAAGACGCAGAGGGCGGGCGGGGAAAGTTCGTCGCATTTTGTCGTGGCGCTTTCGTTCCACGGTCTTGCCATCGATCCGTGGTTTGCTATGATGCGTTAGACGATGTCCGACAAAATCTCCAGCGGCAAGGGCTTCACCTTCGTCAACTCGGGTACCGTCGTCACGGGCGAGCTCCTCGTGGAGAACGACCTCTCCGTCGAGGGATCCGTCAAAGGGACCATCCGCGCGACAGGAACCGTCTCCATCCACTCCCAGGGGATCGTGGAGGGCGAGATCCAGGCGGCCTCCGTCAAGATCGGGGGGAAGGTGAACGGCAACGTGACCGCCACCGACCGGGTCCTGCTGGAGACGAAGGCGATGCTGGTCGGCGATCTTCGCACCCGCGAGCTGATCATCCAGGAAGGCGCCGTGTTCCACGGCAAGTGCGACATGCAACCGGGGCAAGTCTCCGCTGGACGCGCCTGACCCCAAACGCGGCTGGATCGGTCTGGGGAGCGAAGCAACCGGTTCCTTGACCGCCTGCTGCGCGGTGGGTTGGTTCCTTTCCCGACATTTCGGCTCCCCCCTTCTACTCGTGGGGTTCTCCCTGTTCGGGGTCGCCTTCGTGGTCTGGCGGATGCTGATGGCCGTCCGATGAAGGCACGAACGCGACACGGCCTGTTCCTGGTCCTGGCGATTCCCGCGCTCGCCGGCTCCGGAATCGGAATCCTTTCCGCCCTGCACCTGCTCCAGGCTCCGGGGATGCGCGCGCTCGCCTGGGCCACCGCCGCCGCGGGCCTTCATGCCGGACTGGGCTGGGGGCTGTGGAGCCGGGATTCCCGGGGCCGGGGCGCCGGCGTGGCCGGCGGGCTGTTCTTCCTGGTCCTCCGTTTCACGGCCGGAGTCGCGATGTTTGTGACAGGAATTGTCGCAAACCGGAGCGCGGAACGGGACTTCGCGATCGCGTGGGCCGGGATGTTTCTTATTCTTACGGTCTCCGAATCGATCATCTTCGTCCAAGGAGTCCAGGAACTTTGAGCGGATCGGGAAACCTCTCGGATTTCATCATGCACCACATCGTGGACAGCCACGAGTGGCCCATTCTTCCGGGCGTGGCCATCCCGCTCCCCCATTTCCTGTCCCTGCACGTCCTCATGCTCCTCATCGGGGCGGTGCTCACGTTCCTGCTGGCCCTCACCGGCGCGCGCAGGGCCGGACTCCTGCCCAGTTCCCCCCTGGGGCACGTCGTCGAAGTCCTGCTCCTCTACATCCGCGACGAGGTGGCGCGACCCAGCATCGGCAAAAAGGACGGCGACAAGTGGGTACCGTTCCTCGCGACCTTCTTCTTCTTCATCACGGTCCTGAACCTGATGGGGCTGGTGCCGCTGTTCGCCGGCGCCACCGCCGACATCTCGGTGACCGCCGCCATGTCGCTTCTGGTCTTCGTGGTCTTCAACGCCGTGGGCATCTTCCACAACGGTCCCTTCCGGTACGTGAAGAACCTGGTGCCGTCCGGGGTCCCCTGGTGGGTTCTCCCCATCCTCGCACCCATCGAGGTCGTCTCCATCTTCATCCGCGCCTTCTCCCTGACCATCCGCCTGTTCGCGAACATGGCCGCCGGCCACATCATGATCCTGGTGATCGCCGGACTCATCTCCATCCTGGCACCCATGATTTCCGGAAGCCTGCACGGGCTCCTCGGAGGCGGATCCGACGGCATCTCGCTCCTGCTCACCGCCCCCCTTCCCCTGGCCTTCCTCCTCTTCATCCTGGTCATCAAGGTCCTGGTCTGCGTGCTGCAGGCCTTCGTGTTCACCTTCCTGAGCTCGCTGTACATCGGCGGGGCGCTCCACCAGGAACACTGAGCCCTCACTGCTCCCAANCTCTTCCCAACCAACAGGAGAACAAATGGACATCACGAACATCGGGAACCTCGGCGGAGGTCTGGCNGCGATCGGAGCCGGACTCGCGGCGATCGGAGCCGGCATCGGCATCGGTCGGGCCACGGCTTCGACCGTGGAAGCCATCGCCCGCCAGCCCGAGATGAAGGACGAGCTGCGCGCCAACCTGATCCTGGGTGCCGCCCTCATCGAAGGCGTCGCCCTCCTCGGCGGCGTCATCAGCCTCCTGATCGTCCTGCTGAAATAAGCCATGCCGGACGTCCAGGCCAGCACCGCCGCGGAGGGCGGAGGCGGAATCGCCTCCCAGCTCATGGCTCCCAACCCGGGGACCATGATCTGGGTCTGGGTGATCTTCGTCGTCCTCCTCGTGCTCCTGCACAAGTTCGCGTGGAAGCCCATCCTGGCCTCCGTCGCGGAACGGGAGCGGAAGCTCAAGGAATCGCTGTCCAAGGCCGAGGATGTGGCGGCCATGGCCGCCTCGTCCGAAGCCGAGCAGAAGAGGATCCTCACGGAAGCCCGCGTGGAAGCGACCCGGATCCTGTCCGAACAGCGCGATTTCGCCTCCAAGTTCAGGGTCCAGGCCGAAGCGGAGGCGAAAGCCTCCGCGGAGCGGATCGTGGTCCTCGCGAAGACGGAAATCGACGCCGCCGCCCAGCAGGCCTCGGCCCAGCTGCGCCGGGACGCCGCGGACCTCTCGGTGGAGGTGGCCGAACGGATCCTTCGCCACAAGCTCGATGGGGCGGAATCCAAGGAATTCGCGGAACGGTTGATGTCCGAGGTCGCGAAGAACTGATGTCCAAGGCGGCTCCACGATACGCGAAGGCGCTTCTGGACGCGCTGGTCGCCTCCGGCGAGCTGGAGCGATCGCTCCCCGTCCTGCGCGGTCTCGCCGAGTTGCCGGAAAACGTCACCCGGTTGCTCGGCGATCCCGCCGTTTCCGCGGCCAGGCGTTCGCAGGCCCTGCGAACCGCCTTGGGTTCGCCGTCCGGGGAATCCATCCTCGGGCGGCTCGTATCCCTGCTCTCCGCCCGGAGGAGGCTGGGCGAAATCGCGTCCATCGCGAATAGCCTCCTGGAGCTGCGCGAATCCCGGTCGGGTCTGGCGCACGGCGTCGTCCGATCGCGCCAACCCCTTTCGCCCGCCCAGGTGCGAAGCCTGGAGCGGACGCTTTCCGTTGCGGGCGCCGAGGTCAGTCTCACGCAGGAGACGGATTCCTCGGTCCTGGGCGGATTCAAGGTCCATCTGGGGTCCACCGTCCTGGACGCCACCGCAAACAACCAGCTGAACCAGGCCCGACGGGCCCTTCTCTCGGCCTAGACGCCGACCTAGGAACCCATGATCGACACAGTCCGTCCCGACGAGATCGCATCCCTCCTCCGCAAGCAGTTGGAGGGGTTCAACCCCTCGGCGGAAAGCTACGAGACAGGAATCGTCCTGAAGGTGGGCGACGGCATCGCCCGCCTGCAGGGTCTGCCCACCGTGGAAGCCGGCGAACTCGTCCGGTTCGAGGGCAAGGACGACGTGTTCGCCCTGGTCCTGAACCTGGAGGAGGACAACGTGGGCGTCGTCCTCCTGGGCGAGATCAATTCGGTGGGCGAGGGGGACGTCGCCCGCCGCACCAAGATCCAGGCTTCCGTCCCGGCGGGGAACTCGCTCCTCGGACGCGTGGTCGACGCCCTGGGCAATCCCATCGACGGAGGTCCGGCCATCGTCGCCGAGGCGCGCCAGCGCATCGAAGTGAAGGCTCCCGGGATCATGGCGCGCAAGAACGTCCACGAACCGCTCCAGACCGGAATCAAGGTCATCGACGCCATGACGCCCATCGGCCGCGGCCAGCGCGAACTGATCATCGGAGACCGCGGTACCGGCAAGACCGCCATCGCCCTCGACACGATCATCAACCAGAAGGGCAAGGACGTCAAGTGCTTCTACGTGGCCGTGGGCCAGAAGCAGAGCACCGTCGCCCAGGTGGTGGAGAAGCTGCGCGCGCACGGCGCGATGGAATACACCACGGTGATCGTGGCCGGCGCCGCCGCTCCGGCTCCCCTGCAGTATCTGGCACCGTACGTGGGTTGCGCGATGGCGGAGTTCTTCCGCGACAACGGCGGCCACGCCCTGATCATCTTCGACGACCTCACCAAGCAGGCCCAGGCCTACCGACAGATGTCTCTGCTGCTGCGCAGACCCCCGGGGCGCGAAGCCTTCCCCGGCGACATCTTCTACGTGCACTCCCGCCTCCTCGAACGGGCGTGCAAGCTCTCCGACAAGAACGGAGCGGGTTCGCTCACGGCCTTGCCGATCATCGAAACCCAGGCAGGCGACGTATCTGCCTACATCCCGACCAACGTGATCTCCATCACCGATGGCCAGATCTTCCTGGAATCGGCGATGTTCAACGCGGGTCTGAGACCCGCCATGAACGCGGGGATCTCGGTGTCGCGCGTGGGTGGGGACGCCCAGATCAAGGCCATGAAGCAGGTGGCGGGAACGCTGCGACTGACGTTGGCGCAGTACCGGGAATTGGCGGCGTTCAGCCAGTTCGCTTCCGATCTCGACCCGGCCACCCAGAAGCAGCTTTCCCGAGGCCAGCGCATCACCGAGCTTCTCAAGCAGCCGCAGTTCCAGCCCCAGTCGGTGGGAACCCAGGTGGTGGTGATCTACGCGGGAACCAACGGCTTCGTCGACGCCGTGCCGGTGCCGCAGATCAGCCGGTGGGAGAAGGAATTGCTCGAATTCATCGGGGCCAAGCACGCGTCCCTGGTCTCCGACATCGAATCGAAGAAGGCCCTGGACGACGGTCTCCGCGCCCGCATCGAGGCCGCCCTGAAGGACTTCAACGCGGCCTTCCAGGCGTAGGGAGAATTCTCCGGTGCCGACCATCAAGGAGCTGACGAACAAGCTCAAGAACCTCCAGAACACGAAGAAGATCACCGCCGCCATGAAGATGGTGGCGGCCTCGAAGCTCCGTCGCGCCCAGGGGGCCATCGAACGCACGCGGCCGTATCGCTCCGAACTCACCACGCTCCTGGCCTACCTGCAGGCCCGGGTCGGTGTGGAAGACCTTCCCGACGACGCCTCCCCATGGTTGGGCACCCGACCGGTCAAGCACCTCTCCATCGTTTTGTTCACCTCGGACAAGGGGCTGTGCGGAGCCTTCAACAACGGGTTGATCCGCGCCTTCGAACGCATCCTGGGGTTGCGTCCCATGGACTCCGCGACGGAAGATCGCCCGGGTTTCGCCCAGCTTCATGCGCGCTTGGCCGAAGGAACGCCCTATACCATCCACTTCGCGGGCCGACGCGGCTGGGACGCCTTGAAAGGGAAACTCCCGGCACCGACCCTCGGGCAATGGTTCCAGGAGGCCGTCGCGAGACCGTCGCTGTCCACGGCCCGACCCATCGCGGAACGTCTCATCCAGGATTTCCTCGACGGGAAGACGGACGAGCTTTGGCTCGTCGACAACAGCTTCCAATCGGCGCTCACGCAGACGCCGCAGGCTCTCCAGCTATTCCCGGCGGCCGTTTCCTCCACGGAACACGCGTCCTCGACTCCGGTGCTGTTCGAACCGCCACCGGCCGAACTGCTCTCCAAGTTGATCCCCCAGTCCATCCGTTTCCTGGTGCTCAACGCGCTCCTGGAGAACGCCGCCGGCGAACAGGGCGCGCGCATGACCGCGATGGACAGCGCCACCAGGAACGGCCAGGAAATGATCGACAAGTACACCCTCCAGAAGAACCGGGCACGCCAGGCCCAGATCACCACCGAGCTGGTCGAGATCATCGCCGGCGCCGAATCCATCCGATAGGAATCGACATCCCATGAGCACCACAACCGCCAAGGGCAAGATCATCCAGGTTCTGGGTCCCGTCGTGGACGTGGCCTTCGAGGACGGGAACTTGCCTCCCATCCTCCAGGCACTGGTCACCACGAACAGCTCCATCTCCGACAAGCCCGACAACTTGGTCCTGGAAGTGGCCCAGCATCTTGGCGACAACGTCGTGCGCACCATCGCCATGGACTCCTCGGACGGACTCTCGCGGGGATTGGAGGTCCGCGACACCGGAAGGTTCATCCAGGCTCCGGTCGGCGAGAAGACCCTGGGTCGGGTGATCAACGTCATCGGAGAGCCCATCGACCAGAAGGGGCCCATCGGGGCGGAGATGACCATGCCCATCCACCGGGAACCGCCCGAATTCGACCGCCTGAGCACCCAGGCCGAAGTCCTGGAGACCGGCATCAAGGTGGTGGATCTCCTGGCGCCCTACGCCAAGGGCGGCAAGGTGGGTCTGTTCGGCGGCGCCGGCGTGGGCAAGACCGTGCTCATCCAGGAACTCATCAACAACATCGCCAAGTACCATGGCGGCTACTCCGTGTTCGCCGGGGTCGGCGAACGCACCCGCGAGGGAACGGCCCTCTACGGGGAGATGGAAGAAGCCGGAGTTCTGGGAAAGACCGCCCTCGTCTACGGCCAGATGAACGAACCCCCGGGCGCCCGCGCCCGCGTGGCCCTCACGGCCCTGACGGTGGCTGAATACTTCCGCGACGTGCAGAACCAGGATGTCCTGCTCTTCATCGACAACATCTTCCGCTTCACCCAAGCGGGATCCGAGGTGTCCGCGCTGCTCGGACGCATCCCGTCGGCCGTGGGCTACCAGCCCACCCTGGGAACCGAGATGGGCGCGCTCCAGGAGCGGATCACCTCCACCAAGAACGGCTCGGTGACCTCCATCCAGGCCATCTACGTGCCCGCCGACGACTACACCGATCCCGCTCCGGCCACGGCCTTCTCCCACCTGGACGCGACCACGAATCTTTCGCGGCAGATTTCGGAACTGGGCATCTATCCCGCCGTGGATCCCCTGGATTCGCGCTCCCGCCTTCTCAGCGCCGACGTGGTGGGAGAGGAGCACTACAACGTCGCCCGAGGCGTGCAGAGGCTGCTGCAGCGCTACAAGGAACTCCAGGACATCATCGCCATCCTCGGCATGGACGAGCTCGCCGAAGAGGATCGCCTGACCGTCTACCGCGCCAGAAAGGTCCAGCGGTTCCTTTCCCAGCCTTTCCACGTGGCGGAGCAGTTCACCGGCATGCAAGGCAAGTACGTGAAGCTCGCCGACACGGTGCGCTCCTTCAAGGAGATCCTGGAAGGCAAGCACGACGATCTGACCGAACAGGCATTCCTCTTCGTCGGCACCATCGAAGAGGCCGTGGAGAAGGACAAGGAGCTGAAGTCCAAGTGAGCCTGCCCACCACCATCGTCGACCCGGAAAAGATCGCCTGGAAAGGAGACGCCGTCCAGGTCGTGCTGGGGATCACCGACGGTCTGGTCGGAATCCTCTCCAGGCACGCGGACGCCCTGTTCGCGATGGTTCCCCATGTCGCCCGCATCACGCTGGAGGACGGCACGGAAAAAAGCCTGTTCATTTCCGGCGGTGTGGCCCGCGTGACAAAAGGCGAACTGACGGTGATCGCGGATTCCGCCGAGTTTCCGGACCAGATCGATCGGGAACGAGCTCGGAAGTCGATGGAACGGGCCGAGGAGCGACTGACGAAAGGCCACAAGGAAATCAACTACGAACGCGCCCGACTGGCACTGATGCGTTCCATCTACCGGCTTCGAATCGCCAAGTAGCGGACCTACCTGCCGGGATTGTCTCTCTCGAGCTTCTTCAGGCGGTATTGAAGGGAGGTCAAGAGAGGTGCGCGGCGGCTGGCCTCCCGAAGGTGGCGCAAGGCGTCGTCGATCTGCCCGGCTTGCTGGTCGCGGATCCCCCTGGCGTATTCCAGGAGAGCTTCCCACGGAACCCTGCCCCGGTCCGTCGCCATCTGGCGCGCGGCTGCCGGGACATCGACCCCGAGAGAATCGAGGAACGAGACCGCCTCCTGTCGCATCTGGACCATGAACTGGTCTTCGCCGGACAAGCCCTGGAACCGCAGCGATCGGTCGTCCGTCCCTTGCCTGTAGGCCATGGCGATCTTCCAGTTCACCGCGTTTCCGGAATGCAGGACCTGCATGGCGATGACGGCGTCGGCGTCCTGCTGCTGGCCGGCCATGCGGGCATCCTCGACCTCGGTGCCCGTGAGATCGGTCCGGCTGCTCCAACCTTTCGCTTCCAGGGCGGAGGCAAGGGTTGCAGGATCCACCACACGCAAACCGGGGACCAGCGATGCCTCCCAGGAGAGGATCTCCGCCATCGCCGTCTGGAAGGGCGTCAGAAGATCCGAAGAGAGGTCTCCCCCGACGTCCAAGGGAGGGGCGATTCCCAACACGGCCTTGTAGGCGCCGGCTTGTACCACGGCAACAAGGGCGAGGGCGAGGGCGATTGTCTTGTGCATCCCACCTAATCTATCCTCGGTCCGGGTCCTCAGGCACGCCGAAGGAAGGATTGGTACAACCTCGTGCAAAGAAACTGGTCGGAAAGCGCCATGGTCTCCCGCGCGCTGTGCATGGCGAGCATCGGGGCGCCGCAGTCGACCGTCTCCAGCGCCAGTTGCCGGGAGACCAGAGGCCCCACCGTCGAGCCGCAACCGAGATCCGCTCGCATGGCGAATCCCTGCAAAGGGATCCCTTCCTCCCGCGCCAGTCGCCTCAGGCGGGATGCCCCGACAGCGGTGGTCCCGTAGCGGAGACCCGCGTTCCACTTCAGGACCGGACCCTGACCCAGGAGTGGAGAGTGCCCGGGAGGATGTCGTTCCGGATGGTTCGGGTGGATCGCGTGGGCCATGTCGGCGGAAAGGGCGAACCCACCGGACACCCAGGCGAGGAAAGCCGCTCGGTCCAAGCCCATGGACAGGCCGATCCGCTCGAGGACCTGGGGAAGAAAGACGGAGTCCGCCCCCACCGAGGAAGTCGATCCCACCTCCTCGGCGTCCAGGAACGCCACGGCGACGAGAGTGTCGGAGCGGGGTTCGAGTGCCTCCAGACCTGCCACCAGAGCGTGGCAGGAGGCCAGATTGTCGAGCCTCGGAGAAGCCACCAGGTCTCCGGAACCGACAAGGGCCGGTGGGGCGCCATCGCCTAGGCAGAGGTCCCAGGACAGGACATGCTCCGCTTCCGTTCCCGCCGATTCCGCCAGCCGGGAAAGGAACGATCGACCATCCTGGAGTCCGCAGACGGCTGGCAGATGGCGTTCGCGATCGAGGACCAATCCCCGCTCGTTCACGGCGCGATCCAGGTGGATCGCCAGCGAAGGAACGATGGGGCGCAGGCCCCTTGGACGGACCAGGACTTCCCGCACCCCGTCGGACTCCTCGAAACAGACGCGACCGGCCACTTCCAATTCCCGATCCAGCCAGGAGTGGTTCAGCAAGCCGCCGTAGGCCTCCACCGACAGTTTTCTGCAACCATGGGAAATGGACTCCGCATCCGGACGAAGCCGCAGGCAGGGACTGTCGGTGTGCGCCAACCCAAGCAGCAGACGGGCTGGAGCTTGGGTGGGAACCACCCACCCCACCAAGGCGCCACCGCGGCGTAGGAGGAACTTTCCCCCGCGATCGCATGGGAAGGGCTTCCCGGGTTCCAAGGTTCGAAACCCCGCGATCCGCAGCCGGTTCTCGAGGGCTTCGGAGGCGTGCCACGGGGAAGGCGCTGCGGAAAGAAACCCGAAAAAATCGTCCGCGAAGGACTCAAGCATCGTCCACCACGCGGGTGGAATGGATGTTCTGGAAGGAATCGAGATCCTCGTTCTGGGGGATCGAAGCCAGACGCTCCACGGCGCGCCATGCGTTGTCGGTGGAGAGCAACCGGAACGTTGCGCCTTCGACTTCCACGTTCCGCAAGGCGGCGACCACCTGGCGGACCAAGGCGTCGTAGCTGACGTAGGTCAGCTTGCGCTCCTTCTTGAGACCGAGGAAGTGCTTTTCGGTGCGGTCGATGATCACCAGATCCGAGGCGGGGAAGACGGTGCCGCTGCCGTCCTTCCAGGCGAAGGCCGTCAGGATCCGGTCCAGCGGTCGACTGTGGAGAAAATGGATCTCTGGCACCTCGAGGCGAGGATCTTCCCGCCGCAGGGTTTCCTGCAAGGCGGATCGACGTCTCGAATATTCCCACCAGCGGAGATTGGCCTCCGGAGGCAGGTGATGGACTCGCTTTCCCTGTTCGATCGCCTCTTCCCGGACGATCCGGTTGCCCACGTCCCAAAGGCGTTGGATCTGGTCGGGTTCTGGATCCATCGAAAGAAGCTGTCCGGTGTCCGCGTCTCGCGCCAGCATGCCGAAATCCCGGGCGATCTCGGCCAAGAATGGTGCGGCCTCCAGGGCGAAATAGCCTGGCCGCAGATGGTTCACCATCGCTTCCAGGCCCGAGGGGGCCCACAATTGGTCCTGAAGGGGGTCCACATAGCGGTAGGAAACGGAGAAGTAGACGTTGGTCCAGGGGTTCCGATACCACCAGACCTTGTGGTCCTCCTGTTCGACCGGCTCCTGGAACAGCGGGGATTCCCTTGCCCAGGCGTCGAAACCCTCCAAGTCGGGGCGGACTCCGCCGACCGTCAGGTACTCGAGCACGAAACTCATGAGGGAATGATGCTTCCGACTCGCCCGGATGTCAGCCCGATGGCGGAGGAATCGAACAAAGCGACGCCAAGGCGGGACCGGTATGGGTTCACTGGAACCGGACGCGCACCTGGACGAACTCCCTCCAACGGGTCGGATACGAGCGCCGGAGGAAAAGCATGTTCACCCTCCACAGGGTTTGGTGCAAGTCTTCGAGATGGAAGGGAAGGTCCTCGTCGACCTCCTCCAGGTCCTCGAAATTCCAGGGACAGCGGTCCAATCCAGCTTCAGAAAGATGCAGAAAGCCATGGGTCCGGCAGATCAGGGGTCGCCGATCGTAGATCCCGCAGGAACCGTCCGACGCGAGATGTCCACAGAGGGATTCGCCGGGATGCAAGAGGGACTCCAGGCCGGACTTGACTCCGCCTGCGCTTCGAGACGCCTTCGGCTCCTCAGCACGAGCGGAAGAAATCTCGTCCGTTCGTCCTGAGGATCTCGAAGGGCGGACGGTTGGATCCGCAGGAATGCTGGACAGAAACGCAT
>JGI12269J14319_10003746_pt1 | contig 14169 bp, 9 predicted proteins | sample PeaSoiSIISIP2007_FD_14319 | JGI IMG/M metagenome (IMG submission 14319) | reverse complement strand
GTCAACGCTGCTCGTCGACGACGCCTCCTTCCTTGCCGGCCTCACTTTCGTCAGCCTTGCCCAACAAAATCCTCCGAAGCTCGCCAACGTCCTGCGCCAGCCGCGTCGCTCCCGCCTCCCGCAACGCATCCGCGGTGTTGTAGCCCCATGTGACCGCGACCATGGGGACCTGCGCCTTGCGCGCAGCGTCCACGTCCCGGGTTTCGTCTCCGATCAGCACCAAGTCGCCTGCCGGAATTCCCCATCGCCCCGCCATGCGACGAATCCGCTTGGACTTGCCCGAAAGACCCAGTCCGGCTTCCAGCCAGCCCGGTTCCGGCGCGCCGTTCTGGTACAGGGTCCGTCTCACGACGTCGATGCCGTTGGAGGTGAGGATCCCCCACTCGATCCCCGCCTTGTCGAGATCCGTCAGCAGTTCGACGATTCCGGGGAACAGAGGAATGATTTCAGGGTCCGCTTCCAGCAGGGCGCGAGCCCTCCACAGGACCAGCGGCACCTTCCACCATGGGATGCCCAGGTGCGACAGGATGCTCCGCATGTTCCGGCCTCGCAGCGCGCGGACGCCTTCTTCGCCGGGATCCAGGAACCCGAGTTCGCGCGCCAGCCGGGGTAGAAGCCTCTCCACCCGGGGAAAGGTGTCCGCGAGGGTGCCGTCGAAGTCGAACAGGACCGCGGATGGAGGAGGTGCGGAAGATGCTGGTGGGGCCGCCGTCATTCTCCAGGAAAGATGGCTCCGCCGTCCATGGAGCATCGCGACGGATCCGGGGAGCCGGTGCAATGGGCCGGAAGGCATCTTTTGGCGCGATGCCCCTCCACCTCCACCTTGGGAACCGTCCGGAGCTCCTGGCCGACGCCTTGGCCAGGACGCTGGGGCGTACCTGGACGGATCCGTTCGATCCCCCCCAGATCGTGGTCCCCTCCCCCTCGGTGGGCAAGTGGTTCAAGCTCCACCTGGCAGCCCGGGGTCGAACGGTCCTGAACCTGCCCACCTCGACCCTGGAATCCTTCCTCTGGAAGACCCTCGATCCCGGCCCCGACGACCGCATCCTGCGCGTGGACGCCTTGCAGCACGCCGTCGCCCGTCTGCTCGAACCGGAACTCCTCGCCCTGCCGGAATACGCCATGTTGAGACGGTTTCTGACGGATGGTGGCGAGGGAATCGATCCCGGACGCCGGGTGCAGCTTTCCCGCGAGGTGGCGAGGCTCTTCCTGGAATACGAGTACAACCGGCCCAGCGTCCTCGCCGACGGAAAATGGGCGATCGAGGGAATCGACCGCACCTGGCCCGATCGACCGTTCTTCGCGCTTCGCGGCCCGGAATCGGATGCGGAACGGTGGCAACGGCACCTGCACGGACTGGTCTTCGCCCCCGAAGGTCCCCTCTCGGGCTCGGGGTTCCTGGGGTTGCCGCGTCTGCACCGCCTGCGCCGCGAACAGGGCCGGGACCTGTCGGGTCCCGACGTCCACCTGCTGTTCGTGGACAAGTCCAGCCACTTCCACCGGAACATGCTGCTGGAGCTGGCGCGCTCGCGAGGTATCCATCTCTATCTGGTGAATCCCTGCATGGAGTTCTGGGAGGACCTGGACACCTCGCGTCGGCGGCCCCGGACCAAGGTCTCGCGTATTCCCCTCCGACGGCTGGAAAGCCTGGAGTTCCGAGCCGAATCGCTCCCCTCGGACCTGTACTCGGGGAAGGACCCGGCGTTGCTCCGCGAGTGGGGAAAGACCTCGCGGGAAAACATCGCCCTCTGGTGCCAGGCGGTGGATCACGATTTCCAGGACCATGTGCGCGATCCGATGGAAGCTGGGGTCACCTTGCTTTCCACGGTCCAATCGGCCCTGCTCCGGCGTCTTCCAGGTCCGCTGCACCCGGGCTGGGGGAGCGATGGCTCGGCGGGGGAGCCTTGCGCGGACGACGGAAGCCTTCGGATCCTTTCCTGCCCCGAGTCGTTGCGCGAGATGGAGGCGGCCCGCGACGCTGTCTACCAGTGGCTTTCGGAGGATCCCGAGCGAAGACCGTCCGACGCGGTGGTGTACCTGCCCGACACCCGAACGCACGCCGCCGCCCTCGAGGCGGTCTTCGACTGCAGGCCCCGAAACGACCCGGGAAGGATCGGAATTTCGGTGCTGGGCACCATGGCGTCGAACTGCCTCTGGGCCCGCGGGGCCAAGGCCCTCCTTTCCATCGCGACCAAGGGTTTGGACCGCTCGGTCGTCCACTCGCTTTCGGAGAATCCGCTGGTGCGCGCCAGGCGGAATCTTTCCGAATTGGATGTCCTGCCCTGGGCGCACTGGATGGAAGGAACAGGATCACTCGCGGGGTGGGATGCGAAGGACAGGCGTCTTCGCGGCGCCGCCGAAGGTGCCGCCGTGGAAGCGCACACCTTGCGGGCCGGCCTCGAACGGCTGGCCCTGGGTTCGCTGGCCACGGACGCCGTGGACACCGGAAGTCCGCCGGGCTGGGGCGATGGCGGACTTCCGCCGTGGCGGGATCGGGAAAGCACGGATTCCCAGGCGCTGGAACCGTTCCTTTCGTTCCTCGAGGACCTCCACCGCGACACCCGCGAGCTTTCGCTTGCCGGCCCTCGGGACCTGCACCGGATGGGATGCGCCTTCGCCGATCTGTGCGACGCCTGGCTGGACACGTCTTCGGACCCCCAGGAGGATTCCCTGCGGCGCGCGTTCATGGAATCCTTGGACAACTTCCGTCTACGCGGACCGGGACCGGTGGACCTGCCGGAGCTTTCCGAGAGTCTGCGCGGGATCCTCGAATCCGAGCTTCCCGGATCCTCCAAGGCCTGGAGCGGAACGCTCACGATCGCGCCCCTGCGAGCCTCGCACATCCTGCCCCACGGGCTGGTCGTGATCGCCGGTCTGGATGCCGAGTCCTTTCCCGGCGAAGCGCGTTCCGGCTCCCTGGACCTGCTGTCCAGCCACCGGATCCTGGGCGACGCCGACGCGGTGGCCGAGAATCGACACGCCTTCCTGCTGGCCCTCCTTTCGGCGCGCGACCGCCTGGTGCTTTCCTGGCGCGCCCGCGACCTGCAGAAGGACTCCCTCCGATCTCCCTCCCCGGTCCTGCTGGAACTGGAGTCCGCACTGGCCGATGGATTCCTGGGGGCCACCGCGACATCCACCCCGCTGCGACGCGCCGTACCCTTGCTCGCCCGTTCGGGTGGAGCCCTTCCCGGCGACCCGGCGGTCTGGAGCGTGCCTTCCTGGGATCCGGAGGACTTGCCGAAACCCGCCGCCGGTCCCGCCGCGTCGCCCGGAACCGCCCTTTCGCCACTTCGCTACGCCCAGCTGCGTTCCTTCCTGAAGAACCCCTACCTCCTCGCGGCGAGACCAGGTTGGCGCTTCGACGAATCCGATCGGGAGGAGGTCGAAAGGCCTCTGGAATCGGACGGACTGGAGAAGCTGGCCAGGTGGAGATCGTTGACGGAATATGTTCTGTCCGCACCGGATTTCCGTCCGGATCCGGCCCAAGCGGTTCGCAGGATCCTCACCGGGCGCTCCTGGAACTCCGGCAGTCCGGAAGGGGAATTCCTGGACCGGGAGGCCGCCGATCTGCGGACTTGGGTGGTGGAGATTTCGCGGGGTTTGGAGAGCACCCTCGGCGATGGGGGGAGATTCCTGCGGGATCGCCCCTTGGGATTTCTGGAAGGGACCCGTCGATGGAGTTGGGAATCGGAGGTCGGCGCCCCCATCACCCTTCTGGACCTGGTCCCGTTCGCCGGCGCGAAGGTGCGGCCGGACGCCAAGGCCGAACTTTACCTGGCCGGGGCGGCCATGCGGGCGGGTGGCAGCACATCGGAGATCCGCCTGGTGTGGGTGGAGCGCGGCGGCGAAGGCCGCGTCCTGGAAGAACCGCTTCCCGACGGCGCCGACGCCGAATGGATCCGGGATCTGGTTCTCGACGCGCGGGATCCCGACCGCGTCGAGTTCCTTCCCATCCGCGAGGCGCTCGCCAAGGGCGCCACGCGCGAGCTTCTGGAAGAAGCCCTGGAATCCTCCAACCGGCATGTGGATTTCCTCGAAAGACTTCTGGAGCCGCGTCTTCCGGACCTGTCTCCCGAGGCCTTCGATGCCCTGATGGCACGCAGATTCCGTCCCTGGAGGGAAAACGTCGATGCCTGATCCCATCGACCTCTCCCGGGCCGAGGTGGATCTTTCCCGGCACGGGATCGTGGAAGCCCATGCGGGCACCGGGAAGACCTGGACCATCGTGCGGCGGGTGATCCTGAAGGCCCTGACGCGACCGGACGATCGGCTCCACGTACGGGATCTCCTGGTGGTCACCTACACGGACAAGGCGGCCGGCGAGCTGCGGTCCAGGTTGCGCGAAGGGCTCGAGGAAGAGCTGGGGCGGACCGCCGACACGTCGCTTCGCGCGCATCTCGAGGATTGCATCCGGAACCTGGGGGAAGCCTGGATCGGAACCATCCACGCCACCGGACTTCGCCTTCTGCGCGCCTATCCGTTCGAATCCTCCCTTCCCTTCCACGTCGAACTGGTGGACGACGGCGATGGCCTCGACGGCGCCCTCTTTCCGGTGCTGGAAAGCGCGGACGGTCCTTGGTGGACTCGCCCACGGGAGTCCAGGGAACGGCTGGGAGGGCATGGGATGGAATCCCTGCGCAGGCGAGGCGGCCGCCCTCGCCCGCTCCCTGTTGGATCCGTCCGCATTCCACGACCTGCCCGACCCGTCCGAGTGCGCGAGCCAGGCCCGGTCGATCGCCGAGCGCATGGCGGAGCCGGGTGCGGAACTGGTCCGACGCATCCAATCGCGGCTTCTCCCACGATTGCGCGGGATCCCACCGGTGCCCCGGGGACGCAAGATTCCCGGACTGGTCCGGCACTGGGAGGCCTTGGACCCCGACACGCCCCCTCTGCGCGCCGGGGACCTCTCTCCCAACAAGGCCGACGATCCCGGTTTCGACCTCCGCAAGCCCGAGGAGGCCGAGGCGGACGGAATCTGGCAGTCCGCCCTGTCCCATTTCCAGGAGCTTCTCGGCGAGCTGGCGCCTCTGCACGCCCACTGGGTGCGCATGCGGGATCTGGCGCCGGAGGTCCGCGAACGGGCGACGTTCGTCGAGGAGTGGGCGAAGGCGTCGCTGGCGCGATGGACGGAGCGGAAACGCGCGGAGGCGCTGATTTCCTACGCCGACATCCTCGCGCGGCTCGCCGAAGCCCTGGAGGACCCTCGATTCCTCGCCGCGGTCCGCGGTCGGATCCGCATCGGGATCGTGGACGAGTTCCAGGACACCGGCCGCGCTTCCTGGAAGATCTTCCATCGCTGGTTCCTACCCCGACCCGGAGCCGCCACAGACGGGGTGCTGTTCCTGGTGGGCGATCCGAAGCAGTCCGTCTATTCCTTCCAGGGAGCCGACATCGCCACCTATCGGGAGGCCTGCTCGGAATTGGAGGGTGCCGGCGCCCGGCGGTACGTGCTTCGGGAAAATTTCCGGTCGCGACCCGAGGTCGTGGAAGGCGTCAACGAAATCCTCCTGGCCGCGCCATCCTGGTTCGGATCCGGCATCGACTACGGAACCGAGCAAAGCTCACGCGCCGTGGAGCGCGAACCCGTCGAAGACCCGGATTTTCAGCCGCACCCGTCCGTTCGGGTCGCCCAGGTCGCCGGAAATGCGTCTGCTGCGCGGACATCATGGGCGACCCAGGTGGCTCGGGCCATCCTCTCCTGGAATGGCAGACTCGTCCGGATTCCCAGCGGCGATTCCTGGAGCGATCCCAGGCCGCTCTGCTGGGCCGATTTCGCCGTGCTGGTCCAGGGACGCAGACACGTCGCGGCCTTCGCCCAGACCTTTCGCGAGGCGGGGATCCCCTGGGCGCTCTACAAGCAGGAAGGGGTCTTCTCCTCCCGATCCGCCCACGAATGGAGGGTGGTTCTGGACGCCCTGGGAGAAGGACCTGTGGCCCAGGAGGCTCGGCGTCTGTCGGCCTTCACGCGCCTGTTCGGGGTGCCCCCTGCTCGCCGCTTCGGGGCGCTGGTCGGAACTTCTCCGCGCGATCTCCAATTCGGGATGGACTGCAAGGATCCTGTCAGGCGAGGACGCCGACCGCGAATGGATGGACCACCGCCAGGTCCGGCGATGGATCCTGGAATCCCTGCTGTCCGGTGAAACTCCCGCCCAGGTCGCGAGGCATCTGGGAAGGCTCTCGCGAGGCGAGGATGTCGAGTCTCGCGAAGTCAATCTCCTGCAGCGCGCCACCGAGCGGGAGCGCGTTCAGATCCTGACCATGCACGCCGCCAAGGGACTGGAATTTCCGGTGGTCTTCCTGGGGCCGGGAGCCTCCGATCGGAGCGGAAGGAATCGTCCGGCCTGGTCGTGGATCTCTCCTCGCGGCGTCCATGTCGGGTCGGCGACCCTCCCGGCACATCCGCAGGTGGAAATCCAACGGGTGGAGGAGGATCGGCGGCTCCTCTACGTGGCCTTGACCCGTGCCAAGATCCTGTGCGGACTTCCCGTGTTCCGAGATCGTCAGGGGTCTCCCGCGGACCTCCTGTCCAAGGCCTTGATCGAACGATTTCCGGAGGGAATCCGCGGCAACCATTCGGGTGACTGGGAACCCTTCGGACCACCGGCCCCTCGGAGATCCGAGGGAGATGCCCCCGGCCCCGGCCCGAGCGCCGTGGTCTCGGATTCCGATCTGCTGGCTCTCGGGCTTCGGCAGCGCACGGTGCGCCAGGCTTCCTTCACCGCCCTGGTTCGGGGATCGGGGGGAACCACTCTCGAAGGCCGCGTCGGGCGTTCGGAAGAGTCCGCACCCCAGGATGAATCCGAGGTGGACGATACCTGGCTGCCGCGTGGCGCGAAGACCGGCGATGCCCTCCACGAGATCCTGGAGCTCCTCCTGTCTCCCCAGGCGGATCTTTCCTGGGTCCTCGACGGCACACCCGTTCCGGCACGGGTGGAGACCTCCACCAGGGATCTGCTCCGTCACCACGGCCTCGGCAGGGTTCCGGTCGGACCCGTCCTGGACCTGTTGCGACGCGTCTTGTCCTTCCCGCTTGCCCTCCCCGACGGCTCCGGACCCGTGCGCCTCGCCGAGATCCCCGCAGAGGACCGTCGTTGCGAGGTGGAGTTCCACCGCGCGGTGGACGGCAGGGGGTTGCCCGTGATGCCCTCTTCACCCCTCGCTTCGTGGGTGGTGGGACACATCGACCTCCTGTTTCGGCGCCTTGGTGCGTGGTACGTGGTGGATTGGAAATCCAACGCGTTGCCTTCCTGGTCGGCGGCGGCGGTGGAGGAATCCGTCCGTTCCCACGCCTACGACCTGCAGGCGCGGATCTACGCGCATGCGGTGCGCGACGCCTTGCCCGGCGAACGGTTCGGGGGATGCCTCTGGATCTACCTCAGGGGTTTCGCCAGATCCGGGGCGTCGGCATTCTGGTCGAACCCGGCGGATTCCTCCGAGGATTTCCTGGTCGAGCGCGCGTTGGCGGAATGGCTCGCCCCCACGCCGGGGCTGCGGACATGAACGCCGCGGAGCGTTTCGATTCGGCATGGGGCCGAGATCCGGTCGGGGCAGGGCTCCGCCCGCTGGCGCTCCGCTTGTGGGGCTCCGGGCGATTGGGCCTGTTGGAGATCCGGCAGGCGACGCTGTTCGGCGAAACGCCCCAGGCGCGGCTTCTCCTCCTTCTCCTTCTCGCTTCCAACCGATCCGGCGCTCCCCGGGCGACCTCCTCCGGATTGAGACAACTTTTGTCCAAGTCGCGGGAGATGCCCTGGATGTCTTCCTCCAACCCCACGGGACGCGACGACGAGGCGGAAGAAGCCGCCCTGCCCGGTCATCTCGCCCTCTGGGACGCCCTGGTTTCCCTCGCTCGCCGCGACCCCGCGGAAGTCGCGCCTTGGTGCAAGCGACCCGGCGAGCCCGGAAGCCTGGTGGAGTTCGACGGGGTTCCCGACCCGGAATGGGCGTTCCAGCGCTCCAGCCATGCCGAGACCGTTCTCGTGGACGCGGTTCTTTCCCGTCTGCGGCTTCCGTTCCGGGAGGTTTCTCCTGCCCGGGCGCATGGAATTCTCGGGCAGATCTTGTCCAAAAGCCCCAACCTTCCACATCGTTTGCAGGCGCGGGCGGTGGCGCTTTCCCTCCGTTCGCCGCTTCTGGTGGTCTCCGGGGGGCCGGGAACGGGAAAGACCGCCGTGGTCGCGCAGATCCTGCGCGCGCTTCGTCGGCTTCTGGGTCTGGCCCCGAGTTCCGTCGCGCTCGCCGCACCCACCGGACGCGCCCAGGCGAGACTGTCCGAAAGCCTGCGCCAGGCCTTGTCACCGCTGGAGGGCGATCTCGATCCGGAGAACGTCCTCGACTTCGCCCTGGTCGAATCTCCCGCCGGCACCCTGCACTCGTTGCTGGGGGCACGTGGCGACGGCACCTTCCGGCACGGACCCGAATCCCCGCTTCCGCAACGGCTGGTGATCTTGGACGAAGCGTCGATGGTCGACCTGCACCTGTTTTCCGTCCTGGTTTCGGCCCTCACCCCGGACACCACCCTGGTTCTCCTGGGCGACCGCGACCAGTTGCCCTCGGTGGATACCGGTGCCGTCCTTTCCGACCTGGTCGGAAACCGTTCGGGGGACTTCGTGAGTCCGGAAACGGCCGACTGGCTCGAACAGGCGATGGCAGGCATCCCCGTCCTCGAACCCATGTCACCGAATCCCGTGTCCCACCCCCTCTCCGATCGATTGGTCGTGCTGGAACGGAGTTTTCGCAGCGTGCCGGAAATCGCCCACGCCGGTCGCAGGGTCCTGGCCTCCGACGCGTCGTGGAGCGCGGATCTGCCTCGAGTCCGCCTGTCGGACCTGGATCCTCCCGCGGTTTCCTGGCTGGCGGACGATGTGGAACGGGAAATGGATTCCTGGACATCGCCTCTNGTCGAGGGATTCCATCGTTGGAAAGCGCTCGGATTCGATGGTTCGGGTCTTCGCTCCCTGCTGGAGCGCCGAAGGATCCTCTGCTCGCTCCACGGTGGCCCGATGGGCCGATTGGCCTTGAACGAGCGGGTGGATTCTTCGCTGCGACGGCGTTTGGCGTCCAACCTGGGCGGCCACTACTCCGGTCGGCAGGTGATCCTGGGCCGCAACCACCCGGAACTCGATCTGCGCAACGGAGACCTGGGCGTGGTCGCCGCGCGCGACGGTCGTCTCCACGCTGCTTTCGCCGTTGGATCCGGGATCCGGTGGGTGGACATCGCCTTGATTTCCGAACTCGAGCCTGGATGGGCGCTCACCGTCCACAAGGCGCAAGGTTCCGAGTTCGACGAAATTCTCTTCGTCCTGCCCGAAGTCGACACCCCGCTTTTGGACCGTCCCATCGTCTACACCGCGATCACCCGAGCCCGTCGCATCGTCCGGCTGCAGGGCGACCCGACCCTTCTCGATCGAGCTCTGGCCCGGGTCCCCGATCGCCCCTCACGGCTGCGTCGGGTCCTGGGTCTTTAGGTCCTTCTCCAGGAAGAGGGCCTTCCCCGCCGCTGGGTCCAGCTCGTAGCCGACGAATCCGAAGCGGGCGTAGACCTGCCTTGCCCGTCCGTTGTTCTCCAGGACCTCCAGGGTGATCTTGCAGCAACCCCGGTCCCTGGCCTCCGTTTGCAGGGCGTCCAGCAGGGCCAGGGCCACCCCTCGTCGTCGGAACGCGGGCCCCACGACGAAATCGTGGAGATTCAGGAGCGGTCGGGCGCGGAAGGTGGAATAGCCCTCGAAGGCGATCGCGAGCCCTGCGGCCATCGCGCCGATCCGGGCCAGCAGCACCACGGCTCCCGGTCGCGCGGAAAGATCGCCGGGAAGACGGGATTTGACGTCGTCGGGAAGAGGCTTTCCGCCGCCCATGAGGTCCTGGGCGTACTCGTCCAGGAGGGTCAGGACATCCCGGGCGTCGATGCGATCCGCGAGGTCGGCGCGCCGGATCAGAGGTGCGTCGCCACCCATCTTCCGCCTTCGCCTACCGGCCCCAGTTGGAAAGCGATGCGCCCACCAGGGACACCTGGGCGATCTCCAATTTCCCCGAAGAGGACGTCGCGAAGACCATCTGTCGAACATGCCGGGGAGCCGAATTCCAGGCCTGCCCGGGATTGGAAAGCGAGCCGACCGGAATGTCCGTGGTCGCCCACGCGGTGTCCATGGCGAGGTTGGCGGTCCAGGAACGGGTCGTGTCCGCCAATTGTTCCACCAAGGCGAAGGTCCATGTCCCCGAGCCTCGGTACTTGATCCGAACGGACTGCAGTTGGGACAATTCGGGAAGCACACCGTTGGCGGTTCCCAGATCCAATCCCGCATCGGCCCATGCATTGGCGACACCGGAGAGATCCACTGGGATCGAGATCCAACGGATCGTGCCATCGCCCGTCACTGCATCCCAGGCTCCCGCAACGCCGAAGACCTGGTTCGTCGGCCCCGCCGCCTGGATCCACCAGTATCCGTCCCCGAAAAGCCCTTGCAAGTTCCAGACGTTGGTACCGTCGGTGAAATCGTCGAGAAGCAGCGTGCTGGTGTCGTCCGCCAATCCTTGGACGGAGAGGGAATCCAGCCCAAGGTCCACGGTCGCCAGGGAAGCAAACGCCTTCCCCGGCTGGGCGACCAGGTTCCATGTGCCCTGGGGCAGGGAATCGAATTGGAATGCACCCGTGGAGTTGGTGACCGTGGTCCGGTCGCTGCCTCCCAAGCGGATCCGGACCCCGGAGATGGGGCCGGTGAGCAGGCTCCCGGACAACGTGGAAAGCGGCGCCAACGCCAAGGCGACGGGGCCTGCGCTGTCGGTCTGGACTCTCGTGCCCTGTCCTCCGGAAATGGCCTCCACCCAAGCGCCCTCTCCCGCGGGAAGATGGAAGTCGACTTTCCCTCCGGCATCGGTCCAGGCGCTGTCCAATGCCAGGGGTAGGGCCGAATCGACGCGCGAGGTCCAGGATTCCCTGGCCAGAAGGCGCACCTTCACCCCGGGAAGGACCTCCCCCGTGGAGGCGGTCACCGTCACGGTCAATCCGTTGGGGACCTCGATCCCACCACCGCCCAGGTTGCTCTGCCCGCATCCGCAAAGGATCCCGCAAAGAGCCACCCACACGCATCGACTCATGCCCCGCCTCCCACGGGAAACAACGATAGGTTCAACATGACGACTCGATCGGGATTCCGGTCCTGCCGGGCGAGCGTGAGCGCCTCCTTCCGGAAAAGCGCCAGGCGCTCCTGCAGTTCGCGGAAGGAGGCCTCGCCCAGGCTCAAGGTCAAGTGGGAAATGTCCCTCTGGGCGGGTGCAACCTCCTCCAATGCCCCTTCCGCCAGGGCGATGGCGTGGCGCTGGAATTCCCGGACGGCCACGGACTTCCAGCCCTCTCCGAAGGTGATCACGGAATCCGTGGGCCGCCAACAACCCTTGGCGTCCTTGGCGACCAACCCGATTTCGGAGAGGAGTTCCACCGAATCCTTCGCCTCTCCCGAGGAGATGGCAGGACGCAGCGCGGTGGCCAGCACCTCCCATTCGTCCCGGATCTCCAGGACGCGCAGAAGCTCGTGCACGACGGGGTGGTACCACTGCCTGCAAAGGTCGTACTGGGCGGGTACGAGCTTGCGATCGGCCACGCGCATCGCCGCGACCATGCGGTCCAGGTGCAGCTTGCGTTCCCGATGGGTGGCGGCCTGGGTGAAGCGCACCAGGTGCGCGAAGAACGCGGACTCGCGGGCATCCAGATCCAGAGCCTTCGCGAACAGGGGGATCTTCTCGTCGGGGATGTTCTTGCGCCCCTGGAAGATCAGCGAGACATGCCCTTTCGACTTCAGCCCCACCAGCTTCCCCAAGTGCTCCAGGGTGAAACTCGGACGCCGGGCCTTCATCGCCACCTGGGCATCGCGCAGGAACTTGCGGGCATCGAAGTAGGTGAAGACGACAGGTCGTTCAGGATTCATCCCAGCATCTTACAGCCCGCGAAGGGTCCGGCGGAGGCACTGCCCGCAGATGGAGGAAAACGAATTCCGCCCGGCCCGATCACTTGCGGAGGAGAGCCATCCCGGCCAACAGGGCGAGCGCCGAGCAGAAGAGGGTGGAGCCCAGGTACCCTCCAGCCGCCATCCAGCGTCCCGAGCGGGCGATCCGGTCGGTCTCGAGCATCAGGGACGACAGGGTGGTGAAGCCGCCGCAGATCCCGGTGGCCAGGAACAACCTCCAATGGGGATGGAAATGGGCTGGTCCGCCGAGGAGGGAGGTGAACACGCCGATGAGGAAGGTTCCCGTGACGTTCGCGGTGAAGGTTCCCCACGGAAACGATGCGGCCACCGGAAACAGGATCCAGCCGACCCCGTAGCGGAGAAGCGAGCCCAGTGCGCCTCCGATCGCCACCCATGCCCAGCCAGGAAGAGAACCCATCGGTGCGTTGAAGATAATCGGGGATCGATGCCGCGAACCCGGATTCGTTGGCGTGTTCGGCGGGAACCTCGAATCCCGGCGACGATCCGACCTTCCTTATCGCCGATCAGACCCGGTTCGACCCCACGGTCTGGATCGATCTGGACAAGGCGTCGTACACCCGCTCGAGTTCGAGGTCCCGGATGTTCCAGGGCGGCACCACGTAGAGGGTGTCGCCCAGGGGTCGCACCAGCACCCCGCGTTCCCGGCAGGCCCGTGCGATCCGGCTTCCGCGCGGAGCGAGTTCGTCCCCGCTCGTCGCCAGGTAGCCGTCTCCGGCATCGGGCAACTCGAAGGCCGCGATGGTCCCCAGCACGCGAGCGCCGCGCAGGTCGTGGCGTTCGGCGAGGTCGGTCGACAATCGCCTCTGCAGGCTTTCCAACGTCTTCCACCGCCGCGGAGTCCCGGGTTCGCGCAGGATCCGCAGCGACGCCGATGCGGCGGCGCACCCCAGGGGACTGCCCGTGAAGGAGTGGCCGTGGAAGAAGGTTCGGCCGCGGTCTTCGGACAGGAACTGTCGGAAGATGGATTCCCGGAACGCCGTGGCCCCCAGCGGCAGGAATCCGCCGGTCAGGCCCTTGGACAGGCAGATGGCCGACGGATGCAGGGAAGGTCGACCGGGAAGGTCGTCGCAGGCGAACATGCGACCGGTGCGCCCGAATCCGGTGAAGACCTCGTCGGCGATCCAGGGCACGTCCCGTTCGCGGCACAGGGCGTCCAGTCCCTCCAGGTAGGTGCGCGGGTACATGCGCATCCCCGCGGAACCCTGGATCAGGGGCTCCACGATCACGCACGCGATGTTTCCCGCGTGGACATCCAGCCAGTTCTCCAGCGCTTCCAATGCCTTCATGGCTGCGGTTTCCGCCTCCGGGGAGGATGGATCCCAGGGGCCCGCCGGGGTGCGGAGGCGATCGACCTCGAAGAGATAGGGATCGAAGGGATGGGAAAAAACCGAGCGCGCTCCGGCCGACATGGCCCCCAACGTGTCGCCGTGATAGGCGTCTTCCAGGGCCGCCACCCTTGGCGTGGATGCCCCATTCTGGCGCGCGATCTGGATGCAGGCCTTCAAGGCCACTTCCACGGAGGTGGAACCGTCGTCCGAATAGAAGAGCCTCGACATCCCACCGGGAAGGAGTGGGAGCAGCTCTTCGGCCAGCCCCACGGCCGGCTCGTGCGTACAATCCGCGAAGATCACCTGCTCCAGGGTCTTGGCTTGTTCCGACACCGCGCGGATGATTTTCGGGTGGGAGTGCCCGTGGTTGGTGACCCACCAACTGGAGACGGCGTCGATGATCTCGGTGCCGTCCGAGGTGTGCAACAAAGCACCGTGGGCGCGCTGGATCTCCAGAGGAGGAGAGGCGATCTGGTGTTGGGTGAAGGGGTGCCAGATGACTTGGGCATCGCGCTCCGCAAGGGTTTTCCGAAGCGCACCGGTCGCGTGGGTCGGGGTCTCTTCCCCACAAGGATCTGCCCAGTCACCCCTCTTCCATCGCTGGACCAGCTCGGCGACGGACTGTGCATCGGTGGGATACAACTCTGGAATTCTCCCCAGAATTTCGACCCGGCCACGATCTCGGATCTGTCTGCTGTTCTCCCCGTGGGCAGGGCCGTTCAGGAGAACTCCGGCAATCGAAGCCCCTCTGGTCCGAATGGCTTGCACAGTCGCCAAAGCATGGTGCAATGTCCCCAAGCCAGTCGTGGCGACCACGACGATGGGCAGATCCAAGGCCAGGGCCAGGTCGATCATGTCTTCCC
>JGI12269J14319_10003735_pt1 | contig 14197 bp, 13 predicted proteins | sample PeaSoiSIISIP2007_FD_14319 | JGI IMG/M metagenome (IMG submission 14319) | reverse complement strand
GATCATGTCGGCCGCGCCGGCCGCGACCAGGCAGCCCAGGGCGGCGGGCAAATCGGGGGAGAGGCCGAAGCCGGCCATCAGGAGCCCCCAGGCGCCGGCCGACAGCGCGATGGCCAGCCCGTGCCGGCGGATCCGGCCCATCCACCCGCTGACGACGGTCACGCCGAACGCTCCCGCCGACGGCGCCGCGAACATCAGCCCGGTCGCCCAGCGCGCGTGCAGGTCGGCCGCCACGAACGGGAACAGCGCGTTGGGGTAGGCGAAGATCATCGCGGCCAGGTCGGCCAGGTAGGAACCGAGCAGGTCCCGTCGGCTCACCGCGTAGCGCAGCCCCGCGGTCAGGCCGCGCAGCGTCGCGTGCTCCGGTTCGGCCGCGCCCGGCAGCGGGCGCAGCCGGGTGAGGAACCCGAACGAGATCACCAGGCTGGCCGCGTCGAGCCCGTACACCAGAGCTGGGCCCGGGGTCACGGCGAGGACGCCGCCGAGTGCCGAGCCGAGCAGGAAACAGGCGTTCGCCGACATCGAGAGCAGCGCCGCCGCGGCGGTCAGCTGGTCGCGGTCGACCAGCCGCGGGACCGAAGCGTCGAACGAGGGCCGCTGCAGCGACGCCACCGCCATCATCACGCCCGAGACCGCGTACAGCGGCCAGACCGCGGGATGCGGGAGCAGCGCGTTGAGCAGCAGGAGGAGGTCCAAGCAGGCCAGGCCCGCCTCACCCCAGCGCATCATCGCGCGCCGGTCAACGCGGTCCGCCAGCACCCCTCCGTACAACCCGAACACCACGAGCGGCACGAGCTCCACCGCGCCGAGCAGCCCGACCGCCAGCGGCGACCCGGTGAGCTGCTTGACCTGCACGAGCAGCGCCACCTCGACGGCCAGGGTGCCCAGCGCGGTGACGGTCCGGCTGGCGAAGACGAGCCGGAAACCGGCCGAGGCCCGCAGCGGCGTCAGGTCCGGCCACAGCCTGGAGCCACGGGCCGGCTCGGGTTCGGGCACGGCGCCCACGCTAACACCCGCCGCCGCGCAGCCCTCATGAATCTCCCTGGCCTTCCCCGCGGCCCGCGAATTGTCGTACGCACCTGGTAGACCTGCGGATATGGACATTGATGCCGCTACCGACAGTGCGGACCCCGAGCAGCTGCGGATGGTCGTCGACGGCCCGTTCTCCCTCACCGCCGCGGCCGCCTTCGGGTTCGGCCCCAGCACCGGCCGCCCCTACCCGTTCGATGACCTGATGCGGCTGGCGTTCGTGACCGACGACCTGCAGCACCAGGTGGGGGTCCTGCTGAGCCAGGAATCGGGCGGCGACCTCATCGCCGAGGTCAGCGGCGCCGATGACATCGCCGCCGTGGACCACCAGGTCCGCCGCATCCTGTCCGTGGACCGCCCGGCCGAGGGCTGGGTCGCCGCCGGTCACCGCGACCCGGTGCTCGGCGGCGTGCAGGCCGCGCACCCCGGCCTGCGCCCCGTCCTGTTCCACTCGCCGTACGAGGCCGCCACCTGGGCGATGATCTCGCAGCGCCGGCACCGTAGCCAGGCCGCGTCGCTCCGGCGCCGCCTGTCGGCGGAAACCGGCCGGGCCTTCGAGCTGGCCGGGGTGACCGAGCACGCCTTCCCGCTGCCGGAGCGCTTGCTCGACCTCAGGGAGTTTCCCGGCCTGGAGCCGCAGCGGATCGAGCGGCTGCACGGCGTGGCCCGCGCCGCGCTGGCCGGGCAGCTTGACCCGGGCCGCCTGGCCGCGCTGGAGGCCGACGAGGCGATCGCGGAACTGCGGCGCATACCCGGGCTCGGCCCGGTCTACGCGGGCCTGGTCGAGCTGCGCTCCACCGGCGTCAGCGACGCGCTCACCCTGGCCGAGCCGCGCCTGCCGAGCTACCTGAAGCACTACTACGGCCTGCCGGAGGCGCCCGACGCCGAGACGATCCGGCGCCTCGCCGAACCGTGGCGGCCCTTCCGCACCTGGGCCGGGGTCCTGTTCCGCGTGGCGGGCGACCGCGATGGCCTGCCCTGGCAGTAGTCGTTAGTCGATATCCAGGGCCGCCAGCTCGTCGGTCAGCCCGAGCAACTCCCAGCGCAGCAGGGCGATCGGGACGTTGCCGTTGACCCAGATCTGATCGTGCAGCCGCTGCAGGTCCAGGCCGGCCCCGCGAACGCGCACCGCGTCGGCGATCAGGCCGATCAGCTGGGTCTTGCCGATCTGGTACGTGAGCGCCTGGCCAGGCGTCTCGGCGAAGAACGCGGCTTCTTCCCGGGCGGTGGCCGGGTCCATCGGGACGCGGGAGACCAGGTCGCTGGCGGCGCCGGTGATCGAGAGCGCTCCGGTCGCCAGGCCGACGTCGACCGTCACCCGCAGGGCGCGCAGCCGCATGAAATTGCACAGGGCCGTGCGAGTGTGCGGCGCGTCGTCAACTATCCCGCTGACCAGCATCATCTCTTCGTTGTAGAACGCGATGCCTTCGTTGGCGCCCGAGTCGTAGTAGTGCCTGCGAACCGGCCTGGGATTGCTCCAGGCCAGGGCGAGCTGCTGGTAGTGCGCGCCCTCGTGCAGGATCCCGGCGCGCGGGTCGCGGGCGTTGGCGGCGTAGAAGTAGGGCAGGTCAGGTCCGGGGGCTGGCACGTAGGCGACGCCGTCCTCGGTGAGCCGGTGCGGTCCGGTGAGCTCGTCAGCTACGCCGAGGAAGGCCAGCGGCTCGAGGTAGTCCGGCATGGGCTGGGTGAGGTAGTGCCGCAGGGAATCCGGCTGGCTCAGCAGGCCCCGCGCGCGGCGTAGAACTGGCGCACCGCCTGCTCGTCGCGCGCCTGCGTTCGCACCTGCTGGTCAGCGTGCGCGGGCAGGGCCGTCGCGGGCAGTCCCCGGTTTCTGGTGGCGTGCAGCAACTCGAGCCAGACGGCCCGCTCGTACTCACGGCGTCCGATATCGGCGATCTCGTCGACCATCAGCGGGACACACGCGACCTCGCGCAGGAACCACTCGTACCGCTGCCGTCCCACCGGGACGGCGGGCGGCAGGTCCGCCAGCCGGGTCGCGAGCCAGCCGCCGAACCGCTCCAGGGCGGCGCCGGCCTGTTCGGCGGCCGAGCCGAGTTCCGCCGCGTGTGCCGGATCGATCCGGGCCAGGGCCTGCGCGCAGGCCGCGACCCGCTCGCCGATGCCGTCGAGTTCGGCGATCGCGAGCTCGGCGAATTCTCGCGCGGGCCGGGCCAGGGCGTCTGGCGCGTGCGACAGGGTCACCGGGACCGCACGGAGCAGCCGCACCACCTCGGCGATCCGGGACGCATCCACGCCGGGTCGCAGCAGGACGTCGAAGACGGGTCCGATCGCCTGGTCGATCCAGAACCTGGGGATGCCCCGGATCCTGAGGATGTCGCTTTCCCAGGTCACCCTGGCCATCGCCGACCGCAGCAGGCGGTGGTCGACGCGGTCTGGCACCTGGTCCGGCCGGATCCGGGCCAGGTCGGCCTGGAACGCGCCGAGTTCGGCCCGCCGCCGGTCCGCCAGGTCGGGATCGACCTCCGGGAGCCACCCCGCGGGCCGGTCCAGGCGCGGGATGTCATCACGGGTCCGTGGCTGCTGGCCAGCACGCCACGCCCAGAAACGCTCCGCCAATTCATCAAGCTCGCGCACCAGTGCCTCCTCCTCGTGACTGAATTACCTCAGGCGGGAAAACGTTTGCGCATCTCGGGCTCGCAAGGCCAGGTCAGCGGGCTCCCGCAAGCGGTAACCGACACACTCAGGTGTCGCAGTTGAGACCGAAACGGCCTTGACCTGCGAATTACATCGGTGAGACGTTTGCCTAGTCATCTCCCGTCCTGCGGCACATGTGGTCGCCGCGCCACGATAAGGGGGAAATCCCATGCGACTCAACCAATGGCTGGCAGCAGGCTGCGTCGTGGCCGTGACCATCGGCCTGAGCGCCTGTAGTAGCACTAGCAGCGGTAGCAGCAGCAGCGGCACCAGCGCTGGCACGACCTCGGCGCCTGCGGTGTCCAATCTGGTGGTCGAGACCTCGTTCGTGCTCAAGACGGTCGACCCGGCGCGCATGTTCGAGCCCACCGGGCTCATGATCGACCACGTGCTGTACGACACGCTGCTGACCTACAAGGGCTCCAACGTCTCGACCCCGGTGCCCGACCTGGCCACGTCGTACACCGCCTCGGCGGACGCCAAGACCTATACCTTCACCCTGCGCCAGGGCGTCAAGTTCGCTAACGGCGACCCCGTGACCGCCTCCGACGTGGTGTTCTCACTTATGCGGACCAAGAACATCAACGGCAACCCGTCGTTCCTGATGGCCGGGATCACCGCCACCGCGCCCAGCGCGAATACCGTCGTGCTGACCAGTTCCACGCCCAACACCGCCATCCCCGCGATCCTCACCAACCCGGCCCTGGGCATCGTTGATCAGAGCAAGGTGGTGGCCGCGGGCGGTTCCGATGCGGCCAACGCCGCCACGGCCGACAAGGCCGAGGCCTCGCTCAACACCACCTCTGAGGGCAGCGGGCCCTACACGCTCACCAGCTTCAGCACGACCACCCAGGTGGTGCTCACCGCCAACCCGAACTACTGGGGGCCGAAGCCGAAGTACGGCAAGATCATCATCCGCAACGTCGAGGCGAGCATCCAGAAGCTGGATGTGCTCAGGGGCGAGTCCCAGATCGCCGTGGACCTGTCGCCGACCCAGGCGCAGGGCATGTCCGGCGTCCAGATCGTCAACGGCGCCTCGCCGAACCTGTTCTTCCTGCTCACCAACGACAACCCGAAGGTCTCCAAGGTCACGTCCAACCCGAAGTTCCAGGAGGCGGTCCGGGACGGCATCAACTACGCGAGCCTGGTCCAGCTGGCGGGCACCGGTGCCGTGCAGGCGACCGGCATCATCCCGACCATGTTCCTCGGCAGCCTGCCCACCGGGTCCGGAGCGACCTACAACCTGACCCAGGCCAAGGCGGATCTGGCGGCCTCGGGCGTGGGTCACCCGACGCTGAACCTGGTCTACCCCAGCGACATCCAGGTGAACGGGATCAGTTTCGGTACTCTGGCCGCCCGCGTGCAGCAGGACCTGCAGCAGGTCGGGATCAACGTGCAACTGCAGGGCCAGTCGATCCAGGTAGCGCTCAACAGCTACCGCGGCGGCCAGGAGGCGATGGGCCTGTGGTACTGGGGACCTGACTTCCCCGACCCGGCCGACTACCTCAACTTCCTGCCCGGCGCCCTGGTCGGGCTGCGGGCGGGCTGGGTTAAGGGCGCCGATCCCTCGTTGGAGGCCCTGGGCAACACCGCATCGGGCACCACGCAGAACTCGACCCGCGAGACCCTGTACCAGCAGATCCTGAGGTCGATGAACACCTCAAGCCCGTTCATGCCGCTGATCCAGCCGGCCCAGATCCTGGTCGGCGCGACTTCCCTGAAGAACCTGCAGTCGAACGCGCTGTGGCTCGTCGATCTCAGTGAGCTCGGCTAGCGTCACCGAGCCCGCGGTGCCGCGCCCCCGTACCGGGGCGCGGCACCGCGATCTGCGGCGTTTCCTCCTACAGCGGCTCGGCACCGGCGTCGTGTTGCTGATCGGCATCACGCTCGTCGCGTTCGTGGTCACCCACCTGGTGCCCGGTGACCCGGCCGCCGCCAACCTCGGCCAACGCGCCATCGGCGACCCGGCCGCGGTCGCCGCCTTCCGCCACCAGTACGGGCTGGACCGGCCACTGCCGGTGCAGTACGTGGTGTACCTGAAGAACCTGTTGCACGGGAACCTCGGCATCTCCGAGCAGAGTCACCGGCCGGTCCTCACCGACCTGGCCGAGTACATCCCGGCCTCGATCGAGCTCGCGCTGTTCGCGATCGTGCTGTCCACGGTCGTCGGGGTCGGCCTGGGCGTGATCGCCGCCGTGTTCAGCAACCGGTGGCCGGACAATGTGATCAGGGTGGTCAGCCTCGCCGGGGTGTCCATGCCGATCTTCTGGGTCGCCCTGGTGGCCTTTTACCTGCTGTTCTTCAAGCTCGGGTGGCTGCCCGGAGGCGGCCGCCTGGATCCCACCCAGAACCCGCCGACCCACCTGACGGGGCTGTTCACCGTCGACGCCGCGGTGCACGGGCAGTGGGCGCTGTTCTGGTCGGCGCTGCGGCACCTGGTGCTGCCCGGCCTGGTGCTCGCCATCTACACCGTCGGCGTGCTGACCCGGTTCACGCGCGCGTCGATGCTGGAGATCATGGGCAACGACTACGTGCGAGCGGCGCGGCTCAAGGGGCTACCCGAACGCGTGGTCATCCTGCGTCACGTGCTGCGCCCGGCCCTGGTGTCGATCATCACCGTGGCGGGCGTCGCCTTCGGCAACCTGCTGTCGGGGACGGTGCTGGTGGAGAACATCTTCTCCTGGCCGGGGATCGGACAGTACGCCTATCACAGCGCCATCAACCTGGACCTGCCGGCCATCATGGGCGTGAGCCTGTTCGTGGCCCTGGTCTACATCGTGGTCAACCTCGTCGTGGACCTGCTCTACGGCGTCATCGACCCGCGGATCAGGCTGTCGTGACGGTCTCGGCCCGCGCACCCCTCGATCCCCTGGGCACCGCCGACGCCGTCACGCGCCGGCGTCGGCTACGCCCGGTCACCCCGGTGCCGTGGCGCCGCCCGCTGGCCCTGACCGGCCTGGCGGTCATCGGCGCCTGGGTCGTGGTCGCGATCTTCGCCCCGCTCATCGCTCCGGATAACCCGCTGGCGCAGAAGTTCACCATCCTGGCCGGGCCGTCGGCGGCGAACTGGTTCGGCACCGACGAACTCGGCCGCGACGTGTTCTCGCGGGTCCTGTTCGGCGCCAGGATCACGCTGCCCCTGGCGGTGATCCTGATCGTCTCGGCCATGATCATCGGCGCGGTCCTCGGCGGTATCGCGGGATTCTTCGGCGGCTGGGTCGACAACGTGATCATGCGGCTAGCCGACCTGGTGTTCGCCTTCCCCGGCATCATCCTCGCGCTGGCCATCGCGGCGGCGCTGGGCCCGCAACTGCGGAACGCGGTCATCGCCGTGGTCTTCGTGTCGTGGCCGTCCTATGCCCGGCTGGTCCGCAGCCTCGTGCTGTCGGCGCGTTCGGCGCAGTACGTGGTGGCCTCGCGGCTGCTGGGCAGCTCGGGGCTGCGCGTCTTGTTCGTCGACATCAGGCCCAACGCCGCCGGGCCGGTCCTGGTGCTGGCCGCGCTGGACGTCGGCAACGCCGTGCTGCTGCTGTCCGGGCTGTCGTTTCTCGGCCTGGGCGCCCAGCCGCCCACCGCCGAATGGGGGGCGATGGTGGCCGAAGGCGCGCAGAACTTCAACGACTGGTGGGTGGGCCTGTTTCCCGGCCTGGCCATCCTGACCGTGGTGCTCGCGTTCAACTTCATCGGCGACTCGCTGCGTGACATGCTCGATCCCCGGACCGCGCGAGCGGTGCGCATCTGATGGGCACGCTGCTCCAGGTCGACGGGCTGTCCGTGGCGCTGCCGACGCGCTCCGGGTACCACAAGGCGGTCGACGACCTGTCCTTCGCGGTGGACGCCGGCGAGGTGATGGGCATCGCGGGCGAGAGCGGCAGCGGCAAGACCATGACCGCGCTGTCGTTGTTCGGGCTGCTGCCGAACGGAGCGCGGGTCACCGGGTCGATCCGGCTGGACGGCGCCGAGCTGCTCGGCCTCACCAGCAGCCAGCTGCGGGCCATCCGGGGACGGCAGATCGCGATGGTGTCCCAGGATCCGTCCACGGCCCTGCACCCGATCCTGCCGATCGGGACGCAGCTGACCGAGCACATGCGGTATCACCTGGGCGTGACCAAGACCGAGGCCATGACGCGGGCCGCTGAGCTGCTCCGGACGGTACGCATACCCGACCCGGAACAGGCCCTGCGCTCGTACGCGGGGCAGTTTTCCGGCGGCATGCGCCAGCGCATCGCGATCGCGGTCGCCCTGGCCGCCGAGCCGCGGCTGCTGGTGGCCGACGAGCCGACCACCGCGCTGGACGTCACGGTCCAGGCGGGCATCCTGCGGCTGCTCGACCGGCTGTGCCGCGAGCGGGGCATGGCCGTCATCGTCATCACCCACGATCTCGGCGTCATGTCGGCGGTCGCGCGCCGGCTGTACGTCATGTACGCCGGGCGGCTGGCCGAGGCCGGACCCACATCGGAGCTGATCGCCCGGCCCAGGCACCCGTACACCCGGGGGCTGCTCGACGCGCTGCCGCACCCCGAGGCGGGCGGCGCGCCGCTGGTGCCCATCGGCGGCAGCCCGCCCTCACTCGGGCGCGTGCCGGCCGGCTGCCCGTTTCATCCGCGCTGCCGGTACGCGCAGCCCTCGTGCGCGACCGACCGGCCCGAACCGAGGCTCATCGCCGACACGCACCTGCTGGCCTGCCCGCCAGATCCGCTGCGGGCGGCGCCCGCAGCCGAAGGCGGCCAGGACAGCCCCGCCGCCGACGGCGGCCAGGACGGCAGGGCTGCGCCGTGACCGAACCCGTCCTGCAACTAGCTGGCGTCGCGGTCGACTACGGCCGTCGCGGCCAGCGCGTACGTGCCCTCGACGGAGTCGACTTCGCCGTTGGGCGTGGCGAGATCGTCGGGCTGGTGGGCGAGTCGGGATGCGGCAAGTCCACGCTCGCGCGAGCCGCCGTGGGCCTCGAGCCGCTCGCCTCCGGCACGGTCACCTTCGAGGGGCGCGACGTCATCCACCTGGGGCGGCGCCGCCGACCGGACTACCTGCGCGGACTGCAAATGGTCTTCCAGGACCCTTACGAGTCGCTCAATCCGCGCCGCACGGTGGGCGAGCTCATCGCCGATGGCGTCCGGCTCGGCGGCGGCAGCCGCAAGCAGGGCCTGCGCCGCGCCGCCGAGCTGCTGGAGCGGGTGGGGTTGCCGACGGCGGCGGCCGACAGCTACCCCCACGAGTTCAGCGGCGGCCAGCGGCAGCGGATCGCCATCGCGCGCACGCTCGCGGCCGGGCCTTCGTGCCTGATCGCCGACGAGCCGATCAGCGCCCTGGACGCCTCGGCGCAGGCGCAGATCGCCAACCTGCTCAGCGAGCTGGTCGATGACGCCGACCTGGGCCTGGTCCTGGTCTCCCACGACCTGTCGGTGGTCCGCCAGGTCGCCGACCGGGTCGCGGTCATGTACCTGGGCCGGATCGTGGAGATCGGCGACACCGAGACCGTGTGGGCCAGCCCGCTCCACCCCTACACCGAGGCGCTGGTGGCCGCGATTCCGCGCCCGGATGGCGCCGGAGTGCTCCCGGTCGACCTGCCGGGCGACGTGCCCGACCCGGCCAACCCGCCGACGGGCTGCCGCTTCCACCCGCGATGCCCGATCGCCGAGGACAGCTGCCGCGAACTCGACCAGCGCTTGATCCCGGTGGCGGGCCGCGAGATCGCCTGCCACGTCCGGTCGGGGTCCGCCGCAGCACCAGCTGGCCCGCCGAGCGACTGACAGCAGGGGAGGCCGCCGATGTGGTTCGTCAACGCCCACGTGGTCGACGTGCTGACCGGCGACCGGATGCGCCGCCGGGCCGTCGAGACCGCCGCCGACGGCACGGTCGTCCAGGTCACGGCCGCGGCGCCGCCCGGGCTGCCCGACGCCGACGTCGTGGATGCCGCCGGCCGCTGGCTGCTGCCCGGGCTGATCTCCTGCCACACCCACCTGTCGATCGTGTTCCCGTTCAGCGCGACCGACGAGGCGGAGAACCCGGCTCTGACCGCCTACCGGGCCGCGACCCGGGCCGGCCAGGCGCTGCGCGCCGGCATCACCACCATCCGCTGCGTGCACGAGCAGAATCGTGCCGACCTGCTGCTCCGCACCGCGGTCCGGCGCGGCTGGTGCACCGCGCCGCGCATCCTCGGCGCGGGCCGGGCGATCTCGACCAAGGACGGCCATGGCCAGGGAGCGGCCTGCGCCTACGCCGCTGGGGAGCAGGAGTTCTACGAGGCGGCGCTCGCCGAGCTCACCGCCGGCGCCGATCACGTGAAGATCTTCATCAACAGCGGCCTGGCCCGGGCGGGCGAGCATTACGAGCGGCCCGAGATGACCGACGGCGAAATCCGGGGCGCGGTCCGGGCGGCCGCGGAGCACGATACCTACGTCGTCGCTCATTCGGGCGAGCCGACCGCGATCCGGCAGGCCCTGGCCCAGGGCGTGCGCTGCTTCGAGCACGCCTACCGGTTGGATCGGGCGACCGCCGCGCTGCTGGCCCGGCCGGGCATCTTCCTCACCCCCACCCTGTGCGTGACGCGATCGGAGACGTGGATGCGGGCCAACGGGTTCGAGGAGCACTCGATCCGCAACGCCCAGGGAGCCGCGGACGATCACCTGGCCAGCGCGCGCAACGCGATCCGGGCCGGCGTCACCATGGTCAACGGCACCGACATCCCGCCCGGCGACCTGGTCGACGGATCCCCGGCCGCCGTGCACGAACTGCTGCTGATGGCCGCGGCCGGTCTTTCCCCGCTGCTCAGCCTGCAGAGCGTGTCGGTGAACGCGGCCGCCTTGCTCGGGATCGGCGATCACGTGGGGCAGATCCGGCCCGGCTATGCGGCCGACTTCGCCGCCGTGGCCGCCGATCCGCTTGACGATCTCGCCGCGTTGCGGACGATCTCGCTGGTCGTGCAGGGCGGCCGCGTCGTGCGGCAGGACGCGCTATGAGTGACGCGCCGGAGGCGAGCGAAGGAAGCACCGTGACCGGGACGCGCCGGTTCGACGACGGCTCCGGGTGGCAGGTGCAGGCCGGCTACAGCCGCGCCGTCCGCCGCGGGAACGTCATCTCGATCAGCGGGACCACCGCCACGGGTCCGGACGGGGCTGCGCTGCATCCCGGCGACACGGGCGCCCAGGCCCGGGTGTGCCTGGACCGGATCGTCCAAGCGCTGACCGCCCTCGGGGCGAGCGTGGACGACCTGGTCCGCACGGTGGTGTACCTCGCGCCCGGTGCAAGCTGGGAGCAGGCCGCGCAGGCCCACCGCGACGTGCTCGGCGCCGTCCGGCCGGCCAACACCATGCTCTACGTTGAGGCGCTCATCGGAGACGGCTTCCTGGTCGAGATCGAGGCCCAGGCGGTGGTGGTGCCGTGAAGTTCTCCGTTCGGGTGAACAACGACCTAGGTTTCGCCGAACTGACCGCGGTGGCCGCCGCCGCCGAGGAAGCGGGCTTCGATCAGCTGTGGGTCTCCAACGACCTGTTCCTGCGGTCCGCGCCGGTGCTGGCCGCGGCCCTGGCCACCAGCACCCACCGCATCGGCCTGGGCATCGCCGTCATGAATCCCTACTCCGTGCACCTCAGCGAGCTGGCCATGCTCGCCGCGACGATGCAGGAAGTCAGCGGCGGCCGGTTCTGTTTCGGGCTCGGAGCAGGATCGGAGCAGTTCCTGGGCTGGGCCGGGATTACCCGGGCCCGGCCGCTGGCCACGACCAGGACGGCGCTGGTCAGCCTGCGGGCGCTACTTGGCCACGAGGACGTGGATCGCTCCTTGCTGCCGGAGTGGTTCGGCGCCGACAGCGTGCTCAGGTTCCCCCTGTCGCGCCCGGTCCCCGTCTACGTCGGCGCGATGGGCCCGCAGATGCTCGAGATGGCCGGCCGGCACGCGGACGGCGTGCTGCCGCTGCTCTACCCGCCGGAGCGTTACGCCAGCGTGCGCGAGTACGTCTTGGCCGGCGTCGCCCACAGCGGCCGTGACGTCGACCTCCCGGCGTGCTTCTGGGTGTCGGTGTCCGACGACGTGGCGGCGGCCCGGGCGGCGCTGGCCGAGAAGCTGGCCTACTACGGCCCGTCCATCTCCGCGCCGGTGCTGGCCGCCGCCGGCCTGCGCCCGCAGGACTTCGCCCCGGCGGCCCGGCTGGCCCACGGCGGAGGAGACGCGGCCCACCTCATCGACGACCGGATGCTGGCCCTCGGCGTGGCCGGGAGCGCCGCGGACGTACTGGCTCGCTGCCGGGTGCTCGGCCAGCTCGGGGCCCGTCACCTCTCGTTCGGTCCGCCGCTCGGGCCAGACCCGGTGACCGCCATCCGGTTGCTCGGCGACCAGGTGCTGCCTGCCCTTAGGGAGGTAACGTGAACGAATCTAATCGGGAACCGCAACCGGACATGGAGCTGTACGACCTGCGCGTCACCGTCGAATCGATCGAGGGGCGCTCGGTGTGCGGCCTGTCCGTGGGCGACTACGTCGAGCTGACCGACAGCTCCCGGTTGCGGCTGCCGCCCGGCCGGCACTTCTGCATCTACGCGCTGGCCGCGGTGCTCCCGCTGCTGCCGGCCAAGCAGCGGCAACTGCCGGAGGCGGACTGGCTGGAACGCGACTCGCTGGTCGCCTGCCCGGACCCCGAGGAGCGGCTCATCATGCGGATCAGCCGCACCGGGCGCCGGTCGATGCGCTCGTCCGATCTGACCTGACCCATGGCCGAGATCGGCATCGCCTTCCAGACCGACAAGCCGCCCGGCCGGTACGGCGAGCTGGCCGCGGCCGCCGAGGCACACGGCTTCGACGTGGTCAGCGTCTTCGCCGACCTGCTGTACCAGCCGCCGCAGCCGGCCCTGCTCGAGATGGCCCGCGCGACCTCGCGGGTCCGGCTGGGAGCAGCCTGCCTCAACCCGTACACCCAGCATCCGTACGAGATCGCCGGGTGGCTCGCCGCGCTCGACCTGGCCTCCGCCGGGCGTGCCTACCTCGGCCTGGCCCGCGGCGCCTGGCTCGGGGAGATCGGCATCGACCAGCGCCGCCCGCTGGCCCACCTGCGCGACACCGCGGCGATCGTCCGCGCGCTGCTGTCCGGCGACGATTCGGGGTATGCGGGAGCGGCGTACCGGCTGGCGCCCGGGATCCGGCTGCGGTACCGGCTGCCGGACCGGATGCCCCCGCTGCTGCTCGGTACCTGGGGTCCGCAGGGGGCCGCCCTGGCCGGGGAGATCGCCGACGAGGTCAAGGTGGGCGGCAGCGCGAACCCGGCGGTCATCCGGCTGATCCGGGACCGGGTGGCCGTCGGCTGCCGGGCGGCCGGGCGCCCCGTCGGGGTGGTCAAGGTGGTGATCGGCGCGGTCACCGTGGTGGACAGGGACGGTGCCGCCGCCCGCCACCGGGCCCGGGCCGAGGTGGCCAAGTACCTGGCCGTGGTGGCCGAGCTGGACCCGACCAGCGAGCTGCCCGCTGGGTTCGCCGGACGGATTCGCGACCTGGTGGATGCGGGCCAGGACGAGGCGGCCGGCGCCCTGATCCCGGACGACGTGCTCGACCGGTTCGCGTTCGCTGGGACGCCGGAGCAGGTGGCCGCGCTGGCGCAGGATGTCCTGGACGCCGGGGCCGACCGGATCGATTTCGGGACCCCGCACGGTCTGACCGACAGCGCCGGCGTCGAGGCGCTGGGGACCAGGGTGCTGCCGCTGCTCCGGCGCTGAGGTCGCTGAGCAGCCCAAGCCTGGGCCTGAGGCCTAGCCGACGTTGAGCAGCAGGATGCCCGCCGCCACCAGGACGGTCGCCGCGATGCGGGCCCGGCCGAACGGCTCGCGGAAGACCAGGGTGGCGATGATCGCGCCGAAGATGACGCTGGTCTCGCGGAGCGCGGCGATGGGCGCCAGCGCCCCACGGGTCTGTGCCCACAGCACCAGGCCGTAGGCGAGCACGCTCAGCGCTCCGGCGAGCAGCCCGGTCAGCAGGATCCGCGGCGGCTGCGTGGCCAGCACGTCGCGGCGCCGGACCAGGGCAAACGCCGGCACGCAGAGGCTCTGGAGCAGCATCAGCCAGCCGATGTAGCCGGCCGGGCTCGCCGAGAGCCTCACCCCTACCCCGTCCACCACCGTGTAGGCCGCGATGGTCAGGCCGGTGCCGATGGCGGCCAGCAGAGCGGCCCGCCCGGGCCGGTGGCCGGCGAAGACCAGCGCGGCCAGGCCGCCCGAGACCACAACCACCCCGGCCAGCTGGGGGATGGCCAGGTGCTCGCCGACGAACACCGCGGCCAGGATCGTCACCACCAGCGGGGAGATTCCGCGGGCCAGCGGGTACACCTGGCCGAAATCGCCGTACCGGTAGCACCGCATCAACAGCAGGTTGTAGAAGACGTGGATCGCGACCGACCCCAGCAGGTACGGCCAGGCCTCCGAACGGGGCGCCGCGACGACGATGACCAGCGGGATCGCCACGATGATCCCGCCCGCGCCGATGAGCCCGAACGCGAGCGTCTGATCCCTGATGCCGTGCGCGATGGCGTTCCAGG
>JGI12269J14319_10003729_pt1 | contig 14222 bp, 12 predicted proteins | sample PeaSoiSIISIP2007_FD_14319 | JGI IMG/M metagenome (IMG submission 14319) | reverse complement strand
GGGGGGGGAGCCGATGAAACCGGCGACGAAGAGGTTGTCGGGGCGGTTGTAGAGCTCGAGCGGCTCAGCCACCTGCATGATGTTTCCATCCTTCATCACGCAGATCCTGTCACCCATGGTCATCGCCTCCACCTGGTCGTGGGTGACGTAGATCATCGTCGCGCCGAGGCGGGCGTGGAGCTTCGAGATCTCGGTGCGGGTCGACACGCGCATCTTGGCGTCAAGGTTTGAGAGCGGCTCGTCGAAGAGGAAGACCTTCGGCTTGCGCACGATCGCCCGTCCGAGCGCCACCCGCTGCCTCTGGCCGCCCGAGAGCGCCTTTGGCCTGCGACCGAGGTAGTCGTCGAGGCCAAGCATCGTCGCGGCCTCGCGCACGCGGGCCTCGATGTCGGACTTTGAAAACTTCCTCAGCTTGAGGCCGAAGGCCATGTTCTCGTAGACCGTCATGTGCGGGTAGAGCGCGTAATTCTGGAAGACCATCGCGATGTCGCGGTCCTTGGGCAGCACCTCGTTGACGACCTGCCCGCCGATCGCGACAGTTCCCGACGAGATCTCCTCCAGGCCGGCTATCATGCGCAGCGTCGTCGACTTGCCGCAGCCCGAGGGCCCCACCAGGACCATGAACTCCCTGTCCTCGACCTCCAGGTTGATGCTCTTGACGGCGGCCACCCCGGGGCCGCCCTTCTCCGGAAAGATCTTCAGCAGGTTTTCGAGTACGACTCGCGCCATGGAGGGGTGGGGTTGCTTCGGAGGGGGCGAGGCCGTCTTGCCGGGGAAAAATCGGTCTTGCCAGTGGATTTGTGGGTAAACAGAACGTTTGCCTGTCGCTGGCAACTCCAAAGATTTCCCGAAAGGCCCGTATCCGGACGCGTGATGCGTCCGGGTTCGTGCGCGGCGCGGGCGGCTTGGGCGCCTGCCGAAAGCAAATGTCCTCCCAATCGCAAACAGCGGCCGAGGGGCCCTCGTGGGGTTCGGCGGGGCGGCGCAGCGGCCCCGGGGCGAGGCCCATGGGGACGGCAACGGCCGCGGGGCGCACCCGGGAGGGGCGATGAGCCGCTTCGGCGTCGACCTTGGAGGGACAAAGATCGAGGGCGCCGTCGTCGACCCTGCGCGGCCCGACAGCGCGGTGTGCCGCCTGCGGCTGCCGACCGACAGCGCCCGGGGCTATTCCCATGTGATTTCGCAGGTGGCCAGGCTGGTCGGGATGCTCGAGCGCGAATCGGGGGTCAAGCGGCCCGCCTGGATCGGGATCGGGACACCGGGCGTCATCGACCCGGCGAGCGGCGTGCTCAAGAACTCGAATTCGACGTGCCTGAACGGGCGGCGGGTCCGGGAGGACCTCGCCGCGGCGCTCGGGGCCGAGGTGAGGCTCGCCAACGACGCCAACTGCTTCGCCCTTGCCGAGGCCAGGTTTGGGGCGGGGCGCCGCCGCAGGGTCGTCATCGGCCTCATCCTCGGGACCGGCTGCGGCGGGGGCGTCGTCGTCGACGGACGGGTTCTAGACGGGCTCCACGGGATCGCGGGCGAATGGGGGCACAACCCGATCCGCGGCGAGCGCACCCCGTGCTACTGCGGCCGCAGGGGCTGCGTGGAGACGGTGATTTCGGGGCCGGCGCTCGAGCGGTTCTACAGGGGGCTAACTGGCAGGCGCCTGAGGCTGCCCGAGATCGCCGGGCGCGCCGCCGGCGGGGACGGGGCGGCCAGGGCGACGCTGCGGCGGCTGAGGGCAAAGTTTGGCGAGGCGATCGCCGCCGTCATCAACATCCTCGATCCGGATGCGGTGGTCATCGGGGGCGGGGTCGGCAACCTCGACCTGCTCTACAGCGGGCAGACGCGCGAGGCGGTCCTAAAGCATGTCTTCAACACGGAACTCCGGACGGAATTCCTCAGGCCGACGCTCGGGGACAGCGCCGGGGTGTTCGGCGCCGCCATGCTCACCGCCTCGTCCAGATCCGGAGCGAGGCAAGAAGGAAGTCCTCGAGCGCGGCGGACTCGTTGAGATTGACGCGCAGCAGCGCCGCGGCGCGCTCGAGGCTGTCGATGGCCGCGGCGAAGGGGCGCCGGGCGGCCGCGTTGGACTCGAGCAGCTTGACCGTGTGCGCGCGCGTCGCCCTCTCGACATCCGCAAACATCCGCTGGCGGAGCCCGACGGCGATTTCGGCCTCGATCGCCGCGAGTTCGTCGTCCTCCAGCCCCTCCGGCAGGGACGCCTTCCTGCGGGCGCCCTCCGAGGCGCATGCCTTGTCGAGCATTGCGCCAAAGCGCGCGATCAGCCCGTAGAGGGCGAAGATCCCCTCGGCCACCGCGCGGCCCGCGCCGAAGCCCGCCCCGAGGCGCACGAGCCATGAGCGGTAGTCGGCGAGCCAGGCGTCCCAGCCGGCCACGGGGACCGGCGAGGCCAGCCCGGTGAACCGGAAGTGGAGCACCCGGCTGCGGATAGTCGGCAGGAGGGCGTGGGGCCTTCCGGTCAGCAGCAGGAGCGTCGTGTCGGCGGGCGGCTCCTCGAGCGTCTTCAGGAAGACGTTCGCCGCGGACAGGTTCATGCGGTCGGCGTCGTGGAGGACGGCGACCTTGTAGTGCGACACGCTCGGGGAAACGTTGATGCGCCCGATGAGGCTGCGCACGGAGTCGACGGTGATCTGGCGGGACTTTCCCGAGGGGCGGACCTGGAGGCAGTCGGGGTGGCGCTCGGGGGGGTAGGGGGAGGCCCCGGAGGAACCGCGGCTGAGCAGCCGGTCGGCCAGGGCCATGGCCGCGGCGGAAAGGCTCTCGGAGTCGTCGCCCGCCAGGAGGAGGCCGTGCGACAGCCGCCCGCGGGCGATGGCCTTCTCGATGACGGCCACGGCCGGTGTGCCCGCCATGGCGGGCGGCCAGGGGACCGCCTCGGACATCATCCGGCGATGCGCGCCTTGACCGCTTCCCAGATGCTCTTCTCCGTCGCGGCCTCGCTCTTCCTGCCGTCCACGACGACGAGCCGCTTCGGCATGCCCCTGGCGAGCAGCAGGTACCCCTCGCGGATCTTGTTGTAGAAATCGATGTTCTGGCGCTCCATCCGGTCCGGGAGGTCGGAGGCCCGCTGGTGGATGCGCGCGAGGCCCACCTTCGTGGGGACGTCGATGACGATCGTGAGGTGCGGCATGACGCTTCCCACGGCAAAGCGGTTGATCTGGTTCACCGGGTCCGCCGCCAGGTTTCGGCCGATCCCCTGGTAGACGGTCGAGGAATCGAGGTAGCGGTCGCTCAGGACGATGGCTCCGCGCGTGAGCGCGGGCAAGATCACCTCGCGGACAAGCTGGGCCCGGGCCGCGGCGAAAAGGAGCAGCTCCGTCTCCGGGCACATCTCGTCGCCCTTGGAATTGTGGACGATGATGTTTCGGATCTGCTCGCCGATCTCGGTTCCGCCGGGCTCCCGCACGGTGACGACGTCGCGCCGCAACCTCTGGAGGCGCTCGGCGAGGCGGGCGATCTGGGAGGTCTTCCCGCTGCCCTCGGAGCCCTCGAATGAGATGAGTTTGCCGGTGTGCTTCGACTTTTTCGCCATGGAACGGTGAGGTTGGCGGAATTCGCGGCCCTTGGCGAGGAACGTTTGAATCAATTGGACGAATCCCGCAAAACATCCAACGATGGATTCATGCCCGTGAAGCTCGCGCCCTTTCTCGCATCGACCAACATCTTCGAGATCTTTTCGCACTGCGACGTCGTCGGCCAGGTGATCTGCTGCGGCCTCGCCGTGTTCAGCATCGTCGCCTGGGCGGTCATGTTCGGGAAACGAAGCGAGCTCAATTCCCTGCGCCGGCTCAACCACACGTTCGAGCTGCACCTGAGGAACGAGAAGAGCGTCGTCGACCTCCCGGATTCCCTTCGCAACCGGAGGGACATACCGTATGCCGACCTTTTGACCGACGCGATCGAGGCCTACTGGAAGGCGGCCGCGATCGGCAAGGAGAAGGGGCTCGACACCCTGCGCTTCCGCCTCGAGCACGCGGAAAACGCGCTCCAGCGGGCGCTCGCCCGCCAGACGCTCCGCTACGAATCCAACATGGTCTTTCTTGCGTCGATCGTCTCCGGGGCGCCCTTCCTCGGCCTGCTGGGCACCGTGTGGGGCGTGATGGACGCGTTCAGCGCGGTCTCCGTCCAGCAGACGGCGAGCATCCAGACCCTGGCGCCCGGCGTCTCGGCGGCGCTCCTGACGACGATCTCGGGGCTGCTCGTGGCCATCCCGTGCCTTTTCGGGTACAACCTGCTGTTCGCGACGACAAAGAGGCTGATCACCGAGCTCGAGAACTACGCCAGCTCGCTCGCCGACCGGCTCGAGCTGGAGTCAGGTTAAGCGGGCGCACCCGGAACGACGATGGCCAGGACCTTCAGACGCCCCCGCCCGTCCCACCCGATCGCCGAGATGAACGTGACGAACCTCATCGACCTCGGCTTCACGCTGCTGATCATCTTCATGATCGCGACCCCGCTCATCAACCAGGAGCAGACGATCCCGGTCACGCTCCCGTCCGAGTCAAGGAGCCCCCAGCAGAAGCAGGACAAGAGCACGCACTTTGTCGCGATCTCAATCGACGCAAAGGGCAACACGTACCTCGACGAGAGGCCGGTCCCGGTGGGCGTGGCGGAGCTGCGCAGCCGGCTCCGGCTCTACGCGGCCGAGACGAAGCCGCCCGTGATCAGGATCCGGGGCGACGCGCACGTTCCCTACGAAAAGATTGTCCAGCTGATGGACGAGCTGAAGAAGGCGAACCTCCTTAAGTTCACCTTCGACACCGCCCCGATATCGAAATGAGCCCGAGCTCGCCCGGCGCATACGCGATCTCCGCGCTGATCCACGGCGCGGTCGCCCTCCTCATCCTCTTCTTCAGCTTCGCGGCGAACAGCGTGGTTCAGGAGTCCCCAAAGATCTTCGAGCTCGTCGCCGGGGCGGGCGACAACTACGCGGCCCGGGTGGCGCCCGCGCTGGGAGTGCCCGGGGGGGTGAAGACGGCCCCCGTGACGCCAAAGCCGGCCCCGCCACCGATCCAGCCCGCGCCGCCGGAGGCGGCCCCCAGCGCGCCCGCTAAGCCCGTGAAGACCCCGGACCTTGTGGCGCAGCTTAAGCGGACCGAGGCCAGGCGCGAGGCCCGCCTCGAGGCCAGGTACCAGAAGGAACAGGAGGCGGAGAGGAAGCGGCTCACCCAGGAGGAATTCCAAAGGCAGCAGGCCGCCGCAAAGGCGGCGGCCAAGGTGGCCCACGTCGATGCGGAGGGGATCCGCGAGGGGGTGATCGGCGGGTCCAGGGAGAACACGGCGGGGGGCGCCGGCGGTAGGGCGCTCACCCGGGAGGAGGGCAGCGAGCTCGACGCCTACTTTTCGCTCCTCAAGTCCAGGATCAAGGAGAACCACGTGCCGCCGGAGGGCGTGAGCGACACCCTCGAGGCCCGCGTGGAGTTCTTCCTGTCCGCGAGCGGCTCGCTTTCCCGGGTCAGGATCGAGAGGTCGTCGGGCAACGCGGAGTTCGACCGGTCGGTGCTCGAGGCGTGCGAGCGCACGCGCTCGATCGGGCCGCGGCCCGATGCCAGGAGCGAGATGGTCCAGATGACCTTCAAGATGCGCGAGGACGAGAGCCCCTGAGGGCCCGGTCCCGGGCTGCCGAATCTAAACCCCCGATACCCAATGCCCGCCAAACTCCGCTGGCTCCTATTGCCGTACGCGCTCCTCGCGGCCCCGCTCGCCGCCCAGACGCCCCCGCCGCCGCCCTACAGGGATCCGTCGCTGACCGTCGAGGCCCGGCTTAGGGACCTGCTTTCGCGCATGACGCTCGAGGAGAAGGTCGCGCAGCTGCAGGGATTCAGGCCCACCGACCCCCATGCCTTTGACGAGCAGGGCAACTTCACGGGCGGAAGCGATGCGCCGGTCCTCTTCCACGGGGCGGGATCCGTCTATGCGGGCGGCGGGGACCGCTTCATGACTTCGCCGCGCAAGGCGATCGGGCGCCTGAACTCGGTCCAGAAGTACATGCTGGAGAAGACCCGCCTGGGCATCCCTGTCTTCTTCATCGCCGAGGCCCTCCACGGCTACATGGCGGGCGGCGCCACCAGCTTCCCGCAGGCGATCGCCCTGGGAGGCACGTGGGACCTTCCCCTGGTGGAGCGCGTCTTCACCGCGGCCGCCCGCGAGGCGAGCGCCCGGGGCGTCCACCAGGTCCTCGGGCCCGTCCTCGACGTCGCCCGCGATCCGCGGTGGGGGCGCTTCGAGGAGTGCTACGGCGAGGATCCCTACCTGGTCTCGCGCATGGGGATGGCAGCCGTCTTCGGCCTCCAGGGCCGGGGCGCCGCGATCGACGCGGAGCACGTCGCCGTCACGCTCAAGCATTTCGCGGGACACGGGGAGCCGGAGGGAGGCCGGAACATAGCGCCGGTAAATTACTCCGAAAGGGAGTTCCGGACCGTCCACCTGTACCCCTTCGAGATGGCCGTGAAGGTGGCCCACGCCCATGCGCTCATGGCCTCGTACAACGAGTGGGACCGCGTCCCGAACCACGTGAACCACAAGCTCCTGACCGACATCCTGCGCACCGAATGGGGATTTGACGGCTTCGTGATGGCGGACGGGGGAGGCGTCGAATCTGTTGTCGATGAACACCATGCCGCGGCCAGCTACGCCGAGGCCGGCATCCTGTGCATCGAGGCCGGAGTGGACTTCGGCGGGGGCGGCAGGGGACGGTGCTACTCCACCCTCGCCGAGGAGGAGCGGGCCGGGAAGGTCTCGATGGCTGCCATCGACCGCGCCGCGGCCTGCGTGCTGCGCGTCAAGCTCCTCAGCGGCCTGTTCGACCACCCCTACGCCGACCCCGATGTCGAGGAGCGGGTGACCAACTCGAGCGAACACAAGGCCTTGGCCCGGCTGGCCGCCGACGAGGCGATGGTCCTGCTAAAGAACGACAGGCACACCCTTCCCCTCGACCCCGCGAAGATCAAGACCCTGGCCGTCATCGGCCCCAACGCCGCCGACATCCACCTGGGCACCTATTCCGCGGTTCCCATGCAGGGGGTCGGGGTCCTGCAGGGCATCAAGGATTTCGCGGGCAGCTCGTTCCGCGTGCTTTATGCCGAGGGCTGCAAGCTCACGGCCAACCACGCCTCGGGCTGGCTTGTGAACGAAAACCCCGTCCTGAATGACGCGGCCGACGATTCCCGCCTGACCGACGAGGCTGTGGACGTGGCTCTGAAGAGCGACGCCGTCATCCTGGTGCTCGGGGAGAACGAACTGCTTCGCCGCGAGGCATGGAACGAGCAGCACCTCGGCGACCGCGACACCCTGGACCTGGTGGGCCGGCAGCACGAGCTGGCGAGGGCCGTGCTCGCCACCGGCAAGCCCGTCGTGGTGCTGCTGCTCAACGGCGGCCCGCTGACGGTGGGCTACCTGCAGGAAAACGCCCCGGCCATTGTCGAGTGCTGGTACCTTGGCCAGGAGACCGGGCCGGCCGTGGCCGACGTGCTTTTCGGCAAGGTGTGCCCGAGCGGCAAGTTGACGGTCACCTTCCCGCGCTCCGTGGGGCAGCTGCCTGACTACTACAACCACAGCCCCTCGCGCTACCGCAGCTATATCCTGGCGGATTCCACGCCGTTGTATCCCTTCGGCTTCGGCCTGAGCTACGCGAGCTTTGACTACAAGAACCTCAAGGTCTCGCCCGCGGCGATGGCGCGCGACGCGACCGCACAGGTCTCGGTCGACGTCACCAACTCGGGGGCCGTAAAGGCCGACGAGGTCGTCCAGCTCTACCTCCACGCCGTCGTGAGCCTGCCCGTCCGGCCGGTGGAGGAACTGAGGGACTTTGCGCGGGTCACGCTCGAGCCGGGCGAGACGCGCACGGTTTCGTTCGCCCTGACGCCGGACAAGCTCGAGGACTACGACTTGAGCATGCGGCGGGCCGTTCAGCCGGGGGACTTCGAGGTCCTGGTCGGAAGGTCCTCGGCCGACGTCCTTAAGGCGAGTCTGCGCGTCAACTAGCCGCCGGAAGGCTTGGCCGGCATTCCCCGGGCCCGCAGTGCGGCGCGCGGCGGCAGGACGCACGCATAGCCCTCGCGCGCGAGATGGCCCAGGAGCAGCTCGACGAACTTCAGCCGGGCGTCGGGATTGGATCCCGCCTCGTGCGAGATCAGGACCCCTCCCGGCCTGATTCTCGGGGCGATTCGGCGCAGAGCCGCCTGCGGGTCGTGGCCCAATCCGTCCCGCCCCCGCGCGCTCCAGAGCACGAGCTGCATGCCCCGCGCGCAGAGCTGGGGATCGAGGAACGGGTTCCTGACGCCGGCCGGCGGCCGGAAGTAGCGCTCAAACGGCACGCCCGCCAGAAGGAACGCTCCCACGCAGCGGTCGATCTCCGAGGCGATGCGCCTCGGCGACGCGAGCCAGAAATCTGCCGCGGGATGGCTGTGGGTGTGGTTTGCGATCGTGTGGCCCCTGGCCACGATCTGCCGTGCGAGCCCCGGGTGTTTCTCGACATGGGCGCCCACCAAGAAGAACGTCGCGCGGGCGCCTTGCGCCTCGAGAAGGTCGAGGACGCGCGGGGTCGTGAGGGGATCGGGCCCGTCGTCGATGGTCAGCCAGACCTCGCGGCGCTCGGTGGCAAAGGAGGTCGCCGCGGGGCCGAAGGCCTGCGCGGAGGGCAGGATGAACTGCAGGAAGAGCCACGGGTCGGGTCCGAAGAAGAGGACCGCCCCGGCCCCGGCATGGTGCCAGGCGGCGAGCACGACTGCGCACGTCTTGAGAGAGAGAACGACGGCGATCCAGGCTCTCACGCGGGCCGGAGCGACACCCGGGATGCATGGCCGATCCGTTTGACGATGGCCAGGCGCTTCTGGAGGCGGCAGACCGCGAGAAACACCATGAACCTCCACCGCAGGGGCCAGGTGAGCCTGACATGGCCGGCGACGATCGAGGTCAGGGCCCCGTCAATGGCGAGCGGCGGTTTCTGGGTCATGAAAACCGAGAAGCTGTCATTGTCGTAGAATACGTCGATCAGCCTGCGAAATACGGCGCAGTGAGCCTTGAGCCCCCGCGTGTAGCGCCTCTGCTCCGAGCGGGAGAGCGGCCTGCCGGCGGCGTGGGCGCGCGCGATCGCCGCGACGGCGACCTGGGCCGAATGGATCGAGAGGAACACCCCGGACGAGAAGATCGGGTCGAAGAAGCCCGCCGCGTCGCCGGCGAGGAGGACGCGGGGCGACGCGAACTCCTTCCTCACGTAGCTGTAGTCCGCGGTGACGCGGAACGGCTCGACGGCCCGCGCCTGCATCATCAGCGAGCAGAGAAGGGGCGAACCCGCCACGGTGGCGCGGAACACGGCCGTGGGATCCTCCGCCTGCCGGAGGGCTCCGACCGAGGTCACCAGGCCGACGGAGGTGCGCTCGGCGCTGATCGGTATGACCCAGAACCATCCGTCCTCAAGGCGGACGACGATGATGTTGCCGCCCCTCGGGCCAGGCGCCCGGCGCACGCCCTCGAAGTGGCTGTAGACGGCGGCCCTCCGCGGAAAATGGGGCGGCTCAAATGTCCTCTTGCTCGGGCTCTCGTACAGGTTGTCGCGGCCCCCGCCGTCGACGACCCACCGGGCAGCGATGCGCGAGGTCGGGCCCTCCCTCTGGGCCAGGGTCGCGGTCACGGAGTCGCGGCCGGGTGCGACCGCGCGCACGGTGGTCGCCATCCGAACGTCCGCCCCAAGGCTCCGGGCGTGGTCCAGGAGGATCGAGTCAAATCTCGACCGCTCCACCTGGAACGTCGATTCGAGGCCGGGTATGCGGCCTTCCGAAAAGGCGATCTCCTTTCCCGCCGATCCGTCGGCCAGCACGAACTCGGCGCCAAGCTTCCTCACGAAACCCGCCGCCTCGATCCTCGGCCAGGCGCCCGTCGCCCGAAGCACCGCGTTTCCCATGGGCAGCAGGGACTCGCCGATGTGAAAGCGCGGGAACTCCTCCTTTTCCGCGAGGCACACGGACAGGCCCCGCAGGCGCGCGAATGCGGCGGCGCAGCTGCCCCCGGGCCCCCCCCCGATGACAAGGACGTCGCAATCGGTCGATTCCATGGCCCCACCGTATTGGTTGGCAATCCTCCAGACCAAGCCGGAAATTGCTTGTCCGTTTGCGCGCGCTGGGCGTAGGTCGGGGCCCATGATGTTCTCATTCGCCTTCGGCGACCCGGGCGACGAGCCCAGCGGGGCGCTTGGGATGGGCCTTGCCCTCCTGGGCGGCGAATCCCGCGAGGAGGTCCTCGCGCCGGTGGAACGCTCGGGAAGCGAGGGAGGGTTCTCGCTCTGGCGGGGGGCCGGGGGGCTCGCGGGGTGGTCGCGCGCCAATCCGGGGAACGACCTCGAGGGCGCGACGAGGCGCCTCTACGCGGAGATCCTGCGGCGGGTCGGCGGCCTAAGCCTTTACCGGACGTGGAACTGCATCCCGAAGATAAACGGGGAGAGCCAGGACGGCCTCGAGAACTACCGGGCGTTCTGCAAGGGCCGCTCGCTAGCTTTCGAGGCGGGCCTGGGCGAGGGCTTCCAGAGGCGGCTTCCGGCCTCGACCGCCGTGGGCACCCCGAATGCGGAGATGACCGTTGTCTTCCTGGCGGGCGAGAGCCCCGCGCGCTATTTCGAGAACCCGGCGCAGGTGCCCGCCTACAAGTATCCTCCCGAGCACGGGCCCCGGCCGCCCAGCTTCGCCCGGGCCTCGATTGTCGAGCGCGCGGGAAAGCTGGACGCCTTCGTTTCGGGAACGTCGTCTGTCAGGGGACACGCGACCGTGGCTCCGCACGACACTGCGGGCCAGCTCGACTGCACGCTCGAGAACCTGAGGCTGGTCTCTCGCGCCTGCGGGCTCGGCGACCGCCTCGGAGCCGGCCGGGCCGCGCGCCATTTCAAAGTGTACCTCAGGAACCCCGGGGACCATCCGTCGGTCGCGCTCCAAGTCCGGCGCCGGATCCTCGCTCCGGGCGACCGGGCGAGCTACCTCTGCGCCGACATATGCCGGTCCGAGCTCAATGTTGAGATCGAGGTGACGGTGCGGGGCGCGGACAGGGTCTGACGCAGCTTTCGCGTGTCCGTCTTGCCGCGTGCGGTCTGCGGGAATCCCGCGAGCGCCACGATCCGTGCCGGAATCTTCCAGGACGCGAGGCGCGCCCGCAGCAGGCGCCGGACCAGCGCCGCGCCGCGGTCGGTGGCGACCGCCGCCGCCAGCGATGCCTCGGCGCCGCCCACCTCCTGTGCGAAGGCGTCGCGGACGCCGGGCACCGACCTCAGGGCGTCCTCGATCTCGGCCAAATCGACCCGCCGGCCACCGATCTTTACGACCCGGTCGGTGCGCCCCAGGAGAACAAGCTCGCCCCGGCCGTTGAGCCTCGCGCGGTCCGCGGGGCGGAAATGGCCCCCGCCCATGACCGCGGGGCTCGAGACCCTGAAGCGCCCTCCCGGCCCGAACGCGATCCGCACGCCGGCCATGGGGGTTCCGACGCTTCGGCCCTCCAATGTCGCCTCACCCGGCCCGTCGAATGCGATGCCGCCCGTCTCGCTCGTCCCGTAGAATCCATGAACCCGCACGCCAAACTTGGCCTCAAACGCCCGGGCCACCTCGGGCGCCAGCGGGGATCCGGCGGAAATGACGAGCCGGACGGTGGCGAAGGAGGGCCTCGGAACGTCGCTTGCGACGAGCGCCTTGAGGATCGGCGGGACCGCAGGGAACACCGTGGGCCGCAGGCGCCGCGCGTCCGAGGCGACCGCCTGCGGCAGGATGCTCGACAGGCAGATGACCCGCGATCCCTGAAGCATGAGGGGGACGACGAGATTGCCGAGGCCGTAGGAATACCCAAGGGGGATCACCGCAAGGTTTGCGTCGTCGGGGCCGATGCCCATCGACGCGCAGACCTGGCGCCCGTCCGCCTCCATCTGGGCGTGCGTCACGGCGAATCCCCTGGGCCTGCCGCTGCTGCCGCTCGTCATCTTTATGAGGCATTCGCCGCCCCGCGAAGGGGAAGCCGCCCGTGGCGCCCCCGCGGAACTCACGGGCGCAAGCCTGCCTTCGCGCCAGATCCAGGAGGCTCCTACCGAGAGAGCCGCGGCGAGTTGGGCCTCCAGCGGCTCGGTGGGGTCGATCGGGGCCGGGACGGCTCCGATCGACTGAAGGCCGAGGAAGACATGGAACCATTCCGCCGAGTTGGGAAGCGACATAGCGACTCGCCGCCCAGCGACTTGCGAATCGCCGACCATTCGCGTGAACACGGCGGCCCACTCGGCTGCCGCCGCGTCCAGGGCGGCCCGGGTCCATGTTTCCCCGCTCGAGGCGTCAACGACGGCGACCGCGGCCGGGGCCCGCTGCACCGTGGCCGTCCAGCGCCGGAACAAGGGTTCTGTCATGCGCCCAAGGGTGGTTTGGCGAGCGGGGCGAGCGAGAAAAATTGCGGATGTACACCCGGGCCGAACGGGACCATAACCCCGGGGCGAGCATGAGCGAGAACGACCAGTTGAGGACGTGGGATGTGATCATTCTCGGGGGCGCGCTTGCCGGCGCATCGACGGCCCTTCTGCTGCGCCGGCGCAACCCGCGGTGGCGGATAATGATAATAGAGAAGAGCGACCGGCTGGGGAGGCGTGTGGGCGAATCCACGGTGGAGACCAGCGCTTATTTCCTGGGAAGGGTCCTCGGGCTCACCGACCACCTGAACGAGAAGCACCTCGTGAAGCAGGGGATGCGCTTCTGGTTCTGCAACGCCCAGACCCTCGGACTGGCCGACTGCAGCGAAACGGGCCCGAAGTACAACGTGCGCTTTCCCGGGTACCAGGTGGACCGGGCCGTGCTCGACGAGGAGGTGCTCTCGCGCGCCGTTTCCGAGGGCGCCGAGCTGCTTCGGCCGGCGCGGGTCCGCGACGTCGCGCTGCAGGAGGGCGCGATGCAGACGGTGCAGTGGAGCAGGGAGGACGGAAGCACCGGCACCGAGAAGGCGAGGTGGGTCGTCGACGCCTCCGGTGTCTCGGCCCTGCTCGCCCGGAAGAACGGCTGGTTCATGACCAACACGGCCCATCCTATCGCGGCGTGCTGGAGCCGCTGGAAGGGCGTGAAGAATCTCGACTCGCGCGAAATCGCGGAGCGCCATCCCGCATGGTCAAAGCGGGCGAAGGCGGTTCGCTTCACGGCGACCAACCATGTCTGCGGCAGGGGCTGGTGGTCCTGGTGGATCCCGCTCAAGGGCGGGGACATGAGCGTCGGCATCGTCTTTGACCAGCGGATCACGGATCTGCCCGAGGGGGGGAAGGTGGGGGATCGCCTGAGGGAGTTCCTTGTCGCGCATCCAGCTGCCCGCGAACTTCTTAAGGATGCGACCTACCAGGAAGGCGACGTCCATTTTCGGCGCAACTGCGCCTACCGCTCGGCGCGATACGCGGGCGACGGGTTCGTGCTCGTCGGCGACGCCGCGGCATTCATGGACCCGTTCTATTCGCCGGGCATGGACTGGATAAGCTTCTCGTCAAGCGCCGCGGCCGCGCTCGTCGACAGCTGCCTTTCCGGCCGCAATGTCAGGGAGCGGGTGGCGCGCCACAACGCCAATTTCCGCGCGTCCCACGACCGCTGGTTTGACGCAATTTACCGCGACAAGTACTACTACATGGGTGACTATGAACTCATGACGCTCGCGTTTCGGCTCGACCTGGGAAGCTATTATCTCGGGGTCGTCGCGCGGCCCTTCGCCCTCGGGGACGCCGCGCTTGAAACCCCCCCGTTCGCGCCCAACGGGGGCCGAGCCGCCGGCGTCCTCATGGCGCTCTACAACCGCCGCCTGGCCGCGATAGCGCAGTCGCGCATGAGGCGGGGCACGTGGGGACGGCGCAACACCGGACGCTATTTTGGCTTCATAAGCTACGAGCTAAACCGGCGGCTGCTTCCCCGCGTCGCCGGACAACTGCTCGCCTGGATGCTTCTCGAGGCAAGGGAGGGATGGAGGACCTGGTTCCCCTTGCGCCCCCGAGACGTCCCGGCGCCCATGCGGCACGCGGCGCCCTTGAAGACCTGATTTCCCAATGGCACCGGTTCCCCCTCCAAAAAGGTCCGCCGAGCTCGCCCGGTTCCCCGCCGAGGTGCTCGAGGCGTACCAGCGCTACCGCCTGAAGGGCGACGCGGGCGCCGTGGAGGCGGTCGTCATCGCCGCCGCCGTCGATTACAGGCCGGCGGCCTCCCCCCCCGCCCGGGGCGTCTCGGACGAAACCCGGC
>JGI12269J14319_10003725_pt1 | contig 14227 bp, 10 predicted proteins | sample PeaSoiSIISIP2007_FD_14319 | JGI IMG/M metagenome (IMG submission 14319) | reverse complement strand
GCGGACCCAGGTCGACCGGCGGGTCGGCCCGGAGCAGGCGCTCGGCGGCCAGCGCACTGCGGACCCGGTCGTCGAGCCGGTGGTGCTGCGACGACAGGGCCCCGGCGACCTCGGGCAGGTTGCTCAGGCGGAGGCCCGTGGCGAACGCGCGCACGAGCATGGGACCCGCGTCGGGGTCGGCCAGGAGCTCGTTCGTGAACTCCCGCCAGCGGACCCGCTGCTCGATCTGCTCGGCCGGGGCGTCGAGCACGTCGACGCGCGGCGGGAGGCCCGCCGACAGCCAGTGCTCGACGAGGATCCGTCGCGCGAAGGCGTGGATCGTGCTGACCGCGGCTTCGTCGACCTCGTGGACCGCGCTGGCCAGGTCGGGGTCGGTCCGGCCGGCGTCGGTGAGGGCCACCCGCAGCCGGGTTCGCAGTTCTGCCGCGGCGGCCTCGGTGAAGGTGATGGCGGCGATGGCCCGCATCGGGACGCGCTTGGAACGCACGAGCGACACGACGCGCTGCACGAGCACCGTCGTCTTGCCGCTGCCCGCGGCGGCGTCGACGGCCAGTTCGCAGTCGAGATCATCGACGATCCGCTGCCGGGCCGCCGCGTCGGCCAACGGGGCGGGGGTCGCGATCACGTCCCCGACCCGTCTGCGAGGGGCACACCGCGGACCATGCCCTCCATGCCGGCCGGCGGCTCTTCCTCCTTCAGCTCGACGACGGGTGCGACCAGCGGGCTCTCTCGCACCGTCGCCCACCGGCGGTCCCGGTCCGCGGGGCACAAGCGGTCGAAGTCGCAGAAGCGGCAGTTTTCGAAGGTGCCGCCGGGCATGGTGTCGAGCTCGCCCGGGACGCCGGGAAACGCGCCGGACTCGATGCCCGAGACGATGAGACCCATCGCCTCCTTGGCGCGTTCTTCGAGCTCGGGGGAGAGATCGCACTCATAGGAGGGGGAACTGCGCTGCCAGGACGTGAGCCAGTAGCGAGCCTTCACCTCGCCGGCAGGGTCGAGGTAGGCCCGCGCCGCCATGGCGTAGATCGGTAGCTGCAGCTTGGTGCCGCCGGCGACCGGGTCGTGGCGGAGCTTTGCCAGGTCGCGCTGGCTCCCCGTCTTGTAGTCGCTGACGACGGTCGTCCCGTCCGGGCCGTGGTCCACCCGGTCGATCGATCCCCCGAACCGCAGGCGGCGTCCGTCGGCGAGCGCGACCTCGAGCGGCGGGAACTCGGACTCGACGTCGCCGTCGGGTTCGTCGACGTCGAGCCGGTCGTCCGCCACGTCGTGCTTGGCGGCGGCCCCGCCGAAGCGCAGTTCGACGGCGACGGGTTGGAGGACGTCCTCGTCGAAGAATCGACGGAGCTCTCGCAGCAAGGTCAGCCGCTCCACGTGGGCCATGAGCGGCAGGCCGCACCGCCCCTCGGCCTCGGCCACGCCGAACTGTTCGAGGCCGATCTCGAGCAGCCGTTCGAGCGAGGCCGGGGCTCCCTGCTCGATCCGCTGGCGGACGTAGGCCTCGAGGATGCCGTGGATGAGCGTGCCCCGGTCGCGCGGCTCGATCTGCTCGTTCGCCTCGGGCCGGAACGGCGCCAACACGTGGAGCTGGCGGTCGAGCAAGAACTTCCGTGGGCACTGCGCGTACTGCTCGAGCCGGGTGGGCGACAGCTCGCGGTCGATCCCGGCCTCCTCCGCACCGATCGTGCCGACGTACCCATCGAACCGGCTGAACTCGGGGGACTGCCGGGCGACCGCCGCCCCGTACGCCTCGCGCAGTGCGATGACGTCGAGCGGGTCCGCGCCCGGTCCCGCGTCCGTCACCAGGGAATGCCCGCGCAGATCGATCGAGCGACCGGCGGCGTCGAAGAGGAGCGCCAACCGCCGGTCCGCGCCCGACGCGGCCGGCTGGCCGGCCACCACGCCGCGCAGCCCGGCCTCGAAGGACGCCACCTCCTCGGAGGCCAGCCCGTCGAGCCAGCGCGACCGGGTCAGCTCGCGGCCGGTCCGCGGATCGACCCGGGGCCAGGTCGCGACTGCAGGGGCCCGGGCCGATGCCAGCGCCTCGCAGAAGTCGGATCGTTGCTCCTCCTGACGGTTGAGCGTGGTCGGCCAGCCCGGTGGCGCGTCGCCCCCGAGGTCGGGGAGGAGACCCTCGTCTAGATACGCCGGGGCCAGGCCGTCGGCCAGGCCGACGGCGAAGCAATGTTCGAAGCCGAGCCCGCGGGCGTCCGCGAAGGAGCCCACGAAGACCCCGCTGCCGGTCGCGCCGGGCAGGGCCCGGACGTCGTTCGCTGCGTCGGTCTCGTCGTCGCCCTCGTGGTCGCGTCGGAGCCGGCGGGACCGCAGCTCGCCCGCCAGCGTGTGTCGGAACCAGGGCAGGTCGGTGCCGGCCGACACCGCGTCGAGGGCCTTCAGATCTTCGATGACCTGTCGCACGTCCAGGGCCGCCAGGCGTTCGATGGGCGGCCACACCGCGGCGCCATCCTCGGGAAGGACGTAGAGATCGAGGAGGCGACGAATCCAGTCACAGAAGTCCGTCCAGCGTCGCCGCTCGCCCAGATCGGCCTCCCGCGCCAGCGTGGCGACGAACTCGGCCAGTCGATGGGCCGCTTGGGACTCCGAGGCATTCCGGGCGACGTGGTCCTGGCGCCCGGCGCCCATGGCGGCGAACCGCTCGAGGCGCTCGGCCCACTGGTCGAGACTTTCGACCACTCCCGCGCGGGCCGACACGTCGTCCCAACGATCGACGGGCGCCCGCACGCCGCGGGGTCCGGTGGTGACGGGGGCGCACTCCAGCCAGCGGATGACCTCGTCGCGACGCCAGGTGCTGCCGGCCAGCGCCAGGAGACCGATTGCCGCCCTGCCCGACGCCGATTCGCTCAGCGCGCTCGACGCGGTCCCGCTGACCGGCACGTCGGCCAGCGCCAGCTGCTGATGGGCGATCCGTCGATAGCGGTCACCGGCGGGGTGCACGATGGCCATCCGCCAGAGCGGCACCCCCCGGTCCGCCGCCGCCAGGAGGAGGCGCACGACCGCCCGGACCTCCTCGTCCGGATCCCGGCAGGCGATGACCCGCGGGTCGAGCGGTGCCGCACCGGTATCTCCCGCGGCCAGCGCGATCGTCAACCCATGCTCGGCCAGGGCCTCCAGGAACAGGCGGTGGCGGCCCGGCAAGGTCGGCAGCCGCCACAGCGCCAGGGTGCCGAGCGCGCCCGCGGGGTCGGGGATGCCCGCCGCCACCTCGATCAGCGATCCGGGGTCGGCGAACCCGTGCGATGCCAGGTGGCGGTCGACGGCGTCGAGCAGCGCGACCAATCCGGCCCCGTCCTCGGACACCCGACGCAGCGATTCGACGGCGCGTGGGTCCGCCAGCCAGAGGTCCCCCAGCACCCCGGCGAGTTCGGCCACCGCCCGCGGCGAGTGAGCCAGCGCGCTGCGTCCCGAACGCTCGGCCAGGAGAACCTGACGGAGCGCCTCGCGCACGACCGAGGCGCTCGCCTCGCGCACGCCGCCCGGCAGCGCGGGACGAGCCAGCTCGGACACCAGGTCGTGCATCGTGCGGAAGACCACGTTGCAGAGCCCTCGAGTGGTGCCCAGCGCCCGGCGCAGGTGGACGCCGGTCGCCCGACCGGGCACGGCGACCGTGACCCGATCGAGTGGGCTGGCCGCCTGCCCGCCGTCGATCAGGCGCTCGAGGTCGCCGTACTGGCTGGCGGTGGCGCGGTCCATCGGCAGTGACCCTACCGAGGCGCTGTGACCCGATCAGACCGAGCCGAACCGGGCGAATCACCTGGTGAACTCATAGAACCATCACCACTCGACAGGCTTCCCCGGGGTCTCTCTCAGGCCCCTCCAAGCTTCATCGGGCATATTTGTTGCAAATGGGTTGCGACCGGTGCGCCCCGATCGTGACGTCACGACGTGGCCCGGTGACCGCAGGACGGATCGGGTAGCGCCCGGGTGTCGGCCGGGCGGTTCGGATTCGGAGGCGGAAGGGAGATGGTGGGGTGAGGATCCTCGTGCTGGGTGGCGATGGCTACCTCGGATGGCCGACGGCGTTGCACCTCTCACGACGGGGTCACGCGGTCGGCGTCGTCGACAGCTTCGCCCGCCGCCAGTACGACTACGAGATGGGCGTCGACAGCTTGGTGCCCATCAGCCACCTGCAGCGCCGCGTGACCGTCTGGGAGGACATTTCGGGGTTCCGCATCGAGCCCTACATCGGAGACCTGACCGAGGCCGACTTCGTCGAGCGCGTCCTCAGGGAATTTGAGCCGGACACCATCGTCCACTTCGCCGAGCAGCGGTCGGCGCCGTACTCCATGATCGATCGCAAGCACGCCGTCTACACCCAGGTCAACAACGTCGTCGGAACCCTCAACCTGCTCTACGCCATCGCGGAGATCGACCCGAGCATCCACCTCGTGAAGCTTGGGACCATGGGCGAGTACGGGACCCCGAACATCGACATCGAAGAGGGCTTCATCGAGATCACCCACCGGGGCCGCACCGATGTGCTGCCGTACCCCAAGCAGCCCGGCTCCTTCTACCACCTGTCCAAGGTGCACGACAGTGCCAACATCATGTTCGCCTGCCGCATCTGGGGTTTGCGCTCGACGGACCTCAACCAGGGCATCGTGTACGGGCAGGAGACCGAGGAGACGGGGCTCCACCCCGAGCTCGCGACCAGGTTCGACTACGACGGCGTCTTTGGCACGGTCCTCAACCGTTTCTGTGTGCAGGCCGTCGTGGGTCACCCGCTCACCGTGTACGGGAGCGGCGGCCAGACGAGGGGCATGCTCGACATCCGCGACACGCTGGCCTGCGTCGAGCTCGCCACCGTGAACCCGCCGCTGGCCGGCGAGTACCGCGTGTTCAACCAGTTCACCGAGTCCTTCTCTGTCCGTCAGCTGGCGGACCTCGTCTGCCAGACCTATCCGGGCCGCGTCCAGATCAACACCGCGCCGAATCCTCGGGTCGAGAAGGAAGAGCACTACTACCGGGCAGCGCACACCAAGCTGCTCGACCTCGGACTGGTCCCCCATCTCCTCGACCAACGAACGATCTCGTCCCTGTTGGCCGTTGCCGACCGGCACCGCGATCGGGTTGACCTCGCCGCGATCGAGGCGACCGTCAACTGGCGGAACACCGCCAGCAGCATGCCGACGGCGGTCGGCGGCGTGCGGGTGAGCAGCGAGCCCACCGAGGGGTAAGGCCAGGCGGGTCCACCTCCTCGGGGGTGGCGGACCCCCTTCCATTAGCGTCGTGGGCCGATGTCGCCCCGCCGTCGCCGACGCCGCCGGGTGGCGCCATTCGCCTCGGTCCTCGGGCTGTCGGCCCTGGTCGCCTTCCTCCTGATCGGCGGGGTTCTCTTCATAGGCCAGGGCTCGGGGCCCTTCCACGGCTCGATCGACCTCTCCTTCGCCGCGCAGGCCGATGCGCTGGCGAGTCAATCCAACGCGTCGGGGGCGGCGCTGGCCGACCTCGTGTCGGCGATGCCCGGCCTGCCCCGGGCGCGGTTGCAGGCGTCCCTCGACGCCCTCGTGTCGGACACCGCCGCGACGGCCAGGCGTGCCGACGAGCTCACCCCTCCCGGTCCGGCCGACGACGTCGCGGCGTCCTTCCAGACCGCCGTGGCCGACCGCGCGCAGGCGACGGCCGAGCTCCGGCTGGCGATCGACGGGCTGCTCGCCCTCGCGCCCCTCCCGACGGTGGGTGCGGCTGCGTCGTCCGGGATCGGGTCGCAGGCGAGCGGGGCCCTCCCGCCCGCGCTCTCGGCCGGCAGGGCCACCTCGGAGATCGACGCGGCGGGGACGTTGCTCGAACAGGCCGACCGGGCCTACGCGGCGGCTCGCCGCGCCCTCGTCGCGGCACCCGGAAACGGTCGACTGGCCGTCTCGCGTTGGGTCCCGAACGACGTGGACTTCGGCGGGGGCGCAGCGGCCACGCTCGTCGAGGAGCTCACCGGGTCGCCGACCTTGGTCCTCAACGCGGACATTCGGGTGGTGGCCGTACGGCTGTCCCCGCCCGTCGTCCCGCCCGCCCCTCCCAGCCCCGGGCAGGCGCCGCCGCCCGCCATCGGCCCAGGGGTGTCGGTGCTGTCGCCCACACACCGGCTGTTCGTGACGCCGACGATCGACAACGTGGGGAATGTGGCCGCCTCCGGCGTGGTCCTCACCGTCACCATCCAGCCGCAGCCCACGGGACCGGCCATCACGCTCCGACGCACGCTGTCGTTGGCTCCGGGAGCGTCGGTGGTCGTCCCGCTGCGGGCGCTTCCCGTGCGGCCAGGCACCACTTATGGACTGACCGTCACCATCAGCCCCCCGCCGGCCCAGACCGACCGAAGCGCGGTCTCGGTCCCGGCCACCATCGAGATCTCGCCCGAGCTGAACCTCGTTCGCCCGTGATCGGTGTGACCAGGGGCCTCCGGAGCCGTAGGATCGGCGCGGGGGACGAACGAGCGAGCTGAGCAGAGGAGAGTCCCGGGACGTGGCCGAATCCATCACGATCACCGACAACAGGACCGGCGACTCGATCGAAGTCCCGATCACCGACGGCGGGGTATCGGCCGCCGAGTGGTCGAAGCTCCTTCCCGGCGTCTGGTTCTTCGATCCGGGACTGATGTCGACCGCCGTGTGCGAGAGCTCCATCACCTTCCTCGACGGCGAGGCCGGGATCCTGCGCTATCGCGGCTACCCGATCGAGCAGCTGGCCGAGCACTCGACCTATCTCGAGGTGGCCTACCTGCTCTTGAACGGCGAGCTGCCCAATGCCGCCCAGTTCGAGGCCTGGAACCGCGAGATCACGATGCACACGTACATCCACGAGAACGTCCGCAAGCGCTTCTTGGAGGGCTTCCACTACGACGCCCACCCCATGGGCATGCTCGTCTCGGCCGTCGCGGCGCTCTCCACCTTCTACCTCGACGCGAAGGGCATCTTCGATCCCGAAGCGCGTCACAAGCAGATCACCCGCCTCATCGCCAAGATGCCGACGTTGGCCGCCGCCGCCCACCGCTTCAGCGTGGGCATGCCGTTCGTGTACCCGGACAACTCCCTCGACTTCACCTCCAACTTCCTCTCCATGATGTGGAAGGTGGCCGAACCTCGATTCCAGCCGAACCCCGTGCTCGCCCACGCCCTCGATGTGCTGTTCATCCTCCACGCCGACCACGAGCAGAACTGTTCGACCACCGCCATGCGCGTCGTGGGCTCCTCGCACGCGGACCCCTACTCGGCGACGGCCGCGGCCGCGGCCGCCCTCTACGGCCCGCGGCACGGCGGGGCCAACGAAGAAGTCATCAAGATGCTGACCGAGATCGGCAGCATCGAGAACGTCCCGGCCTACATCGCCGAGGTGAAGTCGGGCAACGTCCGCCTGCAGGGGTTCGGCCACCGCGTTTACAAGAACTACGACCCGCGCGCCACGATCATCAAGCGGGTGGCCGACCAGGTGTTCGAGGTGACCGGCAAGAACCCGCTCCTCGACATTGCCCTGAAGCTGGAGGAGATCGCCCTCTCCGAGGACTTCTTCATCTCCCGCAAGCTCTACCCGAACGTCGACTTCTACTCGGGGCTCATCTATCAGGCGATGGGATTCCCGCTCGAGATGTTCCCGGTGCTCTTCGCCATCCCGCGCACGGTGGGCTGGCTGGCCCACTGGCAGGAACTTCTCGACCAGGACTCCCGGATCGTCCGGCCCCGCCAGCTGTACATCGGGACCGACGAGCGCGCGTACGTCCCGGTGGAACGGCGCTGAGCGCACCGCGCTCGAAGATCCTCTGAGGTCGGCCGACGCCGGGCCCGTCAGCCCGCGCTTGGTCGACCCGGCGAGCCCGCCCGCCTAGCTCTTCTGGGCGCCGGTGACCCTCGTCAGCCCCTCCTGGACGATCGACACGATGAGCCGCCCGTTCCGGTCGAACAGGAACCCCCGCGCCAGGCCCCGCGCCCCGGTGGCGATGGGCGAGTCGGTGTCGTAGAGCAGCCAGTCGTCGATCGTCACTCGCCGGTGGAACCACATGCAATGGTCGAGGCTGGCCCCCATGAAGCTGGACGGGTCCCAGTCGACCGCATGTGATCGCAGGATCGTGTCGAAGAGCGACATGTCCGACGCGTAGGCCGCCACACAGGCGTGCAGCAAGGGGTCGTCGGGGAGCGCGCCGTCGGCCCGGATCCAGATCTGCTGGTGTGGTTCGACCCGTCCGGTGGGGTGCTCCCACGGCAGCGAGCGGTCCACGTATCGCTGCTCGATCGGGTGCGGCAGGTAGAACCACTGGGCCAAGTCCTCGCGCTCGTTGCGCAGCGGCTCGAGGAGCTCTTGGAGCGAGGGGAGGCCCTCGGGATCGGGCACGTCGGGCATTGGGATCTGATGCTCGAGCCCGGGCTCGTCGTCATGGAACGAGGCCGCCATGTTGAAGATCGCCTCGCCGTTCTGGATGGCGACGACGCGCCGCGTGGTGAAGGAGCGCCCGTCCCTGATCCGATCGACCTCGTAGATGATCGGGATCGTGGGGTTCCCGGGACGCAAGAAGTAGGCGTGGAGCGAGTGGACCCGCCCGTGGGCGACGGTCCGACCGGCGGCCATGAGGGCCTGGCCGGCCACCTGGCCCCCGAAGACACGCTGGCGTTCTTCGCCTGGCTGGCGGCCCCGGAAGATGTTCACCTCGATCGGCTCGAGATCAAGCAGGCGGACCAGGAAGTCGAGGGACTCGCTCACCTGGCCATGTTGGCAGGCGCCACGTGCACAGGTGCGAATCGACCCGCACGGTCAGAGAGCTCCGCTTGGAGCCAATACCCGCTTCGAGGCCGGGAAGGGTGCCCGCTAGAGTCACACTCCGATGCCCGAGACCCTCGAACGCCTGTGGGCATGGCTGCACACGCACGAGGGCAAGAAGATCTTCCGGTACTCGATGGTCTCGGTGGTCTCGACCGCGGTGTCCTTCACCGTCATCTTCCTCGTCTACGGCGTCATCCGCCGGGGGAGCGAGGTCCCCGACACCGTCTTGGGCAACGCCGTCGCCACCTTTCCCTCCTACTGGCTCAACCGGAGCTGGGCCTGGGGGAAGTCGGGCCGCTCGCATCTCACGAAGGAGGTGCTCCCGTTCTGGGTCATCGCAGCGGCCGGCATCGCCTTCTCGATCATCGGCGCCGCCACCGCACGCCACATCGGGCTGTCGCACCACCTCGGCCACATCGAACTCACCGCGCTGGTCCTCACGGCCAACATCCTGTCGTTCGCCATCTTCTGGGTGCTGAAGCTGCTGATCTTCAACCGGCTCTTCCACGTGCCCACGCTGCTCGAGGAGATCGACGAGCGCATCGAGGCCGAGTAGTCAACGGGCCGTGCCCGCGTTCGACGAGGCGGCGTCTCGCGTCGGCCCCCCCGACGCCGCGGCGGCGGAAGAGGCGCGCCGCCGACACGACCGCCTGACCAAGCCGGCCGGCTCTCTCGGTCGGCTGGAGGACGCCGGGGTCCGACTGTGCGCCATCGCAGGCTTCTGTCCGCCGCCCGTGCCCCAGCCGGCGGCCGTCGGCGTCTTCGCCGGGGACCACGGCGTGCTGGCCGAAGGGGTGTCCCCCTGGCCACAGGAGGTCACGGCGCAGATGGTCGCCAACTTCTGCGCCGGTGGCGCGGCGGTCAACGTCCTGGCCGCCCATGTCGGCGCGGACGTGATCGTCGTCGACGTCGGGGTGGCGGGGGACCTCCCGGCACACCCGCGTCTCCGATCGGCCAAGGTGCGGCGGGGGACGGCGAACCTGGCCGACGGCCCGGCGATGACCCTGTCCGAAGCCCGCCAAGCCCTCGACGTCGGCGCGCAGCTGGCGGCGGGGTTGGCCGAGTCCGGGACCAGGTGCCTGTTGACCGGTGACATGGGCATCGGCAACACGACCCCCTCCGCGGCGCTCATCGCCGCGTTGACCGGGAGGGCCGCCTTGGAGGTCACCGGCCGCGGCACCGGGATCGACGACGAACGGTGGGCGGTGAAGGTGCGGGTGGTCGAGTCCGCCGTCTCTCGGGCGGGGGACGTGACGGACCCTGTCGAGCTCCTCGCGACCATCGGGGGGCTGGAGATCGCGGCACTGGCCGGGTTCGTGATCGGCGGGGCGGCCGCCCGCCTCCCGGTGCTGCTCGACGGCGTGATCGCCGGGGCGGCGGCGCTCGTCGCGACGGCGATCCTGCCGGAGTGCGCCGGCTATCTCTTCGCCGGGCACCGGTCGACCGAGCCGGGCGCCACCGCCGCGCTCGACCACCTGGAGCTCAAGCCGCTGATCGATCTCGATCTCCGTCTAGGGGAGGGCACGGGAGCCTGTCTGGCCCTCCCGGTCCTGCAGGGGGCGGCCAAGATCCTGCGGGACATGGCCACCTTCGAGTCGGCCGGCGTCACCGAGGACCACGGGTAGGGGTCGCGCCCAGCCTCCGCCAGATCAGTCCCGGAAGTTGTTGAACTGCAGTGCGATACCGAAGTCCTTGGCCTTGCAGGCCGCGATGACGGCTTGGAGGTCGTCACGCTTCTTGCCCGACACCCGGAGCTGGTCGCCCTGGGTCTGCGAGCTGACCCCCTTCAGGTTGAGCCCCTTGATGAACTTGTTGAGCTCGCGGGCATTGTCGGCGGAGATCCCGGCTCGGATGGCGATCTTCTGGCGCGCCGTGCCCTTGGCCGCCTCTTCGATCTTCCCGTCGTCCAAGGCCTTGAGCGAGACCTCGCGCCGGACCAGCTTCTCCTGGAGGACCTGGTGCAGCGCGCGGAGCCGGTCCTCGGTCGAGGAGTGCAGGACCAGCTCCTGTTGGCTGAGCTCGATCGAAGAATCGGTGTTCTTGAAGTCAAAGCGGGTCGAGGCCTCGCGGTTCGCCTGGTCGACGGCGTTGCGCACCTCTTGCATGTCGACCTCTGAGACGATGTCAAACGTCGGCATGGGTGTCAGCGTACCGTTCGCTCTCGCAATTCCCGGACCGAGCCAACCGAGCCGGCCCCCCTACCCCCGGGACTATCCTCGCCGGCGGGTCGGTGTCCGAGTGGCCAAAGGAAGCAGACTGTAAATCTGCCGGCACAGCCTACGCAGGTTCGAATCCTGCCCGGCCCACCACTGCCCGGCCCACCAACCGGCGTGCCGTTCGGGGCCAAGGTCACCGAGGCGCGCTGCACAACCTCTGCAAGCATGCGTGACATGGCCACACCCGAAGAGCCGCCCGGAGACATTCCAGAGCTCTTCGGTCTCGAGCGGTCCCGGCTCGTAGAGCTGCTGGCGACGGTGGGCGAGTCCGATTGGCACCGGCCGTCGCCCTGCCCGGAGTGGACCGTCCTCGGGCTGTGCGCGCACCTGGCCGGGACCGACCTGAGCCTCCTCGCCAGGCATCGAGATCACTATCTCGGCACGCCGTCGCCCGACGGTCTGACCGAAACAGAGTTCATTGAGTGGCTCGACGAACTCCAGATGGAGTGGGTCAGGGGAGCCAGACGCTTGAGCCCGCGACTGGTGACCGACCTGCTGGCGTGGACCGGCCCCCAGGTAGTGGACGCGCTTCGACGAATAGAGCCGATGCCCGGTCCCGCTCGTGTCTCATGGGCCGGGCCGGACGGGGTTCCGGGTTGGCTGGACCAGGTTCGCGAGCTCTCCGAATGCTGGATCCACCGCCAGCAGCTCCTGCAGGCGCTCGGACGCGCCCCAGACCTCCGACCCGAACTCGCGGGGCCGATTCTGGAGGGACTGCGGTGGGCCTACCCGTTCCGCCTCCAGCAGATCCGGGCCGAGCCCGGGGACACGGTGTCCATCGACATCGCGGGGCCCGTCAGCGCGACCTGGCAGCTGGTTGCCGATCCTTCGGGATGGAACTACCAGTCCGGACCCGGCTCGCGGGTGGTGGCGAGCCTGTCCATGACGACCGACGAGGCCTGGCGTCTATTGACCAACAACCTCGCGCCGGCCGACCAGGAGCGACTCCGGGTGTCGGGCGATGCGCGGGTCGTGGAGGTGCTGCGACGAACGCGGGCGATCATCGGCTCCCCCAGGTAGAGGAGAGGGGCGCGCACAGCCTTTGCGTGCCGGCAATCTGGCGTTACAATAGGATTACATTTCGGTTTCGGGCGCCCCCGGCCCTCGTGCCTCGGGCACCATGGCTGGCAATCTCGGCTCGGCGATCTGAGGCCAGACCGAGGGCGCCTCCACAGACGCCCGGACAGATCGGGTCCGGGCCACACGACGAGATTGGCGGAGTGGAAGCACAACCAAACAGCTCCGGCGGACCCGATCCGGTGGCGGTCGATGACGGCCGCTCCTGGTCGCGCCGGCGTCGGGCGTTGTCGTTGCGGGTCGAGTGGGCGCACCACCTGGTCAGCGCGCTCGCCGTCCGGTTCGAGATGGTCAAGGTGCACCTGCTGCCGACTGGCGCGCTGGCCGACCGGGTGCAGCTCGACGAGGACGACGACGGCGACTGGCGCTTCCTGCGCCGTCCCGCACTGCTCGGATTCGTGGCGCTGGTTGGTGTGGCCGTCGGCGCATCGCTCCCGAGCTCCCCGTTCAAGCTCGAGATGCCCGGCACGTGGTTCTTCGGCGTGCCGTCCCAGTCGGGAACGACACCGACGGCATTCCTTCTCTTCGGGTTGGTCGCCGTGTACGGCGGCCTGGTCCTATTGATGCGGGTGTGGGTCGGGCTTGCGCGCGCGCTCACCCGACGCGGCGGGGTCCCGATCAAGTACCTGTGGCTCATCCTGGCGCTCTGGGTGGTGCCAATGCTTGTCATCGCGCCGATCTTCAGCCGCGACGTGTTCTCCTACGCCGCGCAGGGCGAGATGGTGAGCCACCACATCAATCCGTACAACTATGGGCCCTTCACCCTCGGGGCGGGACCGTACGTGAGCCCGGTCGATCCGCTGTGGCTGAACACGCCCGCGCCCTACGGCCCGCTGTTCTTGATGATCGACGGCTTCTTGGCCTCGGCCAGCCTCCACCACCAGCTCGTCACGGTCATCCTTCTGCGCGTCCTCGCGCTGGTCGGCGTGGCGCTCATCGCCTGGTGCATCCCGAAGCTCGCCCGCGCCTATGGCCGCGACGCCGGCCCCGTCTTCGTGCTGAGCGTGCTCAACCCCTTGGTGGTGCTCACGCTCATCGGGGCCGCCCACAACGACGCCATCATGATCGGGCTGCTCATGGCCGGGATCACGGCCGCCAAGTACAAGCACCCCCTGTGGGCGGTGGTGCTGTGCACGCTGGCGGCATCGATAAAGGCGCCGGCCGGGCTCGCCATCCTCTACGTCGCCTGGGACTGGATGGGGAGCGGTCTGTCCTGGCGCCAACGGGTCCGGCCGCTCGTCACCGCCGCGCTGATCGCGCTCGCCATCATGGGGGCGCTCTCGCTCGTGAGCGGCCTCGGCTGGGGGTGGGTCGCCAATCTGGAGACGCCCGGCACGGTCCGCAGCTGGCTGGCCCCGGCCACCGGCATCGGCATGCTCCTCTCGGGGCTCGCGCATGCAGTCGGGCTCGGCGTCTCGAGCACGGCCGTCCTCTCGGTCACCCGCGTGCTCGGTCTCTTGAGCGCCGGGGCCGCCGCGGTGTATCTCCTCGTCAACAGCGAACGCATCGGCGCGTTGCGGGCGCTCGGGCTCAGCCTGCTGCTGTTCGTGGTCCTGGGCCCGGTCGTCCAACCTTGGTACCTGACCTGGGGCATCCTGCTGCTCGCCCCNGTGGCCGGTCGCTACCTGCGGTCGCTCATCATCGCCCTGTCGGTGGCGTCGCCCTTCATCGGGCTGCCCGGCGGCCGGACGCTGCTCGATCAGCTCATTCACGCCAACCCGCTGTCGGTGGCGCTCGCCTTCGTCGTGCTGCTCGGCGTGCTGCTGGCGCCCCTCGGGCGCTGGTCGACCGCCTGGCGGTGGAGCCCGGCCGACCACGAGGTCGAGGACGGGGCGATCCGCCCGCAGTTGGCGCCCGGCTGAATCCCTCAGAGGAGCAGCTGGAGCTCGACCACGTCGAGCCACCGGCCGTGCTTGCGGCCGACCTCGCGTTCGACCCCCACGATCTCGAAGCCGCATCCGGTGTGCAGTGCGATGGAGGCCTCGTTGCCGCCCTCGGTGCGCCCGATGATCGTGTGGAAGCCGTGGTCGGCGGCGAGCCGGATCAGCTCCTCGAGCAGCCGTCGGCCGACGCCCTGGCCGCGGGCGTCCCGGCCGACGTAGACGGAGTCCTCGACGGTCGTGGCGTAGGCGGGGCGGGGACGGTAGGGGGAGAGCGAGCCGTAGCCGAGGACCGGC
>JGI12269J14319_10003723_pt1 | contig 14229 bp, 13 predicted proteins | sample PeaSoiSIISIP2007_FD_14319 | JGI IMG/M metagenome (IMG submission 14319) | reverse complement strand
ACCCCTGTGCGGCCCTGCCCCCGGCGCCGCCGGCCGGCGTTACGGGCTGAGCCGGAGTGGCCATCCGGTCGCTGCCCGGGCGCCGGCGGCGCGGCAGCCAGATCCCGTTCGACGCGCTGACGGTCCGCGAGATGCTGGGCGAGGACGCCATGCGCGGGGCCAGGATCATCGCCGGGGCGGGCGGCCTGGACCGCGTGGTCACCTGCCTGAACGTCATGACCGTGCCGAACATCGTCCGGTGGACCAAGCAAGACGAGTTCCTGCTCACCACGGGGTACCCGCTGCCCCGTCAGCCTGCGGAGTTCTGCCAGCTGATCGAGCAGCTCGCCGCGAACGGGCTCGCCGGGCTCGGGGTCAAGCTGGACGAGTACCTCGCCGAGGTGCCGCAGGAGGCGGTGGACCTGGCCGACCGGGCCGCGTTCCCGATCATCGTGATCCCGGCCGCGCAGCCGCTGGACGACGTGCTGAGCCAGACGTTCGAGACGATCGTCAACCGGCAGGCGACCGCGCTTGCTCGGCGGCAGCAGATCCACGACGCCCTGCTCGGCGTCGCGCTGACCGGGGGCGGTCTTTCCCGGCTGTCCGACGAGCTCGCCGAGATCCTGCCCGGCGCCGACGTGGTCATCTGCGACCCGGCCGGGTACCCGCTGGCCGCGACCACGCGATCGGGCCCCCGCACGCCGGGGTTCCGCGACGCGAGCGGCCTGGTGAACACCGCCCGGCTGGCCCCGGGCGTGCATACGGACGCCGAGACCGGGACCAGCTGGGCCGCCGGGCTCATCCGGGCCGGCGACCTGCGCCACGGGTTCGTCCTCGCGGTCGGCGGTGCGCAGGGCCTGCCCGGGGTGGCCGGCCTGGCGGTCGAGCAGGCGGCGCTGGTGGCCGCCCTGCAGATCACCCGTGACCTGGCCGTCCTCGCGGTCGAGCAGCAGTTCGCCTCGAACGCGCTGCACGACCTGGTCACCGGGACGGCGGCCGACCTGGACCAGGCGCTCGCCCGGGCGGTCAGGTTCGGCTGGGACCTGCAGCGGCCGCTGGCCGTCCTGGTGGCCCGGCAGTGCGGCGCCGAGCGCGGCGACGACGCGTCCCGGCCGCAGGAGGCCTCGGCGCTGCGCGCGGTGGAGCTGTGGACGCGGGCCATCCGCGACAAGGACAGGAACGCCGCGGTCGCCGGGTTCGCCACCGAGCTCGTGGCCGTGGTGGGGACCGCCGACGCGGCCGCCCTGGCCCGCAAGGTGCACGCGGACATGACGGCCGCGACCGGGCGCGCCTACTCGGTGGGGGTCAGCCAGGTCGCCGCCGGCCCGCCGGACATCCCGCGGCTGTATGAGGAGGCGCGGGTGGCCCTGCAGGTCGGCCTGCGCCTGTCCGGCAGCGGCGCGGTGACGAGTTTCGCCGGGCTCGGGCTCTACCGGCTGATCAGCAACGTGAGCCAGGCCGAGCTGCGCGCGTTCGTCCACGACACGCTCGGGCCCGGTCCTCGAGCTCCCCGAGCCGGGCCGTTCGGACCTGCTCAAGTCCCTGGTGGTGCTGTCCAGCACGCGCTTCAACGTGGCCGAATCGGCCCGCGTCCTGCACTACCACTACAACACGATGCGCTACCGGGTGACCAAGCTGGAGCGGATGCTGGGCGAGTTCACCGGCGACGCGGCGGCGTCGCTGCGGATCGGCGTGGCCGTGGAGATCCTGCGCATGTACGAGATTTCCGGGGACGCGCGGCAGACCCTGCTCTAAGCGGGGAAGCATTACAGGTCGACCACCGTCACGGCCGTGGTGAGCACGCGGTCGGCGCCGACCTGACGTTCCGGTCCGCACAGCTCGATCTCTCCGTGCAGCCGCAGGTCCACCGACGACGAGCCGACCCCGACCTCGATCACGCCCGCCTCCACGACGCGGCTGCCCGAGACCCCGTGGAACGCGGTGCGGTCGGCGTGCAGGCGGAACGTCACCCGGCTGGCCCCACCGGGCTCCAGCCAGACCCGCGCGAAGCCCGCGAGGCAGCGGAGCGGCCGGGTGACCTGCGCGACCGGGTCGCGCAGGTAGAGCTGGACGACCTCGGCCCCGCCCACGGCGCCGCTATTGCGGATCGTGCACGCGATCTCCGCCGTGCCGTCGGTCCCGATCCGGGCCCTTTCACCGGGGCCGGATCGCCCGCCGTTGCCACCCGGGGCCGGGCGGACGGAGAGGTCCGAGTAGGCGAACGTGGTGTAAGAAAGGCCGTGCCCGAACGCGAACAGCGGCGTCGGGTCGACCGAGCTGACGCCGGTGCGCCCGGCCAGCGGTGCGGCCAGGTACGAGGACCGCTCGGCGCTGGCCAGCAGGGGCATTTCGATCGGCAGCTTGCCGCTCGGTACCACCTGTCCGGACAGCACCGCGGCGAGGGCGGCACTGCCCTCCTGGCCGGGAAAGAACGCCTGGACCGCCGCGGCGAGCTGACCCGCGGCCGGCCCGATCGCGTAGGGCCGGCCGGTGATCAGGACGAGGACCACGGGCCTGCCCGTCATGACCAGTTCGTTCAGCAACTCCTCCTGGATCCCGGGCAGCTGCAGGTCGGTCGCGTCGCAGCCCTCGCCGGAGCTGCCCCGGCCGAACAGGCCGGCCTGATCGCCGAGGACCGCGATCACGGTGTCCGCGGCGCGAGCGCACGCAAGCGCGGCGGCCACGCCGGACCGGTCCGCGCCCCGGACCTCGCATCCGGGGGCGTGCTCCACGCGGGCCTGCGGCAGGGCCGCCCGCAGCGCGGTGACGAACGGCGTCAGCGGGATGCCTGCGCCGACGCCCGGGTGCGCGTACCCGACGTGGCGGGGGAAGGTATAGCACCCGAAGCACGCGAGCGGGTCGGCGGCGAGCGGTCCGATGACCGCCAGGTGACCGGAGGGGTCCAGGGGCAGCGTCCGGCCGCGGTTAGCGAGCAGCACGATCGAGTGTTCCGCCAGGCGCCGGGCCAGCCGCCGGTGGGCCGGCGGGTCGAGGTCCAGCTCGGCCGCCTCGCCAGCCCGGTCGGCCCCAGCACGGCCGGCCTCATCACGGGCGGCCTCATCACGGGCGGCCTCAGCCGGATCGAGCAAGCCCAGCTCGAACTTCTGCCGCAGGACCCGGCCGGCCGCCTGGTCGATGAGGCGCTCGGGCACGTCACCTGAGCCGACGGCCCCGGCCAGCGGTTCGCCGTAACACCGGACGTTCGGCAGTTCCACGTCCACGCCGGCCCGCACGGCCAGCGCGGCGGCCTGGGCCGGCGAGCCCGCCACGCCGTGCAGGGTCTCGAGAAACGAGATGCCGTAATAGTCGGCCACCACCACGCCGTCGAACCGGAGCTCGTCCCGCAGGACGCCGGTCAGCAGCGCGTGGTCGGCCGCCGCGGGCATGCCGTCGACGTCGGCGTACGAGTGCATCACCGACCGGGCGCCGCCGTCCCTGATCGCCATCTCGAAGGGGAGGAGGAACACATCGGCGAACTCACGCGGGCCCACGCTCACCGGCGCCAGGTTGCGCCCGGCCCTGGAACCGGAGTACCCGGCGAAGTGCTTCACGGTGGCGATGACGCCGGCCGACTGCAGCCCCCGCACGTAGGCCGTGCCCAGCACGCCGACGAGGTACGGATCCTCGCCGATCGTCTCCTCCACCCGGCCCCACCGCGGATCCCGCGCCACGTCGAGGACCGGCGCGAGGCCCTGGTGCACGCCGGCCTGGCGCAGGCTGCCGCCGATGGCCGCCGCCATCTGGGCCACGAGCTCGGGATCGAAGGAAGCACCCCAGGCCAGGGGAGTAGGGAAGGCCGTGGCCGTCCAGGCCGCGAAGCCGGTCAGGCACTCCTCGTGCGCAATCGCCGGAATGCCGAAGCGGCTGTTCCGCCTGATGAGGGCCTGCAGCCGGGCCAGCTCCCTGACCCCTTTGACCGGGTGCAGCGGTACGGTCCCGAACACGCGGGTCAGGTGCCCGAGCCCATCGCGGATCAGATCGCCGAACGGCGGCATGTCCTGGGTGAACTCACCTTGCAGGGGGGCTACCCCGTCCCCGTCGGCCGGATCGCTCAGCCAGACGGAGGACATCTGGGCCAGCTTCTCCGCCAGCGTCATGCGAGCCAGCAGGTCATCCACCCGTTCTGCGACGGGCCGGGACGAGTCACGCCACGCGTGCCACCCGGCCGCGGGAGGCGTGATCCTCACGCGGGCCATTCGGCCGTCGATTCGCGGACGATCAGCTCGGTGGACAGCTCGACCCGCTGGCTGCGCAGCGGGACGCCCTCGATGAGATCGCCCAGCATCTCCGCGGCCACGCGCCCCATGTCGGCCAGCGGCTGCCGAACGGTCGTCAGCGGGGGCGAGACCCACCGCGCGGCGGGCAGGTCGTCAAAACCCACCACGGAGAGGTCCTGCGGGATCCGCAGTCCCCGCTGCCGCGCGGCCTCGTACACCCCGAGCGCCTGCTGGTCGCTGCCGGCGAAGATCGCCGTCGGACGCTCGGCCAGGTCGAGCAGCTCGCCGCCGCGCGTGAAACCGCCCTCGTGCTGGAAGTCCCCGTGGCGGACCAGCGCCTGGTCGAACTCGACCCCGGCCCGCTCCAGCGCCGAGCGGTAACCGTCCACCCGCGCGCGGCTGCACAGGTAATCGGCCGGACCGGTGATCGCGCCGATCCTGCGGTGGCCCAGGCTGACCAGATGCTCGGTGGCGGCCAGCCCGCCCGCCCAGTTGGTCGCGCCCACGCTGGGCAGATCGGGATCTGGCAGGCTGACCGGATCCACGACCACCAGCGGGATGCCTCCCTCGCGGACCTGGCGCAGCTGGGGCAGCGTGAGCTCGGAGGTCACCAGGATCACGCCGTCGGTGTCGTGGCTCGCCAGCGCGCTGGTCCAGCTGGCGGGCCGGGCGTTGCCGTGCCGGACGGACGAAACCGCGGCGCCCATCGAGTGGGCGGCGCACCAGTCCTCCACCCCGCGCAAGATCTCCACCGCCCACGGGCTGTCCAGCCCGTTGAAGATGAGGTCGATCAGCCCGGACCGCCGCCCGCGCCGCGGCCCTGGCCGCTGGTACTCCCGCTCCCCGAGCAGCCGCTCCACCAGGGCCCGGGTCTTCGGCGCCACATCGGGGCGCCCGTTCACCACCTTGGACACCGTGGGCAGCGAAACGCCCGCTTCGGCCGCGATGGCGGCCATGGTGATCCGGCGCTTCCGGCTGGCCTCCTCCGCGCGCCCGGTCCCGGTCGGTTTCGTCCTCGGCACCTCGGTACCCTCCTGACGCTGCCCCTGTACGTCGGGCACTTCGAAACTAATCGATCCAGCTATCGTAACTCAAGCCCTCAAGTAACGGGCCGCCTCGCCACGCTTCTTATGGCAACATCGGCAGGTCACGAACCTGAGCTGACGCGGTTGTGGCGGTCCACAGAGACTGTAACGAATCCGAAACGAAGGGTTGACCGGCCGACTCAAGCGTTCCTATGATGACGGCATTTCCGAAAGATTACCTAAACTTTTCGGAACACGACACGCGGACGTCATGAGTGATGCGCGTCCGCCGCTTTCGGCAGCGCCAGGAGGCCCGCCCAATAGCAGACCCGGCCATAGGAAATCCTCGGCATCGTCAGGAGATGAGAGTCGCATGCGAGGTTCCCCCAGACCTGTCATCGTCGCCGTCGCGGTGGCCACGGCAGTCGCGATCGCCGCGTGCAGCAGCAGCAGTAGCAGCAGCGCGCCAGGTACCAGCTCAAGCTCGTCAAGCAGCAGCGTCAAGGTCACCCTCACCTGGTGGAACAACGGCAACACCCAGCCTCTCCTGGGCGTCTGGCAGAGCGTCGCGGCTGCCTTCCACGCCACCCACCCGAACGTGACGATCACCGTCGTCCCGATCCAGAGCGACCTGTTCACCACCAAGATGCCGATCGCCCTGAAGTCAGACAACCCGCCGGACATCTTCCAGCAGTGGGGCGGCGGCCAGGAGGCCACCCAGTACACCTCCGGCAAGCTGGCCAACCTCAGCTCGCTCGCGTCGAGCTGGATCAGCGAGCTGGGCCCGGCCGCCGCGGGCTGGCAGGTCAACGGGGCGCAGTACGGCATCCCCTACGATCAGCACGTGGTGGGGTTCTGGTACCGCACGGACCTGTTCGCCAAGGCCGGTATTACCACCCCGCCGACCACGATCGCCCAGCTCGAGTCCGATGACGCCAAGCTCAAGGCGGCCGGCTTCACCCCGATCGCGCTCGGCGGCGGCAGCCGCTGGCCGGACGCGTTCTTCTGGGAGTACTTCGCGGTCAGGCTGTGCTCGCAGTCCGTCCTGCAGTCGTCCATCAAGGCCGTCAACATGACCGCGCCGTGCTTCACCCAGGCCACCACGGAGCTGACCGCGTTCATGGGCACCAACCCGTTCCAGGGCGGGTTCAACGCCACCCAGGCCCAGACCGGCGCGGGCAGCTCGGCCGGCCTGCTGGCCAACGGCAAGGCCGCCATGGAGCTGCAGGGCGACTGGGAGACCAGCGTCGTCCCGGCCCTGACCTCCAACTCGAGCGTCCTGAATGACCTCGGCTGGTTCCCGTTCCCGCAGGTACCCGGCGGCGCGGGCAACCCGACGGCCGTGCTGTCGGGCGGTGACGGATTCTCCTGCACCACCGGGGCTTCCGAGCCGGCGTGCGACGAGTTCCTCCAGTACATCGACAGCACCTCGGTCCAGGAAGAGCTGGTGTCGAAGGCCAACGTCGGGCTCCCGGCGAACAGCGCCGCCGAGGCGGTACTGACCAACCCGGCGCTGCAGGCGGCCGCGAAGGCCCACGCCGGCGCCGCCTACGACGCGGAGTACTTCGATATCGCCTTCCCAACCACCGCGGGCCAGGCGCTGGACAACGCGCTCGCGGACTTCTTCGCGGGCAAGGGCAGCAACTCGACCATCATCAACTCGGTGAGCAGTAGCTCCGGGCACTGATGGCGCGCACCCAGGTGTCCCCGGCCGCCGCCGGTGAAACGGCGGCCGGGGCTCGGACACCTAGGTCGCGGCGCCGCCTGCGCAAGGCGGTCGAGCTGAGCCTGCTGCTCGGGCCGCCGGTCGTCCTGTTCGTCGGGTTCGTGATCGTCCCGATGATCTTCGCCGCCTGGTACAGCCTGTATAACTGGAGCGGTTTCGGCCCGCTGAGCGACTTCATCGGCGGGCAGAACTACACCGGCGTGCTGACCGGGCCGGTCTTCCGTCAGGCCCTCGAGCACAACGTGATCATCGCCGTCCTGTCCGTGGTGCTCCAGCTCCCGGTCAGCATCGGGCTCGCGCTGCTGCTGAACCGCCGGGTGCGCGGGCGGACGTTCCTGCGGCTGGCCGTGTTCGCGCCGTTCGTGCTGTCCGAGGCGACGACCGCGGTGATGTGGTACGAACTGCTGCAGCCGGGCGGCCCGGTGGACGCGGTGCTCAAGGGGGTCGGCCTCGGCGGCCTGGTCCACTACTGGCTGGCCAGCACCTCGCTGGTGCTTTACACGGTGTTCGTGGTGGCCACCTGGAAGTACATCGGGTTCGGGATCGTCCTGCTGCTGGCCGGCCTGCAGGGCATCCCGCCCGAGCTGCGCGAGGCGGCGGCCATCGACGGGGCCACGCCGTGGCAGGCGACGCGGGCCATCACGCTGCCGCTGCTCGCCCCCACGATCAGGATCTGGATCTTCCTGTCGGTCATCGGGTCGCTCCAGCTCTTCGACCTGGTCTGGATCATGACCCTGGGCGGCCCGGCGAACGCGTCGACCACCATGTTGACCTACCAGTACATCAACGGCGTCCAGCGCACGCAGTTCGGGTACGGCGCCACGGTCTCCGTGGTCCTGTTCGCCATCTCCCTGGTCTTCGCGCTGGCCTACCAGCGCTACGCCTTGCGCCGCGACACCGCCGGCGCGCTGACCCGCGCCGTCATGTGAGGTGATCCGATGACCGCCCTGTCCGCCCGGAGCGCCCGGCCCGCCCCGCGCCGGGACGTCGTCCGCGAGCGCCGGACGTGGCTCTCGGTCCCCGTCAGCTACCTGGTCATCCTGCTCGTGCTGGCCCTCACCCTCGCGCCCATGCTGTACATGATCGTGGGCGGCTTCAGCACGACGGCGCAGCTCAACGCCAACCCGAACGCGCTGCCGCACCCCTGGGTCTGGGGCAACTACGCCACGATCGTCACCTCATCGATCTTCTGGCAGGCCGTGTCCAACAGCGTGCTGATCGCCGTGGTGGCGACCGGGCTGGCCGTGGCGCTCGGCTCGATGGCGGCGTTCGCGCTGTCCCGTTACACGTTCCGCGGCCGCGAAGCGGTGTACCTGCTGTTCGTCGCCGGGCTGCTGTTCCCGCTCAACACCGCGGCCCTGCCGCTGTTCCTGCTGCTGCAGCAGGTCGGCCTGAACGACAACCTGCTCGGCGTGGCCCTGCCGGAGGCGGCCTTCTCGCTGCCCGTGACGATCGTCATCCTGCGCCCGTTCATGCGGGCCATCCCGGGCGAGCTGGAGGACGCCGCGATCGTGGACGGCGCCACCCGGCTCCGGTTCTTCCTGCGGATCCTGCTGCCGCTGTCCAGGCCCGCCCTGATCACGGTGGGCATCCTGGCCTTCGTGACGAGCTGGAACGCCTACCTGCTGCCGCTGGTCGTCTTCTCCAGCCAGGACCACTACACCCTGCCGCTGGCGGTGGCCAACTTCCAGTCCACCTACACCCAGGACACCGCGCGGGTCTACGCCTTCACCGCCGTGTCGATGATCCCGGCCCTGGCCATCTTCATCTTCGCCCAGCGCAAGCTGGTCGGCGGCCTCGTCGGCGCGATCCGAGGCTGAACCAGATGCGCTTATTTTTTCCCGAACGGCGGTGGCCGGGGTCGCGCATCCTCCGAAAGTTTTCGGAAACCAGGGATCGTCGGCACTGCGCATCTCGGGGATGCCGGACCGGCTGAGGGCGCATAACCTGTCCAGGCCCCCGACGAGACGAGGCCGCCATGCTCGCTGATCTCCCGCTGTCCGAACTGCGCAGGTACTCACCCGACGTCGCCGAGCCCGCCGATTTCGACGAGTTCTGGACCGCCCAGCTGGGCGCGGCCCGCGAGCACCCGGCCGAGCCGTCGTTCCAGGCGGTGGAGAGCCCCGCCCGGCACGCCGCCGTCTACGACGTCACCTTCGCCGGGTACGCCGGCGACCCGATCAAGGCCTGGCTGCTCGACCCGCACCAGGCGGCCCCGGACGCCGCGATCATCGTCGAGTTCATCGGCTACGGAGGCGGTCGCGGGCACCCGCTGGACTGGCTGAAGTGGAGCTGTGCCGGACACCCGCACCTGGTCATGGACACCCGCGGGCAGGGCGGCGGGTGGCGCAGCGCCGACACCCCCGACCCGGGCGATACCGGCGCGCCGAGCACGCCGGGGTTCATGACCCGCGGCATCATGGACCCGCGCAGCCACTACTACACCCGCCTGTTCGTCGACGCGGCGCGCGCGGTAGACGCCGCCCGCGCGTGGCCCGGGGGAGCCGGCCGGCCGATCGTCACCGCAGGAGGCAGCCAGGGCGGGGGCCTCGCGATCGCGGCCGCGCACCTGGTCGGCGGGATCGCCGCGGCGCTGCCCGACGTCCCGTTCCTCGCCCATTTCCAGCGCGCCCTCGAGGTCACCGACACCAGCCCGTACCGCGAGCTCGCCGACTACTGCAAGGTGCGCCCGGACCGGGTGGACCAGGTCTTCGCCACCCTCGCCTACCTCGACGTGGTCAACCACGCCAGGCGCGCCCGGGCGGCCGCCCTGTTCTCGGTAGGCCTGGCCGACACCATCACCCCGCCGTCGACGATCTTCGCCGCCTTCAACCACTACGCGGGGCCCAAGGACATCGCCGTCTACCCCTACAACGGCCACGAGGGAGGCGGGACCCCGCACTTCCTCGCCCAGCTCGCCTACCTGCGCCAGGCTGGCCTGAGCCCGCGCTAGGCCAGGGAACCGGCATCCCGCCGGTCAGGCCACGGCCTGGACGAGCCATACCCCGGCGCCCAGGCGCACGCCGTCGGCGTCTGCGTACGGGGCCACCGCGGCGCGCACCGAGGCGACCGCCCGGTCGAACGTGCCGGCGTCGGCTCCGGCGAGCATCATGCGGGCCATCGACCCGGTGCGCATGAACTCGACGGCGTCCTCGACGCTCCCGCCCCCGCCGACCAGGACCGAGGCGTGCTCGGCGGTGATCTCGACGTCCCGCCAGCCCGCCGCGGCCAGGATCTCGCGGGGCCGGTCCGGGTCGGAGAACGCCCACATGCCGGGCCCGTCACCGGACCCGAACCCGGCGATCGGCGCCACGTGCTCGGCTAGAGCGGCCCGGGGCACCAGCAGCCACTGCTGGACAGCCAGCGGCTGCCAGCACACGAAGGCGAGCCGTCCGCCGGGCCGGGTCGCCGACCGGATGTTCGCGAAGGCGGCGACCGGGTCGGCGAAGAACATCGTCCCGAAGCGGGATATGACAGCGTCGAACCTGGCCGGTTCGAGGGGCTGCACCTGCGCGTCGCCCTGCTGGAACACCGCATTGGGCAGGCCGTCCGCTTCGGCGGTGGCCCTGGCCCTGGCCAGCATCGGACCGGACAGGTCGAGGCCGACCGCCTGGCCGGGCGCGACGACCCGGGCGGCGGCGAGCGTCGTGGCCCCGCAGCCGCAGCCTACGTCGAGTACGTGGCCGCCCGGCCGGAGCTGAGCGGCGGCGAGGATCATGGCCGCGAACGGCTCGTTCATGCGGTCGTACCGGGCCTGATTGGTGAGCCAGTGGGCGAGGTCCTCCCCGGAGTTCCAGCGCTCGGCCTGGTCCGTGTTCGCGATGCTCATCTGCTGCCCCCTCGCCGGTGGATCGTGCCCGCGGAGTCCGCGACTACGCCCACCCGTATATCGTCCAGCGCCGCCCGGAGCCGGCCGCCGTCGGCGGCGGTATCGGCGTGCTCCTCCAGGGCCGCGCCGAGCCGGTCGGCCAGGACGCTAGCAGCGCCCTGGAGCACGAGGGGCCGGCCACGCCGAAGCAGGTCAGGCAGCTCCACGGCGCGGCTCGTGGCCGAGATCGGCGCCCAGACGTGTTCAACGATCAGGTCGGCCAGCTTCCGCCCCAGCGCGCCAAGGTCATCGGCGAGTACCTCGATCACGTCAAGTCCCTCGGAGAGCGGGACACCGGCCCTAGCCCAGTCGACCACCAGGCCGAGCAGCGCGGGACTGCGCACCACGAACTGATCCTCGCCGTAGCGGCGCACCAGCCCGATCTGGTGAGCCCGGTCGAGCGTGGCCGCATCCAGCTCCGGCACCCGCTCGAACAGTTCCGCTCGGGTCAGCCGGAGCGGCGTCTCGTCCAGCGCCGTCTGGCTCTCGTCGACGCCGAGCAGCGTGGTGAGGTCCGTTCCGCTCTCCCACGCCCCGAGCAGGTCCCGGATCCCCGCCAGCGAGTAACCGCGGCGCTGCAGGCGGGCGATGAGCTGCAGGCGCTGAACGTGCCGGCTGCCGTACAGGCCGAGGCGCCCCCGCCGTTCGGGCGGCGGCAGCAGGCGCATCGTGTGGTACTCGCGGATCGTGCGCACCGGCAGTTGGACGCGCCGGGCCAGATCGTCGATGGTCAGCGGTTCGTCCGCCTCCGCCGTGGCAGCCATGACTAGACAGTACCATCAAAAGAAACTGTTACGGTAAACACCGTGACGGTTAAGACTGACCTGAATGACCAGCTGATCGCGGTGCTGCGAAGCATCACCGGCACCCCGGGCCTGGAGTACGAGCGCCCGCCCGAGCCGGTGCACGGCGGCTTCTGGGCCGAGCTGTTCTTCTTCTCGCTCGCGAATCCGCCCGCGGGCTGGCCGGCCGACCTGGTCGTCCGGCTGATGCCCGACCCGGGCACCGCCCGCAAGGAGACGATCGTGCAGAGCGCGGTGGCCGCCGCGGGCTTCCCCACCCCGTTCGTGCGCGCGTCCGGCGGCCCCGACAGCGGCCTCGGCCAGGCGTTCATGGTCATGGACCGGGCTACCGGGCGCCCGGCGCTGGAAGGGCTCGACGGCGGCGTCACCCCGGGGGCCGTAGCCCGCCTGCTGCGCCAGGTCCCGGACCTGCTGGCCGGATCGATGGCGCGGCTGCACGCGCTCGACCCGGATCTGGTGCGCGGTGAGCTCGAGCAGGTCCGCGAGGTGTCAGTGAGCCTGGCTGACCGGCTCACCATGCTGGCGGGGTTCGCCGCCGAGTTCGGGCGCCCGGACCTGGTCGGCGCAACCCGCTGGCTGGCCGATCACTGGCCCGCGTCGTCCCCGGACGTCATATGCCACGGGGACCTGCACCCGTTCAACCTGCTCGCCGACGGTGACCGGGTGACCTTGCTCGACTGGAGCACCGCGTTGCTCGCGCCGCGCGCGCACGACGTCGGGTTCACCTCATTGCTGCTCAGCGAGCCCCCGCTGCGCGTGCCGGGCTGGCAGCGGCCGCTCGTCCGGATGGTCGGCCGAGAGCTGGCCCGCAGGTTCGTCCGCGACTACCAGCGTCAGACGGGTACGACGATCGAGCCCGGCGAGCTGAGGTGGCACCAGGCCGCCCATTGCCTGCGGGCGCTCGTCGAGATGGCCAGCTGGGTCCACGAGGGCGTCGCCGACCAGCGCGTCGGCCATCCGTGGCTGCTATCAGGGCCGGCCTTCGCCAGCCGGCTCGCCACCCTGACGGGGGCTCCGGTTAGCGCCACCTAGCCGGGCGAGACGGAGCGCCGGTGCCGCCTCGCGCGATGCGGGTAACATCGGGGCGGTGGCGAGCGCACCAGACGCGGTGCCGGGCAAAGCTGCTGGTGACGGTACCTTCGGCGACGGTCGGCCAGGCTGGCTCGGCGGGCTGGACCACGTGCGCAACGTGGTCAGGCAAGAGCTGATCTCCCGCCAGCTGGACAAGCACCTCCCGGAGCCCCCGGCGCGGATCCTCGACGTCGGCGCGGGGCAGGGCACGCAGTCGATCCGGCTGGCCCGCCTCGGCCACCAGGTCCTCGCGGTCGAACCCGACCCCGAGATGCGCGCCATCTTCCAGTCCGCGCTGAGCGCCGAGGAGGCCGAGGTAGCCGAACGCGTGACGCTACGAGCCGGTTCGGTCACGGACCTCGATGCTGCGGCGTTCGGCCAAATCTTTGACACGGTTTTGCTGCTCGGGGTGCTGATGTACCTCCCGGCCAGCCAGCCGGTGATCGCCGGGCTGGCCGCGCGCGTCGCGCCCGGCGGGTTCCTCGCGGTCGCCGCGCGCACCGCGACCTCCGCGCTCTGGCGGCCGGCGGCCCGCCAGGACTGGCCGGCGGCGCTGGCCGCCTTCGGCGAATACGACCGCGCCCGGGCGGAGGGGCGCGACATGCGGTACGTCAACGAGATCGGCGCGCCCGCCCGCGCCGATGACCTCGACGCGCTCACGACCGTGGCGGCCGGGTGCGGGCTGCGGCTGGAGCAGTGGTACGGCGTCCGCATTGCCGTCGACCTGGGTGAACTCGACCCTCCGCCGCCGTCGGACCCGCGTCAGCTGGCCGCCCTGCTCGACGTCGAGGAGCGCCTGGGGGCCACCGACCCGTTCCGGCAGCTGGGGCAACTCGCGCACCTGATCCTGCGCAAGCCGGACACGGCCACCTAAGGCGCCCCGTGCCGGCACCACGGCCTGATGTGTGGCAGACTCTCAGCGTTCGGCAGCGGTTCACGTAGTACCGCGCAGAGGACGAGGCGTCCTGGTCGCCGGACTCGTTGAGGTAGGGGAGGAACTCATGGCGCTCGGCATCTACATCAGCCCCGCCTCCATGACCGCTGCGCAGTACGACGAGATCATCGCTCGCCTGGACGCAGCCGGTGCAGGTCAGCCCGCGGGTCGTCTGTACCACACGTGCTTTGGTACCGGCGACGAGCTCCAGATATTCGACATCTGGGAGTCGCAGGAGGCCTTCGACAAGTTCGGCGTGGCGTTGATGCCCATTCTTGGCGACATCGGCCTTGACCCGGGCCGGCCCACGGTCGAGCCGGTTCACAACCTCATCCCGGGCTAGGCCACTGCACCTCGGATGCTTGTAAAGGTTTCTTGCTAAAGATATCTTTACATTGTGTCTGACCAGGATCCGAGCCGCTCGGCCCGGCTCACAGGACCGCAGGCGCTGCGCGGTTACGCCCATCCGACCCGGCTCAGGCTGATGGCGCTGCTGCGCCAGGGCGGCCCGCAGACCGCCACGCAGGCGGCCGGGGCGATCGGTGAGAGCGTCGCGAGCTGCTCGTTCCACCTCCGCCAGATGGCCAAATACGGGCTGGTAGAGCG
>JGI12269J14319_10003721_pt1 | contig 14236 bp, 11 predicted proteins | sample PeaSoiSIISIP2007_FD_14319 | JGI IMG/M metagenome (IMG submission 14319) | reverse complement strand
GGCCGCCGGCCTGGTGCCGCTGGCTCTCGGGTCGGACACCGGCGGATCGATCCGCCAGCCGGCGGCGCTGTGCGGCGTGGTGGGGATGAAGCCCACCTACGGGATGGTGTCGCGCTACGGGCTGGTGGCCTTCGCCAGCTCCCTCGACCAGGTGGGCCCGTTCGGCACCACCGTGGCCGACGCCGCCGGACTGTTCGAGGTGATCGCCGGGCACGACCCCCTCGACTCGACGTCGCTCGAGCGGCCCGCCCCCCGGGCCGTGGAGACCCTCGACGAAGGGGTGGAGGGGCTCCGGGTGGGACTGCCCCGGGAGCTCGTCGAGGGGGTCGCCCCCGACGTCGGGGCCCGGGTGCAGCGGGCGGCGGAGGTGCTGGCGTCCGCCGGCGCCACCGTGACCGAGTGCTCCATCCCGGAGCTGGCCTACGGGTTGCCCGCCTACTACCTGCTGGCCCCGGCCGAGGCCTCGTCCAACCTGTCGCGCTACGACGGGGTCCGGTACGGGCTCAGAGTGGAGGGAGACGACGTCGAGGCCATGATGCGCGCCACCCGGGCGGCGGGCTTCGGCGCCGAGGTGAAGCGTCGGATCATGCTCGGGACCTACGCCCTGTCGGCCGGGTACTACGACGCGTACTACGGACAGGCCCAGAAGGTCCGGACCCTCATCATCAACGCCTTCGACGAGGCCTACCGGCACGCGGACGTGCTTCTGGGGGCCACCACCCCCACGACGGCGTTCCCCCTCGGCGCCAAGGTCGACGATCCGATGGCCATGTACCTGTCCGACGTCTGCACGGTGCCGTCCAACCTGGCCGGGCACCCGGCCATCTCCGTCCCCTTCGGAGCCGACGGCGACGGTCTGCCCATCGGGGTGCAGGTGCTCGCCCCGGCGCTGTGCGAGCCGCTCGTCTTCCGCGTGGCCGCCGTTCTCGAGGAGGCGGCGCCGGCGCCGGTGGCACCGGCGCTCGCCGGCGCCACCTGGTCGGGCCGATGACAGCGGCGGAGACGACGGGGTGGGAGCCGGTCATCGGGCTCGAGGTGCACTGCGAACTGCGGACCGAGACGAAGCTCTTCTGCGGGTGTCGCAACGCCTTCGGCGACGAGCCCAACACCAACATCTGTCCCGTCTGCCTGGGGCTCCCCGGGTCGCTGCCGGTGCTGAACGCCACCGCGGTCGAGTTCGCCATGCGGATCGGGACGGCCCTGCACTGCGAGATCCGGCCGTCGCTGTTCCACCGGAAGAACTACTTCTACCCCGACATGCCCAAGGACTACCAGATCAGCCAGTACGACGAACCCATCAACACGAACGGCTGGCTCGAGCTCCCCGACGGGTCCCGGGTCGGCGTCGAGCGGGCCCACATGGAGGAGGACACGGGGAAGACCACCCACCGGGGCGGCGGCGGTCGGATCCACGAGGCCGAGCATTCCCTGGTCGACTACAACCGGGCCGGGGTCCCTCTGGTGGAGATCGTCTCGCGGCCCGACATCCGCTCGGCCACCCAGGCGCGCCTCTACGCGGCCGAGCTGCGGGGGGTCCTCATCGCCACCGGGGCGTCGGACGGGCGGATGGAGGAGGGGTCGATGCGGGTGGACGCCAACGTCTCGGTCCGCCGGGCCGGTGAGGCGTTCGGGACGCGCTGCGAGATCAAGAACCTGAACTCGCTGCGCTCGCTGGTGCGGGCCATCGAGTACGAGATCACCCGTCAGGTCGAGGTCCTCGAGTCGGGCGGGACCGTCGCCCAGCAGACGAGGCACTGGGACGAGGATCAGGGGAGGACGGGAGCACTGCGGTCGAAGGAGGAGGCCTTCGACTACCGGTACTTCCCGGAGCCGGACCTCGTCCGGGTCGACCCCGATGCCCGCTGGCAGGCGGAGGTGGCCGCCGCGGTGGGTGCCATGCCGGCCGACCGGCGGGCCGCGTTGGCCGCACTGCTCGGTCCCGACGGGACCTCTCAGGCGCGCACCGATCAGATCGCCACCGTGGTCGAGCACGGCCTCGACGGGCTGATGACGACGGCGGTCGAGGCCGGCATCGGCGCCACGCTGGCCCTGGCCCGGACGGCGAACGAAGCGTCGGCCGAGCCCGAGCGCGCCCGGGCCCTCGATCCCGCCGGCTACACGGCCCTGCTGCGGTTGGAGCAGGAGGGCACCCTCTCCGCCACCCAGGCCAAGGTGGTCCTCGGCGATCTGCTCGAGCGCGGCGGTGATCCCGCCGCCCTGGCCCGCCTGCGGGGATTCGAGGCCCTCGAAGCCGACTCCCTGGCCGCGGTGATGGACGAGCTGATCGCCGACCATCCCGACGAGTGGGCGCGGTTCGTCGGTGGCGACGACAAGCTGACCGGGTTCTTCACCGGTCTGGCCATGCAGGCGACGGACAAGAAGGCCAACGGCAAAGCGGTGGCGGCCGAGCTCCGCCGCCGGCGGGGCTGAGGGCACGACCGTCCGGTGTCCGAGATCGCCGAGGTGGACGTGGGCGACGTCACCGCCATCCTCGACGGGGGCGGGATCCTGCTCGACGTCCGCGAGCCCGAGGAATGGGAGGCGGGGCACGCGCCTGCGGCGCGCCACGTCCCCCTCGGTCAGCTCCCCGACCGGATCGGCGACCTGTCCGGCGACCGGCGGATCGTCGTGGTCTGCCGCTCGGGAGGGCGGTCGGCCCTGGCCACCGAATGGCTCACCACCGCCGGTCTCGACGCCGCCAACCTGGTGGGGGGCATGCGGGAGTGGGCCCTGCGGGGGATGGTCGTCGAGACCGACGACGGGACCCCGGGCCGGGTGGCCTAGAGCACCACGTAACCTTGGCCCGATGACCGACGCCCTCGACCCGCCCACCGGCACACCGGGACCGCACGGCACCAAGATCCGTTCCTACGAGGTGACCGACGGTCCCACCCGGGCGCCGGCGCGGGCCATGTTGCGGGCCGTCGGGATGACCGACGACGACTGGGACAAGCCCCAGATCGCCGTGGCCTCCTCGTGGAACGAGGTGACACCGTGCAACCTGACCCTCGACCGGCTGGCCAAGCGGGCCAAGGAAGGGGTCCGGTCGGCGGGGGGATTCCCCATCGAGTTCATGACCATCGCCGTCTCCGACGGGATCTCCATGGGTCACGAGGGCATGCGGGCGTCCCTCGTCTCTCGCGAGGTCATCGCCGACTCGGTGGAGATCATGATGCACGCCGAGCGCTTCGACGCCATGGTCACATTCGCCGGCTGCGACAAGTCGCTCCCGGGCATGCTGATGGCCGCGGCGCGCCTCAACCTGCCCTCCGTCTTCGTCTACGGCGGGTCCATCCTCCCCGGCCACGCCGGTGGTGAGACGCTCGACATCGTGAGCGTCTTCGAAGCCGTCGGCGCCCACGCCACCGGCGCGCTGAGCGACGCCGAGCTGTCGCTCATCGAGCACAACGCCTGTCCCACGGCCGGGTCGTGCGCCGGGATGTTCACCGCCAACACGATGGCGTCGGTGGCCGAGGCCATCGGCATGTCGTTGCCCGGATCGGCGTCACCCCCCGCCGTCGACCGCCGTCGCGACGACGGCTCCTTCGACGCCGGGCGGGCCGTGGTCGGCCTCCTCGAGCGCAACATCCGGCCCCGCCAGATCATGACCAAGGAGGCCTTCGAGAACGCCATCGCCGTCGTCATGGCCCTGGGGGGCTCGACCAACGCCGTGCTCCACCTGCTGGCCATGGCCCACGAGGCACGGGTCGATCTCCACCTCGACGACTTCAACCGGGTGGGGGCCCGGGTCCCCCACATCGCCGACACCAAGCCCCACGGCCGCTACCACATGGCCGACGTCGACCGGATCGGTGGCCTTCCCGTCGTCATGCGGGAACTGCTCGAGGCCGGACTGCTCCACGGGGAGTGCCTCACGGTGACGGGCCGGACGGTGGCCGAGAACCTGGCCGTCCTCGATCCGCCCGCCCCCGACGGCGAGGTCATCCACCGCCTGTCGCACCCCATCCACGCCGACGGCGGGATCGCCGTCCTGAGCGGATCGCTCGCACCCGAGGGCTCGGTGGTGAAGGTGGCCGGCATCGACACCCCCGTCTTCTCGGGCACGGCCCGTGTCTTCGACGGGGAGCAGGGTGCGCTCGAGGCCATCCTGGCCGGGAGCATCGAGCCCGGGACGGTGGTCGTCATCCGCTACGAGGGCCCCAAGGGCGGTCCCGGGATGCGCGAGATGCTGGCCGTCACCGGGGCCATGAAGGGGGCGGGGCGCGGAGCCGACTGCGCCCTCGTCACCGACGGCCGTTTCTCGGGCGGGACCCACGGCTTCTGCGTCGGCCACATCGCACCCGAAGCCGTCGACGGCGGGCCCATCGCCTTCGTGGCCGACGGGGACCGCATCCTGATCGACGTCCCCGCCAAGCGGATCGACGTGGACGTCGACGCCACCGCGATGGCCGAGCGGCGGTCAGAGTGGAAGGTCCCCGAACCGCGCTACCGCACCGGCGTCCTGGCCAAGTACGCCCGGCTCGTCACCGGAGCCGAGCGGGGCGCGGTCACCGAGCCCTGACCGCCGTCCCCACGGCTCAGGCCGTGTCACCGCCGTCGGTGAGCAGCCGGCGCAGCTCGACGTAGACGGCCGTCCCGACGATCGCCTCCAGCTCGGCGCCCAGCGAGTCGACCACCGGACGGTCGCCCACGTAGGCCAGGGAACCCTCGGTGCAGCACCACGCCATCGTCTCGCCCTCCGCGCCCCAGTCGCGGCGCGTCCACCGGCGGACGGTCGCCACCTCGGTGTCGCCGGGACCCTCCTCCCAGTCCACCTTGACCGGCAGCTGCCAGCACACCGACGGTTTCCACTCCACCGGGGACTCGCCCGCGTCGACGGCCGCCAGATGCAGTGCGCAGCCGGGGCCGCCGTCGAAACCGGGACGGTTCAAGAAGATGCAGGCGCCGTCGACCACGCGGGTGTGGGTGCGGGCCTCGTCGGAGAAGATCCCGTCGGCCCCGGCCTCGGCGTGGCGCTCGAAGCGCTCCGGGTCGAGGGTGGCCGCCAGCGCCGAGATCATCCGGGCCTCGTCGGGGTCGCCCAGGTCGGCGCCGATGGAACAGCACCCGAGGCCGAGATCCTCCGCCGGTTCGGGGCCGATACCCCGGCAGCCCCGACCCCAGAGGCACACCCACCGAGATGTGAGGAACGCCCGGTCGAAGCGCCAGACGGTGCCGCCGTCGGGGATCTCCTCCCACGCCTCCGACACCCCGTCCACGCCGACGACCTTACGGACGTCGGCGTCCTCGTGTGGCGGCGGCCGGTTCCTCGGGCCGACGACGCCGCTCGGCCGCACCCCTGGTACCGTCGCGCCGTCCCCGCAACGGGCGGCGAGCATGGACGAGCCGCCCGCCGGTCCGCCTCCACGAAGAGGTCGGGTGGTGTCAATGACAGACGCGCCGAACCCGTCGGTGGCGATCGCCGAGGTCCTCGGCGTGGACCGCCCGCTGCTCGTCTCCGACCTCGACACCATGGCGGTCGTGAGCGCCAACGACGCCGCCTACGAGCTTCTGGGCGAGACCCCCGAGGCGCTGGAGGGCGCCGCCGTCACGAGCATCGTCCGCACCGACGACCGCCCGGCGGCGGAGGCGTCTCTCCAACTCCTCGGCTCGGGCGCCATCGACGGCTACCGCGCCGTGCGTCATCTCCGGAAGGCGGACGGCTCCGACTTCACGGCCCAGGTCTGGGCCCGGGCCCGACGTCTCGACGGGAGGAGACTGGCGCTCTTCGCCATCGAGACGGAGAGGGCGGGAGTGCCCTGGCCCCTGGTCGACGGCGACGTCAGGATCGCCCTGGTCGTGACCGACCACGACTGGGTGATCGAGCACGTGAGCAACGACGTGGAGGGGATCCTCGGGCTCGATCCCGACAGCTACAAGGGCTCGTCGCTGCTGGCCCTGCTCCGGCCGTCCGACGTCCCGAGCTTCATGGTCGTCGTCGGACGCGTGGCCGCCGGGGGAGGGGCGGCCACCCTGCGCCTGCACCTGCGGACGGCGAAGGGTCACTGGCAGGACCTCTACGGCCTGGTGCTGGCCATGTGCCGGCACACCCCTCCCCGTCTCGGTCTGGCCTTCGCCGCCATCGTCGACAGCGACGGTGCGACGACGGCGGAGAGGGACCGACAAGTGGCCCAACGCTGCGTCGACGCGCTGGACGGTATGGACCGGTTGCGGTCGCATCTCTCCGTCGGGACCTTCTCGACCCGGCAGTGGGAGATCCTCTCCCGCCTCGTGCGCGGCGAGCGGGTGGGCGACATCGCCAACGCCCTGTACCTGAGTCCGAGCACCGTCCGGAACCACCTCACCGCCATCTACCGGAAGTTCGGTGTCCACTCCCAGGCGGAGCTGGTGGCGAAGGTCCTCGCCCCACCGACTGCGCAGTGACATCCGCCTAGGCGGTCGGGACCTCTGCCCAGGGGGGAGAGCCGGTGGGGCTCGGTACGGTGGCAGGAGATGTCGGTCACAGCCCGGGGCGCGCAGNCATGAGAGCCCGATCCGTGAGCTTCTTCGCCCAGTCGGACCAGATCCCGGAACTGAAGCGCCGCGTCACCGAGGAGGTGTTGCCCCGCTTCTCGGCGATCCCCGCGTTCCTGGGCTTCGTCATCATGCAGTCCGACGGACAGCGGTCGGAGATCGTGGCCATGTCCTTCTGGGACGAGGGACTCGAGGTGTCGGAGGCGATCTCGGAGGAGTTCCGCGACGAGATCGAGCGGGTGACGGGGACGGCGCCGGCGCAGAAGGAGTTCACCATCCTCACCCTGACGATGCTGGCGCCGACCGGCGAGCCGGCCTCGGACCTGCCGCCGGGCGACGAGCACGCCGACAGATGTCCCCGGGGCCATCGACTGGCCGACCCCGGCTCTCCGGGGGAGCGGCCACCGTCCGCCGTGTTCTGCCCGACCTGCAACACCGACTACCGCCGCCAGCCCGACGAACACTCCTGACGGGCCCGGACCCCGCCGACCCCCGGTGCACCGGTGCACCGGTAGGGCCGCCGGCGGGACCGTGCCGTCACAGGCCCGAGGACATGCTCCCCAGGTGGTCGAGGCAGGCGTTCAGGTTCCGCCAGGATTCCTCTGCGTCCGCCGTGGCCGCGTGGGGGGCCCGGAACAGCGCCACGTAGAGACACAGGTCGGCCAGGTCCCACCGGAGCCGGTAGAGATCGAGCACCGACGGGACCACGGCCCGTCCCGTGGCCTCCTCGTAGGCGGCGATGGCCCGGCCGTCACCGGCGTCGACCATCCAGAGGTCGCGCTCGGGCGGGGCCATCATGGCCGTGTCCCAGTCCACGAGCACCCAGCCGGTGGCGGTGAGGATCAGGTTGCCGGGATGCGGCTCACCGTGGGTCAGCACCATCGGCTCCGCCCGCGCCCGCGCCTCGTCCGCCCGTCGGTCGTAGTCGACCAGCATCCGCTCCACCGCACCCCGGTGGGTGGACAGCAGGGCCCGGGCCGGTTCGGAGAAGGCACCCTCGTCCCACGGCCGACCCAGCTCCCCGAGCGCGCGCGTCAGCGCGTCGCGCTGCGGGAGGACGAACCCGTCGGTGGTGGCGCTGCGGGTGACGTCCGCTGACGACCCGTGCAACGTCGCCATCAGCTCCGCGACGGCGAGGCGGTCGGAGGCCGACAGGTCGTCGCCCCACCGGTGGGTCCGGCCGTCGATGGAGGGGTAGAGCGCCAGTGCGTACCGCCCGGTCACCCGGGCCACGACGGCGCCGTCGCCATCCACCACCGGGCCGACGACGAACCGGGCCCCGGCGTCGCCGGCGGCCCGTGCCGTCGCCAAGGCGGCCTCCAGCCGCCCGAAGGCGATCTCCACCGACTCACCGGGGGACCAGAGCCTGGACTCGAGGTCGTCCACCGTGACGAACCACCGCCGGCCGCGTCGGTCGGCGGCGTCCCAGTGGTGGCTCCCGAACCCGACGGCCCGGTAGCCGAGCGACACCACCTCCAGGGCCCAGCGCGTGGAGATCGCCTCGATGAGGACCGCGTCGGGGAGATCGTCGGGCCGGGTGAACACCGGGTCCGGATTCTACGGACCGCCGGGAACGGGCGACCCGTCAGCGTTGGAGTCGGTTCCCGAGCGCCCCGGGTCACCGGTCCCGTGCGGTCACGGGACCGGCGCCGCCGCCAGGCCGACCACCTGGTCGACCGATACCGGGCCGAGTGCGACGGCGTTACCGGCCGTATCCGTCGTCAGGTCGACGGGAACGACGACGGCGCCGCCGAGCGTCCCTCCGAGGACGAAGGCGGTGCGTCCGTCCGGTGCCATGGCGATCTGGGACGAATACGGCGCCACCGGCACCGGAGCCGAGGCGCTCAGAGTGGCGGTCCTGATCGGTGTGACCGCGTTCGGTCCCGGGTAATTCTGGCCGGAGTCGACGACATAGGCCTCGTGCCCGCTCGGGTCGACGGCCACCGCCTTCGGAACATGACCGACACCGATGGTCGCCACCGCCGCATCGGTGGCGGTGCTGACGGCGGTGACGGTGTCCGAGACGGAGTTGCTCACGAAGACGAGCCTTCCGTCCGGCGACGTGGCCACGCCCTCGGGGCCCACACCCACCGTCACATGCGCCGTGACGGTGTCGGTGGCCAGATCGATGACCGCCACCTGCCCGGGCACAGGGCTTCCGCCACGGGCCGAGATCCAACTCGAGACGTAGGCGGTCGATCCGTCCGGCGAGAGGGCGATCGCCGAGGGCAGCGGGCCCACGGAGATGCTGTCGGTCACCGCCCGACGCTGCAGGTCGACGACGAGCACGGTGTCGTCGAGGCCGCCGGTGAGCACGTACGCCGTCCGCCCATCGGGCGAGATGGCCAGAGGACCGGGAGCGTGGGCCCCGAGGCCGATCGGACGACCCACCGTGGCGTCGTTCAGGTCGACGGGGGTGAGCGTGTCGTGGTCGCCATGGCGTGATGCCACATAGGCGGTGTCGGTGGCCCGGGAGACGGCGATCGCCCCCGCACCCGGGAGCCCCCCGATGAGAGCCTTCTGGAGCACCGGTGGTGTGCTTCCCGATGTCGTCGCGTCCGTCGAAGAGGCACCGAAGGCGATGCGTTCGATCGAACCCCCCGCCGTCGTCACCAGCACGCAGTAGGCCGTGCCCGTCGGGACCGGCACCGTTCCCGCACCACGGGCGGGCTCGTGTCCGGAGCCCCTGAACGGGACGAGCGCGACGACGAGCAGCGGGACGACGACGGCCAGGACTCCCAGGGTCCCCCCCGTCCGGCGCCGGCGACGGTTCCTTCTCGCCAGCCTCTCCTTCAGTTGTTCGACGGACGACACCGTCGCAGCCGTCCCCGGTGGCAATGCCTCGAGCAGCACGGCCCTGAAGTCGATGGTGCGTCCGCCCTTCTCATCCATGGGTGACCCTCCGTGGCATCCGAGGTTCGCGGGTGTCGTTGTCGATGAGCTCCGCCAGCCGGCGCCGGGCCGCCGACAGGCTGGCCGAGGCGGCGCCGGCGGAGATGCCCATCAGGTGCGCGACCTGCAGCTCCGAGAAGTCGCCGAGATAACGCAGAACGATGGCTGTCCTCTGGCGCCGAGGAAGGCCGGCCACGATCGCCCACAGGTCGGCGTCGCGCCCATGGGTGCCCTCCTGTGGGGTCGACGTCTCCCGCGTCTGGCGCAGGAGCAGTGTCCGCTCGACCTGTCGCCGGAGAAGGCGGCGCTTTCCGTGGTTCAGAGCGACCCTGTAGGTCCATCCGGTGGGGGACTGCATGACCGACACCCGTGGCCACCGCTCATAGGCCCGGGCGAAGGCCTCGTCCGCTGAGTCCTTGGCCACCTCGGGATCGGCCAACGCCAGGGTCAGCACCTGGACGAGCCGAGGTCCCTCCTCGCGGTACCAGGACTCGAAGTCTGCTGTCGCCGTCTCGGGACGCCCCGCCAACGTCACTGCCACCCCCTTCGCCGGTCGCGGCAACGATGGAACAGACAAACGGTGGAACATCCAATTGAGTCACGGGGCGGCTGGAATCCTTAGTCCGGTCGGCGATCCCGCCGGCGGTCCTAGAGGGCGGCCACCACCCTGGCCGCAGCCGCCTCCCCGGACCGGATCGCCCCCTCCATGTACCCCGGCCACTCGGGGGAGTAGTCGGCTCCGGCGAAGTGGATGTTCCCCACCGGTCCGGCCACCGCCGCCCCCAGTGAGGTGAGCACCCCGGGCGGGTTGAACGACCCGTAGGCACCCCCCGAGTACTCCTCCCGGGCCCAGACCATGTCCACGTAGTGGGTGGGGTCGGCCGCCCGGGGACCGAAGAACCGGGCCAGACCCCTGAGCACCGCCCGCCGGCGCTCCCCGTCGGTCAGCCCGAACAGGGCCCGGCCCTGGTTGCCTTCGGCGAATCCCACGAGCACCCCGGGGCTCCCGTCGGGAGGGGAGTTGTCGTAGACGACCTCGACGGGCCCGGTGTCGGACACCACCGACCCGCTCAGTCCCTCCGCCCGCCAGAACGGCGTCTCGTAGACGGCCTGGATCTTCACCGCCGACCCCGACGGCTGGCGCTGGAGGTACTGGGCGTAGGCAGGGGGGAGAGCCGGTGCGAAGCGGATGGCCCCCGTCACCGATTTGGGCGTGGTGACGATCACCTCCCGGGCGCGGTAGGTCCGCTTCGCCGTGTGGACGGTGGCGGGCCGTCCGCGCCCGACCGACAGAACCGGCGTGCCCAGGTGGACCGGTTGGTGCAGCCGACGGGCCAGGCCCTTGGACATCTTCTGCGGTCCCCCCACGAACCGGGTGCTCTGGGCCGACCCGATCGACGTGTTGAAGTCCCCGCCCACCCCGGTGATCTCCGACAGCAGGTCCATGAGCGAGATCTGCGACGCCTCCTCGCCGTAGACGCCCCGGATGGCCAGCCCGCCGAGGAAGGTCGCCTCCTCGGTGTAGTTCCCCCCGGCGATCCAGGTGGCGATGGTCTGGCTGTCGTAGAGATCCGCCTCGGCCGCCGTCCACGGCGCGTCGGCCGGCACGCCCTTGGCCATCTGGTTGAGCCTGGTGATGATCTGCTCCAGCTCGACCAGCGACTGGCCCCCGGCGGGGGGGATGTCGCCGCTGTAGGTCGCCAGCCGGCCGTTGCGGTAGTAGAGGTTCTTCCCGTCCGCATAGGCGGGGAAGAGCGCGATCCCGAGCTCGCCGGCGAGAGCCTGCACCCGCGTCTGGCCCGGACCGGTCCATTCGCCCCCCATCTCGACAACCACCCCGGGGGCGATCTCGACGTCGTAGTTCCGTCCCCCCACCCGGTCCCGGGCCTCGACCACGACCACGGAGTGGCCGGCGCGCTGGACCGCCACCGCGGCGGTCAGCCCGGCCAGCCCGGCACCGACCACCACCACGTCGGCCTCGACGTCGCTCTCGGTCACAGCCGACCGGGTTCTCCGCCGCCTCAGACCGGGGTCGGGGACGGTGGCGGAGGCGGCGCCCGGTCGGGCCACGGCCACGGCCGTCGCCGCCGCGGCGCCGCCCAGCAGGCCCCGACGGCTGAACCGATCAGCCACGAACGACGGGTCGGAGCACCCTCTCGAAGGCGGTGGCGATGTGCGCGTGGCCGATGTCGTTGGCGTGGATGTTCCCCTCCGCGCACATGAGCGTCCAGTTGCAGATCCGGGCCACGTTCACGGGGACGGTCGCACCCCCGGTGTGACCGTGGAGCGCGAAGTCCGACGAGCGGAAGGCGTCGGCCACGTCGGCGGTCTCGGCCGCCCCGTAGTCACCGGCCAGGATGCCGTTCAACTGGTCGAGGAGAGTCACGCTGGCCCGGGCCAGTCCCTGCCCGCTCGCACCCTGGAGCCAGGCGGCCAGGAACGGGTCGTAGTACGACATCCCCAGGATCGGCGTCGACCCCCCGGCCGACGCCAACCCCGACAGGATCACCGGCAGGTTGTTCGTAATGGCCGTCATCCCCGCCGTGATACAGGCCTCGTTGATCGACGTCCCGTTGGTGCAGCCGTCGACGTCGTTGGCCCCGATGTCGATCGTCACGAACGCCACCGCCCCCGGGTGGGCGGCCAGGAAGGCCTCGGCGTCGCCCAGCTGCGTCCCCGTCGTGTAGCTGCAGCCGCCCCCGTCGATCATCGACGTGGTCGTCGCCCCCGAGCAGGCCAGGTTCTCGAGGACGAGCCCCCCCAGTCTCCTGTGCTCCTTGGCGTAGACGTCGGCCACGTATCCCCTGCCGTCGGGGGAGCCCACCCCCGCGGCCAGGGAGTCACCGAGGGCCAGGTAGTACTCCGTGGCCCCCGATCCCGCCCGCACCGCCGCCCCTGCCGCCGTGGTCCCCACGCCGACGGCCACACCGCCGCCGAGGAGCGTTCCGGCCACGACCGCCGCCATCGCCGCCCGCCGCACCGCGGACCGTGCCCTTCCCCCGCCCACCTCTCGTGACATTCGCATGGCTCCACGGTAGGCCCGGACGCGCCGTCCGCGCCGGGAGACCGGGGGCCTTGCCCACCGGCTCTCTCCGTGCGAGACTTGTCGGGTCATGAACGGAGCCCCCACGACCTTCCTTCTCGTAGTCCTGACCTGAGCGCACGCCGCCGCACGCCGCGGCCCGTGCGCTTCACGACCTCCCCGACGGGAGGTCGTTTCAATTTCCGCCCACCTTCCACCGATGACGGCACCCTCACCGGGCGCCACCGACGAGCGAGGACACCACGCCATGCAACTGACCGGGGCCCAGGCCCTCATCAAGAGCCTCGAGAGGCAAGGAGTGGAGGTCATCTTCGGCCTCCCCGGCGGCGCCATCCTGCCCGTCTACGACCCCATCCTCGACTCCTCGATCCGCCACATCCTCGTCCGCCACGAACAGGGGGCGGGCCACATGGCCGAGGGCTACGCCCACGTCACCGGCCGCCCCGGGGTGGCCATGGTGACCTCGGGACCGGGCGCCACCAACATCGTCACCCCCCTGGCCGACGCCATGATGGACTCGATCCCCATGGTCGTCATCACCGGCCAGGTCCCCACCACCGCCATCGGTACCGACGCCTTCCAGGAGGTGGCCATCACCGGTGTGACGATGGACATCACCAAGCACAACTGGCTCATCACCGACGTGGACGACATCCCCCGGGTGATCGCCGAGGCCTTCCACGTGGCCACCACCGGCCGCCCCGGCCCCGTCCTCGTCGACTTCCCCAAGGACATCGCCAACCAGATGATGGACTGGTACTGGCCGTCGTCCCTCGACGAGCTCGACCTCCCCGGCTACCACCCCCGGACGACCGGTGACCCCGCCGAGGTCCGTCGCGCCGCGGAGTTGATCCTGGCCTCCGAGCGACCCGTCCTCTACGCCGGCGGCGGGATCCTGAAGGCCCGGGGGGCCGAGGCCCTCTTCGAGCTGGCCACCCGGACGGGTATCCCCGTGGTCACCACCCTCATGGGCCGCGGCACCTTCCCCGACTCCCATCCCCTCTGCCTGGGGATGCCCGGGATGCACGGCAACTACACCGCCGTCACCGCCATGCAGAAGGCCGATCTCCTCGTCGCCCTGGGGTCGCGCTTCGACGACCGGGTGACCGGGAAGGTCGCGGCCTTCGCCCCCGACGCCAAGATCATCCACGTCGACATCGACCCGGCCGAGCTCGGCAAGGTCCGCCGTCCCGACGTGGGGATCGTCGGCGACGCCCGGATCGTCATCGGCCAGCTCCTCGAGGCCCTCACCGCCCTCGGCCTCGGCCCCGCCGGCACGGCCTCGGCGCCGTCCACACCGGCGGCGGGCACCCCGGCGGCCGGCACACCGGCGGCGGGCCGTCCCGATCTGGCACCCTGGATGGCCCGGATCCGCGCCTGGCAGGAGGAGTTCCCCCTTACCTACGACCAGACCGAGGGCGGGGCCTTGAAGCCCCAGTACGTCCTCGAGCAACTCCGCGACCTCTCCCCCGACGACACCATCGTCGCCTCCGGTGTCGGCCAGCACCAGATGTGGGCGTCGCAGTACTGGCGTTTCGACCACCCCTACACCTGGGTCAACTCCGGGGGGGCGGGCACCATGGGCTTCGCCGTCCCCGCCGCCATCGGGGCCAAGGTGGGCCGGCCGGACAAGACGGTCTGGGCCGTCGACGGCGACGGCTGCTTCCAGATGACGGCCCAGGAGCTCGTCACCGCCTCGGCCGAACGGATCCCGGTGAAGATCGCCATCTTGAACAACGCCTACCTGGGGATGGTCCGCCAGTGGCAGGAGCTCTTCTACGCCGAGCGCTACTCCGAGGTCTACCTCTCGCCCGACCTCCCCGACTA
>JGI12269J14319_10003719_pt1 | contig 14237 bp, 16 predicted proteins | sample PeaSoiSIISIP2007_FD_14319 | JGI IMG/M metagenome (IMG submission 14319) | reverse complement strand
CCCGACAGTGATCAAGTCTTGCGCCGGCCGCCTCCCTCATCATACTGCTCGCCCGGAAAAGGCGGAGGTGCCGCCGGCAGAACGAGGACTCTCGACATGGAATACCGGCTTCTCGGCGGCTCGGGCTTCAAGGTGCCCGTGCTCAGTCTCGGCACGGCGACCTTCGGCGGCGGCGATGATTTCTTCCGGGCCTGGGGCAACACCCAGGTCGAGGAGGCGACGCGCCTGGTGGACATCGCGCTGGAGGCCGGCGCCAATATGTTCGACAGCGCGGACGTCTATTCGAACGGCCTCGCCGAGGAGATCCTGGGCAAGGCCATCGCCGGGCGGCGCGACAAGGTCCTGATCTCGACCAAGGCCAGCTTCCCCATGGGCGACGGGCCCAACGACCAAGGTTCCTCGCGCCAGCATCTCATCGCCGCTTGCGAGGCGAGCCTGCGCCGGCTCGGCACCGACGTGATCGACCTCTGGCAGCTGCATGGCTTCGATGCCATGACGCCGGTCGAGGAAACCTTGCGAACGCTCGACGACCTGGTCCGGGCGGGCAAGGTCCGCTATGTCGGCTGCTCGAATTTCTCGGGCTGGCATCTGATGAAGTCGCTCGCCGTCGCGGAGCGCTACGGCTGGCCGCGCTATGTCGCCCACCAGGCCTACTACTCGCTCATCAGCCGCGAATTCGAATGGGAGCTGATGCCGCTCGCCCTCGACCAGAAGGTGGGCACAGTGGTCTGGAGCCCGCTCGCCGGCGGACGGCTTTCCGGCAAGGTCGCCCGCAACCGGCCAGCCCCGGCGGGCAGCCGATTCGCGGCCCTGGGCGGCATGGGGCCGGAAGTTCCGCCCGACCATCTCTACGGGATCGTCGATGTGCTGGAGGCGATCGCCGGCGAGCTCGACCGCAGCGTTTCCCAGGTGGCGCTCAACTGGCTGCTCGGCCGCCCGAGCATCTCGACCCTGATCATCGGCGCCCGCAACGAGGCGCAGCTTCGCGACAATCTGGGCGCTGCCGGGTTCGCGCTGTCGGCGGACCAGATCGCCCGCCTGGATGCCGCGAGCGCCGTGCCGCCCATCTACCCCTATTGGCACCAGTGGCGCGTGTTCGGCGATCGCAACCCGCCGCCGGTGCCGATGACGAAGATCTGAACGCCCGCGGAAACCTGAAGTCTGACAAGTAGAGCAAGATTCACGGGTCAGCTTGGTAAAGGCTGACCCGATCTTGCTCTAGCGGCACTGCACCAGAACGGGATCGCGGATCGCGAAATCGCCGAAGCCGCCGGCGCCCGAGGCGATGAGCACGCCCTGGACCAGGACCTTGCCCGTCGAGAGGCAGATGGGCATCCCGCCCGCGGGCGCCAGCACGTCGATGCTGACAGGCTCGCCCTCGCAGTCGGTCTTGAGCAGGAACTCGGCCGAGTTGTCCCGGTTATAGGCCATGCCCAGGGGCACGGGCTGATACCAGCCGGGGAAGATGACGGGGCGGTTGAGGTACTTGTCGCACTTGCTCAGGGCCTGAGCCTGCTCCGCGAGAAGCAGGACTGAGGCCGCGAGAGTCGCCAGTGCGGCAAGACGGAGCATCGCGTGTTGCGGGCCTAGGCCCGGTTCTCTCCGAGAGACCGGCGCAGGCGCTCGTGGAAATAGGCGACGCCGTCCTCCTGGCGGGGGCTCAAGGGGCCGCGCTCGAACGCGCCGGCTTCAAGATTGCGCTGGGCGATTTCGCAGATGCCGAAATCCTCGCGCACGATGCTGCAGTTCCGCTCGATGGCCTCGGCCCTGGCGGCCTCGCCCGCGGGATCGGTGTCGCGGAAATAGAAGTGATAGACGAGCCGGCTGCGCTGGCGATCCACCGGCAGGATGCGCGAGGTGTTCATGCCGTCGGGATAGACCGAGAGAGTCATGTTGGGATAGGCCCAGAGCCAGACCCCGCCATAGATCGAGCCTTCGCGCTGGGGCGCCTTCATCACCACCACGTTCTCCCGCCGATAGGCCTCGAACTTGGCGAAGTCGATCTTGGAATTGAGCCAGCTATGGATCGAGGGGATGTGATAGCCCTCGACGAAATTGTCCGTGTAGGTTTTCCAGTTGCAGGCGATCTCGAATTCCACCTGCTTCAGCCAGGTGAAGCTCTCCATGGCATAGGGCGCCGTCAGTTCCGGCAGGTCGCCGAGGCATTCGGAGAGCGGCCTCGCCTCGAGGTCGAGATTGACGAAGACGAGGCCGCGCCATTCCCCCACGAGGACCGGAAGCAAGGGATAGTCGGCCTTGTCGAACCAGGGCGCCTCGCCGAAGGCGGGCGTGGCCTTGAGCCGCCCGGCGGTGTCGTAGACCCAGCCGTGATACCGGCAGCGCAGGACGTCGCAATGGCCCTGGCCGTCGTCGAAAAAATGGCCGGCCCGGTGCCGGCAGAGATTGTGGAATCCGCGCAGCGCCCCCTCGCGGTCGCGGATCACGAACACGCGCCAGCTGGTGATCTCGGCCGCGACATAGTCGCCGGGATTGGGAAGCTGGGCGGCGGGTCCCAGGAACTGCCAATCGCGGGCGAAGACCTGGCGCCGCTCGCGCTCATAGATGTCGGCGCGGTGATACCAGTCGGCGGGAAGCGAGAGCTGGGGCTCTAATCTCTGGGGCAGGTTCATGGTGCCTCGAATATTGCCGTGTCCGCCGCGCGCTGCCAAGCGCCCGAGGAAGCGTTACGGCGGGATGCCCCCCACCTTGCGCCCCGGCAGTGTAGCGGGATCGCGGCCGAGCTGCTTCGCCGCGGCCTCGATCTGGGCCGTCAGCATTGCCATCCAGGGGGCGTTCGCCGGGCTCGCGGCTTCGAGCGCCACCCATTGGCGCAGCGCCTCGTCCACATGGCCGGCCTGAGCCTCGGCAAGCGCCAGGTAGAACCGCGCCCGCGGGTCCTTGGCGTCGGTGGCGAGCGCCGCGGCGAAGGCCGCTTCCGCCGGGGGCGTGACCTGGCCACCGGAAGCGGCCGTCAGCGCCTCGCCGTAGCGCGATTGAAGGTTGGAGGGCGGCGCACTGCCGGCGGCCTGCATGCGCCGGATGGCCTCGCCGTAGGCGGCGGCACTTTCCGGATAGCGGCCGAGGTCGCCCTCGCTCCGGCCGAGCAGGAGCCAGCCCTGGATGTCCTCCGGCGCGGCCTTCATGCGTTGTGCGAGGCGATCGACGAGAGCGACCATTTGCGGATCGGCGCCGGCTGGCTGGACCCGGCCGGCGAAGGGGGCGCCGGGCAGAAGCGGCTGGCCGAGCGTGAGGTAGATCGCGAGGGCCGCTACGGGTACCAGCGCCAGAATCAGCATCGTTGCCCTAGGCCTGGATCGGGCCCGGGCCGCGGGCTTGCCGTCGCGCTCCGCCGCGGCCAGGAGCCGGCGCTGGATCTCGAGGCGGGCCGAAGCGGCCTCGGTTTCGGGCATCAGGCCGCGGGCGACGTCGCGGTCGAGCTCCGCCAGCTGGTCGCGATAGACGGCGAGGTCGCTCTCAGTCCCCTGGCCGGCACCGGATCGCCGCAACGTCCAGGCGAAGAGGCCGAGGACCGCAGCCGAGAGAAATGCGATCAGCAGCCAGAGCATCAGGCGTCCCCGTTCATGAGACGGGCGAGGCGTTTCTTCTCGTCCTCGCTCAAGCCAGCGGGCAGCGAGACATCGATGCGCCGCCGGCGATAGGCGAGAACGACGGCGCCCGCACCCAGCAGCAGGACCAGCGCCGGCCCGCTCCAGAGCAGCAGGGTCTTCGCCTTGAAAGGCGGGTCCAGCAGGATGAAGTCGCCGTAGCGGGCGACGAGATAGGCCTTCACCTGATCGTCGCTGTCCCCGGCGGTCAGCCGCTCGCGGACGATGAGGCGCAGGTCATGGGCGAGATCGGCGTTGGAATCGTCGATCGACTGGTTCTGGCAGACGAGACAGCGCAGCTCCTTGCTGATGGCCCGCGCGCGCGCCTCCAGCACCGGGTCCTTCAGCATCTCCGACGGCTCCACGGCCCTCGCGGCGCCGGCCGCCGCCAGCAGCAGGGCAAGGACGAAAGCCGCGGCGCGGATCATTGGGAGAGCTTGGCCAGCAAGGGCTTCAGCTGGGTCTCGATCACGTCGGGGGTCAGCGGTCCCGCCTCGCGGAAGCGGATCACGCCGTCCTTGTCCACGATGTAGCTCTCCGGCACGCCATAGACGCCGAAGTCGATGGCCGTGCGGCCGGTATCGTCGACCACGACCCGGGCGAAGGGATCGCCGAGCTCGGCCAGGAAGGCCTCGGTGTCGCCGGGCTTGTTCTTGTAGGCGATGCCGTCGAGCTCGAGGCGCTTGTCCTTGGCCAGGTCCATGAGGATCGGCGCCTCGGCCCGACAGGGCACGCACCAGGAGGCGAAGAAATTGATCAGCGTCACCCGGCCCTTGAGTTCCTCGCTCTTCAGGCCCGGCTTGCCGGCTACCAGCGGCGCCAGGTCGAAGGCCGGCACGGGCCTGCCGATCATGACCGAGGGCACCAGGCTAGGATCGCGGTTGGGCGCGAGGCCCATCCAGAACCAGGCCGCCAAGGTCGCAAAGCCCACCAGCGGCAGGACGAAGAGAAGACGCCCGACCCTGGTCATTCCGCCGCCCCCTTGCCGGCCGGCACGGTTCTTCCGGCCCGCGCGCGCAAAGGCGCGCCGATGCGATAGCGCCGGTCGCTCAAGGAGACGACGCCACCCAGCGCCATGATCAGGGCGCCGATCCAGATGAACGCCACCAAGGGCTCGTAGTAGAAGCGCACGGCCCAGCCGCCCTTGCCGTCGGGCTCGCCGATGACGCCATAGACGTCGGCGAGCCCGGTCGTATGGATCGCGGCCTCCGTCGTGGTCGTCTCGGCCTCGGGATAGAAGCGCTTCTCGGGCTCGAGGATCGTGACCGTGTCGCCATCCCTACTCAGCGAGATCCGGGCCCGCGTCACGTGATAGTTCGGGCCTTCCGCAGCGCCGACGCTTTCCAGGCGATAGACATAGCCGGCGATGGTCCCGCTCTCGCCGGGCTTCAAATCGCGGATGTCTTCCTGCTTCCAGGCCGCACTTCCCGTCATGCCGAGGATGGCGATGGCGAGGCCGCCATGGGCCAGCGTCATGCCCCAGGCCGAGCGCGGCATGCGCCTCAAGCGGCCGATCGCGCCGGCCTCAAGGACTCGCGCCCGCCCGGCGAGCTCGCCGAGCGTGCCGGCGAGAAGCCAGACCGCGACGCCGATACCGATGAGGGGAAGCGGCCTGCCGCCTTCAAGCCACCAGGCGAGCAGTGCTGCTGCTGCCGCGACCAGGGCAGCGAACGTCAGGCGCGACATCGCGCCGGCGAGATCGGCGCGCTTCCAGCTGAGCAGGGGACCGATGGCGGCCAGTGCGGCCAGCGGCAGCATGATGGGCATGAAGGTGGCGTTGTAGTAGGGCGGGCCGACGGAGACGGTGCCGAGGCCGAGCACGTCGAGGATCAGGGGATAGAGCGTTCCCAGCAGCACCGTCGCCGCCGCGGTAGCCAGGAACAGGTTGTTGATCAGAAGCGCGCCTTCGCGGCTCAAAGGCGCGAACAGCCCGCCCGGCTTCAGGTAGGGCGCCCGCCAGGCGAAGAGGGCGAGGGCGCCGCCGATGTAGATGGCCATCAGCACCAGGATGAAGAGGCCGCGTAGCGGATCGCTGGCAAACGCATGAACGGAAGTGATGACGCCCGAGCGGACCAGGAAAGTACCGATCAGGCTGAAGCCGAAGGCGAGGATGGCGAGCAGGATGGTCCAGCCTTTGAGGGCGTCGCGCTTCTCCACCACGATGGCCGAGTGGAGGAGGGCGGTCGCCACCAGCCAGGGCATGAGGGAAGCGTTCTCCACCGGATCCCAGAACCACCAGCCGCCCCAGCCCAGCGTGTAGTACGCCCAACGGCTGCCGAAGCAGATTCCCGCCGTGAGGCAGAGCCAGGCGGCGAGCGTCCAGGGCCTGACCCAGCGGGCCCAGGCGGCGTCGACCCGGCCCTCGATCAAGGCCGCGATGGCGAAGGAGAAGGCCATGGAGAGCCCGACATAGCCGAGATAGAGCATGGGCGGATGGAAGGCGAGGCCGGGGTCCTGGAGGATCGGGTTCAGCTCGGCGCCGTCGGGCGGCGGCGGATCGAGGCGGGCGAAAGGATTGGAGGCGAACANCATGAAGGCGAGGAAGCCCAGCGCAATGGCCGCCTGGACAGCCAGAGCGCGGGCCTGGAGCCGCGGCGGCAGATTGTCGCCGAAGGCAGCCACGGCGGCGCCGTAGATGGCGAGGATGGCGACCCAGAGCAGGAGCGAGCCCTCGTGATTCCCCCAGAGGCCGGCGATTCGGTAGATGAGGGGCTGGGCCGCGTTGGAGTTGTGGGCCACGACCGCGACCGAAAAGTCCGAGACGATGAAGACCTGCATCAAGGCACCGAAGGCGACCAGGATGCAGAGCAGCTGGGCCATGGCCGCGGGCCTCGCCAGCGCCATGAGCCGGCCGTCGTTGCGCGCCGCTCCCCACATCGGTAGGGTCATCTGGATGAACGCGACGACGAGGGCGAGGGCGAGCGCGAAATGGCCGAGCTCGGGGATCATTGGCTAGGCTCCGCCGCCGGCCGCCATTCGCCGGCTTTTTTCAAGGCCGCGGCGACCTCGGGCGGCATGTATTTCTCGTCATGCTTGGCGAGCACGGTGGTGGCGAGGAAGCTGCCGTCGGGCTCCAGCCCGCCTTCGACCACCACGCCCTGGCCCTCGCGGAACAGGTCCGGCAGCACGCCGCGATAGCTCACCGCCAGGGCATTCTTCAGGTCGGTGACGCGGAAATGCACGGTGAGGCCGTCGGCATCCTTGACCACGCTGCCCTTCTCCACCAGCCCGCCCAGGCGAAAATGACTCGGCAGTTGATGGTTCGCCATCACCTCGGTCGGGCCGAAGAAAAAGGCGATGCTGCCCTGCAGCGCGTTGAGCACGAGGGCGGTGGCGCTGCCCAGCATGGCGAGGCCGATAAGGACGAACAACATCCGCCGGCGCTTGCGGGTCACTTCGCGGCTCTTCGAGGTGCCTGCGCCTCGAGCTCGGCCAGTGCGGCTTCGCGCCGGTGCAGGCCGTGGAGCGTGGTCGCCACCTGGCCCGCCATGACGAGGCCAGCGACGAGGAAGGCGGGCCAGACATAGACGGCATAGCCGCCCATGGCCAAAAAGGTACGAAGGCTTTCCATGGCGGGCTATCTACTCCGGCGGCCGGGCCCGGTCTCAGCGACCGACTGCCGCAGCGGCGCTGCGCAGCTTGGCGGCCAGGAACTCCGAGCGCACGCGCAGGATGAGCAGGCTCACGAAGAAGAAGGTGAAGCCGAGCGCCATGATCATGAGCGGGATCAGGATCGAGGGATCGATGGTCGGCCCGCCGAGGCGGAACACGCTCTCGCCCTGGTGCAGGGTGTTCCACCAGTCGACGGAGAACTTGATGATCGGCACGTTGATGAATCCCACGATGGCGAGGATCGCCGCCGCCTTGTTGCCGCGCTCGGCATCGTCGAAGGCGCCGAGCAGCGCCATGTGGCCCAGATACAGGAAGAAGAGGATCAGCATGGAGGTGAGCCTGGCGTCCCATACCCACCAGGCGCCCCACATGGGTTTGCCCCACAGCGAGCCGCTGACCAGCGCGATGAAGGTGAAGCCGCAGCCGAGCGGCGAAGCGGCCCGGGCGATCAGGTCGCCGAGCGGATGGCGCCAGATGAGGGCACTCGCACTGGCCGCGGCGACGATCGTGTAGACGAAAAGCGCCATCCAGGCGGCGGGGACATGCACGTAGATGATGCGCACGCTCTCGCCCTGCTGATAGTCGGGCGGCGCGAAGACGAGGCCCCAGACGAGGCCCACGGCCAGCAACAGGATGGCCGCCGCCGCCGTCCAGGGCAGCAGCTTCGCGGTCAGCCTGAGGAACCGGCCGGGATTGGCGAACCTATGCATGACGGCGCGGATATATAGAGCATCGCCCGAGCCCGGGCAAAGTCGGGGGGATTACTTAGTGTTAAGGACGGTGGGGGAGCCGGTAAAGAGCCCTCACCCTTCCCGTCGCTGACGCGCCGGGCCCCTTCGTCGATCCGCTTCGCGGCTCGACCCCGCTTTGCGGGAGAGGGTGCCGAGCGTTAGCGAGGCGGGTGAGGGCAGCGGGACGCTAACCGGCATTGCGGACTTCGATGACGACGCGCCGGGCGGAAGGGGTGGCGCTCGCCGCTGGGGTGCCGGCGCCGATCACGGCCACGATGACACCGTCGGGCAGGCCGCGGGCGAGGAGGGCGTCATAGACCGCGTTGGCCCTGGCGCGGGAGAGGACGATGTTGCCATGGGCGCTGCCGCTGGCATCGGCAAAGCCGGTGATGGTCACCCGGGCGCTCGCGTGGCGGGCGAGATAATGGGCCACGGCCTGGAGCTTGGCGGTTTCGCCCGCCGGCACGGCAGCACTGGCGGCGGCGAAATGCAGCACCGCCGTTACCTCGGGCGTCGCCTCGGCCTGCTGGGCCGCTTCGAGCCTGGCGATCCGGTCGCGCATGGGATCGAGGATCCGGTTGAGAGCGGCTTCGGCCAGGCGCCGGTGCTCGGCCGCCTGGTCGGCGAGATCGCTCGCCTGCTGGGCGTTCACGTCGCTCGCCATCCAGCCGGGGGTGCCGACGAGGTTGGCCCGGGCGGCATCCGCCGCCTCGCCGTCCTTCGCCGCCTCATAGCCGTGGTAGATGAGCGCGCCCACATCGCCGCCGTAGGCCTGGTTCACGCCGCCCTCGATGTTGGTCATTTGAGCTGTGCGGTCCGGCGCCGCGCAGCCGGCAAGCAGCAGCAGGACGATCGCAAGCCGGCTCAGCTGTCCCCTGGGCTGTTCCATAAATCGATCTCTCCTCTGGCCGGAACATGGCCGGGCCAGGATATCAGGTCAAGGCAAGCCGCAACGCCGCCGCTCCCGCCCAGGGCGCCAGCGGGATGGCCGCCAGCAGATAGGCTGCGAGCAGCATGAGGTCGGAACGGACCGGAAGGCCGTTCGCCGCCCCGTCGACCGCGCCGACCCCAAAGATCAGCACCGGCACATAGAGCGGCAGCACCAGGAGCGGCAGCAGCACGGCGCCGCGCCTAGCACCCAAGGTGAGCGCGGCACCGACGCCGCCGACCAGGGTCAAGGCCGGCCCGCCGAGGCAAAGCGAAAGCGCCAGCACGGGGATAGCAGGCCAGGGCAGGCCGAGGAGCAGGGCCAGGAACGGCGCCATGACGATGAGCGGCAGGCCGGTCGCAAGCCAATGGGCCAGAACCTTGGCGAGGAAGCTCACTTCGAGAGGAAGCGGGGCGAGCGCCAGCTGCTCCAGCCCGCCGTCCTCCAGCTCCTGCTGGAAGAGGCGGTCGAGGGAGAGAAGAGCAGCGAAGAGGCCCATGACCCAGAGCAGGCCCGGTGCGATGCGGGCGAGAAGCTGCGGCTCGGGCCCGACGCCGAAGGGGAAGGTCATCACCGCCAGGAGATAGAAGGCGAGCGTGATGAGCGCATCGCCGCCCTGGCGCAGGGTCAGCAGCAGATCCCGGCGCAGAAGCGAAAGGAATCCGACGCCGGTCACGCTGCCGCCGCGAACTGGGCGAGATCGAGCGCGACGGCGCCGGGCGGCGCGCCTTCACCGTGGAGTGCGATGACGGCAAGTCCGCCGCAATCGCGATGGCGGGCAAGCGCCGCGGCGAAGTGCGCCTGGGCCTCGGCATCGAGAGCGTTGCCCGGTTCATCCAAGAGCCATAACGGCGCGCCGGTGCCCGCTATCCGGGCGAGTGCCAGGCGCCGGCGCTGGCCGGCGGAGAGCAGGCGGGCCGGAAGCCGGGCGAGTGCGGCGATGCCGAAGGCCTCGAGCCCCTTCTCGACCGCGCCCGCGCCGCACCAGAAGCGCAAGTTCTCCGCCACGGTCAAACCGGGCTTCACCGCGTCGAGATGGCCGAGGAAGGCGAGGCGCCGGCGGTGGCGCTCGGGCTCGGCCGCGATCGGGGCGCCGGCCCAGGAAAACGCACCTGCGACAGGTTGAAGCAGACCCGCCATGAGGCGCAGGAGGCTCGATTTGCCGCTGCCGTTGGGTCCGCGCAGCAGAAGGACGTCGCCCGGCTCCAAGCCGAAGTCGAGGCCTTCGAACAGCAGCCGCGCGCCGCGCCGGCAGGAAAGTGCGCGGCCGGCGAATGCGGCGGGCCGGTCCATCTCGGAATCCCCTCCCATCGCGTTCGAAGGTACCCCGGATGTCCGGCCACCACAAAGCGAGCTTGCGCCAGAGTCCTCGCGTTCTTGTTCGTCATTCCCGCGTAAGCGGGAATCCAGGGCCGCAAGGAGTCCGTCTGCTTCTTGGACCCCCGCTCCCCGCCTGCGCGGAGACAAGCTTCGCGGGGGTGACGAGGGGAAAATATTTGCGCCGCGTCCCGCCGGGATGTGAGCGGGACGCGGCGCACGAGGTCGGAAGACGTGCCGCTGGGGGTCGCGAGGTGCCGTCTTCCAATCCCCGACCACTTTGGGGGTTCGCTAGAGGTCGGCCGGGGCCTCAAGTCAGGACAGGGAGGATTCTCTGACGGGCGAAGACTGGCCGCGCGCTATGGCGGCAATGGGCCGCAATGATGGCGAAATTGTGGTTTTTCCGATGAGCCTGTGCGTTGAACGCCGACGACGATCGTCCCGATCGGAAGCCCCAACCTCTGGTCTATCTCAATCGGCTCGTGAGCTAGGCCGCTTCCCGTACTTCGGGGATGTCCGCGAGGCGTTTGAGGTGTTTCCGCACTTTCCTCAGCGACTTCGCTACTTCATATAGGTCCACTGCGTTCTGGAGGTTCAACCAGAACTGCGGAGTGGTACCCAGCACAAACGCAATGCGGCTTGCACTGTCTGCCGTTATCGCCGCACGACCGTTCACAATGGCGCTCATGTGCTTCCGAGTTAGCCCAGCAGCCTCCGCAAACCGGGCAATCGAGATCTTGCGCGGACGGAGATAAAGCTCCGACAAAATCTCGCCTGGGGACGTCGGACGACGCCTAATTGAATCATGCATCTGCAAGGCCTTCAGTGGGGCAGGCGGCGCTTTCCGTACCAAGAAGGAAGGGCCTAGTGATAGTCGACAAAGTCGATGTCCACGATGTCTCCGGACTCGCCATGCTCGAACCTGAATATGAGACGCCAGTTTCGGCTTATGGTCATAGCGTAAAATCCAGACAAATCGGATCGTGGGTGCTATCACGAAAGCGCCCCCCGAACGCTCACCAGAGATGGAGCCGCCCGTGACCGCCGCCATGGACAGTCTGAAGACGCGCCGGAGCCTCAGCGTGGGCAGCAAGCGCTTCGCCTATTACAGCTTGAAGGCGGCGGAGAAGAAGGGGCTCGGCGAGATTTCGCGCCTGCCGTTCTCCCTCAAGGTGCTGCTGGAAAATCTCCTGCGCAACGAAGACGGACGCTCGGTCCGCCAGGCCGACATCAAGGCACTCGCCCGCTGGACCAAGAAGCGCCGGGGCGAGCGCGAGATCGCCTTTCGCCCCGCGCGCGTGCTGATGCAGGACTTCACCGGCGTGCCGGCGGTGGTCGATCTCGCCGCCATGCGCGACGCCATGCAGGCTATGGGTGCCAGTCCGGACAAGATCAATCCCCTCTCGGCGGTCGATCTGGTGATCGACCATTCGGTGATGGTGGACAGCTTCGGCTCACGCGCCGCCTTCGGCGAGAACGTAACCAGGGAATACGAGCGCAACGGCGAGCGCTACGCCTTCCTGCGCTGGGGCCAGAAGGCCTTCGCGAATTTCCGCGTCGTGCCGCCGGGCACCGGCATCTGCCACCAGGTCAATCTGGAATATCTCTCGGGCGTGGTCTGGACCTCGAAGCAGGACGGATCGACGCTCGCCTATCCCGACACCCTCGTCGGCACGGACAGCCACACCACCATGGTGAACGGGCTCTCGGTGCTCGGCTGGGGCGTGGGCGGCATCGAGGCCGAGGCGGCAATGCTGGGCCAGCCCATCTCCATGCTGATTCCCGAGGTGGTGGGCGTGAAGCTGAGCGGGAAGCTGCGGGAAGGCGCCACCGCGACCGACCTCGTGCTGACCGTGACCCAGATTCTGCGCAAGAAGGGCGTGGTCGGCAAATTCGTCGAGTTCTATGGGTCCGGCCTGGACGAGCTGCCGCTGGCCGACCGCGCCACCATCGCCAACATGGCGCCGGAATACGGCGCCACCTGCGGCTTCTTTCCCATCGACGCGGAGACCATCCGCTATCTCAAGGGCACCGGCCGCAGCCCCGGCCAGGTCAAGCTGGTGGAGGCCTATGCCAAGGCCCAAGGCCTGTGGCGCGGTCCGCGCACGGCCGATCCCGTTTTCACCGAGACCCTCGATCTCGACATCGCCAGCGTCGAGCCGAGCCTCGCCGGTCCGAAGCGGCCCCAGGATCGGGTCGCACTTTCCGCCGCGGCTTCGTCGTTCGGCCAGGCTCTCAGCGAGGCCTTCGGCCGGCCGGACAACGCGGCGCGGGTGCCGGTCGAGGGCAAGGGCTTCGATCTCGGCGACGGCGACGTGGTCATTGCCGCCATCACCAGCTGCACGAATACCTCCAATCCCACGGTCATGCTGGGGGCCGGGCTCATCGCCCGCAATGCGGTGAAGCGCGGGCTCAAGGTCAAGCCCTGGGTCAAGACTTCGCTCGCCCCGGGCTCCCAGGTGGTGACCGATTATCTGAGGGACGCGGGCCTGCAGGCCCCTCTCGACAAGCTCGGCTTCAACCTGGTGGGCTATGGCTGCACCACCTGCATCGGCAATTCCGGACCCCTGCCCGAGTCCATCGCGGCCGCCATCGGCAAGGGCGACTTGACCGTCTGCTCGGTGCTTTCCGGCAACCGCAATTTCGAAGGCCGGGTCAATCCGCTGACCAGGGCCAATTACCTCGCCTCGCCCATGCTGGTGCTGGCCTATGCGCTGGCCGGTTCGATGAAGGTCGATCTGTTGAAGGATCCCCTGGGCACGGACAAGAAGGGCAAGCCGGTGTTTCTTTCCGAGCTCTGGCCCAGCAGCCAGGAGATCGCCGCGGCCGTCCGGCGCTTCGTCAAGCCGGCGAGCTTCCGCAAGCGCTATGCCGACGTCTTCGCCGGCGACAAGCTGTGGCGCAAGGTAGAATCCGGCGGCGGGGTCACCTATGACTGGGATTCCAATTCCACCTATGTCCAGAACCCGCCCTATTTCGCCGAAATGCCCGAGGAGCCGGGGGCGATCGGCGACATCGCGGGGGCGCGAGTCCTGGCTGTCCTCGGCGACAGCATCACCACGGATCACATCTCGCCCGCCGGCTCGATCAAGAAGGACGGGCCAGCCGGGCAGTACCTGATTGCCCACGGCGTGGCGCCCGCCGACTTCAACTCCTACGGCGCCCGGCGCGGCAATCACGAAGTGATGATGCGCGGCACCTTCGCCAACATCCGCTTGAAGAACGAGATGGCGCCGGGGACCGAAGGCGGCGTCACCCGGCATCTCCCCGATGGCGCTGTGATGTCCATCTACGATGCGGCCATGGCCTACAAGGCCGAGGGCCTGCCTCTCGTCGTCGTGGCCGGCAAGGAATACGGCACCGGTTCGTCGCGCGACTGGGCGGCCAAGGGCACGCTGCTCCTGGGCGTGAAGGCCGTGGTGGCCGAGAGCTTCGAGCGCATCCATCGCTCCAATCTCGTCGGCATGGGCGTGCTGCCGCTCCAGTTCAAGGACGGGATGAACCGCAAGAGCCTCGCGCTCACCGGCGATGAAACCCTCGACCTTTCCGGGCTCGCCGCCGGTTTCAAGCCGGGCATGGCGGTGACGGTGACGGTCCACCGGTCGGATGGCCGCCGGGAGGATTTCACCGCCATCTGCCGGATCGACACTTTGGACGAGGTCGAATACTTCCGGCATGGCGGAATCCTGCCCTATGTGCTGCGCAATCTGCGGGGTCAGGCGGCGGCTTGAACGCGCCCCAAGGAATCACCGGAACGTGATTCGGTCCCGACCAGGCCTTGCGCTAGTTCTCCTCACATGACCCGTCCATTCGCTACAGTGGCCGTAATGGCGCCCGTTCTGTTCGCCATGGCGGCCATGGCGGGGGACCAGCCCGTGCCGGCCGCGGTCAGCGACCAGCCGGTGGTGGTGGAGCTGTTCACGTCCGAGGGCTGCAGTTCCTGCCCGCCGGCGGAAGCTCTGTTGGGCGATCTCGCCGCGCGCCACGATATCCTGCCGCTCGCCTTCCACGTCGACTACTGGGATTACATCGGCTGGAAGGACA
>JGI12269J14319_10003718_pt1 | contig 14243 bp, 19 predicted proteins | sample PeaSoiSIISIP2007_FD_14319 | JGI IMG/M metagenome (IMG submission 14319) | reverse complement strand
CCGTATTGGCTGCTGAGCCAACGCGGCCATGACTCCGTCCGCGTTCATCGCTTCGATTCGGAAATCGATTATTCGCTGCAGATGAACACCAAAGGCCAAAGCAACCGGCGCACCAAAGAGGAAGCCGAAGAGAGAATGGCGCGAGATCACGCTATCGCTCCGACTGCGATTTCACCGTTGCCCGGCCTCGCGCCGCGCAACTCTGCGCCAGCGTTCAGTTCGCTGCGCTGGTATTCGCCGCAAGGGAGCTCTGGATTGACGGGCGGGTAGCTTGATTGAACGGTGAACGCGGGCCGTCCTTGCGGGCCGGGCGTGACAAGGCCGAAAGCCATGGGCGGGTAGCGTCGGCAGAAGATGCCTTTGCCGATAAGCACCATGAATTCGCATGAACGGCATGACTTGCCGCCTATGATCGCCGTCATGGCCCGTTGTCTCCGCGCTGCCTCGCCCATGGTCTATGCGTTGCCTGTGTTCACCATGTCGAGATCTGTCCTATATTCGACGCCGCATCGACAATTCGGATGCTGAGGCGGGTCCTCGATCGGTCCGTCGTCGCTATCGAAGCTGTCATCGAGTCCGACGCCGTCCTGATTGGCGTCCGGGATACCCTCGCAGATCGGGCAGACTGCCTCGTCCATCGACGTCAGCCAAAACCGCATCGTCGCGCCTTGCTGAAACACACCGCGATCAGTTGCCTGCTGATAGGCGTCATGCAGCCCAAGGTTTGCTGCCCGAACCGATTCCGTCTGCGCGATCATTTGCGCACGGTAGTCCAGCGCACGATCAACGTAAGCGTCCACCATGTCGTCGATGGCCTCGCCGCTCAGGGCCAGACCGCTATCCAGCGCGTCCTGGAATGCATTGTCGAAAGTGTCATCGCGAAGCGCCCTGCCCAAGGCATCGGGATCGTTCGCTTCGAGCATGGCCCGGTAGTTTTGGACAGCCTGCGCCTGGCGGTCACTTAGTCCGACGCTGTCGCGGATCTCGATCGCGATCTCATCTGGTGTCTCACCCGCGCGAACACCGGCAAGAATGGCGGCAAAGACGTTGTCGCGCTCCCCATCAGTCAGTGACGAGATCAAGGCATCCTGGTAATCGCGAAGAGTGCTGGCGACGTCGTCCGTGTAAAGATCGAACGCAAACTCATCGAGGGGCTGATCGGAAGACGCTGTGTCCTTGCGGAGCCGACCACGATCGCGAGCGCTCCTAGCGACGGCGCTGATTTCCTTCGCACCTCGTTCCGCGCTTTCCTTATGCAGGGAGGCGATCGCTGCGAAGCCATGTCGCAGTTCAGCTTGCAGGGCTGGCACCGCGATGGCGTCGGCCGCACGATGATAATCCCGGCGCCTGATCGCGTCGGCGATGTCGCGCACCGGCACACGCTTCCTGAACTGCTTAAATGCGGCGCCGATCGCGGCCGCAATCTTCGGTCCCCCGCGTTCCGCAATGAGCTTCGTCGGATTGTCGCGCGGCAGGTATTGGTGCGCCCTGAGCGCCTTTCGCAGCCTTAGCGCGCCGCAGCATGGCGGCGATCTCACTGCCGTTTCAACCGCACTGCGCGCCGCCCCAGAGACAGCCTGATGGCCTGTTCGAGAGTGGCGCGCTTCTGTGTCTGTGTCGCGACGTCGCCGCCAGCGGCCTGCGTCATTGCGGCCGCATAACCGGCGTCTTCAGCAACGTCCGGCATGCCCGCGGCGTCGCGCACGTACGCCTCGAGGTCCGGATCAGGAAAGAGCGGCATGCCGGCTTGAGACAGCCGCAGAATGAAATTCGACAGAGCGTCCAGATCAAGCCGCTGCGCCATGTCCGGCACATATTGGGGCATGAGCTTCGGATCGAAGCCGTTCAAGTGCCACACACGCGGCAACAGATAGCGGTTCAGCACGGAGGCATCCGAGTCCATGTAGGCTTCGATGGCCTGCATGAAAATATCGACCTTGGTCTCCGCCAGGTTTTGGGCGCCTCGGGTCTCGTGCCCCATCGTGAGAAAGTCGGCAAGCACCGAGGTAATGATGTCGAGCTTGTAGCGGATGATCGGCGTGTTGGCGTCGAGGTTCGCGCGGCCCGACTGCGGCGTCTCCAGCTTGAAGTCGTACATCGGCACATTTGATGGCATGCCGTTGGGGCCTGGCCATGTATCAGATGGTTTGATGAGGCCCATCTGCTCATCAATGCGCACGTTGCTGACGACCTTCTTCCATGAGTTAACCATCGCAACGGAAAGCGGATCTCCAGCAGCAGCTAGTTCAAGCGTTCTGTTTGGGATGCTCGCGACGGGAAGGCCCGACAACCGTTCGAAAAGGATCGCCTCCTGTTCCTGTAGACGCTTGATGAAATAATAGGGCAAGAACGCGTTGCGAATTATGCTCTTGCCTTCGGGATTGTTCTTGTGTTGGCTCGGGCGGAACAGCAGCATTTTCTCGATCGGAATGTCCGTAAGCGGCCCGATCCATGGCTGTTGCGTCATCCCGAGGATTTCGCCGTTCACCCCAAAAAACCATTTGAGCAGCGTTTCCTGACCGCGGATCGGGAGGCGCCTGATGCCTATGCGGCCATCATCGAAGGCGCTGCTTGGCGTGGCGCTCCCGAATGGCTGTTGCCCGCTGCGACGTTTGTAGACAATCTCGTGCGGTGCGTAGCCGAAGCCCAGCATCGAGAGGGTTTCGACAATAAAGTCCTCCCAAGTGTGGGACATATCGAAACGGAGGCTATCAGCGAAATCCGCCATCTCCTTTGCTTGAGGCGTATCGTCAGCCGGCTCGGTTCGCCACTCGACCTTTCGCATTATGCCGGCGATCGCGAACATGATTGCCCCGATCGTGGGGCTGTTGTCGATCATCTCGCGATAGACGCGGGCAGCTTGGCGCCCGATGAGCTGCGGCAGAAATTCTTCGCGAACCCAGCCGGCGAAGGCGCGGAGGCCCGTCGAGCCGAGGTCGCTAAACCTCATGCCATCATTGAATGTCGGGATCGGGCCGGACGACCCTCCGCCCATATTCGGGTCTTTTGGGCGGCTGCTCTGATTGTCGGCCAAGGAGCGTTACCTCATCAGGCCCCATACCCGCCAGGGGCGCCACCTAATGCGGGATTTCTCGCCGTCGGCATTCTCGACGCGGTGATGACGATCGGCATGGCCATCGGGATTGGTTTGGTCATCACCAAGCGCCCGAAGGCGCCGCTCGAGGCATCCACCTGATCCTTCAGCGACGCGCCGGGGAAGTTGCAAAGCTCGTCGATATAGCCCTCGTTCCAATCGCCGCGGATTAGATCGATGTTTCCTGCCTCGCACTGGACGGCGAACGGTTCGGCTCGCTGCTCCTTGTCGCCAGTCTCAGGCGATGCTCTGACCACATAGCCAGCCAGGAAGGCTACATTGTCCGCAGCCTGCACCTTCCCGGATTGTCCAGGATCTTGCGGCAGACTGATCTCGACATCTTTGCCATCGACCGCGGCCGTAGCAAGAATGATCTTGCGGACCTCGTTGCCCTCTTCACGGGTCGTAATGGAATGCGCGACGACATAGCGCCCTTCCGGAGTGCGGCCGAGCTTGACGCCCGCCGTACGGGCTCCGGTTCCTCCGCGCGTCGCGGCCAGATCCCAATGTCGAACAAACCTAGTGCCCAGCGGCGCGGCGTTGACAATCCGATCAGCAAACCAAGCTCGCTTGAACATGCCACCTTCGCGGGGCGCTGGGCGCTGCTGGTATTGCCCGGCATAGGCATAGGAACCCATGTCGCGTTTCAGATCCTCGACGACTACGCGCGGGAAGCGACCGGGGTCCAGCAGCTCCCCGTCATAGCTGCGTGGATCGACGAAGCCGATGCGCGTGGAGCAACGTCGCTCGGGCTCGAATTCCATGGGCAGGCAAAGATGCTCATACCCCATGTGGTTCTTGATGATTGTACCCGCCACGTCGTCTTCGTGCATGCGCTGCATGATCACCACGATCGCAGATTTTTCTTGGTCGTTCAGACGATTCAATGCGCCTTCGCGAAATAGCCTCGTCGTCGTTTGGCGCTCATTCGGACTTTCGGCCGTCTTGGTCGAATGCGGATCGTCGATGATCAAGCGATCGCCACGCTGCGACGTCAGAGAAGTAAAGGCGACCCCTTCGCGCGTCCCGGTGCCGCTGTTCGCGAAGGACGTTTCGGCCGTTCGGGTGAGCATGACATTCGGGTAGATCTGTCGAAACCATTCCGACAGGATCAGATCCCGGCACTTGCGTGTGTCGCGCGTAACGGGCCCGTCATTGAACGCCGTAGCAAGATAGCGCAGCGCCAAGCGCTCCAGGGCGCCCCATTCCCAAGCCTGCCAGAACACGGACACAGTAAGGGACTTCATGGAGCCTGGTGGCACCGTGATCAGCAAGCGGTTGATCTGCCCGGAGGACACCGCTTCAAGGTGCTCGCAGATAGCGTCGATGTGCCAGTTCGGGCTGAAATGGCGTTCCGGCTCCAGAACATGCCACGCCTCGGCAATGAAGCCTGAGAGGCGTGCGCATCGAGCTCGAATCTGTCCCGCGTTGTCGAGGATGCGCTGACGCTCGCGTTCAGCCTCCCGTCTCGCTACCTCCGCCTTCCATTCCTCCAGGCTTGGCAATCGCGCGGCCGAGAGCTTCGAGGATAGGTCCGAGAGCACGGAGTTCTTCATCGGTCAGCTTGCTTAGATCGTAAAGGCAGATCGGTCCGCCGCCTGGCCCGGCATGCTCGTGACCGACGATTTCCTTGCGGCCGCCGCGGGTTTTGTCCCACCAGATTCCGGCACCAAGCACGGCCTTTTGCCAATTGATCTTGCCTTCCGCAGTAGGTGGGCCACCGAGGGCTTGCATCAGGAGACTTTGGCCGACCATGCCGCAGGCCTCGATCAGGGCGCGATCAAGCTCATTGGCGTAATACTTGCGCAACGTCACTTCGCCGATGCCGACGATCTTGGCGATATTCGGGTGGGCGATGCCTACCTGCGCCATGGCCTTGACGAACTTGCGCGATTCCTCAGTGGGCCTGTAAGGCGGGCGACCGCGGGGATTGTTTCGCTTCGAGCGCTTCGCGGGTTTGGCGACGGTCATTTGCTTTTCCGGGGGCCCTTGGGCGCTACAGTCTGGCAAACTCGCCGAAATACTCTTTGGCGGCGCACTCGTAGGCAGCGGCCGCTTCTTCGCAGGTTGGAAAAGTACCGAGGTAGCGGCGAGGTCTGCCGGCGCTTGCTCTGTGGCGGCGGGGCCTTTGTCTCGACACACCGATCAAGAAGCCGTACCAGCAATCGGCGCCGCGTGGCAGGATGCTCGTCCTCAGCCGGGAAAGCAGCTCCCTTCGGCACGGCACCCTTGCGCGGCGCGGTACACCCAGCGAAAAATGCCGGTTGCTGGATCGTAATGCAGGAAGACTTTGAGGGTAAGTCGGCCGATGTCGGACAAGCGATTTTGGGGAGATTTTGGCTTCAAGACGCAGTTGGCCCCGCGACGCCCGCGCGCATAGGGTGTCGCAATTTGTCTCTTGTCAAGCCCAGGCGCTAAGAGCAATTCCCCAATTCCCCAAGCTTTCGCTCTTAGGCGTGGGGAATGTGGCATTTTAGCAACACGGTAAGTTTGCCGAATTGAGCCAGCCCGAGATCCATTCCCTGCCGCGGTGGACCCTCCGATAGAACACGCTGGGCGACCACCTCTGCTCGATGCACATCCGCCGAATCGACCGGCGGCGCGCGCTTTGGTTTGCCCAGTGCATGACTTGGAGCGCCATCCCCGTGTCGTGCGTTCTGAGCGCGGCAATCCATGCTAACGCGCCTTCCATGCGGGTGATTTCCGCGCGATCAGGCAGTTCCAGTCGCCTCGCAAGTGCTTCGAAAGCGTCATCCTTGGGCCAGTCTCTCAGGTCATCAGCATCCCGTTTGACATCGGGCATTGCATTGCCCGGGTCCTTCGGCCACGGGATGCCAGGCAGACGATTGAGGACGCGAAAGGCATCGACGAGGCGGCGCCCTACATACTGCTCGGTCCATCGCTCAGGGATCGGCCCGTCGAAGAGCTCGAGTTTTTCGACGTAACCCCTGGGGCGCCTTGGGCGCGGTGGAACATTGCTGGGCCCGTAATGGCGTTCCGCCGGATCGTAGGGCCGCACGGCGCCGCGGGCGTTACGTTCGGATTGAATTCTACCATAGTTGCTGATCTTCTCATCGGTTGCGACATTGAGCATCGAAGTAGGTCCTTCACGGTTCGTCGAGGATGTTTTGGATCAAGTGCGGTTCGGCGGCGCAGATCTCTGCGATTATCGTCAGCAGTTTTTCAGGTGTCATCCGGCGAGATTCGGCGGCCTTCGTGAATGTCTCACAAGCGACCGGGCTTAGGAGAATTATCAAGGCGTTCGGCACAGTGCGGAAATGGAGGGTTAGCCGCGCTGCTTGATGGAAAACGCTGTTTTCTGAGACATCCATGTCGATGGCGATATCGCGTGCGCGCCGGCCAACCCCGACCAAAAATGCAAGCCGGGCGATTCGCTTCTCTGTCCAGCCCATCTCAACCATTCCGAAATCCCCGCCGCTCCGGCACCTTCACGATCAGGACGCGCCAAGTCCTGTAGGCTCCAGCATTCCGGTGCACGGTTATCACCCGCACCTGCTCCGCTCTGCATCGATGGAAGCGAAGCGCCCGCCGGGCCCAGGGCGAGAGCCGCTGCGGCGCGTTCATGGCGGCCCTCCGAGATGTTCTTGCTCTTCATCCTCTGGCAGCCCACCCACGATAACCTTCGGCACCGACGCTGTTTTTTTCTGCTCGACAGAAACTCCGCTGCACGCCGTCGACCACAAATGCTCTGGTAGATATTTGTCCGGCATCTGGCACCCTGGTTCCCCTGGCTTCGGGCTTTCCCGCGGCCAATAGCCGTTTTCGAATAACATGTTAACCATGCCGCGAAGGTTGCGCTCAGGGACATTGGGATGATCTGGGCCGAAGTAGAACCTCCCCTCTTTCCGGCTGGGCTCCGCGGAGCGGCTGGGTTTTGCCCGATCAGCTTCTCTTGCGGCAAGGATTTCCGCGCGAAGCCATCCAGCTCCCCAGGTTCGTAGCGGCGTCGGAAGACTTGGCACCTTGCGTCGGACCGTCGGCAAGATGTGACGATCTAGGTCGCAACCCATGGCCATCAGATCGGTGATCGGCCGGATAATCTCGATTTGCAGCGAATCCCGAGCGACGTGGTTTTCCGCCGCTTCGAGTAATTTTTCAAAAACCTCTTGCGCGCGCGGATCTAGGACTCCTAGCCTAGTCGCTAGGGAATCTATTTCTTCTCTTCTCTTCTCTTCTCTCTTAGGCTTACTAGGGCGCTCAAGCGGCCTATGGAGCGCGTTAGGAAGCGGCGCTTGATCTGAGGCATTGTTTTCGCAAGGAGTTTCATCAGCCTCGTCGCCTACTCGGCGCTCTGTCGTTGTGTTCTCGTCCACTACTCGCGGACTGTTCATTGACCTTTCGCCGACCACTCGCGGACCACTCGCGGACCTTTCGCGGAGTATTCGGCCACCTTTCGCGGCATTTTCGCGGTTAATTTTAATTGATCGAAGTTCCTTTTCTGTCCGCCCGTTCCCGATTCGTCCAGCATCGTCAAAAACGATCTTGCCAGCCTTAATCAGCTCCTCGATCGCTGCCCTGAAATCTCGGACCGAGCGGTTAGAAAGGCCGGCGAGCGACTTTTCGTGCAGCGCAATCGGCCCCTCCTGGGCCATGATTTCCTCGACGATGACATGGTAGACGCGATAAGCGCGGTCGCTGAGCTTCCCCGTGCCGCCGCGCCAGGCATGAACATCGTGTTTATAGAAGGCGACCATCACGCCTCTCCTCCCCGCGCCGCCGCTGCGAATGTGTTGCAGCCGATGTCACACCACAATTTCACAACCCCCGTCGGGCCCGCCCGCGACTTGCCGAGGATCAGATCCGCCTCATGCTCGCAACGAAAATAAGCCTCCAACGTCTCAGGGTCGTTGTCATGGAATTCTGGAGATTGCTTCAGATAGTAAGCCTCACGATAGACGAGAGCCACGACGTCGGCGTCTGCCTCGATGTCGCCGGAGGATCGCAAATCAGCCATCGTCGGACGCCGGTCCTTCCGATCGCGTTGTTCGACCCCGCGGCTCAGTTGATGCAGCAGGACGACGCAAATCCCTTCGTCTTTCGCGAGCTGCTTTAGTGCGCCGGTGATCTCGCCGATTTCGTAGACGAGCTGGCCACGATAGCGGTCGGTCGCCTTGATGAATTTCAGATAGTCGAGAAAGATGACGCCGAGCCGGAAGCCCCGGCGGGCCATCCGGCTCTTCTCAGCCCGCACCCGCAACGTGATCTGCGCGACGGTAAGGGAGGAGGCAAAATCAAGCGCAAGCGGCATGGCCGCCAACCGCTTCTCCGCGTCCTCGATGCACCAGACATCTTCGTCGTTCAGGATGTCGGCGGGGTGCATGATGCTTTTGAAAGCGATCGGCCGCCGAGGCCGGTAAGCTAGGTCCGCGAGCAAACGCGGGATGCCTTGCTCGCGCGGCACTTCCAGCGAGAACAGCATCGCGCCGGCCGCCGGCAAGCCGTCGCGGGCATCGCGCGCGCCGCGGGCCGCGACCTTGAGCGCAAAGCCTGTTGCGAGGATCGTCTTGCCTTGCCCCGGCCGCCCGCCGATGACCCATAGGCATCCGGGCTGGAATCCTGCCGTGTCGCGGTCAAGATCAGGAATGCCGGTTGAAACGCCCTCATCGACCGCCTCACCGGCCAAAATCCGCTTGATGCGCGCCACGACGGCCGCGGCCGCTTCCCCCGGCTCACAGCGAGTGCTGGCGACGCCAGCGGTCAAGGCCAGCTGCTGGATCTCCCCGACGGCCTCGGCGGCGATCTCGGCGGGCGACACGCTCACCATTGCGCCGATGGCTGCGGCCTCGAGCTGGCGTGCCGCGGCGACGATTCGGCGCCGGACCGCGAGATCGATGATCGTCCGGGCATAGTCCGGGGCGTTGATCACCGTGGTCGCTTCGGCCGCCAAGCTGGCAAGATATTTCGGGATCGTTGTTTCGCCGATCGCGTGCTCACCCAGATAGTGCCGCATGGTGATCGGCGTCGCTATTTTGCCGCTGCGGATCATCTGGGACGCGACGTCGTAAATCCGCCGGTGCAGCTCCTCGGCGAAGTGCTCGGGCAGCAAAAAATCGGCGACGCAGCCCCAAGCCTCGTTGTTGATGAGGATCGCGCCCAACAGCGCCTGCTCGCTCTCTATGCTTGCGGGGATAGGGTCGGGAGCCTGGGCAAACGCTGCTGGGCGCGATGCTTGCCAATCTGCGGGCGGAGGGGCGTTCATTGGGCGGCGATCTCCGGCGTTACGTTCGGCATCTCCCGCACGCGTAAATCGGCTGGCCACTCGCCGGGATCGTCGCCCTTACCGCTTCTCAGATTCGCCCAAAACGGGCCCCGTTCATATGAACCAGCGCCGATCTCCCAAAGGTTGAAGACATCATCCTTGGCGCCGCTGAATGGCTGCGCGCCAAGCTGCTTCACAAAGCATGCAACCCCAGCCGCCTTGCATTGTGCGACGATATTTCGAGCCCACGCCACATCCATCGGTCGTGCGTGAGGGCCAGATTCACCGCCAACGATCACCCAGTCAATCACCTCATCGAAACCGGGGAAACGCTCTTTGACGTCGCGCCAGCCGCCGAGCACGTCGTACCAGCCGCCGCCGAGTCTCATACGCGTCAGATTGATCCGGCCGAGCAGCGGTTCAACGCTGATGAACCGCACCGCCGCTGGCGTGGCAAGGAGATAGGGAATGCGTGCCTCGGCGGTCGCCTGATCCTCGCAGGAAACCCCGAGCCAGATATTTTCTAGGATGGTGGGCAACAGGCCTGGATAAAGGAATCGCGTCACCCACTCCCGCATTCGTTGCGGGCGCTTGGTGAGGATTTGGAAACGATGCTCGGTTTGAAGCATCACCTGGAAAATCTCGTCGATCCATTCGTCTTTGACGAAGTCGGCGAAGAGGTCCGTCATCGAACAAACGAAGATCCTGCGCGGCTTTTTCCAGCGCAGCGGCGCGAGCAACATTTTTTCATCGAGGAAAATCTCAACGCCGTCACGGTGGCCGGGCTTGAAATCGAGCCCGGTGCCGAGCCGCCTATTGATCGTTTTGGCATAACAGTTGCGGCATCCTTCGCTCACGTGCTCGCAATGCCAGCCAAGGCGTTCGGGATCGCGAGCGCTGGGGTCGAAATCATCCTTCTTGCGGGCGCGGATTGGAGTCCAGCTCGAGTCCGTCCATTCGATCTTCGACCGTTCAGCCATGCGCGCCATCCATCTGAATAAGCTGCAGAGCCACGCCGAGCGGACCGCGCATCATTCCGTCGCGTTCCTGCGACAGCGACGCCACGCGGAGAAATTCGCCTTGCAGATCGGGACGCGGCCCCCCGTTTCTGTCATTGAGATGTTCAACGGTGCACAGATTCGGAGGCCTGAAGTACGGCGGAATGCGCCACATCAAAACCATGTCGCAGCCGCAATAATGGCATTTGCCCTTCTGCCGGAAGAAGAGCTGCGCACGCTGCCTATGCACGGCATTATTGCTCATGGCGCGGCGACCTTCGGCTCGACCATCTGCACCAGTTCATCGGCGCAGGCATCCAATCGAACAGCACGGTCACGCCATCCATCCGCGCGCGCCTTTTCAGCAGCACGCCGCAGCGCCGACACGGCGCCTTGCACGAAGGCGATTTCGAGAGGATCGGCCGCCGACGTCATGACGGCGCCCTCCGATTGTGCCGCTGTTCCTTCGGGGTAGCCCAACGACAGTTTAGCGGCTCATAATTGCCATTCGGATCGATGCGGTCGATGGAATGCTGCGGCGTAGGTTTTGGCCCCATAGCAGTGAGGAAGCGCTCGAAGCTTTTCCATTCCGCGCAAACACAAATGCCGCGGCCGCCGTACAGGTGATAACCCTTCACGCAGGGATATTTGCAGCGTCTATGCATCGCAGCCCAGCTTCGATATTCAGGGGTCAAATGGCCACGCGCGGCATTGCCGTGTTTAGTCGATCTGGCTCTGGCCCTCTCCGCTGCATCTTCTTTTTGCAAGCATCCACAAGAGCAAACCTCGCCGCTAATGAGATTGCCAGCGACCACTTCTTTCTCGTTTCCGGAAACGCATGCACATCGCCAAACCGCTTTTTTCGCTTTTGTCGTGCCGCAACGCTCAATCGCAGTGAGACGGCCAAAGACGACGCCGGAAACGTTGCGGAACGAAGCCATCAGATCTTGCTCCGTGTGAGCCAGCCCAATTTCGTGCCGGTAAAAGGCTCCGTTTTATCATAAATAATCCAGCACCAATCCTCCGTGCCCCCGCTCGCCTTGTTGCCCGCAGCCAGATACTCGCCAGGCGGGCACGAAGGCCGATCACCGAGAACCCAGATCCGCGTTGGGGGATGTTCGAGGAACAGTCCGCGAGCGCGCTTGCCAGAGGCTAGGAATGGCAGGCTTGCGAAGACGGCAACCTTGCGAGTTGCAAGCGACAAGGCCTTGCGTATGAAATCCTCTGTTCCTTTGGCGCGGTAGAAAGGGGGATTGGTGACGATGTTGCTGTATCGTTCATAAAATGGACTTTTAGGATCGCCGCAGCTTAGAAAATCGAGTTCAGCAACGAACCATGAGGGAGAACCGGCCCGATTAACAATATCCGAGCCGTAAGCGATAAGGCCACATTCAAGTGCCGCACGGACGATGTTCCCGCCGCCGCATGCAGGATCATATACACCGCCTTCAAAATCTTCGGTCTCGAATAGCGAAAGTGCAGCCTGGCGCGGTTCGACGTACCAATCATAATCGTCGCGCGACCAAACGTGGGCGCCCTTCGGCTTATGGCGAACCGCTTTGGGTGCGGCGCATGGGGGAAGATCGCTCACGCGCCGTCCTCCGCACGAGCAGTCGTCGCGGCCGCGGCCAGCGACATACCGATGGCAATTTTCATTCGCGTGATCCTTTCGTCGAGCGCCGGGTCCGCCGCCCGTAGCGCCTCGATCTTGCGGACCGCGTGCAGCACGGTCGTGTGATCGCGGCCGCCGAAATGCCGGGCGATCTCAGGTAAAGAGTGCGGCGTGAGCGTCCTCGCCAGATACATCGCGATCTGGCGTGGTCGGACGAATTTCTTCCAGTGCCGTGGTCCCTCGAGGTCCGCCCATGTGACCCCGAAATATGCTGCAACAGCACGTTTGATGCGCGTGCACGGATGTTGATAATGAAGCGCGGCTTCCCACTCAGCCCGGAACTCTTTTTTCGCCTGCGCTATGGCTCTCGAAGCCTCGGCCTCAGCGGCGCGGCGCCTCACCGCGGATGCTTCGGCGCGTTCCTCCCGCCGCCGCCTCCACCATTCATGCGGGTTTAAGATGCCATCGTCGGGTACGGCCCGCGCCTCCATTCTGGCGCGGCGCTCGACATGCGCGCGGCCAGCATTGGCACGCGAGTAATCCGCAGGAGCGATGAAATCGAGTTCGATCATGCCGCTGCCTCCGCGCGCATTTCACGCTTCAGTCTGCGGATAACGGAAGCGGCGGCTTCTTCGCCCTGCTCGGCCGCAAGATCAAGAAATTTGTCTTGAAGATCGATGGGCATCCATTTCGGGATTAGGACGCCTCCGGCCCCTCTGCGCGCAGCTCTGATGCGCGCCCGGACCTCGGGGTCAGCCCAAGCTTTCTTGCTGGCCTGCGACATGCGCGCCCGGACCTGGGGATCGGCCCAAGCTTTCTTGCGGGCCTGCGACATGCGCGCCCGGACCTGGGGATCGGCCCAAGCTTTCTTGCGGGCCTGCGACATGCGCGCCCGGACCTCGGGGTCAGCCAAAGCTTTCTTGCTGGCCTGCGACATGCGCGCCCGGACCTGGGGATCGGCCCAAGCTTTCTTGCGGGCCTGCGATCGCGTCGGCAACTGGATCAGCTCTTCTTCCGCCCAGCGAACGATCGCACTAAGAGAAATGCGCAATGCTTTGGCTATCGCTGAGGCAGTCGCGCCATCAGCGGCGAGCATTCGCAGTTCCGCGATCCTCTGTGGGCTGCGCTTCGTCAGAGAAGCCTCCCAAGCGACCGCGCGAACTCAATCGGATCACGAGCGTTCTTGCGGATGTTGCACGGCGCACAGAGCAAACGGTCCCGCTTGTAGCGTGCACGTTTCAATTCTTTGAAGCGGTCTGGATTGTTCAGGCGCCAGCGCACGGCACGTTCTACCGCCGGTCGTCTCTGTTCCTTGGAAGCGGGGCGCTTCATGCCACGGCCTCGAAGAACACGAGATGCTGCTGCGCAACTCTCGCCAAATGAACCGCCGCCCAATCGAACACCGCGCAAGCATCGGCGCGATTATCATCGAGGCATCCTCTGGGCAGGTAGCCAAGTTGGACGCATCTTTGAACGACCATGCGCTTCGTCTCGGCGCGATCGCCGGCGTGTGCACGCCCGCAGAAATGTTTGCGTATCGTCGGTGTAGGAACTTTTTCAATGCGGATGCCGTGACACCTGCAATAGGCTTGGATCGCACCGTGGCACTGCACCTGCAGCTCGATCGACGCGGCGCTTTTATGGATCGGAGAAGCGATCGAAATATAAGCCTCGACGACCACGAGATCGGGAATCGTGCCCCGTTTCATCAGGTCGCGCAGCCAAGCGACAAGATTGAATGGCGCGATCTCAATAATGTCCTTCGGGCGCTTCAGGACGACGACACCCGAGCGCGGAATGCCGCCGGCCGGCCCATAGGCGAAGCCGCAATTCGTTGCAATATCGAGGGCGAGAATTAGCACAGCCCGACGTCTCCTCAGAGGCGAGCGACCTAGCTCTTGACGCTGTAGCTTCCAGCGGCTTCGCCATCGCCAGCGCGGGGCCGGTTGCGCCGGCTGGGCTTCGCGGCCGTGGCATCGTCGAACTCGCGATCGCGAATGTCATCAAGGAGGACATTGGCGGACGTCTTGATGCCGCCGTTCAGACGATCAATGTTCTGCTGGACATGCGCGGCGTCGGCTTCGGCTTGTTGATCTTCGGCGGCGCCCGTATCCTCGAACATGTCCCCGACATGCTCGCTGCCGAACAGGCCTTCCTCTCGGCAAAAATCGACATAGAGATCGTCGAACTCGCGATCGCGAATGTCATCAAGGAGGAGATTGGCGGACGTCTTGATGCCGCCGTTCAGACGATCAATGTTCTGCTGGACATGCGCGGCGTCGGCTTCGGCTTGTTGATCTTCGGCGGCGCCCGTATCCT
>JGI12269J14319_10003713_pt1 | contig 14263 bp, 11 predicted proteins | sample PeaSoiSIISIP2007_FD_14319 | JGI IMG/M metagenome (IMG submission 14319) | reverse complement strand
AAATCAAGCCGCACCGCAGGTGCAGAACAGAACGCCGCGCCGCAGGCGCAAGAAAGAAGTCGCCCGCGCCAGCGCCCCCCCTTACGGCGCCGGACAGTCCGCCAATCGACCCTCGGCCCAGTTCTCCTGGAACGCGAGCAGTTCCCCGAAGCTGGGGCTGCGCCCGATCCGCACGTAGGTGCCCGATGTGCACACGCCGGTCCAGAGGCACTGTTCCAGCGGGAGTCCCGCGAGATGACCCGCCGTGAAGCCGCCGTTGAAGTGGTCGCCAGCGCCCGTGGTCAGCACCGGCTTGGCGCAAAAGGGTCCGGGCACGCCCGCCGAGACCCCGCCCACGAAGGCCGAAGCGTAGGCCACCATGTGGATGACCACGCCGTGGATGCCCATCTTGTCGGCGATGCGCTTGGACGCGGTCTTCCCACCTTCCACCGAATCCTGGGGAACCTCCGCGATGCCAAGCACCTCGGAGACCTGTTCGGCCTCGCGGAGGTTCACGCCCAGGATCACCTTGGCCTTCTTCTGGAGCACGCTGAACAGGTTCAGCACCTCCAGCAGATCCTGCTTGGGGCGCTTCTCCGGATCGGCGAGATCGATGAAGATGGTCAGGTTCGGCGACACGGGGAGCACCTTCTCCATCTCCACCAGGAGCGGGGTCATCTCGGTGAGCTGGGTCCAGTTGGTGGCCGCCAGGATCTGTCCCCCAAAGAGGACCTCGTCGCGGCGCTTCCCCAGGGCCTGCACCAGGTTGGGCCAGTTCATGTCGCGCATGGTGCCGGGCTTGCCCAGCATCAATTTCCCGTCGGTGAATTCCAGCGCCTGGGTGAATCCGGGATCGCCCGCCGAGATCATCTCGATGTTGGGGAGGTCCAGCGCGAGCTTCTCGAACACCGCCTGGAGGGGTTTCCCCATCAGCCCCACGCACACGATCTTCGGGCCCAGCGATCCCAGGGCGGAGGCCATGAGGGGGCCGTTGCCGCCCAGCTTCTGGCGAAGCGGGACCAGTTCGATGTTGGCGCTCTTCCCGGCGGCGGACAGGATCCGTTTCCCCAGCGCCTCGATGGTGGGGATGGGGACGTAGGTGTCCTTGTCGGAGCGGACGTCCACGGCGTGGATGATCTCGTCGATGAATCCGTCGAATCCGATGGTGGCCTTGGACGCGCGCAGGCGGTCCGTTGCGTCGGAGAGGGCTTGGCGGGCGGCGAGCAGGCGATCCTTCACTTCTGGTTTCCTTCGGGAATGCTGTCGATGTCGGGATGGAGGGGAATCAGCCGGTGCATGTCGGCGACAAGCAAGGTCTCGAGCACGTCGCCGGGAGGACAGACCAGATGGAGCGACCGGCCCGATCCCCCCACCCTGGACTGGCAGCGGACGAGTTCGCCGATGGCGCCGGAAGACACCAACCGGACCATCGAGAAGTCGACCGCGCAAACGGGTTCCGGCGCGGACACCAGCGTTTCGAAGGCTTCCCGCATGGACTCCCGCGTGCCGAGCGTCATCTCCCCCTCCAGGCGCAACAGCGCCAGTCCGGAACGGGGTCTCTCGGTCTTCCAGGAAAATCCCGGCATCAGATGTCCTCCTGCCACTTCTGCGATAGCTTGGCCATGATTTCCTTCAGTCCGTCCGATTCCGAGTGGTCGAAGCTCGAAAGCCCCAGACGGGGACGCACCCACAACCGCTGGCCTCCGGGCAGGGCGATTTCCCTGGCCAGACGCTCGCGGATCTTCCTGACCACGAGATCGGAATTCGCCTCCACCGTCATGGGGAGCACGATCAGGATCCGGTTGAACCCCAGGGTACCCACGAAATCCACGTCGCGAAGCATGGAACGCAGGTCGCCCAGCAGGATGTGGAACAGTCCGCGCAATTCGGTGCCGTTCTTCTCCACCGCCTCGCGATCCTCGGGAAGTCCCTGGAAGGAGAGGAGCAGCGCCGAGAAGGGGACCCCGTACCGGGAGGCCCGCCGCGCTTCGTAGCGCAGGAAGAATTCCGTCACCGCCTTGGGGTAGACCCCCTGGGGCAGGTCGCGCGAGGCCGTGCGTTCCCGCTCCTCCAGGATCCGCATCCGCACCCGCTCGGCGATCTGCTGTCCCACCTGGCGGGCGAGTTCGTCCACCCCCACGATCTGGAAGGCCATCTCCATGATGCCTTCGATCTCGGACTCGTCGTGGACCAGTTCGCCCAGGGTGGCGGCCTTGGATTCGATGGTCGCCTCGGAATCGCGGAGCTGGTGCGCCAGCACCCTGGCCTTCAGGTCGCCGAGCGTGCGCTGGGCCCGGAGGTCCAGCTTGCGGAGCGCGTTGTGCTTGAGCTCGGGAGGCATGTCCTGCCCGGACAGTTCCTGTCTCACCTCGGCCTGGAGCCGGTCGTAGGAGCGCACCGCCTCCACCGAACCCTGCAACCCCTGCGCCGAGGATTCCGCCAGCCGGTCGCCGGCCCGGTCGATGCTGTCCAGCAGGGCCTGGATGGAAGCGTCGGATCCCGGGTCCCCGCCCCCGCGGCGGATCTCGGAGGCGACCACCAGGAGCTTGGCCGCGGACTTGGGATCGCGTCGCAGCTCGCCCAGGATCTCGTCGGGACTGACGCCCATCTCCGCCGCCGCCGCCGCCAGTTCCTCCAGGGCCTTGTCGCCCTGGACCACCGCGGAAAGCTCCTTCACCATCCCGTACCACAGGGTGAGGTCGTGGCCGGCGGCCAGGAAGGCGTCCTTCAGCTTGGGGAGGATCCTGCGGAGTTCCTTCTTCCCGGGGACCACCCGACCCAGCACCTGGGAGACCCGGCGGGCGTTCCCCTTGGAGGCGCGGTACTCTTCCAGGATGATCTTGCAGACGGTCTCGTCGAAGGCCGCGTCGGTGGCCGCTTCCACCTCCTCCTCCGCGAGACCCTGTTCCAGCGACTGCTGGGACTTCACCAGGCCGATCATCTCCGACCGCATGGCGTAGATCCCCGCCAAAAGCTCCTCCACGGAGAATCCCTGGACGGTCCGCTGGGTGGCGAAATGCGACAGCACGTTGAGCACCATCTTGCCCATGCCGTCTGCGCGCGCCTGGGGGGCGAGCCCCTTGGTGCCGTCGATCGCGGCCCTGCCCAGGGCCTGGGGATCGGCGAGCAGCTGCACCAGCGCGACGTTCCCTTCCAGTTCCTGGGCCGTCAGCCGGCCGACCATGGCGCGCAGGACGATGTCCTCGAACCGCTCTTCCCCGCTCCGGGGACCCCCGGAAGCGGCGATGTCCCCGATGGAGCCGCCGCCGCCGGCATCGCCCCGCACGGAGCGCAGGAGGACCTCGTTGACTTCCAGGTGGTTGCCGCCGTGGGCTTGGTAATAGCGCAGGAAGGCGGCCGCGTCGGAATGGGTCAGGGACGAGGCGTCCACCAGGACGGAGAAGTCCTGGGCGTCGAATCCCTGGCCCAGCGAGATGGACTCCACGTGGAATCTCCGCAGATGGTCGGCGATGCGGCGGTTGTTGGGCTGGTACATGACATCGGCCCCGTCGACGAAGAACATCGCCTCCAGGAGCTGGATGTTGATGGAGCCCTTCTTCTGGAGGTCGGCCCGGAACAGCTCCCACACGCGAGGGATGGTTTCCCGGACCAGGGGATGGTCGACGGAGTAGGAGAAGCAACGGTTGTACAGGAGGTTCCAGCCGCGGACCAGGAGTTCCGCATCCTTCCTGCCGTTCTGGCCGACCCCTTCGAGGACGACTTGGGGTTCCGACATCGCGCATCCTCCGGTTCCGTCGGCGCAGTTTCTAATCTGCGGTGGTGTTGAAAGATAAGCCCATCCTATCGCCTTTCTGGCTCTTGCGCCCGTCCCGGTTCACATCGGCGCGGACCTTTCCCTTCCCGGCGGCTCTCGGTTGGTGGGCGCTCATCCAGGTCCTGGCGTGGCTGGAGCCGGTCCCGCCGGAATTGGACATCCAGTTCCACTGGAAGTATCTCGCCTCCCAACATCTCTGCGCCATCCTCGCGCAGTTCCTGCTGCCCCTGGTCTTCGTGCCCTTCCTCCCCAAGACCCTCCCCGGCGGAAGAACGCTCACCCTGTGGAGGCTTTCCCTGGGCGCCTCCTTCTGGTACCTCTGGGCCTTTCCGCTGACCTTCCTCTTCACCGGGATCAAGGCCACGGTGGCGCTCGAGCTGGTGCAGCCGCTCCTTTGGGCTGGGACGATGGCGTGGATGGCGGGAACACGCGCCGAAACCGGACCGTGGAAGCGGTGGGGGATTCGCTCCTGCGGCCTGGTTTGGCTGTTCATCGGAACCATCCTCTTCCAGTTGATTCCGGATTCCCAAGCCATGGCCCACTTCAAGATGGACAACGTCCAGTCGGGGCGGGTGTGTTCCGGCATCCCCGATCTGCCGAACGGGGCGGCGATCCAGGCCGATTGGACCCTGGTCGGAGACCCCCAGACCGTCTCCGCCCAACGGCTGGCGCTCGGCGATCGCCAGAAGATCCTGGCGAGCAGTCCGGGAAGGGTACGGGTGCTGGTGGACGGTTCCGGCGCCCCTCCCGCACCGGAAGACACTTCCGGAAGCTTGGAGATGCCGTCCACCGACGGTGCCCCCTTGCTGGACCTGGCGGCCCAGGTTCCTCCCGGCCCCGACAGCACGCGGCTCCTGGTCCTGCACCATCTGGTCCACGGGTCCATCCGCTACGTACGGACCTACTTCCCCGGAACTCCGAGCGAGATCCTCCTCCGGCGCACCGGGGACTGCAAGGCCTTCGCCGAGGTCTTCTGCGCCGCGGCCAGGCACCTGGGCATGCGGTCCAAGGTGGTGCACGGGCTTTTGGCGGGGCCCGACGGGTATTACGCCCACGCCTGGGTCACCGTCCAGACGACCCATGGCTGGCAGGACTGGGACCCGACCTCGTCCGATCCGTTTCCGGACGCCCGATACCTCCGATTTTCCGTTCCGCGCGAGGCTTCCGGCGCCTTCGACGGCGAACTCGCCATCTTCTCGTTGGATTCCGTCCGCATGACCGCCCGGGCGGGCATAGATTTGACCCGGTGAATCCAGCGCAGTCCAACCAGAAAAGCCAGATGGTGCAGGGGACCACGGTCCTGCCCTCCGGCGAGACCCTGGGAAACTTCACCTTGTTGAAGATGGTGGGTCGGGGAAGCATGGGAGCGGTGTACACGGCCTGGCAGAAGGGCCTCTCCCGGCAGGTGGCCGTCAAGATCCTGATGAAGAACCGGTTCGACCAGCTCGTGACCCCGGAGCGTTTCATGCAGGAAGCCGAGACCGCGGCGAACCTCGAACACCCGAACATCGTGCCCGTCTACGGCCAGGGCGAACGCGACGACTGCATCTGGTTCGCGATGCAGTACCTGGAGGGCCCGTCGCTCGCGGAATGGGCCCGCCAGCGCAGACACCATCCGCTGCCCTCCAAGCGCGGGATCTCCCTCCCCGAAATCCAGGGCATCGGGAAACAGATCCTGTCCGCCCTGGCCCACGCCCATTCCCGCGGGGTGGTGCACCGCGACATCAAGCCCGAGAACATCCTCTGGGCGGACCACGCCACGCGCGCCATGGTGACGGATTTCGGCCTGGCCAGCGTGACCTACTTCACCCACGAGGCCGAGAAGCACTTCATCCTGGGTTCGCCCCTCTACGTCTCGCCGGAACAGGCCCGCGGCGACGATCTCGACGGTCGGGCCGACCTGTTCTCCCTGGGCTGCGTCCTGCTGGAACTGGTCCTGGGACATCTCCCCGTCCGCGTGGAACGGCCGGAGCGCATCTTCCGGACCCGCGCCTGCGAGGACCCGAACATGTTCACCGGCAGCCCCCGGCAGATCCGACCCGATCTTCCCGAAGCCTGGGACCTCTTCCTGCGCAAGGCCCTGGCCCCTTCGTGCCCCCGGCGCTTCGCGGACGCCGAAGAAATGCTCGCGGCCCTGGAACGGATCCATTGATGGAGCGAAAGATGCCAAAGGTCGTAGCGAAAAAGGTCGTGTCCAAGGTCGCGCCGAAACCGGCGGCGAAGAAGGTCGAGCCCGTAGTCGTGCCCAAGCCGGTCGCGAGCAAGGCCGCGCCCGCGGTCGTGCCCAAGTCGGTGGCGAACAAGGCCGAACCCGCGGTCGTGCCCAAGCCGGTGGCGAACAAGGCCGAACCCGCGGTCGTGCCGAAAACCGTCGCGAAGAAGATCGACCCGGTGGCCGTGCCCAAGCCGGCCGCGGGCAAGGTCGAACCCGTGGTCGCCCCGAAGACCGTCGCGAAGAAAGTCGATCCCGTGGTGGAGCCCAGGCCGGTCGCGAAGAAATTCGATCCGGTGATCGAGTTCCTCCGGCGTCTGGCGAAGGACGACCCCAAGGTCATGGCGGAATTCATCAAATGGGCCATCGACCCGGCGCGATCCCCGAAGGAGGTGGAGAGGATCCACGAATTCGTGGAGGAAGCCGAACACCGCATCCGGAACAGCCGTTCCAAGCTCGATCGCGTGGCGGCCGCGCAAGCTCTCCTGGGCCTGTTCCGCGACCACAGTCGGCGACTGGGCGTCAACGAAAGGTTCCTGGCCACCATCTGCGGCGCCCTGTGCACCTATTTCCAGAACCGCAAGATCTGGGATCCGGCCATCGAAAGCTGCGAGTTCCTGGTGGGCCGAGCCATCCCGGACGAAGACGGCGTCGGATTCCACAAAAGACTGGACTGGCTGTATCGGCAGCGGGCCCGCCGCGCGATTTGAGGCTATTCTTCCGATGCCGGGGAGGGGCCATATGAAAACTTTGGAATGGTTCTTGCGGCACAAACCATGATTATGACGCGCGACTTCTTCGAACACCAATCCCGCACCCTGAACGCACTGTACGAGGTCAGTCGGGTTCTGGGCTCCAGCCTCGACCTGGGATTGGTCGCACGACGCTGCCTCCGGGCCCTTTCCGACAACCTGGACCTGGAGAGAGGCATCCTCCTCATGCCCACCGCGGAACGCACGGATCTGGCCATCAAGGCCAACTTCGGGTTGTCGCAGGAGGAACAGGCCATCCTCTTCCCCATCCAGGGCGGATTCCTGGGAAAGGTGTACACCACCGGGATGCCGATCGTGGTCACCGACCCCTCCATGCTGGAGGAGGTGGAGGCCGAGGAGATCCGGAAATTGACGCCGGCGGGCGGAGCCCCGCTCCTGGTCGCGGTGCCGGTCACGCTGGACAGGCGCTGCGTGGGGGTGCTCGTCGCGAACCGCTCTCCCCACAGCGCGACCATGATCGACGAGGACCTGAAGGTGATGAAGATCATCGCCTCCCTGCTCGCCCAGACGGTCCACATCTCCGAGCTGATCGCCAAGGAGAAGGAGGCGCTGGAGCAGCAGAACAGGGACCTCCAGGACGTGCTGGCGGAGAAGTTCCAGCCGGAGAACCTGGTGGTGCAGTCCGGCGCCATGCAGAAGACCATGGCCATGGTCCGGCAGGTGGCCGGGACCGAGGCGGCGGTCCTCCTGCGGGGAGAATCCGGCACCGGGAAGACCTTGCTGGCGCGCACCATCCACTTCAACAGCAACCGGCGCCGCGGTCCCTTCGTGGAGGTGAACTGCGCGGCGCTGCCCTCCAGCCTGATCGAATCCGAACTGTTCGGGCACGAGAAAGGCGCCTTCACGGGTGCCCACGCCCTGAGGATCGGGCGTTTCGAGATGGCCCGCGGAGGAACCATCTTCCTGGACGAGATCGGCGAACTCCCGCCGGAAACGCAGGCGAAGATCCTGCGGGTGTTCCAGGAGGGAACCTTCGAGCGGTTGGGGTCGTCCGAGACCCTGCACAGCGACGCGCGGATCATCTGCGCGACCAATTGCGACCTGGAGGCGATGGTCCGGGAGAAGCGGTTCCGCGAAGACCTCTACTACCGCTTGATGGTGGTTCCCATCCACGTCCCGCCCCTGCGCAACCGCCGCAGCGACGTGGTTCCGCTGCTGCTCTCCTTCCTGCGCCAATTCATGGCCAAGCACGGCAAGAAGGTGTCGGTGAGCCGGGAAGCGCTGGATTTCATGCAACAGTACAGCTGGCCCGGAAACGTGCGGGAGCTGGAGAACACCTTGGAACGGACCGTGGTCCTGGCCACCGACGGGGAGACCCTTTCCGCGGCGGACATCCCGGTGCTGGATCGGCTGTTCCCCGCGCTCCAGGTGGGCGTTTCGGAGGTACCCCAGGCGCAGCGGATGACCGTACCGGGCTCGGAACTGCGGATGGCTTCCAGCAACGGGTACCTGAACACCGTGGATGTGCCGCGCAGGCCCTACCAACGCGCCATTCTCACCAGGGAAGACCTGGAGCAGGCCCTGGCCGCCACCAACGGCCACCAAACCCTGGCGGCACGCGCCCTGGGGGTCACCTTGCGCCAGTTGCGGTACAGAATCCAGCAACTGGAACTGGATCCTCGGGGTTTCCGCAAATGACATTGTCGCGCAATGTCGCGATTTCCATGACAAATGTCATGCTTTGTTCGTTAGCGTGCGTCGAATCTCCGGTCCGGATGACGCGAACGAATGGCCCGGATTTTGTTTATGAATAAAATGGAAAAGGCGCGAAGCGGCGGCCATCCGCCTCGCGCCCCTGGATCGCCAACCGACCACCATTCCAGTCAATCGACGAACAGGAAATTTAGTTCGTCAACACTCCCAAAGGAGCTCAGCCCATGAAGATCATCGTCGCCTACATCAAGCCCTTCAAGCTCGACGACGTGAAATTGGCCGTCGGTGAGGCCGGTGCCCAAGGTATCACGGTCATGGAAGTCAAAGGCTTCGGTCGCCAGAAAGGCCACACCGAACTGTACCGCGGCAGCGAGTACCACACCGACTTCATCCCCAAGGTGAAGATCGAACTGGTGGTGCCCGACGCCGTGGTTTGGCCGCCATCACAGCCTCCGCTCGCACCGGCAAGATCGGCGACGGCAAGATCTTCGTCCTTCCCGTGGAGAGCGCCACGCGCATCCGCACCGGGGAGACGGGAGAGGAAGTCCTCTAGGACCTCCCAAGGGGAAGCCTCCGCTTCCTCGAATCCATTGGCCAGGGAAGACGCGCTTCGGCGCGTCTTTTTTCGTGTTTCCTCCACGGATGGATGGTTCCTCCCCCACCCTGCGAGGATCGAGGACGACACTTCTACTTTCTCGACGATGTCCCAAGCCGACCTGTCCGGATCCTTTGGTACCCGCCTGAACGCTCTCGCGCAGCGGTTGGGCGAGTTGGACGAGGCCTATTACCGGCATGCCATGCCGCTCGCGACCGACCAAGAATACGACGCGCTGCGCAACGAATACGACGCCCTCGCCCAAAGCGAGGGAATCCCGGAGTCCGAGCGGTACACGAGGTCGGTGGGCGACGACCACGTGGACGGGTTCGAGACGGTGGTCCACCAGCGGCGGATGCTGTCCCTGGAGAAGGCCTCCACGCAGCCGGCGTTCCTGCCGCCGGACGGAGAGGACGAGCCCGCCGAAGCCGCCGAGCGCGTGCCCGGATGGGAGAACGGGACCGCCTGGGGAAAGCTCAGGGCCTGGGCCCTGCGTCTGGGACAATCGATCGGACAGGAAATGTCCGAACTGGACCTGGTCGTGGAGCCCAAGATCGACGGCATGTCCGTCTCGCTGACCTACGAAGGAGGAGTGCTCCTGCGCGCCGTCACCCGCGGCGACGGGGTCCGGGGGGACGTGGTCACCTCGCAGGTCCTGGCCGCGGACGCGGTTCCCCAGCGCGTCCCGGAAACCGCGCGCTTCGAGGTGCGCGGCGAGCTCTACCTGCCCCGATCCGCGTTCGACGCCCTGAACGCCGCCCTCGCGAGCGCGGGCGATCCGCTCCTGGCCAACCCCCGCAACGCCTGCGCGGGGCTCATGAAGAGGAAGGACCCGTCCACCCTGGCGGGCGTGGGCATCCGTTCCTTCCTCTATTTCGCGACCACCTCGGCGGCGCCGTTGCCCGCCTCGCACGCGGCCCGCCTGGCCTGGCTCGGTCGGCAGGGCTTCCAGGTCCACCCGCGGGTGGAATCGGTGCGGGGCATCGGCGCGGCCTACGGGATTTGCCGACGGTTCCTGTTCCTCCGGGATGGACTGGACCACGAGATCGACGGCATGGTGGTCAAGCTGGACGACACCTCCCTCTACGAGACGGTGGGTTCCACCGAACACCATCCGCGCTGGGGCATCGCCTACAAGTTCCCGCCCGAGCGGCGTCCCACGCGGCTCCTGGCGATCTCCATCCAGGTCGGNCGCACAGGGGCGCTCACCCCGGTGGCCGAGCTGGAACCGGTGGCCCTCGCCGGAACCACGGTCTCGCGCGCCAGCCTGCACAACCGCTCGCACCTGGAGCGCCTGGGCGCGCGCGTGGGCGACATGGTCCTGGTGCAGAAGGCCGGGGACATCATTCCCCAGGTGGTGGAGGTGGTGGAATCGGAACGACCGACGGATTCCGTCCCCTTCGAATTCCCCACCTCCTGTCCCGAATGCGGATCGCCGGTGGAGAACCGGGGGACGGGAACGGACGAACGCGGTCTTCCCGTGGAGCTCTGGGCCTGCGCGAACGAATCGTGCCCGCCCCAGGTCGAGGGCAGGCTGGAACANTTCGGGAGCCGTCGCGCGCTGGATCTGGAGGAGATGGGCGAGGTGGTGGCGCGCGCCCTGGTGCGCTCCGGGCTCGTCCGGGAGGTGACCGACCTCTTCTCGCTGGAGCTTCCCGCCGTCGCGGCGCTGAACCTGGGCACCCCCCAGGAACCGCGGGTCTTCGGGGAGAAGAACGCGCAACGGCTGCTGGACGCGGTCCTGCGAGCCCGGAAGGCTCCGCTCTCCCGGTGGCTCCACGCCTTGGGCATTCCCGAGATCGGCGAGGCCGTTTCCAAGGCCATGTCCGCCGTGCACCCGACCTTGGAGGCGGTGGCCTCCTCGGAATCGCTGCGGCACATGGTGGACCGCGCGGAACTGGAGCAAAAGCGCAAGGAGCTGGGGGCGCGCAGCGACGAGAACCGGGCCAGGAGCGCGGAGGAGAAGGCGCTCGCCAAGAACGCCCGCGAAGAGCTGAAGTCGCGCATCGCCGAGCTGGATGCGGAACTGTCCGGCGTGCCCGCGGAGATCGGTCCTTCCGCCGCGCGAAGCGCCCTGTCGTTCTTCGCCTCCGCGAGAGGTCAACGGATCCTGTCCGATCTGGCCACCCTGGACATCGTGCCCGTCGGGGCCATGGCCAAGGCGGCCCGGGGCGTCCTGTCCGGAAGGACGGTGGTCCTGACCGGTTCCCTGTCCGCCCCGCGCGACCAGGTCAAGGCCCGCCTGGAAGCCGTCGGAGCCAAGGTGTCGGATTCCGTCAGCAAGAGGACGTCCTTCGTGGTGGCCGGAGAGGAAGCCGGGTCCAAGCTGGACAAGGCCAAGGCGCTGGGCGTCCCGGTGGTGGACGAAACCCGGTTGGAAAGGATCCTGGACGGATCCGAACCGGTCTAGGTCTTGGCCTGGCGATCCGTCCAGGCCGCGTGTTCCGCGGCGCGGGCCGGGGGCGAGAGCAGGCAGCCGCTGAGGCAGGGGGCCTTGCAGGAGCCGTCGCAGGGGTCCACGTGGATGTTCACCCACGACATGGGCCATTGGTCCAGGAGCGTGCGCTTGAAGCTCTTTCCCTTGTCGTGCCCCTCCAGGACGGTCAGGGAATAGTCCACGGCCACATGGGCGTCGATGATGCGTTCGGGACCGGATTTGCGGGTCTTGAGGTCGTGGAGGCTGCGGATGTCGCCGCGGTCCAGGGCCGTGCGCCGGATGTAGTCGATGTCGTCCTGGGGAAGGGATTCGTCCAGGAGCCCGTGCGAAGCCTGCAAGGCCAGCACCCAGGCCGCCCGCACGATCAGGAGCGCCACGGCGATGGCGGCCACCGGATCCACCCAGTGCAGGTCCAGCCCGGGAGCCACGAACCTGCCCACCCAGATGATCGCCAGCCCCGAAAGGACGCCGACGGATGTCCAGACATCGGTCCGCAGGTGCACCGCGTCGGCCTTCAGGGCCATGGAGTCGGTGGCGTTCCCCACCCGCATCAGCCAACCCGAGACCAGCAGGTTGACACCCGCCGAAACCGCCATGACCCCCACGCCCCAGACCGGAGCATCCACGGCACCGCCGTGGCGGAGCTTGGCCACCGCCTCCCAAACGATCATGATCGCGGCGGCGAAGATCAGGGCCGCCTCGATGGCGCCCGAGAGGTTCTCGTACTTGCCGTGTCCGTACGGGTGTTCCTTGTCGGCAGGCTGGCCCGAAAGCCGCACGGCGAACCAGGCGATGACGGCGGCCACGAGATCGACCGCGGAGTGGATGGCCTCGGAGATCACGGAAACGGATCCGATGGAAAGGCCCACGGCCAGCTTGCCCGCGACCAGCGCGGAGTTGGAGGCCACGGAAAGGGACGCCGCGCGGACCTTGGCGGGTTCGTCGGTTCTGCTCATCCGTCGGCTTTCCTGGAGGGCATCATCTCCCCGGGAAGGTACTTTCCGGGACTCCGGGATCCGCCATCGACTCGAATCCGCAATGGGTTAGGTTTTGACGAATGTTCGGGAACGATGCCCCCCTGCCCGCCCACCCGGGCCTTCCGGGCGAGCGCGTGTGGGTCTGCCGGATCTGCGGCTGGCTCCTGGACGAACGCGTCGGGGATCCCGAATCCGGAATCGCTCCGGGGACTCCACTGGACGACTACCCGGCGGATTGGAGTTGTCCGGAATGCGGCGCGGGGATCTCCGAGCTGGAGCCGTTCCTGGACTGAGCCGATGGCGACCCTGGAGCCGGCCTCAGCGCACCCGGTACCTCTGGGCCTCGGACTTCTCGAACAGCCCGGCCGAAACGCTGAATCCCGCCCCGCCCGCTTCCGACCAGGCCGCCACCACGCGCAGGCGCTCCACGAAGGGAAGGATCAGGTCGATCCCGGCGAAATACCCTTCGCCCCTGCGCTCCCGGGATCCGTTCCCCCACCAGGTGGCGGCGTAGTCGGTGCCGCACACGCCCTGCAGGCCCCAGAAGAAGGACTGGTCCCAGACGGTTTCCGTGCGTACCGGCAAGGCCAGCCAGCGCAGCTCCACCGACGCGAGGTCCTCGGACGGGGCCACCGACCAGTCCGCTGGAAGGCCTCTGGCGGTGTTGGTTCCTCCCACCACGTAGGTCCGCCATCCGCCCACGGTCCCGTACTGCTGTTGGAGGAGATTGCTCGCGACCAGATCCCAGCGCCCCGCGACGGGGATCCAGAGCCGCGAATCGGACAGGAACTGCCAGGCATCCACCGGGCCGGCGAAGGGCCGTCCCGCCTTTTCCAGGGAAACCTCCTGGTAGGCGCCGTTGGTGGTGAGGCCCAACCGGTCCCGATCGTCCCAGACCAGACCCCCGATCAGCGAAGGGATCCAGTCCGTGTGGTCCGGCGACAAGGCGATTCCCGACCTGTCGGCGTGTACCTCCACCAGGTCCGCCTCCCCCATGAGGCGGAGAGGGCCATCCGACGGTCCCTGGGCGCGGACCGCCGAGCTGTAGGAAATCTCGCGGTAGTCGCGGCCGTCGTCCCAGCGTTGGGTACGGGAAGTATACGCGTCCCAGGCCAACGGGAGCAGCGCCAGGCGGTTGGAGGACGCCGCCGCCTGCCACTCGAAGTCCCTGCCCGCGAGGAACAGGAATTCGCCCGCGATGGCCTGTCCCAGCAGATTGGGGGCCTTCAATCCGGCCCCCAGGCTCAGCCCTTCCTCCTCGGAGATCCGTCCGTTGGGCACCGGGAGGAACCAGGGCAGCTCGGTCACCCGATAGGTCAGGGTGTCGCCGATTCTGGAGGATTCCACCCCCGCGAAGATCCCCAGGTGCTCCAGCCGATCCCGGTCCGAACCCGCGCATGCGGAGTCGCAGCTCTCTCCGGGCTGGGCGCGGATTTCCGTCCAGACCCGGACCGAATCGGCGTGGCGAAGTCCAACGATGCGCACCGAGGCCAGAGGAGGGTCCAGGGAATCGGCACCGAGGCAGGAAAGCGCAAAAATCAATCCGAGCAAACAGATTTCCTATTGGTTTGATATGAATGATAGGGTTATATTGTCAGGGCGATGAAGGTCACCACCAAGACGATCTACGCTCTCCAGCTCCTGCTGGCCCTGGCCGATCGAGGCAGGGTCTCGCGTGCTCCCATCCAGTTGCGAGAGATCGCGGAAACCTACAACCTTCCGTTCAAGTTCCTGGAACAGATCGCCATCGCCCTCAAGGGCGCGGGCTGGATCCACGGCCAGAGGGGGAAGGAAGGTGGCTACGTCCTGTCGGTCCCTCCGCGCCAATTGACCCTCGGCGACGTGCTCCGATTGCTGGAGGG
>JGI12269J14319_10003710_pt1 | contig 14269 bp, 8 predicted proteins | sample PeaSoiSIISIP2007_FD_14319 | JGI IMG/M metagenome (IMG submission 14319) | reverse complement strand
CAGCCACCGGGCGTACTACGAGCGCTGGGCGAAGACCTGGGAGTTCCAGGCGCTGCTGAAGGCGCGCCCGGTGGCGGGCGACCTGGCGCTCGGCCAGGCGTACGCGGACACCTTCGGCCCGCTGGTCTGGGCGGCGGCGCGGCGCGAGCACTTCGTCGAGGACGTCCAGGCCATGCGCAGGCGCGTCGAGGACTCGCTGCCGGCCAAGCGCGCCGGGCGCGAGCTGAAGCTCGGCCCCGGCGGGCTGCGCGACATCGAGTTCGCCGTTCAGCTCCTCCAGCTGGTGCACGGCCGGACCGACGAGACGCTGCGCGCGCCCGCGACGCTGCCCGCCCTGGCCGCGCTGGCGGCGGGCGGGTACGTCGGCCGCGCCGACGCCGAGGAGCTGGCCGCGGCCTACCGCTTCCTGCGCCGCACCGAGCACCTGCTGCAACTGCACCGGCTGAGCCGCACGCACACCCTGCCCGAGGACCCCGCCGTACTTCGCAGGCTCGGCCGGGCGATGCGAGGAACCGATAGCCCGAACGAGCGTTCCCCGGCCCCCGCGAACCGCGCCGACCCCGCGGCGGAATTCGACGCGATGTGGCGCCAGCACGCGATGCAGGTCCGGCGGCTGCACGAGAAGCTGTTCTACCGGCCCCTGCTCAACGCCGTGGCCCGGCTGCCTTCCGACGCCTCCCGGCTGACCCCGGCCGAGGCCAGGGCCCGGCTCGAGGCCCTCGGCTACGCCGACCCGGCGGGCGCGCTGCGCCACATCGACGCGCTGGCCTCGGGCGTCTCGCGGCGCGCGGCGATCCAGCGCACACTGCTGCCGGTCCTGCTCGGCTGGTTCGCCGACGCCGCCGAGCCCGACGCGGGGCTGCTGGCGTTCCGGCAGGTCAGCGACGCGCTCGGGCAGTCGCCTTGGTTCCTGAGGCTGCTGCGGGACGAGACCAAGGCGGCCGAGCGGATGGCACACGTACTCGCGTCCAGCCGGTACGCCGCGGGCCTGCTGCTGCGCGCGCCCGAGGCGGTCGCGATGTTCGGCGACGACGCCGAGCTCGCCCCGCGGAGCCTGGGCGCTCTGCGGTCCGAGATGATCGCGGCGACCCAGCGCCACGGCGGCGACGCCGAGGCCGCGGTGACGGCCGTCCGCTCGGCCCGTCGGCGCGAGCTGCTCCGCATCGCGTCGGCCGACGTGATCGGGGTCACCGGGGACCTCGCCGCCACGGCCGAGGCGCTGACCAGCGTCACGCGGGCCACGGTCGAGGCCGCCCTGGCGGTGGCGGTGCGGCGGGTGTCCGCCGACTTGGGCCAGCCGCTGCCGACCCGGTTCGCGGTGATCGCGATGGGCCGGTTCGGCGGTCACGAGTGCGGGTACGGCAGCGACGCCGACGTGCTGTTCGTGCACGACCCGCTACCCGGCCAGCCGGAACGGCTGGCCTCGGACGCCGCGCACGCGGTCGCCGCCGAGCTGCGGCGGCTCCTCGCCCTGCCGGTGCCCGATCCCGCGCTGGTCGTCGACGCCGACCTGCGCCCCGAGGGCCGCCAGGGCCCGCTGGTGCGGACCCTGGCCGCCTACCGCGCCTACTACCGCCGGTGGTCCGCGCCGTGGGAGGCGCAGGCGCTGCTGCGCGCCGAGCCCGCCGCGGGCGACGCCGAACTAGGCGCGGAATTCACCGAGATGATCGCCGAATTCCGCTATCCCGCGCACCCGGGGATCGACGCGGCGGCGGTCCGCGAGATCCGCCGGGTCAAGGCCCGGGTGGAAGCCGAGCGGATCCCGCGCGGCGCGGACCGGGCGCTCCACGTCAAGCTGGGCCCGGGCGGTCTTTCCGACGTCGAATGGACGGTACAGCTGCTCCAGCTACGCCACGCCCACGCGGTACCCGGGCTGCGCACCACGAGGACCAGCGAGGCGATGGCCGCGGCGGTCCAGGCTGGCCTGCTGGCCGCCGACGACGCGGCCGCCCTGATGGCGGCCTGGGAGCTGGCCGGGCGGATCAGGAACGCGATCGTCCTGGTCCGCGGTTTTCGGCACCACCCCGGCGACACGCTGCCGACCAAGCACGGCGAGCTGACCGCAGTGGCCCGCCTGCTCGGCTACCCCCCGGGCGACGCCGCGCAGGCCCTCGAGCAGGACTACCGCCGGGCCGCCCGCCGCGCCCGCGCGGTCATGGAACCCGTCTTCTACGGATAACCCTCCGGCCCGCGATGGGCGCCCGCGGGCGGCGTAGTCATTTCTCGCAGGCCTGAATACGTATGGCTGTCGATGTGAGGACCGGCCTGCTCGGCGGACTCTGCCGTCATGACCTTCTTGACCTGCACCGTCCCGAGAACCAGCGTGTTCCGCACCCTGGCAGGCCAACGGGGCCTGCGGCGCGTGGCGGGGGGATACGCGCTGTTCACCCTCGCCGAGTACTCGGTGTGGATCGCCATGCTGGTCTACGCCTACGGCCGCGGGGGTGCCCCGGTCGCCGGGGCGGTGGCCCTGGCCCAGCTGGTCCCGGCGGCGCTGCTGGCGCCGGTGTTCGCCTCCCTGGCGGACCGGCGTTCCCCGGTGGTCCTGCTGGCCTGGGGCTACCTGGTGCAGGCGGCCGGGATGGGCGCCACGGCGGTCGCGATCGCCGCGGGCGTACCGGTGGCCGCGTACGCGGCGGCCGTGGTCGCGGCCACGGCCGTCACCGCGACCCGCCCGGCCCAGTCCACGCTGATTCCGTCCCTGGCGGCCACGCCGGACCAGCTGACGGCGGCCAACGTGGTGGTGAGCTGGGTGGAGGCCGCCGGGATCGCGGCTGCGGGCTCGCTGACCGGGGTGCTGATCTGGTCCGGTGGGGTGGCGGGCGTGTTCGGGGTGTGCGCCGGGTTCGGCGTGCTCGCCGCGTTGCTGGTGTTCAGGCTCCGGGTACCGGCGCTGGCCGGGCCGCAGGAGAATGTTCCGCCCGTGGCGGCGGGGCTGGGCGGGAGTGTGCGCCTCGTCGCCCGGCAGCCGCGGCTGCGGCTGGTGCTGGCGCTGCTGACCGCCGAGGCGGTCGTGGTCGGCGCGCTGGACCTGCTGTTCGTCATCCTGGCCGTCACGGTGCTGGGCCGCCCGCAGGCGTGGGCCGGCTACCTGAACTCCGCCTACGGGGTCGGTGCGGTCCTGGCCGCGGCGGTCGGCGTGCTCTTGGTCGGCAGGCGCCTGAGTGCCCCGATCCTGGGTGCGGCGCTGCTGCTCAGCGGCGCGCTGGCGGCGCTGGCGGTGGGCCTCGACCCGGCGGGGACGGTGCTGCTGCTGGCGGTGGCCGGAACGAGCCGGGCCCTGCTGGACGTGGCCGGGCGGTCCCTGCTACAGCGTTCGGTCCCGGCCCACTGCCTGGGCCGGGTGTTCGGCCTCTTGGAAGGACTTTCCATGGCCGGGCTCGCGATCGGCGCGGTGCTGGTGCCGGTGCTGGTGCACTTCGGGGGCAGCCGGCTCGCGCTGCTGGGTACGGCGGCCATCCTCCCCCTGGCCGCCGTCGCTGGCGGGCGAGCCCTGTTCGCCCTGGACGCCCGGGAGCCCGTGCCGGTCGTCCAGATCGCGCTGCTGCGATCGCTGCCGCCGTACGCCGAGCTGCCGGCCGCCGCGCTCGAACGCCTCGCGTCCGCCCTCGTACCTGTCGAGGTACCGGCCGGGACCGTCCTCATCCGGCCAGGCGAGGACGGGGACGCCTACTACGCGATCGCCTCGGGACAGTTCGACGTCTTCCAGGACGGGAGTTTCATCCGGAGGTGCGAGCGCGGCGAGGAAGTCCCCGGCACCGCCAGCGTCATCGCCCGCACCGACGCCACGGTCTACAGGCTCGCCAGGGAACCCTAGGGCAGGCTCTCGATCATCTCGATGATCTCCTGACGGTCGAAGCCGTGGCGCCGGGCGAACTCCAGGAGGTCCTGCGTCCTGGCCAGCACCGCCCCGCGCTCGGGCGAGCCCACCACGGTGATGCCGCGACCGCGGCGGAACTCCAGCAGGCCTTCCTCCCGGAGCATGTGCAGGGCGCGGAGCACGGTGTTCTTGTTCACACCCAGCACGGCCGCCAGGTCCCTGGCCAGCGGCAGGCGCTCGCCAGGGCCTGCCTCACCCTCCGCGATGGCCCGGCGGATCTGGGCGGCGACCTGGTCGTGCAGCAGGGCCGGGGCGGACCGATCGACGTTGACATCCAACATGGTTCTAGTCATAGTAGTTCCATGTCCCGAACCGGGCAAGGCTCCCCGTGAATACGCTGCAGGCCCGGCGCGCCGCTCCCGCCGACCCGGGCGCAGCGCAGGCGCTGTTCCGCGAGGCCCGGCGCCGGCGCCGTCGACGTCGGCGAGCGGGGACCACCGCGGCCGTCCTGACCGCCACGGCGGCGGTCCTATACGCGGTGCTGGGAACCGGCGGGCCATCCCGCCACCAGAACGGCACGCGCGGGACGGGCGGGCCTGCTTCGGCCGGAGCCGCCCCGGCCGCCCCCTCGCGGGTGACCGCGGTCTGGTACGACGGCATCCACCTGCGCATCGGTTCGATCCAGCCCGGTGGCGGCGTAACCCAGCGGGTCGCAGCCGAGGTCAACGCCGACACGTTGCCCCTGGTGGCGGCGGGAGGGCGCGTCTACTGGGTCGATCAGGCGGGCACCTTTGTGCCCGCGCTGGGGCACTGGTCCGAGATGGTCCAGTATCTGGACGTCAGCAGCGGCCGGGTCGGGACCGCGGGACCCGGGCAGACCGTTTTCCTGTCGGCCGACGGCCGGGACCTGTTCATGTCGCAGACCGCGATCAGCCTGACGGAGACACCGGTGACGCCCGGCGGTGCCGCCCGGCCGCTAACCCTCCCGGACGGCTGGTACCTGCCGGGCGGTGACGGCCTGGCCGACCTGGTCACCGGCGTGGGTCTCGCCACAGCGAACGGCATCGTGGTCCAGTCACGGGACGGCTGGGACCCGGGCGGTTCGGTCCTCGCCCTCTGGAACCCTGACGGCGGCCGGGTGGTCGTCATCGGCCGGGCCCTGGCGGTCATCGACGCGTATACCCCGCCCGGCGCCCGCTACAGCCTCCTGGCCTGGATCTCGGCGCCCTGCCGGCTGCCCGGCGACTGCACGGTCACCATCACCAACACCGCGACGCTGACGACCAGGACGGTGCGCAGCCCGCTGCCGGGCGGTTTCGCCATGGGCGGTGCCTTCTCGCCGACCGGCACCCGTTTGGCGGTCTTCCTGAACGCTGGTACCGGGCAGGCGGCCCGGCTGGCGCTGGTCGACCCGGTCACGGGAGCCATCAGGGTGGCCCCGGCACCCGCGCTCGAGCTCGGCATGGACATCGCCTGGGCGCGCTGGCTGCCGGATGGGGCGCGGCTCATCGTCGGCGCCGGATCCGCCTACCTGGTCGACGCCGCGACTGGGTCCGCCGAGCCGCTCGCCACCGGGCGTGACAACGCCACCGGCCCCAACTACACGACCGCCATCGTCCCGTCCCGCGGCTGATCCGGGCCGGTTACCAACGCCCGTTGGCGCGCAGGACGCGGAGGGCGTCGACGGTCAGGAAGCCGCGCCAGTCCCGCTCGGCGCCGGGCGACCAGGCCGGCCAATTGAACGTCCACCCGCCGTCCTCGCGCTGGGCGTGCGCCAGGTGGTCCAGGTGCGCCTTGATCGTCGCGTCGTCGAACAGGCTCCGGGCCAGCGAGTCGGGTTCGGGCGCGAAGTCGAGCGGGGAGTGCGTCTCACCGGCCGCCTCGGGATCGAGGGCGACCAGGTTTCGCTCGAGGATCAGCGGGCCGATCCGGCCGAATGCTGCTTCGGCCCGGTCGCGGTCCGGTACGTACTGGAGGAACCTGAGCACGCCGAACATGTCGTAGGCGCCCGGCTCCGCCAGCGCGGCAATCCTGGTCCACATCACCTCGGTCGCCCGGTCGAGCCAGGGGTGGCTGGCGCCGCGCTTGTGCAGCGTGCCCGAGATCAGGCCGGTCGGGGTGAGCGAAGCGGGGTGGCCGGCCTCCGGCACCCACCAGGGCGCGTGCGGCCAGTCGCCCAGGGCCTGCGGGCCCGCCTCGACGAAGGCCGCGCCGCCCTCTGCGGGCGCGACCGAAGCCAGCCAGTCGCACGCCCCACGGACTAGGGCGTCGTCCCACGCGTCCGCCTCGTCCATCAGGCGGAAGGCCATCTCCACGGCGGGGGGCTGGCTGCCGGGGGCCCGGCAATCCGGTTCCAGCCCGTGGCCGAATCCCCCGTCGTCGTTCCGGTACGCGGCCACCGCGTCTCGCACCGGCCCGGCGGGACCGCCGTCGAAGAGCCGGCCGAACCTGCGCCGGTCCACTACCCGCGCGTGCACGGCGATGAAGGTGGCGGCGGCATCGAAATCAGGAGCGTTCATGGGTCCATCGCACCACGGCCGGGCGGGGCCGTATTGAACGAAACGGCCATCGGCGTGGCAAGCTGGGTAGGTGGGATCCCAGGCGCACACCACGGCCGGCCCAGCCGTGCGCGACCTGCCGCCCGGGTATACCGAATGGCCGGCTCCCGCCGCGTTGCGGCACGCCATCGCGTGCCTGTGGGCGCAGGTCACCCCGGGCGGGAGCACCAGGCGGGGCCTGGTGCTCCCCGATGCGTGCGCCGACCTGATCTGGGAACCGGGCCGGGGCGCGTACGTGGCCGGGCCGGACACGGGTCCGGCGCCGACCGAGATGTCGGCGGGCACGATCATCATCGGCGTCCGGTTCCGGCCGGCCGCTGGCGGCCCGGCGCTGGGCCTGCCGCTGAGCGAGCTGCGCGACCAGCGCGTCGACCTGTCCGAGCTGCGGCGCGGCGAGGCGAGGCGGCTGCCGGGCACCCTCGACCCCGACACCGCCGTCGTCCGCGCGCTTGACGTGGTGGCCGGGCTCGTCGCCGATGGCGCACCGGATCCGGCCCTGGCCTGGGCCGCTGAGCTACTGGAGGACCCGCNGGCCCGCACGGAGGAGGTGGCCGAGCAGATCGGGCTCAGCGAGCGGCAGCTGCGTCGCCGCTGCCACGACGCGGTCGGCTACGGCCCCAAGACCCTGCAGCGAGTGCTCCGCTTCCGCCGGTTCGTCGCGCAGATTGACGCGGCCGCCGGGCCCCCGCGCGGTCCGGCCCGCGATCTGGCCACGATCGCGGCACGGGCCGGCTACGCCGACCAGGCGCACCTGACCAGGGAGTGCCGCGCGCTCGCGGGCCTGACGCCCGCGGCCCTGGCCAGGCAGCGGGCGTCTTAGGTCAGCTCATGCCCCGCCAGACGAGGGCCCCCAGCGTATCGATCGTGCTGACGCCGTACTGTTCCGTCGGGTTGCCGGTGCTCAGCACGGCCATCAGGTAGTCCCGGCCGCCGCCCGAGATCCACCCGACGCTGTTGATCTGCCAGTTCGTGTTCGAGCTGTCGAGCGGGAGCCAGCCGTTCTTCAGCGCCACCGTGATCCCGGCCGGGACGCCACCGGAAACCCCCCACCGCTGAGACGGCGTCACGTTCTCCATCAGCGAGAGCGCGTAGCTGCGATCGGCCGGGGTGAGCAGGGGGCCCGGCTCGACGAGTTCCCGCAGCAGTGCGATCTGGTCGGCGGGAACCGTTGTGGTCAGCCCCCACCCCGGCCACGCGAACCCCGGGCAGACCACGCAGGACGAGGGCGAGGTCTTGGTCAGGCCGGCCGAGGCGTTGAACGCGCGGATCTTGTCCGGCCCCCCGACCTCGTACCACAGGCTCGTCGCGGCGTCGTTGTCGCTGTCCTCGATCATCTGCTCGGCCAGCGCCCGGTCGCTGGCCGCCAGCCCGGCGCTGCCGCCGCCCCGCTGAGCCAGCAGCGTCTCCAGGACGTCGAGCTTGACCACGCTCGCCTCCGCCTGCGGTGGCCCGCTGCCCACACTCCACGTCTGGCCGGTGCGCAGGTCGTAGACGGCGGCCAGGGCGGTACCGGTCCGCGCCGCAAGATACGCGGCCGCCGCGGTCCCGAACGGATCGGCGTGCGCCGGGGGCCGGGCGGAGGCGGCTGGCGTGGGGACCGTCGTGTGGGTCGGGGGAGCGGCGGGAGTCGGCGAGGCCGAGTGAGGACTGTTGTAGATGGCCAGGCCGACGATGACGCCCGCCGTGATGAGGATGGTAATGCCGGGCACTGCGCGCCTGGACGTCAAACGCGCGGCCCGTGCGCTGTTGGTGTGCTTGCCCCTGGTGCCGATAACTCCATCCTGACACGATCCGGTCGAAGCGCTAACTCGTCGCGCACACCTGCTGGAACGGCTGGGTCCCCGCGTAGTTCGCCCACTGCTGGCGGGTGAGCGAGCCGCCCGCGATGCCGCAGGCCGCCCGCGCCGGGTCGGCGGGGAACCTCACGTCCCAGACCCGCGCGAACCCGTCGGCGCCCGCGGCGGCCAGCGTGCCGCCGTCCGGGCTGAACGCGACCGCGTAGACCGGCTGGGTGTCGGCGGCGAGGGCTGCGCCGATCTCCTGCTGGGTGGCCACGTCCCAGAGCCGGACGGTGCCGTCGCCGCCCGCGGTGGCCAGGGTGCTGCCGTCCGGGCTGAACGCGACCGCGTAGACCGGCTGGGTGTCGGCGGCGAGGGGTGCGCCGATCTCCTGCTGGGTGGCCACGTCCCAGAGCCGGACGGTGCCGTCGGCGCCGGCGGTGGCCAGCGTGCGCCCGTCCCGGCTGAACGCCAGCACGGTCGTCGCAGAGCCGGCGGCCATGGGCCGGCCGACCGGCTGGCGGGTGGCCATGCTCCACAGCCGGGTCTGGCCGCCGGCGCCGGCCGTCACGAGGGTCTTGGAGTCGGGGCTGAACGCGACCGTCCCGGTGAACGCGCCCGCCCGGCCGACGTTCATGGGCGGGCCGACCTGCTGCTGGCTGCGCACGTTCCACACCCGGGCCGTCCCGTCCGCGCCGACCGTGGCGAGCAGGGTGCCGTCCGGGCTGAACGCCATCGACCCGTACGAGCCGTTGCCGCCGGAAGCGGGCAATCCCGTCCCGACCTGATGGCCGGTCGACGCCCGGTAGAACCGGACGCCGTCTGCGGCGACCGCCACGGTCGCGCCGTTCGGGCTGAGGGCCAGCGCCGTCACAAGGTCCTGGCTGCGCGGGGCCACGCCGAGCGGGCGCCGTGCGGCCATGTCCCACAGCCGGACCGTCCCGCGGCTGCCAACGGTGGCCAGGACGCCTCCGTTGGCGCTGAGCACGGCGGACGCCCGTCCGTTCGCGGCCGTGGCCAGGTCCTGGCTGTCCATGATCAGCGGGGCCGATGACTGGTAGAAGGTGGTCGGACTCCACAGCCTGATGGCGCCGTTGCTCGCGCCGGTCGCCATCGTGCCGGCCGTGGGGCCGAACGCCAGGGCGCTCACGCTGGCCGAACCGGGCCCGGCCAGCGCGGCGCCGGTCTGGGTCTGCGTGGCGATGTCCCACAGTTCGGTCGAGCCGTCGCCCTCCGCGGTCGCGAGGGTCGTCCCGCCGTCGCCGAAGGTCAGCGCGCTGACCGGGGATCCGGTCGTCATCGTCACGCCGACCTGGCCGCCGGTGGCGACCTGCCATAGCCGTGCGGTCCCGTCCTGGCTGCCGGTGGCCAGGACGGTGCCGTCCAAGCTGAACGCGAGCGCGTTGACCTGCGCCGAGCCCGCCCCCGTCAGCGCGGGCCCGGTCACCTGCTGGGTGGCCGCGTTCCAGAGCTGGACGTTTCCGTCGGTGTTGGCGCTGGCCAGTACGGTGCCGTCGAGGTTGAAAGCCACGGCGTCCACGGGGTTGGCGTCCGAGCTCATCGGCGTGCCGATCTCCTGCCGGGTGGCCGCGTCAAACAGCCGGATGATCCCGTCCCGGCCGCCCGTAGCGATCGTCTTGCCGCCCCCGCTGAACGCGACCGAACCCCCGCCGGGCGCTCCGGGGAGCGCCCGGACCGCCACCCGCGCCCCGTTGGCCAGGTCCCACGAGCCGGCGGAGTCCGAGTTGGCGACCTCCAGCGTGGTGCCGTCCGTGGTGAAGGCCAGGGCCAGCGGCGCCGGCCCCCAGCGGGCGGTGCTGATCAAGCGGTGCGAGGCCACGTTCCACAGCCGGAGGGTGCCGTCCTGGTACCCGGCGGCCAGGGTGGCGCCACCCGCGCTGTACGCCAGCGCGGTGACCACGCCGGACTGCGCGGTCAGGACCCCGCGGACCGGCTGGACGAGCGATTCGATCAGGCTGTACCGGGCCTGCGCGGTCGGCGCGATCCGCCAGGCGGCCGCGGCCAGCAGCGCCGCCGTCACCGGATCGGCCGCGTCGAGCGCGGTGCTCTGCGCCGCCAGACGTTCCGAGGTAGCCGCGGCGTTTTGCTGCCCGGCGGTCGTCCGGGCGCTCTGGCCCGCGAGCACGGCCACCACGAGAGCGGCGACGAGCGCGAGCGCCACCACCCCCGCCAGGGCGCGGCGCCGCCACCGGCTGCGGGCCATGGCCCAGTCGCTGACCCGGAGAAACTCGGCCTCGCCGGGGGACAGCGCAGGGAAGCGGCCGGGGTCGGCTTCCCACACGCGCTTGGCCTGCCCGGTCGCGGCGAGCTGGACGCCCCGGTACAGCAGGTCGGGATCCTTCCCGGTGCTGTTCCACCGGACGGCGTCCTGGGCGAGCTGGCCATACAGGATCACGCTGGTCTGATCTTCGGCCAGCCAGCTCCGCAGCCGGGGCCACGCCTGCAGGACGACGTCGTGCGCGATCTCGGCCCGGTCGCCGTCCAGCACGACCAGGCGGCCGCCGGCGAACGCCTCGAGCACCGCGTCCACCTCGGGCCGCTCGCGGGCGGGAAATTCGGAGCGCAGAGCGGTCCTGGTCACCGTCTGGCGGGCGATCCGGAGGTCGGCGTCCGGGGCCGTCATGGCCCGGAACACACCCCGGGCGACCGCTTGCTGGGCCTGCGTCAGCTGGCCGTAGGTGGCCTCCGCGCTGACCTCGATCGCCTGGGCCACACCGGCNCGCCGGTCCTGGCCCTCATAACCTCGCCTGGTCAGCTGGCCGTCTTCGCGCTTCTCCCAGGTCAGCACCATGGCCTCAGACAGCAGCGGCAGCAACCCGATTGCCCCGGCGTTCCGCTCTCGGCCGGCCGAGTGCAGGTCGGCCAGGATGACGTCGGCCAGGCCGCGCTCGAGGCGCAGCCCGCTCGCCTCGGCCGGCCCGGCGATCACCCGGCGCAGGGCGGCGTCCGGCATCGGGCCGACGACGAGCTGACTGTGCTGCATGATCCGGGCGAGCTGGGGATATCCGGCGCACCGGTCCCAGTAGTCGCCGCGCACCGCGAGGACGACCAGAGCCGGAGATTCACCCCGCGGGCCGGTGGGACTGGTCGCCGCCGCACACACCGCGTCGATGAACGCGGTCCGCTCCAGCTGACCCGCCTCGCTCGCGTCCGCGAAGACCTGCTCGAACTGGTCGATGATCAGGACCAGTCGGCCCGCCTCGCCCGGTACCGCCTGATCGTGACCGCCGTCGTCCCTCGCACGCCCGGCCACGGCCTGCGTGATCTCGCTGATCAGCAGGTCGGCGTTGCCGGGCGTCTCGGCCAGGCCCGGCCGGATCGACGCAGGATCGCGTCCGTCCAGCTCCGCCAGCCGGGTGGCCAGCTCGGTGAGCGGGCGGGTGGTCGGGGTCATGCTGACCACGGGCCAGGACGACGATCCGGAGATCTGAACGCCCCTGGCTAGTGCCGGTACCAAGCCGGCCTGCAGGAGCGAGGTTTTCCCGGCCCCCGAGGCGCCGGTCACCATGATCATCCCGCTCTCGGCCAGTAGGCCCGCGAGCTCCGCGGTCAGCCGTTCCCGGCCGTAGAACACCGCTTCGTGCGCCCGGTCGTACGGGAGCAGCCCGCGGTACGGACACCCATCGGCCCAGGGCGCGGCCTGGTGGCCGTCGACCCCGGGCAGCCAACCCGTGGTGCGGCGCTCGATGGCCGCCAGTTCCTCGCGGATCAACCGCACGTCGGCCGACTGCCGTCCGACCTGCTCGCTGCTGGTCCGCAGCTCGGTCCCCTGCCCGGACAGGCCGTCCTGGACCTCTCCGGCCGCGCGGGCCAGGTCGCCCAGCAGGAAGGCCAGCTCGCCGAATTCGGCGCTCACCGCCTCGACCGCGGCGAGCACGTCGCGCTGCAGTTCCTCGCTGCCGGACTCGATCGCGGCGCGGAAGACAGTGCCGCCCGCGTCGATCTCCCGCAGCACCATCGCGATGTCGGAGCGCACCTGCGCCGCCCCGTCGGCCTGGCTGTCCGCGGAGGCCAGGATCTCCCGCAGGCTCAGGTTAATTTCACGCTGGATGTCGTAACGCGACGGGTCAGCCGAGGAGTGGGCCGACCGTGCGTGCTCCAGCGCGCCGCGGAGCACGTCACCGAGGGCGGCCGCGTCGACCAACGAAAGGACCTCGATCCTGGCCACGGCCGACGCGCTGGCCAGGTCGCCGGAGGTGGCCAGGGCCGACCCGAAGGCCGCCGCGCACAGCAGCGGGGGCACGGCCGGGGCTTGGATGCCGCGCAGCTCGTGACGGCCGTTCCGCGAAGTGCGCAACACCCACTCACGGATCCCGGCCTGGAGCCGCTCGACCTCCTCGAAGTCGCCCATCCATCCACCCCCACGCGCACATATCGCCCCAAGACGGCGGCAGCCTAGCCGGCTACGTGACGGCCCAACGCGATCTTTGGCGTAGTGTGACCGGCTGCGCCCCGATCCGCCCCGCATGTCCGCGCCGGGCGCGGGTCACGCCGGGTCTTCGCCGCGGACGGCGGCCTGGGTTTCCGGATCGAGCGCCTGGAGCAGCGGCGTCGAGGCCGCGCGGAGCCGTTGCACCGCGGCCTCGAGCCTTGTGTCGGGCAGCGCCGCCCGGCCGTGCGCCCCGCCCGTCACCCCCAGCACGCGGGCCATCTCGCCGGCCAGCGCCTGGGCCTGCTCGAGGAAGTCACGCGACACCTTCGCGTCGATCAGGACCGGCGCGCCCACCATCAGCATGATCATGTACGTCCGGAAGTCATCGGAGGCCGCATCGCGGTCACCGGGGCCCAACCCCTGCGCCACCGCCTGCGATACCTCGCGCGTCGTACGTTCGGCCTGGGCCACGATGATGGCCACCTGCGCACCGACCGCGCGGGCCCGGTCGTTGAACTGCCTGGCCCTGACCACCTGGTCGACGACCAGGACGGTGATCAGCAGCACGAGCAGGCCCGCCACCGTGTCGGTGGTCAGCGCGTGCGCGTCCCACCAGCGCCGCATCCCGGCGTCGGCCAGGTCGCCGATGACCAGCGCCCAGGCGACGAGCGTCACGACGACCGCGGCGGACCCGCCTTGCCAGCGTGAGAGCATTCAACGACGATAGTGCCGTGGCTGCTGAGGAGTTCACCAACGCCCATCCGGCTCTCGCGGAATTCTGGCATCCGGTGGCGCTGTCCGCCGACGTCGGGCCGGAGCCCGTCGCGGTCCGCATCGCGGGTCAGGGCTGGGTGGTGGCGCGCCTCGACGGACAGGTGACCGCCTTCGCCGACGCGTGCCCGCACCGGCGGGCGAGGCTGTCGGCGGGACAGGTCATCGACGGCGGCACCCTCCAGTGCACCTACCACGGGTGGCGGTTTGACGTCGAAGGCCGGTGCGTGCACATTCCCGCGCTCGAGGACGACGCGTCGATCCCGGACCGCGCCACGCTGCTGCGGCCGGCCGAGGTCACCGAGGCCGGCGGCCTGGTGTGGCTCACCCCGAAGTCGCCGCGCGCTCCGCGCCCGGACCTGGACCCGGGGCTACCGCAGGACGGTGACGGGATCGCGACCGTATTCCTCCCGGTCGTCCAGGTGGAAGCCAACGCTGCGATCCTGGTCGACAATTTCCTCGATGAGGCGCACTTCCCGTTCGTCCACGCGGCCACCATCGGGGGCGCCGGCCCCGAACCCATTCCCAGGGCCGAGATCGAACGCCGGGGCCTGTCGTTCACCGCGATCCGCGAGCACACGTTCACCAACCTCCTCGACCCGGCGGTACAGGACGGCTCCCGGCCGGCGGTCCAGCGCCGGCGGATGACCTACGGGTACCAGGCTCCGCTGACCGCCACGCTGCTCCTGGAGTTCCTCGACGCGGGCGGGTGGCAGTTCCTCACCTTTACCGCGCAGCCCGAAGACGCGCGCACCTGCCGGCTGTTCATGACCGTGACCGGCCCGGGCCTGGCCGACCCGGACGAGGCGGAGAGCATCGCGAAGTACGAGATGTCGATCGTCGAGGAGGACCTGGACCTCCAGCGGCGGGCCCTGTCCGGCCTGGAGTTCCCGCTCGACCCCGCCGCCGAGCTGCACACCAAGGCCGACCGGATCTCGGTGGAGTTCCG
>JGI12269J14319_10003709_pt1 | contig 14271 bp, 9 predicted proteins | sample PeaSoiSIISIP2007_FD_14319 | JGI IMG/M metagenome (IMG submission 14319) | reverse complement strand
GCTGCAGCAGCCAGTAGCCGTTCCCGTCCGGTGTGGCGGCGATGGCGGCCGTGGGTGGGAACGGTGGCTGATTGGGCGACGGCCCGTACGACACGGCGTCGCCGAAGGTGAGCACTCCGGCGGTGGCCGCCGCCAGCCAGTAGCCGTTCCCGTCGGGAGTGGGCGCCATTCCCGTCACCGACGTCCCGATGTTCTCATTGGCCGCCGATCCGTGGAAGGTGGCGTCGCCGAAGGTGAAGATCCCGCCGTCGGCGGCCACCAGCCAGTAGCCCTGGCCGCTCGGGGTGGCCGCCATCCCCACGATGGGCTGGTCGAGCGGCTTTCCCCCCATCGACCCGTGGAACCCGGCGTCGCCGAAGCTGAACACCCCGCCGTCGGCGGCGGCCAGCCAGTAGCCCCGGCCGCTCGGGGTGGCCGCCATCCCCACGATGGGGGCGTACAGGGAGGTCCCGCCCATCGAACCGAGGTACGGGGCGTCGCCGAAGCTGAACNCCCCGCCGTCGGCGGCGGCCACCCAGTACCCGTTGCCGCTGGGGGTGGCCGCCATGGCCACTTCGGGGGCATCCAGGGTGACGCCGGCGGCGAAGCCCACCGGCGGTGCATCGCCGTAGGCGGCCACCCCCGTCCCCGAGAATCCGATGTGGGCGGCGACGAGCGCCATCGGCGGTGCAGGCGGCCCGGAAGACGCGCCCGCGACGGCGAGTGATCCGCACAGGGCGGCCGCAGCGAAGACGGTCGTTCCGAGATGGCGGGCCCCCACGGCGGTGACCCGCCAGACGGGGAAGAAGCGGCCACGGCCAAGCACTGTCCGCCGATCATAGGAAAGCGATCCATGAGCGTCTAGGTCGTCGACCGCCTTTTCTCTCCCGCCTCCCCCTGCCTGGCACAATGATCGTGCCAGTGTCCGCCGGCACGACGGGAGGAAGCGGATGGAGGAGCTCCAGGGAAAGGTGGCGGTCGTCACCGGGGGCGCCAGCGGCATCGGTCGTGCCGTCGCCGAGGCCGCCGCCGCCGCCGGCATGAAGATCGTCCTGGCCGACGTCGAAGAAGCGGCGCTCAAGGACGCCGACGCCGCCTTGGCGGCGGCCGGGACCGACGTGCTGTCGGTGGTCACGGACGTCTCCGTCGGCTCCTCGGTCGACGAGTTGCGGGACAAGGCCCTCGAGCGGTTCGGTGCCGTCCACCTCGTCCACAACAACGCCGGCGTCGCCGTCGGTGGCCCGCTGTGGGCCGTCTCGGAGGCCGACTGGAACTGGGTGCTCGGGGTGAACCTGTGGGGCGTGATCCACGGCATCCGCGCCTTCGTGCCCCTTCTCCTCGAGCAGGGTGAGGGTCACGTCGTGAACACGGCGTCGCTGGCCGGGCTCACCTCACCGGGAATGCTCGGCCCCTACAACGTGACGAAGCATTCGGTGGTGACGATGTCGGAGACGCTCTCCCGCGACCTCGAGGCCGTCGGGTCACGCGTCGGTGTGTCGGTTCTCTGCCCGGGATTCGTCCAGACCCGGATCGCCGAATCCGAACGCAACCGACCTGACGGGGCTCCGGTCGACCTTCAACCGCAGGGCGTCGAATTCCAAGGCGTGGTCCGCAACCTCGTCGCCACCGGCATCAAGCCGTCCGAGGTGGCGGAGAAGGTCCTCTACGCCGTCCGCCACAACCGCTTCTACATCATCACCCACGACGACACCCACGCCATGGTCGAGACCCGCATGCGTGACATCCTCGAGGAACGCAACCCGAGCGGCGCGCCCATCCACTGACAGGCGTCCCCTGTCGCCATCGCCTCCGGCGCGCTACCGTCCACTCACCCACGTCACCACCAAGGAGTCCCCGTGCCCACATTCTCCTCCTACCCCGCCAACACCCCGTCGTGGGTCGACCTGCAGACCCCCGATCCCGCCGCCGCCCAGGCGTTCTACGGGTCCGTCTTCGGGTGGACCACCGCCGACCTGGGGCCCGAGGCCGGTGGCTACGGCATGTTCCAGAAGGACGGGGCCAACATCGCCGGGGTGGGGCCGACCATGGGCGAGGGCCAGCCCCCGGCCTGGACCAGCTACGTGAACGTGATCGACGCCGAAGCCACCGTGGCCCGGGCCACCATCGCCGGCGGCACCATCCTGTTGGAGCCCATGCCGGTCATGGAGGCGGGCCACATGGCCCTGTTCGCCGACCCCACGGGGGCGGTCCTCGGTCTCTGGCAACCGGGGCAGCACAAGGGCGCCGACGTGGCCAACGACCCCGACACCTGGTGCTGGAACGAGCTGAACACCCGCGACGTGGCCAAGGCCACCAGCTTCTACACCCACGTCTTCGACTGGGAAGCCTCGAAGGCGGCCTTCGACGGCATGGAGTACACCGAGTGGAAGAACGGCGGCGCCACCATCGGCGGCATGCTCGAGATGCCCGCCATGGTTCCCGCCCAGGTTCCCGCCCACTGGCTCGTCTACTTCGCCGTCTCGGACACCGACGCCACCGTCGCCACCGCCCAGAAGCTGGGGGCCACGGTCTTCGTCGCCCCCACGGACATCCCTCCGGGTCGCTTCTCCGTCCTCGCCGACCCGGCCGGCGCCATGTTCGCCGTCATCAAGATCAATCTGGCGTCAGCGACTTCCTGACCAGCGTCACTCCATCCGACCGCTCGGACGTCCGCCGCCGTCACCCTCCGCGCCACGAGGGCCGCCCTATCTATGGCGTGCCGCACACGTGACCTTTGACTCTTCCGCCCTGCCGGACCGCTCCCTACGTTGACATCCCGTCGGGTGGTGCGATCTGGAACTGTTCCCGGTGGAAGCGGCGCCGCGTCGCCTCGAAGAGTTCAGTGATGATGGCCAAACGCTGCCCATCGAGGAAGCCGGCACAGTCCGGACCTCATCGAGCCGTCGTGTCGACCCTCCGCCATGTCCGCTTGCGACCAGTGGTCACTGGTGAGCTCGGGTCGATACTGAGGTAACGGGCAAACCAGAAGAGCACGAGAAACAGCGCGGGAACGAGCGACGCGAATCCGACCAAGGCGAGCAGCCATCCAAGGACGCGTTTGGACGCTCCGAAAGTCTGGCACGATGCCGGCATCGGTGCCGGATCGTTGGCACGGGCACCCGCTCGCCTTTGCCGGGTCCGGGATGCCCACCCGGTGATGGGCGCCTCACAGGGACCCGCAGTGCATGTGGGGCCCGCCGACGGCGGGAGAGTTCGCCCCCAGTACCCATTCCAACTACTCCATGGGCCGCTGCCCGGAAAGCGTCGTGGAGACCTGCAGCGACGCGCCCTGGGTTGGCCGGCGTGGAACGTGGCGCTGCCAAAACCACACGTAGTTCTCCGCCATCTGCCATTTCCCGTCCACAGTCGCGTACCACTGGTGGGGCCCTTTGAATATCTGAGGTTGCCAACCGGCCGCATCGAGTCTGTGGGCAATCGTGGCCTCGATCGAGAGGAGCGGCGAGGACGAGACAAAGAAGACTCCGAAGCCGACGCCCGGGGTAGACGTCGTGCACGACGTGGTGAACCGTGGCTCGGATCGAGTTATGCGCGTCACCAGGGCCGTGCTCGGTATCGTGATGCGAACGGCGGCCAGTTGGGCGAGCACCTTGCCACCAGGATCGCCAACAGGTCCCACGGGTACGGAAGGGCCGGCACAACCCATGACGGCCAAGACGAGGATCCCCAGAGACGCCGCCGGACCAACGTGATGTGGAACGGTCATGTGCGACGAGCGTACTGAAGGCTCCATCTCCATGTCCGGAGGCGTGTGGATGAAGCGGACCGTTCACCGCGCCTGAAGATCCCTCGCCAACCAGTCGGAGGAGAAGAAAGTTCCCGGAACTGTGTAGCGATCGGCCCAAGTTGCGATCCCGAGCGCTTGGATCTCGGCCTCCAGTCGTTCCTTCTTGGAAAACGCCTCCTCTGGGCAGCTCGCTCTGAAGAGGGGGAAGGTGCCGCCCCATCGATTCACTGCGACCAGCCAGGGATCCTTGTCCCAACCGATACCTCGAGTCGCCAGCCAGAGGATGAGCCGCCTGCTGAGAGAGGGTCTCGTTGGACTGCGTACCTCGACTGTCACGTCGGCGTTGTTCGCCACGGGGCTCATGATGCCTCGACCGTCAGATTGTCGCCTCCCCTCCAGCGTGCCGACCGGATAGGCAACAGTGTTAGGAGTTCAAGGACAGCATTGCCTCGGCCCGATTGCGGGTCACTGTCAGCATGAGGTCACCCACGTCGTCGGGTGCGGCGATGGCTCGCTCCCGTGCCCGTTCGTTCTCCCCGGGGCGCGCGAGATATTCCGCCCAGTCCACTCGGATCCTGGCCGACCAGGGTCGGCTCTTCTGGCTCCTCGTGATCCGAGATATCCCCGACGACACGTCCGTTCGTGTTGACAGCTCCTTCACAGAAGTCACACAGTTGCTACACAGTGTCGGGCGGCAGCATGGCTTTGTGAACAATGTGATTGAGCCTTCTGGTCCGTCTGAGGTGTCGGCGGCGACGCCCTACCCACCTCCCGGCTCCGGTCCCGAGGGGCAGGGTCCTCCAGGCGGCCTGGCGCCGCCTCCTGGTTACGCCCCTCCTCCCGGGCCCGGGACGCCGCCAGGATACGGGTGGGCCGGATGGCCCGAGCCCGGTCCGTCTGCTTCTTCCTCGGTGCCTTCTGGGAGCGGGCGTCGAGGCGTCTCCGGCATTCTGCGCAACGTCACCGCGGCCTGGATCGTGGCGGGCGTGCTCGCTCTCACCGTTGCCGGGCTATCGGCGGCCCTGGCATCAGGGAGTTCCGGCCCGGCGCGGGTCTCCAGACCGTTCGGTGGTTTCGCTCCGGGTTCGGGTAGGTCCTTCGGCGGCAGCCCCGCATTCTCCGGAGGGAACTTCAGCAGCCTGGGCGTCTTCGGGACGGTTGCCAGCGTCGGCACAGGCAGCTTTACCGTGACGGACCGCTCCGATCAGACCGTCACGGTCGACGAGCAGTCTTCAACCACGTACTACAGCGGCGCAACGAGCACCTCGTCGAGCGCCGTCGTCACCGGTGCCCGGGTGGTCGTGCAGGGCACCCGCAGTGGAGACACCGTGACGGCGACACGCATAACGGTTCTACCCGCCAGGTCCTTCGGGGCCGGGCCATTGAGCTAAGAGGCGAGAGTCGAATGTCGCTGAGGCCACACGGGAACCCGGTGATCGCCCCGTCGTAACTCCCGTATCCACTGGCGGAGGGCCCGCTCGGAAACCGTTCTCGCCTCCGGCTCAGATGGGGCGAGGTCGATGACCAGGCCGATGACACTCCTCGATCCGGTGCCTCCATCCACGGGTGACGCGGCCGGTGGTCCCGGGACTTCCCTCTTGATGCGGCACCGGATTCGATCACACCACGAGGCCGCTCTGCCACTGGCTCCGGCCATTTCCACGGAGGCGCCACACCGATCGGAGGACCACAGCCGGTCGGTCCCGTCGTCGGCCCACCCGAGGTCGGCCACGACCCGAGGGGCCAGCCGGGTCGCCCCTGAACTGCTCACGGCCCCGACGGTACGAAGCGGGTGGGAGAAAAGGTCGAAAGACCCTATCTCGCGGGGTGTGAATAGGACATCGTGTGCTGCACAACAGCATGCCCCCTCGAAGTCGACCCCGGACCTGCCCCCAGCGCCGGGGTCACTTCGCGTCCGCCCGGTGGCGTCGATGTCAGATGTCGACCAGCGGGCCCAACACCTCCTCGGGATGGCGATAGGCCTTGATCTCGATCAGGTTCCCGCTCGGGTCGGTGATCATCATCTTTCCCTGCTCGGTGGCCTCGCCCGCGTACGAGATCTCCCGAGCCTCGACGACGATGTCGCTCCCCATGAAGCGCGCCACCACCGTCTCCCACTCGGCCCACGGGACCGTGGCGTCGAAATGTCGGGTCCGGGGCATCGGATCGCTGACGCTGGCGGGATCGTTCTGCAGAGTGACCTGGGCGCCGAACAGCAGGGCGTCGGCGAACGTCGCCGTCCGTCTCCCGATGTGTGCACCCAGTCGCGTCCGGTAGAAGGCGACGGCCTCCTCCAGGTCGCGTACCGGTAGTGAGAGATGGAAGATCGGTCGCACCGGGGTCGCTCCTGCCGTGGTCGCTGCGTCGGCCACCAGTGTAGAAAGGCACGACGGAAACCGCTTCGCTAGCGTTCGCCACAACCGACGCCGGGTCATCGTGCGCCGATCGACGAGGGAGGGTGGCATGGCTGTGCGCCGCGTGGTGACCGGGCAGACAGACGACGGGACGTCGGTCGTCGTGTCCGACGAGGGGGTCGAGCCGGTGACGGTGTCGCTGCTCCCCGGGACGCAGTTCCACCGGCTGTGGGGCGCCAACACACCTCCCACCCTCCCCACCGGGGGGACTCCCCCCGATCAGAGCGGATACTTCCCGCCCCCCGGCGGTTACCGCTTCGGGTTCTTCACCCTGGGTCCGGACGCCGTGACCCTACCCGAGGACCTCGACCTGGGCGCCGCCCTGGCCGAGCTCGACGAGAACCTTCCCGGCCTGGCCACGGTGATGGAACCGGACCACCCGGGGATGCACACCACCGACACCGTCGACCTCGACCTCGTCGTCTCCGGCGAGGTCTGGCTCGAGCTGGACGACGGCGCCGAGGTGCATCTGCGCGCCGGCGACTGCGTGGTCCAGAACGGGACCCGGCACGCGTGGCACAACCGGACATCGGAACCGGCGGTCCTCTTCGTCACCCTTCTCGGTGCCGTCCGATCGGGCGCGTGACCGACCGGTCCGGCGCTCCTCTCTACCGGGTGTCGGTCCCCCGGTCCACGATCCGGCAGGGGATCGATGCGTCCTCGTCGAGGTGGTAGCTGGCACAGACCCGGTGGTAGCCGTCGGCCACCCACAGAGGCGTCCCCCGCACCAGCAGCACGGGAGAGAGTTTCGTCCCGGCCTTCACCTTGTCCAGATCCTTGGCCACCTCGTGGTCGTCGGCCGGGAGCAGCGGCAGGCCACTGGCCCGCAGGATGTCCTTGGCCATGAAATGGTCGAGCCCCGTTCTCTGCTCGAGGGACTTCGCCAACTTCTTGGCCTGCGCCGGGGCGACGAGCAGCGACAGGTACGTCCGGGCGGCGGTGAAGTCCTTGTCCTCGGGTTGATCCTGCCAGTGCTCGACGGCCATGAGGTGCCTTTCGCCCGTCGTCAGCGTAGGGCCAGTTGTCCGGGGACGAGCGGGGCCGGCAGGGCCGTCTCACCCATCAGGGCCCGGTCGACGCCGGCGGCGCACGAACGTCCCTCGGCGATGGCCCACACGATGAGGGACTGGCCGCGGGTCATGTCCCCGCAGACGAAGACCCGGTCGTGGCTGCTGGCCCAATTCCCGTCGCAGGCCACGTTGCCGCGGTCGTCGAGCTCGAGCGAGAGCTCGTCCACGGCCCCGTGCCGTTCCGCACCGAGGAAGCCCATGGCCAGCAGGACCAGCTCGCAGGGCAGCACGAACTCCGTCCCCGGAACCGGCTCCATCACGGGCCGACCCTCCACGACGGTCATCTCGACCTGGTGACCGCGCAGCGCCGCGACGGCACCGACACCGTCGTCGACGAACTCGGTCGTGGTCACGGCGTAGACCCGCTCGCCCCCCTCCTCGTGGGCCGACGACGTGCGGTAGACGAGCGGCCACGTGGGCCACGGGTTGTCGTCCGGCCGCGCCTCGGGAGGGCGAGGCAGGATCTCGAACTGGTGGACCGAGACCGCCCCCTGGCGGTGTGCGGTCCCCAGGCAGTCGGCGCCGGTGTCGCCGCCGCCGATGATGACGACGCGCTTGCCGAGCGCGGTGATCGGGGACTCGCCGAGGGCTCCCTCACGGACCAGGTTGGACGGCTTCAAGTACTCCATGGCGCCGTGCACGCCCCGCAGCCCGCGCCCGGGCACGGGCAGGTCCCGGGGCAAAGTGGCTCCGCCGGCCAGGACCACGGCGTCGAACCGGTCGAGCAGTTCCGTGGCGGGGACGACGGTCACGTCGGGGGCGTTGGCCGTCCCCAGGCCGCGCTGCTCGCCCGGTTCGGGGACGGCGCCGGCGCCGTCGGCTCCAGCGGACGGCGCCGCCCCCACGGCGGTGGCGCAGCGGAAGGTGACCCCTTCGGCCTCGAGCTGGGCCAGGCGGCGGTCGAGGACGGCCTTCTCCATCTTGAATTCCGGGATGCCGTAGCGCAGCAGGCCACCGGGCCGCTCGGCCCGTTCGAACACCACGACGTCGTGCCCGGCGCGCGCCAGTTGCTGGGCGCAGGCCAGTCCCGACGGGCCCGACCCCACGATCGCCACCGATCTGCCCGTCCGGACCTCCGGCACCTGGGGGACCACCGCGTCGTCGGCGAAGGCCCGTTCGGCGATCTCGTACTCGACGCGTTCGATGGTGACCGGATCGGCGTTGATGCCGAGGACACAGGCCCCCTCGCACGGCGCCGGACAGAGCCGGCCGGTGAACTCGGGGAAGTTGTTGGTGGCGTGGAGGCGCTCGGACGCCTCGGCCCACTGGCCCCGCCAGACCAGGTCGTTCCACTCGGGGATGAGATTGCCCAGTGGGCACCCCTCGTGGCAGAAGGGGATGCCGCAGTCCATGCAGCGTGCCCCTTGCTCGCGGGCGGACTCCTCGGGGAAGGGCTCGTAGACCTCGCGCCAGTCCCGGATGCGGACGGGAACGGGCCGGCGTCCGGGGAGACGGCGGGGGAACTCCACGAAGCCGGTCGGCTTGCCCATCAGACGGTCTCCATCAGAGGGCGGACAGCTGCCGTCACCCGTGCGCCGCCGCCATCACGGCGTCGTCGACCGACCGACCCTCGGCGACGGCCAGTTGGGTGGCCTCGAGCACCCGGCGGTAGTCGCGGGGCATGACCTTCACGAACTCCCCCACGGCGTCGGCCCACGTGGCCACCAGTCGCTCGGCCACCGTCGAGCCGGTCTCCGTCCCGTGGCGGGCCACGATCTCGGCCAGCCACCGGCGGTCGTCGGCGTCGAGGGACTCGAGAACCACCATCTCGGCGTTGACGCGGCCCGGGAAGCTCCCGTCGGGGTCGTGGACGTAGGCGATCCCCCCCGACATGCCGGCCCCGAAGTTCCGCCCGGTGGCGCCCAGGACGACGACGCGGCCCCCCGTCATGTACTCGCAGCCGTGGTCGCCCACGCCCTCGACCACGGCCAGGGCACCCGAGTTGCGGACGCAGAAGCGCTCGCCCACCTGGCCGCGGATGAAGGCCTCGCCGGCGGTGGCGCCGTAGAGGATGACGTTGCCGGCGATGATCTGGTCCTCGGCGGCGAAAGGAGAGGTCTCCGGTGGCCGGACGATCACCCGACCGCCCGAGAGGCCCTTGGCCAGATAGTCGTTGGCGTCGCCGATCAGGCGCAGGGTCACGCCGCGCGGGACGAAGGCGCCGAAGCTCTGCCCCGCCGATCCCCGGAAGGTCAGCACGATGCTGTTCTCGGGCAGCCCGGCGGCCCCGTGGCGCCTGGTGATCCCGTGGCCGAGCAGGGTCCCCACCGTCCGGTCGACGTTGGAGATCGGCAGCTCGATCTCGAGCGGTCGCCCGTCGGCGGGGCCGCCGGCCTCGATGACGGGCCGGCAGGCTTCGAGGAAGCGGTGGTCGAGAGCGGCGTCGAGCCCGTGGTCCTGGACACGCGAGCAGTACCGGTCCGTGGGCGGCCCCACCTCCGGCGCGGCCAGGACGGGGCCCAGGTCGAGGCCCTTGGCCTTGTAGTGGTCGACCGCCGTGGCGGTGTCGAGCAGGTCGACGCGCCCCACCGCCTCCTCGACCGACCGCAGTCCGAGGGCGGCGAGGTACTCGCGGACCTCCTCGGCGATGAACTCGAAGAAGTTCTCCACGAACTCCGGCGTGCCGGTGAAGCGCTTGCGCAGCTCGGGGTTCTGGGTGGCGATCCCCACCGGGCAGGTGTCGAGGTGGCAGACGCGCATCATGATGCAGCCCGAGACGACCAGGGGGGCGGTGGCGAAGCCGAACTCCTCGGCTCCGAGGAGGGCGCCGATGACCACGTCGCGTCCGGTCTTCAGCTGCCCGTCGACCTGGACGACGATCCGGTCGCGCAGGCCGTTCGAGACGAGGGTCTGCTGCGTCTCGGCCAGGCCCAGTTCCCAGGGGATCCCGGCATGCTTGAGGGAGGTGAGGGGGCTGGCCCCGGTCCCCCCGTCGTGACCCGAGATGAGCACCACGTCGGACTTGGCCTTGGCCACGCCGGCGGCGACGGTGCCCACCCCCACCTCGGCCACCAGCTTCACGTGGATCCGGGCCGACGGGTTGGCCGACTTCAGGTCGTGGATGAGCTGGGCGATGTCCTCGATGGAGTAGATGTCGTGGTGCGGCGGCGGCGAGATCAGGCCCACGCCCGGCGTCGAGAAACGGGTGCGGGCGATCCACGGGTACACCTTGTGGCCCGGCAACTGGCCCCCTTCCCCGGGCTTGGCCCCCTGGGCGATCTTGATCTGGAGGTCGTCGGCGTTCACCAGGTACTCGCTCGTCACCCCGAACCGGGCCGAGGCCACCTGCTTGACGGCGCTGCGACGGAGATCGCCGTTGGCGTCGGGGGTGAACCGCTCGGCGTCCTCGCCGCCCTCGCCGGTGTTGGACTTCCCCCCCAGGCGGTTCATGGCGATGGCCAGGTTCTCGTGGGCCTCGGCCGAGATGGATCCGTACGACATCGCCCCGGTGGCGAACCGCTTGACGATCGACGAGACGGGCTCGACCTCGTCGATGGGCACCGGCGGGAGCTCTCCCGTGCGCAACCGGAGCAGTCCCCGCAACGTGGCCAGGTGCTCGGACTGGTCGTCGACGAGGTTCGTGTACTGCTTGAAGATGTCGTAGCGCTTGGTCCGGGTGGCGTGCTGGAGCTTGAAGACGGTCTTGGGGTTGAAGAGATGGACCTCGCCCTCGCGCCGCCACTGGTACTCGCCGCCGGGCTCGCGCTCGCGATGGGCGCGGGAGGTCGGATGGGGAAGATGGGCCATCCGGTGCCGCTCGGCCACCTCGTGGGCGAGAACGTCGAGGCCGACACCGCCGATCCGGCTGACCGTCCCGGTGAAGTACTCGTCCACCAGGTCGCGCGCCAGTCCCACGGCCTCGAAGATCTGCGCCCCGGTGTACGAGGCCACCGTCGAGACACCCATCTTGGACATGATCTTGATGACGCCCTTGCAGGCCGCCTTGATGTAGTTGGCGCGGGCGTGACGCGCCGTCACGCCTTCGAGGGCGCCGGTGGCGATCATGTCGTCGATCGTCTCGAACGCCAGGTAGGGGTTCACGGCCGACGCCCCGAAGCCGATGAGCAGGGCCATGTGGTGAACCTCGCGGGCGTCACCGGCCTCGACCACCAGGCCCACCCGCGTCCGCGTCTTGCTGCGCACGAGGTGCTCGTGGACCGCCGCCGTGAGCAGAAGGGACGGGATCGGGGCCATGGTGGCGTTGGAGTTGCGGTCGGACAGGATGATGATGTTCGACCCCAACGAGATGGCGATGCTGACCCGGCGGCGGACCTCTTCGATGGCGTCGTGGAGGGCCGCCCCCCCGCCGGTCGGGTCGAAGAGCCCGTCGATGGCGAAGGCATTGAAGCCGGGCGTCTCCCCGTGCTCGTTGACGTAGAGCAACTTGGCCAGGTCGTCGTTGTCGATCACCGGGTAGGGGAGGATGATCTGACGGCACGACGCCGGCGTCGGCGTCAGGAGGTTGCCCTCGGGCCCGAGCCGGGACCGCCCCGACGTGACCAGCTCCTCCCGGATGGCGTCGAGAGGTGGGTTCGTGACCTGGGCGAAGAGCTGGGTGAAGTAGTCGAAGAGAAGGCGCGGCCGGTCCGACAGCGACGCCAGGGCGGCGTCGTTGCCCATCGATCCGTTCGGTTCGACCCCGGCCCGGGCCATGGGGGCCACGATGAGCCGGAGCTCCTCGTTGGTGTAGCCGAAGAGGCGTTGATGGGTCACCACCGACGCGTGCTGGGGGGTGAGCATCAGACGCGGGGGCAGATCGTCGAGATCGACCTGGCCCTCGGCCAGCCACTGCCCGTAGGGGTGCTCGGCGGCCAGGGTGGCCTTGATCTCGTCGTCGTGGACGATCCGGCCCTGGGCCGTGTCGACCAGGAACATCCGGCCCGGCTGGAGCCGGCCCTTGCGCACCACCCTGGCCGGGTCGATGGCGAGGACGCCGACCTCCGAGGCCAGGACGACGAGGCCGTCGTCGGTGACCCAGTACCGCGCCGGGCGCAGGCCGTTGCGGTCGAGGACGCCGCCGGCCACCGTCCCGTCGGTGAAGACGACGGCGGCGGGGCCGTCCCACGGTTCCATGAGCGACGCGTGGAAGCGGTAGAAGTCGCGGCGGGCACCGTCCATCTGCGCGTGGTTCTCCCACGCCTCGGGGATCATCATGAGGACGGCGTGCGGGAGGCTGCGCCCGCCCAGGTGGAGCAGCTCGAGCACCTCGTCGAAGGTGGCCGAGTCGCTCCCCTCGGGATCGCAGACGGGGAAGAGCCGCTCGAGGTCGCCGGGAAGCAGGTCGCTCTGCAGCAGTGCCTCGCGGGCGCGCATCCAGTTGCGGTTCCCCCGCAGCGTGTTGATCTCGCCGTTGTGGGCCAGGTACCGGTAGGGGTGGGCCAGGGGCCACGACGGGAAGGTGTTCGTCGAGAAGCGGGAATGGACGAGGGCCAGCCCGCTGTCGAAGCGTTCGTCGGAGAGGTCGGGGAAGAAGGGGTCGAGCTGGAGGGGGGTGAGCATGCCCTTGTAGACGATCGTGCGCGCCGACAGCGACACGACGTGGACACCGTGCACCTCGTGCTCCACGCGCTTGCGCAGGCAGAAGGTGAGGCGGTCGAGAGCCAGCCCGTCGGGAGCCTTCCCGTCGGCGGCGGCGGCCGAGCCGGCGGCGGCCTCGGGGACCACCACCACCTGGCGCAGGCGGGGCATGGCCCGACGGGCCGAGGCCCCGAGCGGTCCGGGCTCGACGGGCACGTCGCGCCAGGTCAGCAGGCGCAGGTTCTCCTCGGCCGCCAATTCGGCGAAGCGGTGCTCGGCCTTGGCCGCGTCATCGGGGTCGGTGGGGAGGAAGACCATGCCGGCGGCGTAGCCGCCCACCGCCGGGAGGTCCACGTCGAGGACGCCGGAGAGGAAGCGGTGGGGCATCTGGACGAGGATCCCGGCCCCGTCGCCGGTGGCCGCCTCGGCCCCGGTGGCGCCGCGATGGGCCAGGTGCTCGAGGGCGGTGACGGCCTGACGGACCAGGGTGTGGCTCTTTCGCCCGTGCAGGTCGGCCACGAGGGCGATGCCACAGGCGTCGTGCTCGAACGCGGGGTCGTACAAGCCCTGGGGCGGTTTCGGCGTGGTCGTCAACGGGTCGCTCCGTGGTCCGTGCGCGGAGATGGGCGGGATGGTTCTGGCTGCCGCCCGGGACGACGCTGGCCCTGCTGCAGTGCTCATAGGATACATGCAGTGACCCAGCACCCACGTACGCGGGGCCGGCGACGGTCCCCGTCATGACGGCGGGCGGCACCGGCCGCCCGGACGCCCCGGTCGAGGGCTACGACGCCATCATCGTGGGGGGCGGGACCATCGGTCTGACCAGTGCGTGGCGGATGGCCGGGCGCGGGATGCGCGTGGTCGTGGTCGATCCCGAGCCCGGTCGGGGGGCGTCGTGGGTGGCGGCCGGGATGCTCGCCCCGGTCACCGAGGTGCACTACACCGAGGAGCGGCTGGTCGCCCTCACCATGGCGTCGGCCCGGCGCTGGCCCTCCTTCGCCGCCGAGCTCGAGTCCGACGCCGGCTCGGCCATCGCCTATCGGACCTGCGGGACCCTGGTGGTGGACGCCGACGACGGTGACCGGGCCTGGTCCGACAAGCTCTACCGCTTCCAGTGCTCACTCGGCCTCGAGGTCGAACGCCTGAACGCCCGGCAGGTGCGGCTCCTCGAGCCCAACATCGCCCCCGGGGTGCGCTCCGGACTCCTGGCCAAGGGCGACCACCAGGTGCAGACACGACGCCTGGTGGCCGCCCTCCTGGCGGCGGCGACGGCGCAGCAGGTGCGGTGGCACCGGGCCCCGGTCACCAAGATCGAGGTGGCCGGCGGGTCCGTCCAGGGTGTGCACTGCGACGACGACTTCCTGCGTGCCCCGGTGGTGGTCCTGGCCGCCGGGTGCTGGTCGAGCCAGATCGCCGGCCTGCCCGCCGGTGTGGTCCCCCCCGTCCGACCGGTGAAGGGCCAGATCCTGCGGCTGGCCGGCGAGGCCCGCCGCACCCTGTTGCAGCGATCGGTGCGGGGGCTCGTCCACGGCTCGTCGGTCTATCT
>JGI12269J14319_10003708_pt1 | contig 14271 bp, 11 predicted proteins | sample PeaSoiSIISIP2007_FD_14319 | JGI IMG/M metagenome (IMG submission 14319) | reverse complement strand
CGCCGCCGCCGTGGCTGCGGCTCGCGGCCTCCTTCCTCCTGGTAGCCTCCTTGAGCTCGGCACTCACCTGGTACCTGACGCCCAAGGACGCGGGCATGATCCCCGAGGAGGTCTTCGCCAGCCACGTGCGCGGCATGCTCTCGGGCGGGGGCGGGATCGACGTGGCCTCTTCCGACGAGCACACGGTCAAGCCGTGGTTCGCCGGCAAGCTCGACTTCTCCCCGCCGGTCGTCGACCTCGCGAGCGACGGCTTCCCGCTCGCAGGCGGACGGGTCGACTATGTCGCCGGCCGCACGGTCGCAGCCCTCGTCTACCAGCACAAGAAGCACGTGATCACGCTCTTTATCTGGCCCGCAGCCGGATCGGCGCGCACTATCGAGACGAGCGTGCGACGCGGCGACAATCTCGCCCATTGGTCGGACGGCCGCATGAGCTATTGGGCGGTCTCCGATCTCAACGCCGGGGAGCTCCGCGACTTCGCCGAGCGCTTTGCGGCGGCGGCGGCGGGTGCCTCGAGCGGCAAGCAGCCGTGACGCGTGCGGCCGAGCGGGGCAGCAAGGCGCGCAGCACTGCCCGCTTCACGCCATATACTGTCCGCCGTTCACGCTGAGCGTCGAGCCCGTGATGAAGCCGGCCTCATCCGAGGCGAGGAAGACCGCGGCGCGGGCGACCTCCTCGGGCTCGCCGAGCCGCCCGACCGGGATCAGCGGCAGGATCTTGCTCTTGAGCACGTCCTCCGGCACGGCGCGCACCATCTCCGTGCCGATATAGCCGGGTGCTATGGCGTTGACCGTGATCCCCTTGCTCGCGTTCTCCTGCGCCACCGACTTGGTGAAGCCGATGATGCCCGCCTTCGCCGCCGCGTAATTGGACTGGCCGAACTGGCCTTTCTGGCCGTTGATCGAGCTGATGTTGATGATGCGGCCGAAGTTGCGCGCGCGCATGCCCTCGATCACGTTGCGGCTCATGTTGAAGAGCGAGGTCAGGTTGGTCTCGATGACCTGATGCCACTGCTCGGGCGTCATGCGGTGGAGCGTGGTGTCGCGCGTGATGCCGGCGTTGTTGACGAGGATATCGATAGGACCCAGGTCGGCCTCGACCTTGGCGATGCCCTCCTTGCACGCCGCGAAGTCGGCGACGTCCCACTTGAAGACGTGAATTCCCGTCTCGGCGTGCAACGCCTTCGCCGCCTCCTCGTTGCCGGCGTAACTCGCCGCCACCTTGTAGCCGGCCGCCTTGAGACCGCGGCTAATCGCCGCCCCGATGCCCCTGGTGCCCCCCGTAACCACCGCGACACGTGCCATGGTCCGTCCTCCCGGAAGCTTTTCTCGCGTCTGCCATGAGATCACAAAAGGCCGCTGCCGAACAGCAGCGGCCGGCTACTCTCGTGTCGGGCGGGGTCCAGGCGCAATGAGCTGGATCAAGGGCGGCCTAAAGAAAAACCGGGCCGCCCCTATGAGGGACGGCCCGGTGCCGTGATTCGGCTAGGACAGCGCTGCTCAGCCGCGCTCCACGCACATGGCGATCCCCATGCCGCCGCCGATGCAGAGCGTGGCGAGGCCGCGCTTCGCGTTGCGCTTCTGCATCTCGTAGAGAAGCGTGGTAAGCACGCGCGCGCCCGACGCGCCAATCGGATGGCCGAGCGCTATGGCGCCGCCGTTGACGTTGACCTTGCTCGTATCCCAGCCGAGGTCCTTGTTGACGGCGCAGGCTTGCGCGGCGAAGGCCTCGTTCGCCTCGACGAGGTCGAGGTCATCCTTGGACCAGCCGGCGCGCTTCAAGGCCAGGCGGCTCGCCGGGATGGGGCCGGAGCCCATGATCGCCGGATCGACGCCCGCGGTCGCCCAGGAGACGATGCGCGCGAGTGGGGTGATGCCGCGCTTCGCCGCCTCCTTGTCGGTCATCAGCACGAGCGCGGCCGCCCCGTCGTTGATGCCGCTCGCCGTACCGGCGGTGACCGTGCCGGCCTTGTCGAAGGCCGGACGCAGCTTCTGCAGGGCCTCGAGCGTGGTGCCGTGCTTGGGGTGCTCGTCGCTATCGACCACCACGTCGCCCTTGCGCCCCTTGATGGTGACGGGGACGATCTCGTCCTTGAAGCGTCCGGCCTTCTGCGCGGCCTCGGTCTTCGTTTGCGAGGCGAGCGCGAACTTGTCCTGCTCCTCGCGCGTGATCTGCCACTTCTGCGCGACGTTCTCGGCGGTGTTGCCCATATGGTAGCCGTTGAAGGCGTCCCACAGCCCGTCCTTGATCATGGTGTCGACGAGCTCGAGGCCGCCCATCTTGGTGCCGTTGCGCAAATGCGCGCAGTGGGGCGCCTGGCTCATGCTCTCCATGCCGCCGGCGACGACGATCTGGCAGTCGCCGAGCCGGATCGCCTGGAAGCCGAGTGCGACCGTGCGCAGGCCGGAGCCGCAAAGCTGGTTGACGCCGTAAGCGGTCTTCTCGACCGGGATGCCCGCCGCGATGGCAGCTTGCCGCGCCGGGTTCTGCCCCGCACCCGCCGCGAGGATCTGGCCCAGGATCACCTCATCCACCTCGCCCTTCTCGACTTTGGCGCGCCTCAAGGCCTCCTCGATGGCGACGGTGCCGAGATAGGAGGCGGGCACGCTCGAGAGCCCGCCGTTGAATGCGCCGATCGGCGTGCGGGCGGCGCCGGCAATCACGACTTCGGTCATCGGGAGGTCCTCCTGGGGTCGGTTAGCGCAAATTTCACTTCCGCGCCTTGGAGTTATATGTCTGTTGCACCTGCGAAGGCAAGGCGGCCGGCGCATGGCTCCTCTGTCCCTTGCGCCGAGGGGGCGACGCGAGCTTGCCCGCGAGCCACGCCGCGAGAGGCCGCCACGCCGCGGCCTCGGCGGCGGCACTCACCATCATGCCGATATGGCCCAGGCTCGGCTGCAGGCGCTCAGCACCCGGAATGAGCCCCACCAGGGCCTCGGCCGAGGGTGGGGGCACGATACGGTCCTGGGCGGGTACTATCACGAGGGTGGGCCGGCGGAGCTTGCGCGGGTCGACGGCCTCCCCCGCAACGCACCATTCGCCGCGTCCCGGCGTATTTTCGCCGTACCAGCCCTCCAGGCACTCGCGCGCCACCTTGGCCGCGAGCGGCACCCCGTCGTTGAGCCAGTCCTCGAGGGCCACGAAAGCAAGCTCGCGCGGCGAGCCGGCCGCGAAGCCGGCGAAGCGAAGAAATTTACGCGGGGCCAAGTAAGGATCGAGCAGGAAGAAGAGCGCCTGGAGGATGTCGGTCGAGAGCTCGCCGAGCCGGTCGGCGACGGCGAGGAGCGGGGCCGAGCCGGCCGCGATCACGCGGGCGAGCTCCGGCCGGTCCGCGTGAAAGTCCCACGGTGTCGCCAGGAGGGCCAGCGCCTTCACCGCCTTCGGCCGCCGGCTGGCAAGGGCAAGCGCCAGGTTGCCGCCCATGCAATAGCCCACCAGCCCCACAGGGGCACCTGCAAGCTCGACCGCGGCATCGAGCGCGCGCTCGAGGCGACCCGCAATATAGGCGGTGAGATCGAAGCCGCGCTCGGCGGGCCCCGGCCGGCCCCAGTCGACCAGCAACGGGCGGAAGCCCGCTTGAGCGAGCCAGCGCAGGAAGCTGTTGCCTTCGGCGAGGTCGAGAATGTAGCCGCGGTTGACGAGGGAGGGCACGAAGAGCACCACGGGACCCTTCTGCGCGCTCGGCGTCAGAGCGCCGTAGTCGCGCAAGCTCGTGGTGCCCTCGCTCCAGAGTGCGGGCGGGTCGACAAGGCTGCGCTGGTAGGGATGATGGCGGTAGCGCTCGAGGGAGGCGAGATAGAGCTCGATCCGACCCCGGATCTCGCGCTCAAGGGCCGCCGCCAGGACCTGCGGCTCGACGCCGTCGAGGTCTTGGCGGAGGGCGGCCGCCGCCGGCACGAGTGCTGGCTTCAAGGGCAGCGAGCCGCTCATCAAGAGCGGCAATGCGGCGCGCGAGCTGAGCCAGGTCATCACCGCCGTCGTGAGATGGAGGGCGAGCGGCCGCGGGCCCAGTCTGGCGGGCGGCCTCCCTGAGCTTTCCACCTCCTTCGCGGGATCGGGCATCGGGCTCACTGGCTCCCTCTTGGGCTCCCTTTGGGGCTCCCTTTGGGGCTCCCTCTCGAGCTTCCCCGGGAGCGCCTCGCGGGCCCCCCTCGGCAGCCTTGCGGGCCGCCTCCGCCATGCCGGAAAACATGCCGAGAGCGCCCTGATTGAGCGCGCCGAACCAGCTGGCGAGCGCATCCGCCAGCTCCGGATCGGATGCCATCGCCGCCCATTGCTCCTGCCAGAGGTCGAGATAGCGGCGGACCAACTGCTCGATTTCCGGCGGCTCCGACATGGGGACGAGTATAGCCGGTGGGTTCGAGCGTGGCCAGCCGTTGCCGCGTTTGCGAGAAGATGCTTGCGCAATGCAGCATGAATGCACTTATATAGCGCATAGCTGCAGCGGTCCTCTCATCGNCGAGGCACACGGCGTGGCGATGGAAGAGAAAACCGGCGANCCGAGCGCGCCGATCACGATCAAGAAATACGCCAACCGGCGCCTCTACAACACGGCGACGAGCAGCTANGTGACGCTCGACGACCTGTGCCAGATGGTCAAGGCGAACAAGGAGTTCGTCGTCTTCGANGCGAAGACCGGCGAGGACATCACGCGCNCGGTGCTCACGCAAATCATCGTCGAGGAGGAAGGCAAGGGNCANAACCTGCTGCCGATCAGCTTCCTGCGCCAGCTCATCGGCTTCTACGGCGACAGCCTCGGCAGCATGCTGCCGCGCTATCTCGAATCCAGCATGAAGGCGTTCGCCCAGAACCAGGAGAAGTTCCGCCAGTACATGAAAGGCGCCTTCGACGGCTTCTTCCCCTTCGGNTCGCTCGAGGAGGTGGGCAAGCAGAACGTGGCGATGATGGAGCGCGCCATGAAGATGCTCAACCCCTTCGTCGCCGACGCGGGGGCTGCGGCCGGCAAGTCCGAGGAGCAAGCCCGCGCCGACAAGCTCGACGAGCTCAAGCAGAAGATCGACGCGCTGCAGCGCCAGCTCGACGAAATGGGCAAGCAGAAGCCCGAAGCCTCGGAGCGCAAGCCGGAGGAGTAGCACTTCGCTCCGGCCTCCGAGGCCCGGTTTCCAACTCGGCGGTTCCGATGACGCCTGGTTTCGACGATATCCGCCCCGCGATCGTGGCCATCGACCTCCACCGCGGACATCTCGATGCGGCGGTCGCGACCATGCCGGTGCCGCCGGCCGTGGCCGCGCGCGTGATCGCCGCCAACCGCACCTTCTTCGCCTGGGCCCGGCGGAGCCGGATCAAGATCATCCATCTCCGCACGCAATATCGCGACGAGGCCGAGATCGGCACCAATCCCTTCTGGCGCGCCCTCGCCGCGGGCCCGGCGAACCCGCGCCGGAACGCGATGCGCCACAACATCGCCGGCATGCCCGGCTGCTCGATCATTCCGGAGCTACTCGATCAAGAGCGGGACATCGTGGTGGGTACGAAGAAGCGCTACGACTGCTTCGTCGGCACCGACCTCGATTTCGTGTTGCGCGCGCACGGCGTCAACACGCTCCTGGTGACCGGCGTCAACACCAACAGCTGCGTGCTTGCCACCGTCGCCGCCGCCTGCTCCAAGGACTATCTGGCGGTGGTGGTCGAGGACTGCGTCGACAGCATGGACGGGCCGGAGCTGCACAATGCGGCACTTCTTTGCATCCGTACGGCCTTCGGCTTCGTCATGCCGTCGGCCGAGGTGATGGCGGGCAGGCTCGGCGCGGCTGCACCGACGCTCAGCACCTCCTTCGCCGGCTGACGGGGGGGCTCATTCGACCGAGGCGAGCTCGGCCTGATAGCGATACGGGTGCGCCGGGTAGACGCCGAGAATCATGAAGCTCGTGCTGAAGAACTTGAGCTCCTCGAGCGCCAGCTTGAGACGCCGCTCGCTCGGGTGGCCCTCGACGTCGGCGTAGAACTGGGTCGCGGTGAAACGCCCGGCGAGCATGTAGCTCTCGAGCTTGGTCATGTTGACGCCGTTCGTGGCAAATCCTCCGAGTGCTTTGTAGAGCGCCGCTGGCACGTTGCGCACGTTGAAGACGAAGCTCGTCACCACCGGCCCGCGCGCGGGATTGGGGTCGATGGGCTCGCGCGCCATCACGAGGAAGCGCGTGGTGTTGTGCTCGGCGTCCTCGATGTTGGAGCGCAGCGCCTGCAAGCCGTAAATCTCGCCGGCAAGCGAGGAGGCGATCGCGGCCTGGGTTTTGTCGTTCCACTTGGCCACGTCCGCCGCGGCGCCCGCCGTGTCCACGTGCACCACCGGCTTGAGCTTGAGTTGCGCCAATAGGCGGCGACACTGATTGAGCGCGTGCACATGGCTGTGCACCAGCTTCACGTCCTCGAGCTTGGCACCCTTGGGGGCGAGGAGGTGGTGGTTGATGCGCTGGAAGTGCTCCGCGATGATATGGAGTCCCGAATCCGGCATGAGGTGATGGATATCGGCGACGCGGCCGGCGAGCGAGTTCTCGATCGGGATCATCGCGAGCTTGGCGCGGCGCTCGCGCACGGCCGCCAAGGTCTCCTCGAAGCTCTCGCACGCCAGCGTCGCGAGCTCGGGGAAGACGATGCGGCAGGCCATGTCCGAGTTGGCCCCGGGCACGCCCTGGAAGGCGATGAGACGGTCGGGATCCTTCATATTCGGCATATTCGGCGTATCCGGCACGTTCGGCATGGCATTCGGGCGCTCGACGATCAATCGCTCAAACGCGCGGCTTGCCGGCGAGCATTTGCCGCGCCCGCGCGAGGTCGGCCGGAGTATTGACATCGAGTGCCACCATGTCAACGAGGGCCACGTCGATGCGCATGCCGGCCTCGAGTGCGCGCAGCTGCTCGAGCCGCTCGCGCGCCTCGAGAATGCCTGGGGGAAGTGCTACGAAACGCGCGAGTGCCGAGCGGCGGTAGGCATAGATGCCGCGGTGGAAATAGTGCGGGCCGTCGCCCGGCGGCACCCTGGCACGGCTGAAGTAGAGCGCGCGGGCGATGCGCCGGCCGGGGGCGAAGGCCGCCACCACCTTGACGACACTGGGGTCGTCGCGCTCGGCCTCATCTTCGATGACGACGGCGACGGTCGCGATGTCGACGGCGGGCTCGGCGAGCGGGGTCAGCACGGCGCGGATCGCCTCCGGCTCGATCGTCGGCAGATCGCCCTGCACGTTCACCACTACGTCGTGCTTGCGCTGCGGATCGAGGCGCTCGAGCGCCTCGAAGATACGGTCGGAGCCGCTCGCGTGATCCGGCCGCGTCAGGACCGCCTGCCCGCCCGCGCGCTTCACCGCCTCCGCGATCTCTTCCTCCGCCGCCGCCACGACGACCGGGCCGATCGCGGCAGCCATGGCACGGCGCCAGACATGGACGATCATGGGCTCGCCCGCGATCTCGACAAGGGGCTTCCCCGGCAGGCGCGTGGACGCCATGCGGGCCGGGATGAGGACGATGGGGTTCCGAGGCTTCGCCATGGGAGAAAACGGAGGTTCGCGTTGGCCGAGCGCCCGCCGCGATTGCGACATTTTGCCGCGCTTCGGAGCGGGAGCGGGACGGGGTAATAACGGACCGGCCGGCGTGGCGACCATATAACGGTTGCCCTCGGAGCGGAAACGATTTATCGACGCTCGGCGGCGGCGCTCTGGCTTGCGGCCAAGGCGCGCGCGGCGTGCCGTTCTTGCGGCCACCCTGGTCTTGCTTGGGGGATTCATGGATTCGTTCGAGGTCAACAAGATCGTCGGGGCGGTGCTGATGACGCTTCTCATCACCACGGTGATCGGCCACGCCGGCGACATCCTGGTGCCGGAGCCGAAGGCGGGCCACCACATCGAGATCGCCGGCGCGCAGGCCGGCGCGCAGGCCGGTCCTGCGCCCACCCAGCAGGCAAGCGTCCCCGCCGAGCTCAAGCCCATCGAGCCCTTCCTTGCCAAGGCAAACATCGACGACGGCAAGAAGGTCGCGAATCAGTGCAAGGTGTGCCACACGCTCGGCAAGGGCGAGCCCGCGCGCATCGGCCCCAACCTCTACGGCATCGTCGGCGAGAAGGTGGCGAGCCGCGCCGGCTTCCAATATTCGGACGCGATCAAGAAATTGGGCGGCGACTGGAACTTCGACGAGCTCAACAAATGGCTCGACGGGCCGCAGAAGGTGGCGCCCGGCACCAAGATGACCTTCGCCGGCATCACGGACGAGCAGCAGCGCGCCGACCTCATCGCCTACCTCAACAGCCAGAGCGACGCACCGCAGCCGCTGCCGAAGTGAGGCGGCGGGCTCGAGCCTTCATTCTCCCCTTGCCGCAGAACGGTAGGGCGAGCGAGCCCTTGGCAAGCCGCGCGCTTTCCCCCACACTTCCCCGCCATGGCCGCAGCCGCGATCGAAGATTTCCTCCGCCTCGCCGCACAGCTTGCCGACGAGAGCGGCGAGATCATCTTGCGCTACTTCCGCAGCGATCTCGCCGTCCACGACAAGGCCGACCTCTCTCCGGTCACCATCGCGGACCGCGAGGCCGAGACGGCCATGCGCCGGCGCATCGAGACGCACTTCCCCGACCACGGCATCATCGGCGAAGAGCACGGCGCCAAGAACCCGGGCGCTCCCTACGTCTGGGTGCTCGATCCCATCGACGGCACCAAGTCCTTCATCACCGGCAAGCCCCTCTTCGGCACCCTCATAGCGCTTCTTCACGAAGGGCGCGCCATCCTCGGCGTCATCAATCATCCGGCTCTCCATGAGCGTTGGACGGGTGCCCGCGGCAGCCCCAGCCTCTTCAACGGTGCTGCGGCCAAGACGCGCGCTTGCGAGAGTCTCGCGAAAGCCGTCGTCTATACGACCTCGCCTTACATGTTCGCGAGTGCGGAAGACGCGGCCGCCTATGAGCGGGTGCGCACCAAGGCGAAGCTCGCCCTCTTCGGCACGGACTGCTACGGCTACGGGCTCGTCGCGAGCGGCTTCGCCGACCTCGTCGTCGAGGCCGGGCTCAAGCTCTATGACTATTGCGCGCTCATTCCGGTGCTCGAGGGAGCGGGTGGGGTGATCAGCGACTGGCGCGGGCTTCCCCTCGGCCTCCACTCGGACGGGCGCGTGCTCGCGGCGGGCGACGCGCGCGCGCATAGGGAGGCGCTGCGATTGCTCTCCGAGGCCGGCGCCTGAGCCGCCTCGCTGCCGCAGTTTGGCTTGCTGGCGGCGAGGGAAATGGCCATGTTGAGCAGGTTCGCCCGCTTGCCGCGCTAACCTCGTGCCGGGGACCGCCATGCCTTACGCCAGAGCCGCCAGCCTAGCCCTTCTCGCGCTTCTCTCCTGCGCCCCCGCGCGCGCCGATGACGCGGACTTCGTCGGTCCGGGCATCGCCATGCATGGCGACGTCAAATACAAGCCGGGCTTCATCCATTTCGACTATACCGACCCGGCGGCGCCCAAGGGAGGCGAGGTGCGCGAGGCCGCGATCGGCACCTACGACAGCCTCAATCCCTTCATCCTCAAGGGGGTCACGGCCGCGGGCATGGGCCTCACCTTCGAAACCCTCATGGCCTCGAGCGAGGACGAGGCCTTCAGCGAGTACGGCCTCGTCGCCGAGACGATCGAGGTGCCCAAGGACCGCTCCTGGGCCATTTTCACGCTCCGGCCCGAGGCGCGCTTCCAGGACGGCAGCCCGATCACCGCGGACGACGTGATCTGGAGCTTCGACACGCTCAAGGCCAAGGGCCATCCCTTCTATGCCGCCTACTACCACAGCGTCGCGAAGGCGGAGAAGCTGGGCGAGCGCAAGGTCAAATTCAGCTTTGCACCCGGCGACAACCGCGAGCTGCCGCTCATCCTCGGCCAGCTCCCGGTGCTCTCGAAGAAATATTACGAGAGCCACGACTTCGAGAAGACGACCTTGGAAGCGCCCCTCGGCAGCGGCCCCTACAAGGTGGCGGCGACCGATCCGGGCCGCTCGATCACGCTCGAGCGGGTGAAGGACTATTGGGGCAAGGACCTGCCGGTCAACAAGGGGCGCTACAACTTCGACCGCATCCGCATCGACTATTACCGCGACGAGAACGTCTCGCTCGAGGCGTTCAAGGCCGGTAGTTACGACTTCCGCCAGGAGAACTCGTCGAAATTCTGGGCGACCGGCTACGACGCGCCCGCCGTGCGCGACGGCCGCATCAAAAAGGAGGAGATCCCGAACGAGGAGCCGCAGGGCATGCAGGGCTACGTCTACAACATCCGCCGCGACATGTTCAAAGATGCGCGGGTGCGCTCGGCCCTCGCCTACGCCTTCGATTTCGAGTGGAGCAACAAGACGCTTTTCTATGGGCAGTACACGCGCACGGAGAGCTACTTCTCCAACTCGGAGCTCGCCTCCCACGGCCTGCCGAGTGCCGACGAGCTCAAGATTCTCGACCCGCTCAAGGGGCAGATTCCCGAGGAGGTCTTCACCAAGCAGTATGAGGCGCCCAAGACCGACGGCTCGGGCAACATCCGGCCCAACCTCGCGATTGCCTTCAAGCTCCTAGCTTCGGCCGGCTGGACGGTCAAGGGCGGCAAGATGGTCGATGCCAAGGGAGCGCCTCTCGCCTTCGAGGTCCTGCTCGACGAGCCGGCCTTCGAGCGCATCACCGAGCCTTTCGTACAGAACCTCAACCGCCTCGGCGTCGACGCGCATATTCGCACGGTCGACACCGCGCAGTACAAGAACCGCCTCGACAACTTCGATTTCGACATGATCGTGGGGACCTTCGGGGAGTCGCTCTCGCCGGGGAACGAGCAGCGCGACTTCTGGGGCTCGGAGAGTGCCGATATCCCCGGCGGCCGCAACCTCATCGGCATCAAGGACAAGGCGATCGACCGCCTGATCGACCTCGTGATCTCGGCACCCGACCGCAACGCGCTCGTGACGCGCACGCATGCGCTCGACCGCGTGCTGCTGTGGCACCACTACGTCATCCCCCATTGGCACATCACCTACTTCCGCGCGGCCTTTTGGGACAAGTTCGGGCGGCCCAAGATCTCGCCCAAATATGCGCTCGGCTTCATCGACGATTGGTGGGTCGATCCGGCCAAGGCGGCGGCGCTCAAGACGAAGTAGGACGGCATTTGATCGTGCGGCACCCAATCCCTCACCCTCCCGTTGCTGCGCAACGGGTCCCTCCCTCTCCCGCAAGCGGGAGAGGGGCTGCTTTTCTCCCTCGCCCGCTTGCGGGAGAGGGAAGGGGCCCATCCCGAAGGGATGGGAAGGGTGAGGGACCGGCACCGGCGTAGCGAAGCCACGCGATGCTCGCCTACATCATCCGACGCCTGCTCCTCATCATCCCGACGCTGCTCGGGATCATGGTGGTCAATTTCGTGATCATCCAGGCGGCCCCCGGCGGTCCTGTCGAGCAGGCCATCGCCCAGATCCAGGGCACGGCGGTGAGTGCGGTCGCGCGCATCTCGGGGCCGGGCGGGGAGACCGCGGCCGCGCAGGCCCCGGCAGCGGGAGCGGCAGCCAGCAAGTATCGCGGCGCGCGCGGGCTCGATCCGGCCCTCGTCAAGCGCCTCGAGCATCAGTTCGGCTTCGATCAGCCGATGTGGAAGCGCTTCCTCCTCATGATGGGCGATTATGTCCGCTTCGACTTCGGCCAGAGCTTCTTCCGCGACCAGAGCGTGGTGAGCCTGGTGCTCGACAAGATGCCCGTCTCGATCTCGCTCGGCCTGTGGACCACGCTTCTCGTCTATCTCATCTCGATTCCGCTCGGCATCGCGAAGGCGGTGCGCGACGGCTCGCGTTTCGACGTGTGGACGAGTGCCGTCATCGTGGTGAGCTACTCGATCCCGAGCTTCCTCTTCGCCATCCTTCTCATCGTGCTCTTCGCGGGCGGCAGCTACTTCCAGTGGTTCCCCTTGCGCGGCCTCGTATCCGAGAACTGGCACCAGCTCGATCTCTTGCACAAGCTCACCGACTATCTCTGGCACATGGTGCTGCCCATCCTCGCCCTCGTGATGGGCGGCTTCGCCTCGCTGACCATGCTGACCAAGAACTCCTTCCTGGCGGAGATCGGCAAGCAATACGTGCTCACCGCGCGCGCCAAGGGCCTCTCCGAGCGGCGCGTGCTCTACAACCACGTCTTCCGCAACGGCATGCTGATCGTGATCTCGGGCTTTCCCGGCGCCTTCATCGGCATCCTCTTCACCGGCGCCTTGCTCATCGAGGTGATCTTCTCCCTCGACGGGCTCGGCCTCTTGGGCTTCCAGGCGACCATCAACCGCGACTATCCGGTGATCTTCGGCACGCTCTTCTTCTTCACCCTCCTCGGCCTCGTCACCAACCTCGTCGGCGACCTCACTTACGTGCTGGTCGACCCCCGCATCGATTTCGAGGCGCGGGAGACCTGAGATGGCGGAGACCTCCAGGCTCCTCGGCATCCCCCTGCGGCTCTCGCCGATCAACGCGCGGCGGCTTGCCAACTTCCGCGCGAACGCGCGCGGCTTCTGGTCGTTCTGGCTCTTCCTCGTCCTCTTCGTGCTCAGCCTCTTCGCCGAATTCATCGCCAATGATCGGCCCCTCCTCGTCTCCTATGACGGCCATCTCTATGCGCCCGTGCTCCACGACTATGCGGAGACGACCTTCGGCGGCAGCTTCCCGACCGAGGCGGACTACCGCGACCCCGCGGTCGAGAAGCTCATCCGCGCGAAGGGCTGGATGCTCTGGCCGCTCATCCCCTACAGCTACTCGACGGTGGTCTACGATCTGCCGGGGCCCGCACCCTCCCCGCCGACGGCTAAGGACTGGCTCGGCACCGATGACCAGGCGCGCGACGTGGTCGGCCGCCTGATCTACGGCTTCCGCATCTCGGTGCTGTTCGGCCTGGTGCTCACCGTGCTGAGCTCGGTCGTCGGCGTGCTCGCCGGCCTGGTGCAAGGCTACTTCGGCGGCAAGGTCGACCTCTTCGGCCAGCGCTTCATCGAGATCTGGTCGGGCCTGCCGGTGCTCTTCCTCCTCATCATCCTCTCGAGTCTCGTCGAGCCCAACTTCTGGTGGCTCCTCGGCATCATGCTGCTCTTCAGCTGGACCTCGCTCGTCGGCGTGGTGCGCGCCGAGACGCTGCGCGCGCGCAACTTCGTCTATGTGCGCGCGGCGCGCGCCATGGGGGCGACGAACTGGACCATCATGACGCGGCACGTCATGCCGAACGCCATGGTCTCCACGCTCACCTTCATGCCCTTCATCCTGAACGGCTCGATCGCCACCCTCACCTCGCTCGACTTCCTCGGCTTCGGCCTGCCGCCGGGCTCGCCCTCTCTCGGCGAGCTCCTGGCGCAAGGCAAGAACAACCTCCAGGCGCCGTGGCTCGGCCTGACCGGCTTCTTCGTCCTCGGCACCATGCTGAGCCTGCTCATCTTCGCGGGCGAGGCGGTGCGCGACGCGCTCGATCCGCGCAAGGTGTTCGGCGAAGGCCGGCCCGCCGAGGTGGCCGAGGTCAAGGGGGCTGCAGCCCTTCGCGAGGTGGGGAAAGGCGGGCTCCTTCAGGTCGACGACCTCTCGGTCGGCTTCGCCATGCCGGGCGGGGACGTGGAGGCGGTACGCCACGTCTCCTTCTCGCTCGATGCGGGCGAGACGCTCGCGATCGTCGGCGAGTCCGGCTCCGGCAAATCGGTCACCGCCCTTTCGCTTCTCCAGCTCCTGCCCTATCCGAAGGCGCGCCACCCCTCCGGCAGCATCCGCTTCAAGGGCGAGGAGCTCCTCGGCGCCACGGGTGCTGTGATGAGCCGCATCCGCGGCAATCGCATCGCCATGATCTTCCAGGAGCCGATGACGGCGTTGAACCCGCTGCACAGGGTCGAGCGCCAGGTCGCCGAGGTGCTGACGCTGCACAAAGGCCTGCCGCCCGACGCGGCGCGCCGGCGCGTGCTCGAGCTCCTCGAGCTCGTCGGCATCCGCGACGCGGCGGCGCGGCTCGGCGCCTTTCCCCACGAGCTCTCGGGCGGCCAGCGCCAGCGCGTCATGATCGCGATGGCGCTCGCCAACGAGCCGGACATCCTGATCGCGGACGAGCCCACGACGGCGCTCGACGTCACCATCCAGGCGCAGATCCTCGCCCTCCTCAAGCGCCTGCAGAAGCAGATGGGGATGGCGATCATCCTCATCACCCACGATCTCACCATCGTGCGCAATTTCGCCGACCGGGTCGCGGTGATGAATGCCGGACGCTTCGTCGAGAGCGGCACCGTCACGCAGGTGTTCAGGGAGCCGCGTCACGCCTATACGCGCCACCTGCTCGC
>JGI12269J14319_10003707_pt1 | contig 14276 bp, 11 predicted proteins | sample PeaSoiSIISIP2007_FD_14319 | JGI IMG/M metagenome (IMG submission 14319) | reverse complement strand
TCGGGCTCAGCTGTTCGGGCAGGGCACCAGGCTCTGACGCGGCAATAACGCAGCATCGCCGGACTTCCGGGACTGGCCCCCCCACATCCACGGTGGGCGATGCCCTACCGCCGAGCCCAGCACCCTGCCACTTGCAGCTAATCAGGATTTACCGACCCGCAGGTATCCCCGAGTCCGGGGTTACACCGGGTCCGCCACGTGAAGAGAATCCGGCCTAGACTAACCAGATCACGCTCCGTCAGGGCTTATCGCAGGCAGGACACGATGCCACTGAGTACCCACGTCAGCACTCCGTCGGGCCAGAAGAGGCTGCTCGCCGAGGGCAGCCGTCTGATCTTCGGCCGGGGTCCCGACGTGGACCTGATCGTCGCGGCCGGCCGGGGGCTTTCCCGGCGGGCCGGCGTGGTGACCGTACTGGCGGCCGGCGCCTGGGTCGCCAACATCAGCCGCACCCACGCGCTGTACGTCGAGGGCAACGGATACCAGGTCCGGCTGCCGCGGATGGAAGACGACGGCGAGCCCGCCAACGGCTGGTTCGTGCGCACCGGAACGGCCTTGGTCGGCTCGCGCGCGATGCTCGACGAAGGGCAGCCCCTGGTCGTGACGGTCACGCTTCAGCCGGAGGAGGCAGCAGCGCCCCGCGGGGCCGGGCGGACGGACGGAGCTGTGCTGGCGGGAACTGGGCTCGCGGGAACTGGGCCAGCGGGAACTGGGCTCGCGGGAAGAGGACCAGCCGACGAAGCTGAGCGGACCAATGCGGTCGATCTGGTCAACGGGTCCGGTCAGGCCGAGACGGAGGACACCGAACTGGCCGGGGCTGGCACGCTGCTGCCGTTCTACCTGGACCCGATGACCAAGCTTTTCCTGGTCGCGCTGATCTGGTGCCGCCCCTGGCTCGTCGATCCGAGCGCCGCCCGGCCGCTGCCGCGCACGCCGGAGATCGCGCGCGGGGCCCTGGAGGTCACCGGCGCCTATCACGAGCTGGAACGGTTCGATGCCGACCCGGAGTACCGCGACCTGCTGGCGGCCCGCGTCGCCGAGCACATCAAGGTGCTGCGGCGGAAGATCGCCGACCGCGGGCTGGCCGCCGCTAACGTCCGGCTCTCGGACGAGGTAGCCGTCCGGATCCTGATCGAGCACGGCATCATCACCTCCGGCGACCTGAGACGGCTGGACGACCCGGCCTGGCGCTCCCGCCAGGAAGACCTGTGGTGGACCCAGGGTTAGCCTCCCACCGGTATCACGATGAACGTCGTGAAGGCCGTCCTGCCGCCTGATCCGGTCACGTCAACGATGAACTGTCCCAGCCGCAACGAGCCGGGGAAGAGCCGGTTGATGTTCAGGCGCACGGTCCCGTCCGCGGCGACCGTCGGCTTGACCCGCGCCGTGTGCTCGAACGTCTGATTGGGCGCCAGCTGCGGCGGGCTATTCCAGGTCAGCGAGACCGTGACCGAGGTCCCCGGAGCGAAGCCCCGACCCTGGACGACCCACGCGGCATCGGCGGTCCCCTCGCTTTGGTTCAGCATGCACAGGAACGGGCTGCGGGTGTTCGCGGCCGACGTGCCGCACACCGTGTTCGGCGCCACCGGCCGCGGCGGGAGCTGCCCCGAGCCCGACGGGTTCTGCGCCTTCGGAGTCGGGGAACTCGAACTGCTGAGCGCGGCGCCCAGGATGACGCCGACCACGACCAGGGCCGCTCCGACGGAGGCCCATCCGGCCCAGCCCATGTGCGACCTGAGCCAGCGCCGCCAGCCGGACTCGCCCGGTCCCGGCGACCCGGTCCCGGGCTTGCGCCGGGGGATGGGCTTGTAGGAGGCGGGAAGTTCGGTGTACGAGGCGGAGGTGGCGTCGTCGCTGCGATCCTCGCCGAGTCCCTCCCCTAGCTGGCCGAAGGCGGTCAGCTGAGGGCTGCGCTGATACTCGGCGATCATGGCCATGGCGGCCTCGGGCAGGTAGGCGTGCTCTTCGTCCGGGCCGGCCTGGGCCTCGGTGAAGTCCCCGAGCTGGGCCAGCATCGCCGTGGAGGTCGGGCGCTGCCGGGGCACGCGGTGCATGCAGGAGGTGATGAGCTCGGTCAGTTCACCGGGCAAGCCGGACAGGTCGGGTTCCTCGGTGGCCAGCCGGGCCAGCACGTCCATGACCGTGGCGCCCTGGTAGGGCGGGTGCCCGGTGGCCGCGAACAGCAGCGTCGCGCCGAGTGAGTACACGTCGCTCGCCACCGACGCCTCGTGGGTGTCCCTGGCCTGCTCCGGCGCCATGTACGCGGGCGTGCCGACCGCTCCGCGCGAGGTGGTGCGCCCCATCCGCTCGGCCGCCCGGGCCACGCCGAAGTCGATCACCCGGGGTCCGTCGGGCGCGACCAGGACGTTGGACGGCTTCAGGTCCCGGTGCACCAGTCCGGCCCCGTGGATCGACGCCAGCGCCTCCGCGCACCCGGCGGCCAGCCACCGCACGGTGGTCACCGGCAGCGGGCCGCAGGCCGTCACCAGCCGGGCCAGCGAGGGCGCCGGGACGTACGCCGTGGCCAGCCAGGGCAGGTCCGCCTCGGGGTCGGCCTCGACGACCGCCGCGGTGAAGACACCGCTCACCTTCCGCGCGGCCGCCACCTCCTGCGCGAACCGGGTGCGGAAGCCGGCTTCCTCGGCCAGCTCGACCTTGATCGTCTTGACCGCGACCAGCCGTCCCGCCGCCGAGCGACCCAGGTACACCTGGCCCATCGAGCCCGAGCCGAGGCGGCCGAGTACCACATACGGCCCGATCCGCTCCGGGTCCCATCTGCGCAGTGTTTCCCTGGTAGGCGGTGTTTCCCTGGTAGGCGGTGTTTCCCTGTTGGGCGGGGTTTCCCGGATAGGTGGTTCCCGTCCCGACTGCGGCATTATTTTCGGCCCTCCCCTAACCCAGGCCGCTCAGAACCAGTGGCCAGCTTCCATCATGCCGAATCGTTCTACCAATATGCAGCGCCTTCGTCCGGATTGTTACAGCTGTGGATGGAGAGGAACCAGGCCCGTTCGGGATAATTTTTGGTTTTATCCGGGGTGGCGGGCCTCGAGCATGCTGACCGGGACCACCGCATCGCTCATCGCCCGTGCGGTGGCGAACCCCGGCTTGATGACGGTGTTGATCAGGTGCAGCCGTTCGTCAAAACCCGCGAACGCGCTTTTCATCGCGTTTACCGTGAGCCATTCGATGTCGGACCAGCCGTAACCGAATTCTGCTGCCAGCCGGTGAAACTCCGAACTCAGCGTGACCTGGCTCATCAGCCGGTTGTCGGTGTTAACCGTCACCCGAAACGACAGCTGGCGGAGCAGCCGGATCGGGTGCTGCGCGATCGACGGCGCCGCGCCGGTCTGGACGTTGGAGGTCGGGCACATTTCCAGCGGAATCCGGCGGTCGCGGACGTAAGCGGCCAGCCGCCCGAGCCGGACGCTGCCTTCGCCGCTGATCTGGATGTCGTCCACGATGCGGACGCCGTGGCCGAGCCGTTCGGTTCCGCACCACTGCACCGCCTCCCAGATCGACGGCAGGCCGAACGCCTCGCCCGCGTGGATGGTGATGTGGAAGTTCTCCCGCTTGATGTACTGGAACGCGTCCAGGTGCCTGCTCGGCGGCCAGCCCGCCTCGGCGCCCGCGATGTCGAACCCGACCACGCCCTGGTCCCGGTAGCGGACCGCGAGCTCGGCTATCTCCCGCGACATGGCCGCCGTCCGCATCGCGGTGAGCAGGGCATAGACCGTGATCCCGCGCCCGGCCCCGGCCTGGTCGGCCCCGGCCTGGTTGGCTCCGCCCTGGACTGCCCCGCCCTGGACTGCCCCGCCCCGGACTGCACTGCCCTGGCGGAAGCCGTCGAGCACCGCCTCGACCACCTCGTCCAGGCTCAGCCCGCGCTCGGTGTGCAGCTCCGGCGCGAACCGCACCTCGGCGTACACCACCCCGTCGGCGGCCAGGTCCTCGGCGCATTCGGCGGCCACCCGCCGCAGCGCGTCGGCGGTCTGCATGACCGCGACCGTATGCCGGAACGCGTCCAGGTAGATCTCGAGGTGACCGCGGTGCGCGCCCTCGGTCAGCCGCCGGGTCAGCTCTTCTGTGTTGTCACCGGGCAGGTCGCGGTAGCCCGTCTCGCGGGCCAGCTCGAGGACGGTCTGCGGGCGCAGGCCGCCGTCCAGGTGATCGTGCAGCAGCACCTTGGGGACCGCCCGGATCTCGGCAAGTGTCGGCATCCCCCCATTGTGCTACCCGGCTGAGACGTATTCGATGACCGGGGAGACGCGCGGCGGGGGGCCGTCCTGGCTGACGGTGATCGCGCTCTCCAGGGCGGCCAGGGCAGGGCCGAAGCGCTCCTCCTGGTCGGCGCGGAGCTCCAGCAGCGGCTGGCCGGCCTGCACGCGGTCACCCGGCTTGGCCAGGCAGATGATCCCCGCGGCCGCGCTGACCGTATCCTCCTTGCGGGCCCGGCCCGCGCCGAGCCGCCAGGCCGCCGTGCCCACTGCCAGGGCATCGAGGCCGGTCAGCCAGCCGTCCGCGGGAGCGGGCAGAACCTGGGTGAAGGCCGCCCGGGGCAGCGGCGCATCTGGGTCGCCGCCCTGCGCGCGGACCATCGCCCGGTAGGTGGCCAGCGCCCGGCCGTCCGCGATGGCCGCGGCGGGATCGGCGTCCAGACCGGCCAGCGCGAGCATCTGCCCGGCCAGGGCGAGGGTAACCGCCATCAGGTCAGCTGGCCCGTCTCCGTGCAGCGCCGCAACGGCCTCCGCCACCTCGACGGCGTTGCCGACCGCGCGGCCCAGCGGGACGTCCATCGCCGTCAGCAGCGCCCTGGTGCGCACGTGGTGCTCCTCGCCCAGGGCGACCATCGTCTCGGCGAGCTCGCGGGCCGCCTCCTGGCTCTTCATGAAGGCGCCGGTCCCGACCTTGACGTCCAGGACGAGCGCGCTGGTTCCCTCGGCGATCTTCTTCGACATGATCGAGCTGGCGATGAGCGGGATGGACTCGACCGTCCCGGTGACGTCCCGGAGCGCGTAGAGCCTNCGGTCCGCGGGGGCCAGCCCGGANCCGGCGGCGCAGATGACGCACCCGGCGCTGGCCAGGACGGCGAGCGTCTCGTCCGGNGTCAGCCCGGCGCGGAAACCGGGGATCGACTCGAGCTTGTCCAGGGTGCCGCCGGTATGCCCGAGGCCGCGGCCGGACAGCTGGGGCACGGCGGCGCCGCAGCTCGCGACCAGGGGCGCGAGGATCAGGCTGACCTTGTCGCCGACCCCGCCGGTCGAGTGCTTGTCCACGGTCGGCTTGGCGATGGAGCTGAGGTCAAGCCGGTCCCCTGAGGCGATCATGGCCGCGGTCCACGTCCTCAGCTCCGCGCCGTCCAGGCCCCGNAAGTAGATCGCCATCAGCAGCGCGGACATCTGCTCGTCCGNGACCTCGTGCCGGGCGTACGCCTCGAACAGCCACCTGATGTCGTCGTCGGCCAGCCGGCGGCCGTCCCGCTTGGCCCGGATCACGGTGGCCGCGTCGGTCACCGGTTCTCCCGGCGGGCGGCGAGATCGGTATCGGTGAAGGCGGCGGGGAGCAGGACCTTGAGCTCGACCGGGCCTTCGGCGGTGTCGACGAGCAGGTCGCCGCCGCCGGCCTCGAGCAGCAGCTGGCGGCAGCGGCCGCAGGGCAGCAGGGGCTCACCGTCTCCCGCGACGACGGCCACGGCCAGCAGCGGGCCGGCCGCGCCCGACGCGTGCCGGGCCGCGGCGCCGGACGCGTGCAGGGCGCTGACCAGGCCGCACTCGGCGCACAGGGTCAGGCCGTACGAGGCGTTCTCCACGTTGCAGCCGGTGATGACCTGGCCGTCGCTGGCCTGGGCGGCCGCGCCGACGCGGAGCCCGGAATAAGGAGCGTAGGCCCGCTCGGCCGCGCCCACGGCGGCAGCGCGAAGCGCTGGCCAGTCGATGATCACTTGACGACTCTAAAGGACTAAGGGTCCGTATGGATAAGGCTGCAGGGTTGCCTTATCCATACGGACCCTCTCATGTCCTGCGCGGCCGCGGCAGGGAGGCGGCTCGCGTTAAGAGCTATGCCCCTTTGACGGGGAACTCTGATAGAAATCATGCCCGGCCACTTGCTAAGGACCTGCCCTGGAAGAAGTTCAGATCTGGTTAAGATCTGCGTCTGGTAGGGAGCAGGCCGGTTTGGTGCCTAACGTGGAGGCCGTGAACGCACGTCTTGGCCGGGTTCTCGTCGTGGAAGACGACCCCGGCATCGCCACCCAGCTGGTCCGCGGGCTGACCCGGGCCGGCTACGAAACCGGCAGCGTCACCACCGGCAAGGCGGCGCTCGACTGGCCGGTGCCCGACGTCGTGCTGCTCGACCTCGGCCTGCCCGACATCGACGGCGTCGAGGTCTGCCGGCGGCTCCGCCAGGCCTGCGACGCGGCCATCATCATCGTGACGGCGCGGGGCGAGGAATCCGACCGCGTGCTGGCCCTCGACGAGGGAGCCGATGACTACCTGATCAAGCCGTTCGGGCTGCAGGAACTGCTGGCCAGGATCAGGGCGGTGCTGCGCCGCAGCCGCCAGCCGGCCGGCCAGGTGCTGCAGCACGGCCCGCTGACCGTCGACCTGCGCACGCACAAGGTCACCGTGGGCGCAAACCACATCGCCGTGACGCCCAAGGAGTTCGCCATCCTGGAGTGCCTGGCCAGCGACCCGGGACGGGTGGTCAGCCGCCAGGAGATGCTCGAGCGCGCCTGGGACGAGCACTGGTACGGCCCGACCAAGGTGCTCGACGTGCACATGGCGGCGCTGCGGAAGAAGCTCGGCGAACCCGGCCTCATCGAGACCGTTTACGGGCACGGCTTCCGGCTCGCCGACCAGGGCAGCGCACCGTGACCAGGCGGATACTCCTGGTCCTGCTGGCCTTTACCGCCGTCATCATCGCCGGGGCCATGGTGCCGCTCGCGCTGAACGCGATCGCGCACGACCGGAGCTCGTTCGGCCAGGCCACGGCGGGGACGGCGCGGACCGACGCGGCGATCGCCCAGGCCCGCCTTGACAATATTTACCAGACCCAGCACGGCGCTGGCGCCACCCAGGCCGATGCCCCCCTGCTCACCCTCCTCACCGAGGTGGAACAGGCCGGTGACGGGCTGCTCATCCTGGAAAGCGACGGCCACGTACTAGCCGACAAGCGGATGCCGGTCGGCGACTGGGGTGACCTCGCCCAGCAAACCGATCAGCAATCCCAGCTCGCGAACAAGCTGGACGAGCCGATCGAGCCGACCATCGTGACCATGGGCTCACAGGTGGTAGCCGCCATCGCCGTCTACCAGAACGGCGCGGCACGCGGCCCGCTGGTCGGCACGGTACTGCTGGCCCGGTCGACGGGTCCGCTGAACCACGACATCCTCGAGCTGTGGGTCATCCTCGGCACGATCGCGGTCGTCGCCATGCTCGCCGCGGCGCTGCTGGCGTTCGCGCTGGCCCGTTGGGTCAGCAGGCCACTGGCCGGGCTGGACAGCGCGGCACGCAGGCTGGCCGACGGAGACCTGGCCAGCAGGGCCGTGGTCGATTCGGGACCGGCGGAGCTGCGCCGCCTGGGGACGACGTTCAACACCATGGCCGGGCGGCTGGAGGCCCTGGTGCACGGGAACCGGGCCGTGATCGCGGACGTGTCGCATCAGCTGCGCACCCCGCTGGCCGCCCTGCGGCTGCGGCTCGACCTGCTCGCCGCGGACACCGACCCCGCCACCGGGCACGAGCTGGTCGGCGCGCTCGACGAGCTGGCCAGGCTGTCCCGGCTGGTGGACGGCCTGCTCGCGGTGGCGCGCGCGGAGAACATCGTGCCCGTGCCCACCGCGGTGGACGTGGCCGAGGTAGCCAGGGAGCGGGTCGTGGCGTGGCACCCGGTGGCCGACGACCGGGGCATCACGCTCGAGGCCCGGGGAGTGGGCAGCGCAGTGGGCAGCGCCAGGGTGCGCGCATCGGTGCTGGCCTGGATCGGCGAGGGCCACCTGGGCGCGGGCGGCCACATCACGGTGACCGCTGCGGTCACCACGGCCGGCGCGCGGATCACCGTGGCCGACGACGGCCCCGGCATGAACGCCGAGGACCGGGAGCGCGCCTTCTTGCGGTTCAGCACCTCGAACCCGAACGGGACCGGGCTCGGCCTGGCCATCGTGCACCGCCTGGTCACCTCGAACGGCGGCATGGCCCGGCTGACCGAGACGCCAGGCCGCGGGCTGACCGTCATCCTTGACTTCCCGGGCGTGCCGGCGCCCAGTGGCAACGTCCCCGCGTCCGACAGCACTTCCCCGCAGGCTGCGCTCAGGCTGTAAGCCCTGCTGCCTTGTAGGAAGGCACCAAATACCCCGGGCAGGAACCCCGGATGTCTGTCCGGCAAGCCAGGAATTCCATCATGATCGGGTTCCGATTCGGCAACGAGCAGGCTAGATAGCCGTGTGTCCCTTTCCCAGCGGCGACCACCAGGCATAACCTGCGGGTCAACCCAGGACGAATGCGAGGCCAGGCGCTGCGGCGTGCTGGCCCAGTGGAGGTAAGCGTGAAACACAGCGCATGGGCCACGGCGGCGCTGGCCGTGTCGGCGACGCTGGTCATCGCCGCGTGCGGCAGCAGCACTAGCTCGGCCCCGTCCGGCACCAGCTCCAGCACATCGAGTTCGGCGACCAGCTCGGCGGCGACGTCAGCCAAGATTCTCGGCTGCATGGTCACCGATACTGGCGGGATCAACGACAGGTCGTTCAACGCCTCGTCGTGGGCGGGCATGCAGGCGGCCGCGGCCGCTAACAGCAACATCACCGTCAAGTACCTGCAGTCGACGACGCAAAGCGACTACGTACCGAACATCAACACATTCATCGGCGAGAAGTGCAACATCATCGTCACCGTCGGCTTCCTGATGGGCTCCGCGACCGAGGCCGCGGCCAAGGCCCACCCGACCCAGAAGTTCGCCATCGTCGACTGCTCGTACGCGTCGGGGTGCCTCACCGGCACCAAGGAAAGCAACATCGACCAGCTGACGTTCAACACCGTGCAGGACGGCTTCCTCGGCGGGTACCTGGCCGCGGGCATGACGAAGACCGGCAAGGTCGCCACGTTCGGCGGGGAGGACTTCGGGACCGTCACCATCTACATGGACGGTTTCTGGGACGGCGTGCAGTACTACAACTCCAAGCACGGCACGCACGTGCAGGTGCTCGGCTGGAACGAGCAGACCCAGAAGGGTTCCTTCACCGGTGACTTCACCAACCAGACCAAGGGCCAGACGCTGACCCAGACGTTCATCAGCGAGGGTGCCGACATCATCTTCCCGGTGGCCGGCAACGTCGGCCTCGGCGCCGCGAAGGCGGTCCAGGACGCCGACGCCGCGGCTGGCAGCCAGAAGGTGAACATGTTCTGGGTGGACGTCGACGGCTGCGTCAGCGCAGCGCAGTACTGCAAGTACTTCATCACCAGCGTGGAGAAGGGCATCGTGCCCGCGGTGAAGACCACAGTACTGAGCACGGCAAGCGGCACGTTCCAGGGCGGCACGTACGTCGGTACGCTGGCCAACGGCGGGGCCGTGCTCGCTCCGTTCCACGACTTCGCCAGCAAGGTCCCGGCGGCGCTGCAGACGGAGCTCCAGCAGGTGGGAGCCGGCATCGCAAGCGGCTCGATCCAGACGCCGACCAAGAGCCCGGTGTAAGAGCCTGGCCGTAAGGGACGAGGATGTGGCAGCGGTGCGGCGTGATGCGCATCGCTGCCACATCGGCGTACGGGCTGACGGGTTCCACGCGGGGAGGCGCCGCGCCAAAATGGAGGCCACGGGCATGATGGTGCGGACGCGGGACTGAAGGACGGACGTGGAACTTGAGCTGAAGGGCATCACCAAGCGTTTCGGTTCCCTGGTGGCCAACGACCGGATCGACCTGTCGGTAGGCCCGGGTCAGGTGCACGCCCTGCTCGGGGAGAACGGTGCCGGCAAGACGACCCTGATGAACGTCCTGTACGGGCTGCTGCAGCCCGACGAGGGCGAGATCTTGCTCGACAACAAGGCGGTCCGGTTCGGATCCCCGAAGGACGCCATCGCGGCCGGCATCGGGATGGTGCACCAGCACTTCATGCTCGTGCCCGTGTTCACCGTCGCGGAGAACGTGACCCTCGGCATTGAGGAGACCCGCCGTTCCGGCCTGCTCGACCGGCGCAGAACGCGGAAGGATGTGCGTGAGCTCTCCCGCAGGTACGGCCTGGAGGTCGATCCGGACGCACTGGTGGAGAACCTGCCGGTCGGCATCCAGCAGCGGGTGGAGATCGTCAAGGCACTGGTCAGGGAGGCGACCGTGCTGATCCTCGACGAGCCCACCGCGGTGCTCACCCCAGCCGAGACCGAGGACCTGTTCCGGATCATCAGGCAGCTGAAGGAGGGTGGCAGGTCCATCGTTTTCATCTCGCACAAGCTCAAGGAAGTCCAGGCGATCGCGGACACGATCACCGTGCTGCGCCGGGGGAAGGTCGTCGGCCAGCGGCCTCCCGGCACGACAGAGGACGAGCTCGCCTCACTCATGGTCGGCCGGGACGTGCAGCTGCGGGTCAGCAAGGAGGCCGCCAAGCCTGGCGACGTGGTACTGGACGTGGCCGACTTGACCGTCGCCGACGAGACGGGCCGGATCTGGGTGAACGGGGCCTCATTCCAGGTCCGGGCGGGCGAGATCCTCGGCATGGCCGGGGTTCAGGGCAACGGGCAGACCGAGCTGTGTGAGGCACTGATGGGGCTGCGGCCGACAGCGTCAGGGCAGGTGACGCTGAACGGCCGCGACCTCACCCACGCCACGCCACGGCAGCGGCTGCACGCGGGCGTCGCCTACGTCCCCGAGGACCGGCAGGAAGACGGGCTGGTCGGTGAGTTCTCGGTGGCTGACAACATGGTCCTTGACACGTATGACAGGCCGCCGTACGCGTCCGGCATCAAGCTCAACCTGGACGCCATCGCCAGCAACGCGGCCGAGCGCGTACAGGAATTCGACGTCCGCACAACCTCGGCGCAGGCCCCGGTCGGCACGCTGTCCGGCGGCAACCAGCAGAAGGTCATCCTGGCCAGGGAAATCGGGCGCGAGCACAAGGTACTCGTGGCCAGCCAGCCCACTCGCGGGCTGGACGTGGGCTCGATCGAGTTCGTGCATCGCCGCATCGTCGAACAACGCGACAAGGGCGTGGCCGTGCTCATCGTCTCCGCCGAACTCGACGAGATCTACGCCCTCGCGGACCGGATCGCGGTCATGTACGAGGGCAAGATCACCGGTTTCCGGTCGCCGACGGTGCCTGCCGAAGAACTGGGGCTGCTGATGGCAGGGGCAACTGACCAAGACCCGGGACCGGAACCCACCCCTAGCGCCCCCACGGCTATACCAGGGGCGGGACAATGAGCGATCAGGCGAGTTCGTCGGGTCCAGCCGCGGCGGCGAAGAAGGAAGACGAGCAGGAGCCGCACGCCTCGTTCGGCCAAAGCCTGAGGGATTCGATCCTTGAAGGTCATACGGTCACCATCATTATCCTGGCCATCTTCACCGGGTTCGTGGTAGGCGGGCTGCTGAACGCGTTCACCAACACGACCGTGCTGCATGCCTGGGGCAACTTTTTCTCGGCTCCCGGCCATGCGATCGCGGCGGCCTGGGATACCGCGGTGGGCGCCTACGTGGCGATGTTCGAGGGATCGATCTTCAACCCGCACACGGTCGCCGCGCTGTTCCAGCAGGCGTCGTTCGCTACCGCGGTGCACGACGGCTACCTGTCCGCCGTGTTCAACCCGCTGTCGGAGACCTGCGTCCAGGCTACGCCGCTGATCCTGGCCGGGCTGGCGGTCGCGCTGCCCTACCAGGCCGGCCTGTTCAACATCGGCGCTGAGGGACAGCTCATCGGCGGCATGATCCTGGCTACCTACCTCGGGTACGGGGTCAGCCTGCCGTTCTTCGTGCACGTCGTGGTCTGCGTGATCGGCGGTTTCGTCGGCGGCGCGGCGATCGGCTGGCTGGTCGGCGAGCTCAAGGCGCGCACGGGCGCGCACGAGGTCGTCGTCACGATCATGATGAACTACATCATGATCTACTTTCTGGCCTACCTGCTATCCTTCGGCTACCTGATGCAGGCACCCCACACCAGCAACGAGATCACCTCGCCCATCGCCGGTGACGCGCACCTGCCGCTGCTGTTCGGCTCGCACCTGCGGATCAACGCGGGCTTCCTCATCGCACTGGCCTGCGCGGCGGGCATCTGGTGGCTGCTGAACCGGACCACCACGGGCTTCGAGTTCCGCAGCATCGGCAAGAATCCCAGCGCCGCGCGCGTGGCGGGCATGAACGTCGAACGGAACTGGGTGCTCGTGATGCTGATCGCCGGCGGGCTGGCCGGGCTGAGCGGGGGCACGGTCATCCAGGGCACCGACTTTACCCTTAACTTCCAGAGCTACGGAACCTACGGCATCACCGCCATCACGGTCGCGCTGCTCGGCCTGGGCAGGCCGCTCGGGGTCGTGCTCGCGGGGCTGCTCTTCGGCGCACTGGACGCCGGGGCGCCGCTCATGCAGGCCGCCACCGGCACTCCGGTGAGCATGGTGCAGGTGCTGCAGGCGGTGATCGTCCTGTTCGTCGCGGCGCCGCCGCTGATCCGGACCATGTACCGGTTGCGGGCCACCCGAGCCGGCGGCGTGGGCGAGGTTATGTCCAAGGGGTGGAACGGATGACGATAGCGGACCGCGTGCCGCCCGTGGACCTGGACTTGGCGGCCCGCCCCCCGAGCAGCGCCTTCCGGCGGTGGCTCGCGCCGGTCACCTTCGCCGTGTTCGGGCTGGTGGAGATCTTCGTTCTGGGGCTGAACGCGCACCACGGGGACGCGACCTTCGCGTTCTCCCAGCCGTTCGCCAAGGTGACCGTGCCGAACCTCAGCCTGCCTGCCGCCGTCACCTGCTACGTTTGCGGCGCGCTGACGCTGTTGGTGGCCGCGGTGCGGGCTTTCCTGCCACTCGGCCCGGCGCTGCGGCGAGTAGCCATCGCGGTGGTCATCTTCCTGTTCATCGTTGCCTTGCTGTGCTGGGCCGACGCGGGCCTGACCACGGCGGTCAACGTGGTGAACCTGCTGCAGGGCACGCTGAACGATTCGATCCCGATCATGCTCGGCGCGCTGACCGGCGTCGTGTGCTCCCGCTCCGGAGTCATCAACATCGCCATCGAGGGCCAGCTGCTGCTCGGCGCCTTCACCGCCGCCATGGTGTGCAGCGTCACCGGCTCGCTGTGGCTGGGCCTGGTATGCGGAGCGTTGGCCGGCTCGCTGGTCGCGGTGCTGCTCGCCATTTTCGCCATCGGCTACCGGGTGGACCAGGTCATCCTCGGCGTGGTGCTCAACATTCTGATCCTGGGCCTTACCACATACCTCTACGACGACCTCATGGTGCCCTACCAGAACACGCTGAACTCGCCGAACACATTCTCCGTGTTCAAGATCCCGCTGCTGGGCGACATCCCGATCCTTGGCCCGGTCTTCTTCGACGCCACCATCTTCCTGTACCTCACCTACATCGCGCTGGCCGGCATCCAGGTCGGCCTGTTCTCGACCCGGTGGGGGCTGCGCACCCGGGCCATCGGCGAGCACCCCATCGCGGCCGACACGGTGGGCATCCCGGTGATCGCGATGAGGTACCGCAACGTCATCGCGGCCGGGCTGATCGCAGGCATCGGCGGCGCCTACTTCACGATCGGCTCGGTCGGCGCGTTCGGCCCGAACATGACCTCCGGCGAGGGCTACATCGCGCTGGCCGCGATGATCTTCGGGCGGTATACCCCCTTCGGCGCGATCGGGGCGGCCCTTCTGTTCGGGTTCACGACGCAGCTGCAGTCGATCATGTCCACCCTCAACACGCCGATCCAGTCGAACCTGCTGCTGATGACCCCGTACATCGTCACGATCATCGTGCTCGCCGGGCTCGTCGGCAAGGTCCGCGGTCCCAGGGCCGAGGGCATCCCCTACGTCAAGGCCTAAGAGATTTCTGCCGAACGGGCATGGGTGCGCGCTTCGCCTGAAACCTTCAAGCCAACCTTCGGGGACGCACCAGCTCGATTTGGGGGGAGGAAATGGGCTCCCGGGGGGATTTGGGGGTCTATGGTGCACCAAACTCTCCCAGAAGCCCCAATCCACCCGGGTATTTGGGGGCGGGGTGGGGTGGTTGTGGGTGAGGGCGTGCTGAAATGAGTGGTGCAGGTGACGGCTGAGGCCGGGCTGCGGGCTGCGGCGGAGGCCTGGATCGCGGACGAC
>JGI12269J14319_10003705_pt1 | contig 14278 bp, 12 predicted proteins | sample PeaSoiSIISIP2007_FD_14319 | JGI IMG/M metagenome (IMG submission 14319) | reverse complement strand
ATTCTCAAGCTGACTCTCCGCCTGCGCAGTGACTGAAATCACCGGTGCGAGTGCCGGGAGAGAATGAAGCAGCGAGCGACAAACCTAATTCGGGAATCTCCTCCGCTGCGTCGCGGTTGTGATCCAGGTCACTATTAGATGTGAAATGCGCATTCTTGATTTCTGCCGATTAGGAGGGGCTATNCTGAAAGTTCCGAGGCAAGATGATGTCGACGCTTGCTTCGCATCGCGTGCGNGAGGCGGCNNAGCCTTCCGGACGGGCCCCCACCATTCTGCCAACGCTCTTTGGCGAGAGCCAGGGGCTATACAGGATCCAGCGGAGTACGTTTTTCCTGTCTTTCTTGCTGCACGTGCTCGCAGCGTTGCTGCTCTTCATGTGCAGCACCTTCGTAGTGACTCACCGCCGGCAGATTCGCCAGCAAGTGGTCGGGCTCGTCACTGACATCAGCCCTTACGTCGTGCCAGCTTCGGCTACCAAAGCGGGTGGGGGTGGAGGCGGTGGCGACCGGGACAGACTGCCCGCGTCGCGAGGGGCGCTGCCCAAGTTTTCGCGCGAGCAGATTACGCCGCCGGCCGTGGTCATCCGCAATCCGAACCCCCAACTTGCCGTTGAACCGACGGTGGTGATCCCTCCCGAGATCCGTCTGCCGCAGATTGGCCCGCTGGGCGACCCGCTCTCTTCGGTACTGGGTCCGCCTTCGAGCGGCCCGGGCTCGGGCGGAGGTATTGGTAGCGGCAGCGGGGGCGGCGTCGGTTCCGGGCGCGGCCCTGGAGTTGGGCCCGGATGGGGTGGCGGCATCGGTGGTGGTGTCTACCGTGTCGGTGGTGGGGTGAGCGCCCCGCGGCTTATCTATGGCCCTGATCCTGAGTTTTCTGAGGAGGCGCGAAAAGCGAAGTACCAGGGAACGGTGGTGCTGGAGGTGATAGTTGGAACGGACGGACGCACTCACGAAATTCGCGTGCAACGTTCGTTGGGCATGGGCCTGGACGAAAGGGCTATCGAAGCTCTCCGCGTTTGGAGGTTCGAACCTGCACGCAAGGACGGGCGACCGGTGGCCGCTCAAATAATCGTCGAAGTGAATTATCGCCTGTACTGACGGTCACCTTGGCCTAGACTTCCGCAGGGGCTGTTCGCTGCACGGAGGAGGAGTAAAACGAGGCGGTGGGCGGAACCTCCACGCCCATGTGCAGCAAGAGGTGGGTGGCAGCGTAACACCCGCAGATGCTCGCCGTCGTCGCTGGCGCTCGGAACCGTGAGCAGGGCAGGTGTGATCTGAGTCACTGCACGATTAGTACCTTCCGCCAGATACTTACAGTGGGAAGGAAGCAGGACGGGCGGAATGCACGGGTGTCTTGTGGCAGTACGGGACACCAAAAACGTGGCCTTTTTGGACGTATCTTAGAACGCCCGCGCTCTTCTACAGATCACTGCCATGGGCGACTAACCGCGTTAACTGCGCTCCCGCCTCCGCCTCGACCTCCACAGGCGCGTTCCCACGCGAGCACGTGAGTTAGGGGGTTCTATGAGTCCTACAGCCTACAAAGAAGAGATTACGATCGAGGAGCGGGCATCGCTTCCTCCAACAGAGCGCCCGACCGTGCCAGTACGCACATATGGGAGGCCCCTGTTTGCAGATAGCCTGCTGGAGTCAAAACGGAGTTTGAATCGTCGCCGCGGCTGGGCAACGATTCTGTCCTTGGCAATTCAGGGAGTACTCTTGTGTATCGCTGTTGTTGTGCCGTTGATTTACACAGAAGTTCTCCCCAAGCAGCAGTTATTGACGTTGCTGGTTGCTCCGCCGCCCCCACCCCCACCGCCTCCGCCCGCCGCTCCGGAGGTGGTCAAGACGGTCCGGTCCATAGAAACCGAGATGGTTAGCGGGCAGTTGCGAACTCCAACCAGGATTCCCAGCAAGATCGCGATGATTCGCGAGGAACAACCACCGCCAGCCGTGAGTTCCGGCGGGGTGCTCGGCGGCGTTCCTGGTGGAATACCCGGCGGGCAGCTCGGGGGAGTAATCGGTGGAATTATCGGCTCGACCTCGAACATCCATGTTGTTCCCAGAGCGCCCAAGCCGGAACCGGCCGTGCGGGTGCGGGTGTCGCAAGGTGTTTCCGTCGGCCGACTCATAAACAAGGTGGAACCCGTTTACCCGCCGTTGGCACGCAACGCGCGCGTCCAGGGACAGGTCGTGCTGACCGCAATTATCTCAAGAGACGGCACCATCCAAGATCTGCGCGTTCTGAGCGGTCATCCATTGTTGATCCAGGCTGCGCTTGATGCGGTCAGACAATGGCGGTACAAGCCATTCCTGCTCAGCGGTGAACCCGTGGAAGTGGAAACCACCGTAACGGTCAATTTCACCCTCACGGGTTAAAGTATTGCGACGCCAGCGCAATCGCCGCGCGGAGGTAAGACTATGTTCAACAGCTTGGAAGAAAAGATTGAAGAAGTCGAGGGAGGCGCTCCCTCGAACGCCAGGCAACTGCTGCGCTATGTGGAGTGCGTTGTTCTCGCCGCTCTCATTCTTGGCGCGCTGTATATGGCGATTCGGCTACTGTGACACGGGCCGTCAATCACTTCTCTTGCCCACGCGGAGGAAGTGTGCCCTTGATGGGAGCGCAACCGCGCCTCTCTGTTTGTGCCGAGCACGCCGTTGGGCAGCGCCGGACGTGAGATCCGCGTTCGCACGTTAGATCCCCCCATTCGCGTCAGCTATCGCGCCAATGTCACTTGCTCTTTCAGCATTTCCTTTGCCTGTTCCAGAGTGATGGTTCCCGACACCTGCTGAAAGTGGCTACGTACCTCGTGTTGCTGCTCGTTGATGGTCTTGAAGAACAGCGCCTTGCCCCTGATATGAACGTCGATGAGCGTCGCCTCCCAGTGTCCGGGCGCCACCTCTGTTTGCTGCACATCAAAGGTGCCACCCGCGTACAACCGCCCGAAGATGCCCCAACCGAATACGATGTCGCGCATCAATTGGCCGCGCAACTCGACTAGGCGTTCTTCCTCGCCGTCCACCAGCACGCACGGCAGTAGCGCAAGGATCGCTCAGGACGGCGCGGGTGTAGCGCCATTGGCCTTGGCTGGAAGACGGGGCTTGCGGTGTACGCCCTCGGCAACTTCCGCTTGTCGGGAACGCAAGCCGCGGTGGTCGGAATCGGTCCTCAATTGGCTGGCAAGCCTGCGTGTGCGGGGTGATTCCGGCACTGGACTGCGGGCACTTTCTCGCGACCTCGCCCTGGCTCTGCCGATGAGCGGCAAGTGCGTCTGTGGCACTTCGATCTTGGAGCCCCACCTCCTCGGAGCCCGAATTGAGCAGCGGCCTATCAGGGTCGTGCCGGTCGCAAAAGAGCGACGGGTACAGTGGAAACATGCGCTTCAACTTTTTTATGTTTTGCGGTTACTCGTAGCATCTCGCAGAAGGAACGACTTTCGCGCTGACTCCCACCCTTTCTCACAGAATGCAGACCACGTGGAAGAGTAGGCCGCATCAGGAAGAAAGCGTGTCGCGATCCATTGCGCCCAGATCGGTTTCTTCAGCGTGCCGCACACCTGTGACCAAAAGCTCACAGGTGAAAGTCGGTTTCTAGCGTGCGACTGGTTCTGCGACCGTGGTTCCTGCGTCCTTGGGCGTCCCTTCCGGTGGTGAAGCGGCATCGAGCGCCTGGCGGAGATCGGTAATCAGGTCCTCTACGTCCTCAATGCCCACAGAATAGCGAACGAGCCCGTCGCTGATGCCTGCCGCACGTCGATCCTCGGGTGACATGCCAGCATGAGTCATCGAGGCCGGATGCTCGATGAGGGTTTCCACGCCGCCCAGAGATACCGCCAGGGCAGCCACCTGGACTCGATCCATCACTCGGCGGCCTGCCTCCATGCCCCCCGCGAGTTCGAAGCTGATCATTGCCCCGAAGCCTTTCATCTGGCGTTTGACCAATTCATACTGGGGATGGGACTCCAATCCGATGTACCGCACCGTGCTCACCTCAGGTTGTTCCTCCAGCCACTGAGCGATTGCCAAGGCACTCCGCTGCGCTCGTTCCAACCGTACTCCAAGCGTCTTGAGGCCGCGCAGAACCAGGAAGGCCTGGTGCGGATCCATATTGCATCCCGAGTTCACCATCACGGCCCGCAGGCGCTTGTACATCGCCATCTCCTTGGCCACCAAAATCCCGCCTACAACGTCGGCGTGGCCGTTGATGAACTTGGTCACGGAGTGGAGGACTACGTCAGCGCCCAGATTCAGCGGGTTTTGGAGGTAGGGGCTGGCGAAGGTATTGTCAACGACAACCAGGCAACCATGGGCGTGGGCCAGGGACGAGACCTGTTGGATGTCCGTGACTTGCATCGCTGGGTTGGACGGAGTCTCGACATACACGAGTTTGGTATTTGGCCGCAGTGCATTGCGCACCTGGGGCAAATCGGAGGTGTCCACGTACGTTGACTCGACACCGAAGCGCGAAAAGTGGTTCTCCATAAGCCCACGGCTGGGACCATACACAGACGCTGTGCTCACCACGTGAGCGCCCGCCTCCAGCAGAGCCAGATAAACCGTGCACACGGCGCCGAGACCGGAGCTGGTTGCGATACCTCCGCAGCCATCTTCCAGCTCTGCAACGTTCTCCTCCAGCGCCCGGATGGTTGGATTCCCGATGCGCGTGTATATGTATCCGTCCTCCTCGCCGGCGAAGAGCGCCGCGCCGTGCGCGGAATTCCGGAACGCGAACGTGGAGGTCTGGTAGATGGGAACATTGACCGCACCGGTCGCGTCCGCTCTGTGCCCGGCATGAATCAACTTAGTGTTGATGCCCGCGTGCTTCGTATCCATAAGCTTCCTTTTTCGGCCCTGATTTGGCCCGCGCCAATCGCGGGTACCCGAATGCAGTGTCACTCTTGGGACCGATCTCGAACAGTGACGACCCGCACGTTACTCGGTGACTGGCTGGCGCTTGGGTGACGAGGGGCAATTTTGAAGGCGGTACAGACCGTCGAGCCATTCCATTCCATCCTTCAGAGCAGCGGAGGACTTGTTGATGCAACAGCGGCCCCAGCGCCCCAGTTTCCGATATGCCAATTCGTGAGAACCGGCAGCAAGGGCCCTTCCCTCAAAGGCGGTGCAGCGTACTACTGCACGCTGGCAAGTACCTGGCTGACAGTTTTCACCCACAAAGGTGGATCATCTGCCCGACAATTGTAAGTCGCTTCGTTGAAGGCCTTATCACTACGGCGGAGGAGGGCTATGGTAGGGACGCGTGGCAACGCCTCTTGAAAATACCTAATGAGTTCTCGTCGTTCCTCCCAAGGTGCGCCATGTCCAATGATGACAACTCCAACCGGTTGACCAAAGATGTCCCGATCTCGCGCAGCACGCGAACCGAGGATAGACTTCACTGAATACCCAAGCGGCTTCAGAACCTCCTCACGGGCGGACAACAGGGAGGGAGAGTATTCGACCTGTAAAATCATCTTCATGTGTTCTCCGAAGCAACTTACCTCGTGAAACGCACCTTCGTGCGCCACGCTTGGCGGGTCGTTCTCCGTTCATGTTTGTCGCAGTCCAAGTTTCTTGCCGTCATTGCTGGGCACCAGTTAGTGAATCCAGGCTAAGCCCCGCAAAGGCGCGACCACGAAGAAATATGGGCAGACCCAGGGCCCCGATGGTCATCGCTTGACCTCGGTCAGGCCACTTTGCCCACTGCCTGTCTTTCCGCCAACCACGTGGCGGCGATCCGGATGGCTTCCTTGTTGAACTTCAGCTCATCATGGTTGAACCAGCGAGGCAGGTATCGGATAAAGGCATTCTCATGCTGGACATCCGGGCGAACGTCCGCGGCGACATAGCGTACCTCCGCCTGTGGCAGTAATGCCGAAAGCTCCTTGGCGCCCTCCAGAATCATGGGGATATCGCGCTCAGCGTACAGCAGCAAAGTGGGGCGATCGCGGCGCGGAACAGCGCCCAGCTCCTTTAACAGTTCAGCGACGTAGCCGGAATAGGGTTCGCGCACGCTGGGCCGGGGAAAGTTTTCAAACATCCACTTGCCTTGCGGAGAAATTTCCGTCACTACGGCCGGCGACATAGCCGCAACGTAATCCGCCGACGACATCAGCGAAAGCCGCCCGCCGATGCTGAGTCCGGTGCAACCCACGCGTCGGAGGCGGCTCCTAGAGCAGCTCACCGCAGCTTCCACCTCCCCGAGCATTCCGGGGCCGATAACAGACATGTTCTCGCCGTGGCCGCAGAGGTCAATCGCCAGCGAAGCTACTCCCTTCTCCGCCAGGGCAAGCGCCAAGCCCAGCATGTGTTCCTTCGAGCAGCCATACGGGTGCAGCAGCACTGCACCGCTGCGTGGCGAGTCTGGGGACACCGAGAGCGCCGGGATGAAATGGCCATCGGGCGCCTTTAAGTCCGTTACACGCTCAAGATTCATACGAACCTCCAGAGATGATGTATGCGACTAAGGTACCGTTATTTCGGCTGCGCAACCGGAGTCTGGCAGACTGCCGCTTGAGGCAAGCCAAGCTTGCGCAGGATGGTCATGGCGGGGCACCAATTAGTCAGCCCCGATTGAAACAGGTTCAGGCCGACAAATGCTGTGAGCAGAAACCAATAGTGACTGACCCAGTAGCCCAGGGTCAGCGAAATCAGGACGAATATGCCTGCCAGCAGGCGCAATCCACGTTCCACGGTCATGTTTTTGCCTCCATAGAAATTTGGTCCGATGATTCGAGTGCTGGAGTCTGCAGTATCGTCTTTGCAGACTTCTGGCTCATGTAGTAAAGGACCGGCACCGCCATTCGTGACAGCACGGTAGACGCCACTTCGCCGGCCATCAGCGACAGCGCCAGTCCCTGGAAGATCGGGTCGAACAGGATAACGCTTGCGCCCACGACCACGGCGGCGGCGGTCAGCAGCATGGGACGGAAGCGGACGGCGCCGGCATCTACCACCGCTTCAGCCAGCGGCATACCCTGCGCGCGGCGCAGCTCGATAAAGTCCACCAGAATGATGGAATTGCGCACGATGATCCCGGCGCCGGCGATGAAGCCGATCATCGAGGTCGCGGTGAAGAACGCGCCCAGCAGCGCGTGCGCCGGCAGGATGCCGACCAGCGTCAGCGGAATGGGCGCCATGATCACCCACGGCGTCTTGAACGACTTGAACCATCCCACGACCAGCACGTAAATCAGCACCAGCACGGCGGCGAAGGCGAGGCCCAAGTCGCGGAAGACCTCGTAGGTGACTTGCCACTCGCCATCCCACTTCATGCTGTAGTGCTCGGTGCTGTCGGGAAGATGGGACGAGTATTGTTCGATGGAGTAGCCGGCGGGCATGCGCAGGCGATCAATGGCGCGCCCCATCTTGAGGATGACGTACACCGGGCTTTCTTCCTGGCCGCTGACGTCGCCGGTGACGTACACGACCTGCCGCAGATTCTTGCGATAGATGTTGGTGTCGATCGTTGTCTGCTCGACGCGCGTTACTTCGGCGAGCGAGACCTGCGCGCCCGAGGGCGTGGGCAGACGGATACTGCGGAGTCCGTCGATTCCGGAGCGCGACGCACGAGCGAGGCGGACTTCAATGGGCACGTCTTCGCGAGCTTCTGGCCGGTGTAGCAGGCCGGCGGTGGTGCCGTTGAGTGCGATCTGGATGGTGCGCGTGACCTCGGCAGCGGAGATACCGTGCAGCGCCGCCTTGTCAAGGTCTACTTTGATGTCGTACTTGGTCTGCGGGTCTTGGACGTACCAGTCCACGTCGGTCACACCGAGCGTGCTCTTGAAGATGCCCTTGATCTGCCGCGCCAAGTCGATCTGTCCCTTGTAGTCCGGTCCGTAGACCTCGGCAACGAGCGTCTCGAGCACCGGTGGGCCGGGCGGGACTTCGGCCACCTTGATGCGCGCCCCGAAGGCGTCCGCAGTGGGCTGGATTCTTGTACGCACGCGCTTGGCGATGTCGTGGCTCTGGGCTTTACGGTCGTCAAGAGGAACCAGGTTTACCTGGATGTCAGCCTGGTTGGGAGCGCGGCGCAGGAAGTAATGGCGGACGAGCCCGTTGAAGTTGTAGGGGCCAGAGGTTCCGGAATAGATCTGGTAGTTCGAGACCTCGGGCTCCTCGCGCAGCGAGGCAGTCAGCGCCTGGGCGACGCGAGTCGTCTGCTCGAGCGGTGTACCGTCCGGCATGTCGATGATCACCTGGAACTCGCTCTTGTTGTCGAAGGGCAGCATCTTCACCCGCACCAGCTTCAGCGGGACGAGCGCGCAGGCGGCGAGCAGAAGCACCACAACCATGCCTAGAAACAGAAGGCGCTTGCGGCCATCGTGGATGAGCGGGGTCATCAAGCGACGGTAAAGGCGGGTGGTCCAGCCTTCGGCTTCGTGCTTCGTCCCACCGCGCTTGGCGTGCGAGCCGATGAGGCGCAGCGCCGCCCAGGGCGACACAACGAAGGCCACGATCAGCGAGAACATCATGGCCGCCGACGCACCCACCGGAATCGGCCGCATGTAAGGGCCCATCAAACCGCGGACGAAGGCCATCGGCAGGATGGCGGCGATCACAGCAAAGGTGGCGAGGATGGTGGGATTGCCGACCTCGTCCACCGCTTCCACGGCGACTTCGATCAAGCTGCGGCCGGCATTCTCCGGCAGGCGGAAGTGGCGGACGATGTTCTCGATGACGACGATGGCGTCGTCCACCAGGATGCCGATGGAGAAGATAAGCGCGAATAGAGTGACGCGGTTGAGCGTGTAGCCGTAGAGATAAAAGATGGCCAGCGTGAGGGCGAGCGTCATTGGCACCGCCAGCAAGACCACTCCCGATTCCCGGAACCCCAAAGCCAGCGCCACCAGCAAGGTTACGGAAAACGTCGCTATCAGGAGGTGCTTCAGCAGTTCATCCGACTTGTGCTTCGCGGTCTCGCCGTAGTTGCGGGTGGTGCTGACATTGAGGTCCGGGGGGATCAGGTATCCGCGCAGCGAATCTAACCGTTCCAGCGCGCGGTTAGAGATGACGGTAGCGTTGGTGTTCTTGCGCTTGGCCAGCGTGATGGTGACTGCGGGATACTCCGCGCCGGTCTGTGCGCTGCCTTGGCCGCCGCCGTAGAGGACGTAGGAACTGGGCTCGTCCGGCCCGTCCTCCAGGCGGGCGACATCGCGCAGGTAAACCGGAGCCCCACCGTGGACGCCGACTACGACCTGCTGCATCTCTTCCGGCGTGGAGAGGAAGCGGCCGGCTTCGACCTGGATCTCCTGGTTATCGCGGGCGAAGCTGCCGGCCACAGAACGCTGGTTGGCGGCCTCGAGTTGCATGGCGATCGCGCTGGGAGTCAGGCCGTAGGCGGCGAGCCGCGCGGGGTCGAGGATGACGCGCATCTTGCGCGGCTGTCCGCCGATGATCTTGGTTTCGGCGACGTCGTCGATCTTCTTGAGCTGGTTTTCCAGTTCGCCGGCGATGCGCCGCAGCCGGTCGGGACCGTAGTTCTTTCCCCATAGGGTCAAGGCGAGGATCGGAACATCGTCGATGGAGCGAACTTTGATCAGCGGCTGCGAAACGCCGGGCGGGATGCGATCAAAATTTGAGTACAGCTTATTGTAGGTGCGGACGATCGCGTCTTCTTCCTTCTGCCCCACGTAGAAGCGCACGATCACCATGCTCATGCCCGGCGAACTGATGGAATAGAGGTATTCGACGCCGGGGAGCTCGCGCAGCAGCTTCTCCATGGGAATGGTGGCGCGCTGCTCGACCTCGGCGGGCGTGGCTCCCGGCATCTGCACGATCACGTCGAGCATGGGGACGACGATCTGCGGCTCTTCCTCGCGCGGCGTCCGCCAGATGCTGAACGCGCCCAACAGCAGCGCGGCCGCGATCGCCAGCGGCGTGAGCTTGGAGGCGATGAAAGTGTGCGCAATGCGTCCCGCAAGGCCAAGCTTCATGGCCGGGCCTCGATCCTTCTGCCCGCTAGTTCACGGTCACCGGGCTGCGCCACGAGCCACTCGCCTTCCTGCAGGCCGGCGAGGACTTCGACGCCTTGGCCGGCGGGTTTGCCCAAGGTGACATAGCGGAGATTCGCTAGCTTGTCCGGCCCGACCACATAGACGGCCTGCAACTGCCCGCGATCAAGCACCGCATCGAGCGGGACGGTGATGGCCTGGCGTTCGCCGCGGTTGAAGCGCGCATGCCCGGAGAGCCCGGAGCGGAGGCGCGCGTCTGCCGGAAGTTCGACCTTGACGAGAAAGCTGCGGCTGGCGGGATCTGCGGCGGGAACGATCTGCACGATCTTGCCGGGGAATTCGCCGAGAGCATCGACCACCACGTTTGCCGGTGCGCCCAGACGGATGAGTGAAATCTCGTGCTCATCCACGGCGACTTCCATGCGGAAATGGCGCGTGTCTTCGATTGTCAGCAGCGGGACTCCAGGAGCGGCGAGCGCGCCGGGATCGACACGCTTCTCGGCGATCACGCCATCGAAGGGTGCGCGAATGCGCGTGTAGCCCAGGGCGGAACGCGTTTGGGCTTCGGCGGCCGTCGCCTGCGCCAACCCCGCCCGGGCCTGATCGCGGTGAGCGGCAGCGGCCTTGGCCCGCGCCTGCACCTGATCGAACTCGTGCGGGCTGACCGACTTGCGCTCGAAAAGCGTCTGGTACCGGGTCAACGTCGAGTTGGCGAGGTTGTAGTCGGCGTCGGAGGCGGCGATATCCTGGCGCGCGGCGTTGACGCCCGCGGTGGCGCGCTCGAGCGAAGCCTGCTGCTGCGCGTCGTCGAGGACGACAAGCACTTCGCCCTTGCGCACGTGCTGGCCCTCGGTCGCACGGGTGGCGGAGATCGTCGCGACGATCTGGCTGGAAAGCTGGCTGGTCTGCGCGGCGCGCACCGTGCCCATGGCCTCGACATAGTCGGGGATGGCGGCCCGCTGCGCCTGCACCAGTGCGACGTCGCGCACGACGAGCGGTGCGGCAGCGACGGTCTGCTTGTTCTCGCTGCAGCTCGCGGCGACAAAAGCCAGCAACAAGGAAAACGGGATGAATCTGCGGATCATTGCTTCACCACGGGCGAATCGGGGCTGAGGGTGCCGGTTGCCAACTCGAGATTCGCGTAATTGCTATGGACCCGGTACACGGCCTGCCAGTAATCGGTCCGGGCGCGCACTTCGGCTTCTTCCATGCGCAGCAGGTCAGTGATGGTATTGAGCCCGGCGTCGTAGCGGTCGTGGCCGATGCGCAGGCTTTCGTCAGCCTGGGCGACGGCGGTGCGCGCCACCTCAAGCTGGCGACGGGCGGCGTCATAGTCGAAATAGGCCTTGCGCACTTCCAGCCGCACGCCGCTAGCGGCTGATGCGCGCAGTGCGTCTACCCTCTGCTTCAGGGCGCGTTCACGCTCGAGATGCGCCACACGCGCTCCGCCATCGAAGAGTTCGAGGCGAACCTCGAGGCCGAACATCCAGTCATTGCCGCCGCCACCGCTGAAGCGCGGGTTATCGGCCTCCCAGTTGCCTACAGCACTGACCGTCGGCCCGAGGGCGGCCTTGGCGATCCTCACGCTGTCCTGCTGGATCGACTGCTGCAAGGCGATGCCACGCAGATCGGGACGGTGGTCGAGAGAGCGCGCTTCGAACTGGTCCAGCGGTTCGGAGGGGAACTCGCGATCGGCCAGGACTTCACCCAACTCGTAGCTCGTGTCCGCTACCACGCCGAGTTCGTGATTGAGCCGCGCCGCAGCGATGCGGGCGTCGTTCTGCGCGCGGATCAACTCCTGCTGGCGAGCAGCGTGGTTGACCTGGGCGCTGAGCAAGTCGCTCTCCACGCTCATGCCCGCCTCGACATTGGAGCGAGCGCGGTCGAGCAGCGACTGCGAGCTCTTCACCGCATCCTGCGCGACTTCGAGCTGGCGCTTGGCCAGCAGCAGCCCGGTGTAGGCGTCCACCACGCGCATGACCAGCTCCTGGTCGGTGCGGTCGAGGTTGCTCCTGGCCAATTCGCTGGCGTGCTTCGCCTGCATCACGCGGGCCCAATTGGCGCCGGAGTCAAAGAGCTGCCATTGCCCGGAAAAGCGGCTTGCGTAGTTGCTGAACGGCGTCGGCGTGTTGAGTTGGTTGAGGGCGAAGTCGGCGGTCGCAAACCGCTGTTGCCGCAGCTTGGCTCCAAAGACGTATACGGGATCGTTGCCGTCCTGATAGGTTTCGCTGAAAGCGATGCGAGGCAGCAGCGGCGCTCGCGACAGCTTCAGGTCGGCATACGCAGCACGCTGCTCGAAGACGGCGGCCTTGCGCACCGGGTTCTTCTCCAGCGCGACCGCCACGGCCTGATCGAGCGTGAGCTTGGCCTGAGCGGCGACCGGGATAGAGGCCGCCAGAAGCACTCCCAGCAGCAACGCCCTCAGACGCGCGACGGGGTTCATGACTGCGCGACTCCCGTTCCGAGCGGTTCCTCGGCGTGGGCGGGCACAATCTCAAAGCTGGTGACCAGTTCGGCAGTCTTCGAGATCATCGCGCCTACCGAGCAGTACTTGGTTTCCGAAAGATGGATGGCGCTTTCGAGCGCCGCAGGATCGATGTCCTCGCCGCTCACCCGATGCACGATGCGAACGCGGGTGAACACCTGCGGGGGATCCGGAGCTTGCTCGGCCGATACCCGTACCTCATAGCCCGTGACCTTCTGGCGCTTTTTGCGCAGGATGCCAATCACGTCGAAAGCCGTGCAACCCGCCAAGGCTGCGGCCGCCAGCTCGATGGGCTTAGGGCCGGTGGCGCCGGCGACATCGTCCACCAGCAGTCGGTGCCCGGAACCCGTGGTGACCTCGAATTGCCGGCTCGTCCCTTCTGGCCGGGTAAGAGTGACTTTCGCTTCGATCATTCGATACCTCCGGTGCAGCACGGATAAATGCAGGATCAAAGCGATTTGTTACAGGAATATGGGCGCAAATCCTTCGATCTAACAGGGGGTAAGTCAGCTTGCGGAAGCGGCTTCGAGCGTCCGGACCAGCTTCTTGCGGACTTCGGCCGCGATCTTGGGGTTCATCGTCTGTGCTCGGTGCCGCTTGATGCGGCGCACTGTCTCTTCCAGGCTGGCGAGATAACCGACACAGGGTTTGCAGCCGGCCAAGTGGGCCTCGATCTTGGCGCACATGGCGGGATCGAGCTCGCGGTCAAGGTAGTCGGAGAGCGCGGCGAACATTTTGCGGCACCGGCGCGAAGGAGCGGGTGCATGGCGGACAGGACGGCGGCGCGCCGGGCGGGCAGCGAGTTCGTTTCTCAGGAAGGCACGTGCGCGGTGGAGGCGGACGCGCACGGTCCCAGGCCGGAGTCCGGTGATACGAGCGATCTCGCCGGGAGAGAGTTCTTCCATGTCGTGCAGCACCAGCACCATGCGGTACAGCGGCGGGACCCGCAGCACAGCCTGCTGCAACTCCTGGCGATTCTCCGCACGCAGGAGCTGCTGCTCGGGACTGCCGTCGCGATCCTTAGACGTGAGCGCTTCCAGTTGGTTGCGGTCGGGCAGAACTTCCTCGAGCGAAAGATGCTGTTGGGGAGCAAACTTGCTCCGGCGGCGGCTCATCAGGCACCGGCTGCGGGCCACTTTATATAGCCAGACGGCCAGTGCCTCGGGACTTTCGAAGTTGGGCAACTGCCGGGCGGCACGGAGGAGCGTTTCCTGCATGGTGTCCTCGGCGTCCTCGCGGTGGCCGCAGACCTTCATGCTGAAGGAAAAGACGGTGTTCTGCAGGATGGCCAGAGCCGCGTCCAGCGACTCCGGACGGCCGCTGCGCAAGAGCGTGATGGCGTTCTGGATCTCCGGGCGCACCCTGCTCTTACAATATCGCAGGCGGGCGATTCATCCAAGGCTGACCCGCTGTGGGGGCGCCAGCAAGGCGCCTATTTGTGCGTTCCTCGAACCTGTCGGTATGTACTTGTCATGTTACGGTCTCTGACTCCAACCGGAACTCCCAGCCGCAGTATTTGCCGTCGGGTGCTTCGGGGGGACAGTGCAAGCAGGTTGTGCGGATGCGCGGGTCAATGGTCCGGGCGAAGGTCTCGAATTCAACCATGCCGACGCTCTGGCAAGGGAAGTCGGGCAATCCTTTGTCCTTTCTAGTCTGCTGCACTCGGCACACGTCCATGAAGAAGAACAGGCGCTGCCGGTCATCCGCCCATTGGACGCGCTGGGTGTTGATTAGACTGTAGAGGCGGAGGCCCAATGCCAGCTCCAGTGCGGGAAGGCCTCCACCAGCCGGGATATTGAACGTAGCTATGATCCGGCGTGCTTCGACGGCGGCGAACCTCGCCC
>JGI12269J14319_10003700_pt1 | contig 14283 bp, 8 predicted proteins | sample PeaSoiSIISIP2007_FD_14319 | JGI IMG/M metagenome (IMG submission 14319) | reverse complement strand
GGTCGTACTCTGTCAACCCGAACGCGTCGTCGGCGACGAAGACTTGTGATTTCTCAGATTCATACCCAGAGAAAAATTTGTCAGGGTCCGAACAATAAATCGCCTGCCACCCCACTGACACCTGGGCCAGGGCAATGATCCATGCGATTGCGCTCTTGCCCATCTCTGGTGGTCCCTCGAGAACAACAAAGTGGTGTTCTCCGAGCACTTTCCAAGCTTTTTGATAAGTTTGAGTAGGAACAAAGACGGGTGCTACCTGCCTGGCCGATTCAATAGCACTCCGACTCCTCTCGAGTGATTCATGACTGAGCGCGTCCTTTATGAGGTCCGAGAGATCGCGCAGCCCCAGGAGCTGTGGGAACGAGCGACGCAAATTGGGCTCGTCGTCGAGGTAGTCACACACGTCGGTACCGGCCAAGACGTGTACTCCTGCCCGCGGCAATATTCCCTTAAGTTGAGTTTGTAGCTTTTTACGAAGGGTTGGGTGTACGGGTGCGTTTGTGACTAGGATAAAATGTGCGGGATTAGTCCAGACCCTCTTACCGATGCGGTCCTTGATCCGTTTACTTTCCACTTGCACGGACGATAAGAGGGCCTTCGCTGGCGACGCGCCTGCGGCATTCGCATTCTCAACGAACTTCACTTGAAAGATGAATGGGCCTGGCGTCTCTATCGAGCGATCGGGAAATTTGAGAGAACCCGGACAGTAAGCATCTCGCCCATGGTCGCCACGACCACCCCATGATTCTATTCCAGGTCCGATCCTTGCCTTCAGGAGCGATTGAATTAGCCATTCGAACTGAAAGTAGCCCAGTTCATCGAGGCGATATCTAATCATGATCTACATTTAATCATGTCTGGGAACCGAATTTGGTGTAATTTTCGAGCCAATCTTATCGATCACGGAAGGGTAGAGAAACTAGCCGATGAGTGCCATAATTTTCGCGCGCACTTCGGCCAGTTCTTCGGCGGATACGGCGCCTTTGCGCTTGGCTTTTCGGACGCGCCAGTCCAGGCTCTTTACCTGATCGGCGAGGACAACACTTGGTGGGGCACCCGCAACAAAGACCTCGAACGGGTAGTTCTTGATCTGCGTCGTCATTGGGCAGCAGATCATCAGGCTTGCCTTGTCATTGTAAGCAGCCGGGCTTACCACCAGGGCTGGCCGATGTCCCGCCTGTTCGTGGCCTGCCTGCGGCGTGAAGTTCAGCCACACGATGTCTCCGGCCGCTGGCACATATCGCGCAATCACCAGGCCTCTTTGCCCATCGCCGGGCCGAAATCGACAGCTTCGTGCTGATTTGTGGGCGTGATCCCCTTCAACAGCGTTTCCAGGTCGTACGTTTTTTGCCGGACCGGTTCGATCACGATCCGGCCGGCCTCTTCGCGCACGTCTACCACCTCATCCAGGTAGAGGCGTGTCGCCTGCATCACCGAAGCCGGAATCCGCACCGCCGCGCTGTTGCCCCATTTTTTCACCGTCGCTCGCACAGCTCGCCTCCAATGTAGATACTTTGTATCTACAGTATGGCTGATTTGGCGGGATGTGTCAACAATGTAGATACGCAAGCTCGCCGATGCGTCGTGCTGACGCAGTTCGCCGAACCTCTCGGATGGACGTATAATTCCTCTCCACGGTCGCGAGCGTTTTGCGTGGACAGGGATAGGGTAAAGGAACCCAAGATTGGTTAAAGACAGTGCGACGCGTTGCAACCAGGCTCAGCTTCAGCGGCTAAAGCCGATTTAAAAGTGAATCGTTACAGCCGGGCTGAAGCCCGGCCCTACAAAGCGAATCAAGGAACGAGTCAGCCGGCGAGTCAACGCTCGTCGCGCCACTTAAAGAACTGAAGGATTTTGAGCACGGAGCACGCAAGGAGAGCCACATGAGCGAGATCACCAGGCGTGGATTTGTGAAAGGTGCGGCACTAGCGCCGCTGGCGCTGGCGCCGTTTCGTTCGATGGCACAGCACGCGGCGGCTCCAGGCGACCGTTTTGATTTTGTCTTTGCGGGCGCTGGACACAACAGCCTGATCTGCGCGGCCTATCTGTCCAAAGGTGGGTACAAGGTTCTCGTGCTGGAGGGCCGTCCAACGATTGGCGGCGGCACGAAGACGGCCGAAGTTTGTCTGCCTGGATTCAAGGAGGATTTGTGCTCGACCGTGCACGCGGGAATCTCCAACAATCCGGTGATTCGAAACAATGAACTCAATCTCCGCGATTATGGGTACGGCGAGTACATTGATCCCGATCCCGTCATGCACATTCCTTTTCTGGATGGCGCGTCCATCACGATTTGGCGCGACCTGGATCGTACGTGTGAGACGATCGCGCGCGTCTCCAAAAAAGACGCGGAAACTTTTCGGCGGATGGTGGCCGAATTCAAAACGTACACCGCGGCAACGAGTGCGAGCCAGGGAGGAGCAGCCGCCGGCAGCGCACCCAAGATTCCCAAGGCAGGAGTCTGGCAGCGCCGCATGGCGATGTCAGGCTATGACCTTGTCTGCGAATTGTACGAAAGCGACTATATGCGCAGGGCCAATCTCGTCTGCGGCCACTTTGGCTCGGTCCCGGGCGGAGATCCGGGCACGGGCGCCCAGGCTTTCGCACTGGTGGTGCAGCAGATCAGCGGGCGAGTGATTCCCAAGGGCGGCTCGGGCACGCTGAGCGTCGCGCTTGGGCGCTTTATCGAGGATCACAACGGAGTGGTCCTTACCAACAAGCCCGTCACGCAACTGATGATCGAAAATAACAAGTGCGCGGGCGTGAGCTGCATGGACGGCAGCACCTACCGCGCCGAAAAAGGGGTGGTGTCGACCATTCATATCAAGAATCTGGTGAACATGGCCCCGCGCGAACTATGGGGCGAAGAATTCCTCGAAGGCGTGGAAATGTTTCAGCCCGAACATGCGATGCTCAGCCTGCATTACGCGACGATGGAACCACCAAAATATCCTCTGGCAACAGGTGGCACGATTTCGACGTGCGAGGCCGCCATCCCTCCCAAACTCGATTATTACCTTGAGATGAATTATCTGGAGGCTAGCGGAGAGGTGAACCTGGACGAGCCACCAGGACTCCAAATTGTGTCTCCAAGCGTGGCCGACCCGAGCCGCGCCCCGGCCGGCTGTCACACCATAAAAATTGAAAGCAACCTGCCCTATGCGCTGAAAGAAGGCCCCAAACACTGGGACAACATTAAGGATCAGGTCGCGGACGCTCTCCTCAATCACTTGCGGCGATTTGCGCCGAATCTGACGCCAGACAAATTTCTGGGGAAATTCATCGAGAGCCCGCTTGATATTGAGCGAATGAACCCGTCGATGTGGCGGGGAAGCACGCATGGCGGCGCAATGAATCCCGCGCAAGTCGGAAATATGCGTCCGGTGCCCGGCTGGGCCAACTACCGGATGCCGATTGCCGGGCTCTATCAGACCGGAGCATGCACCGCTCCGGGCGGCGCCGTCACCGGCGTGCCGGGACGAAACGCCGCGACGGTAATCCTCAAGGATTTCGGGACGAGCCTTGAGGAAGTAGTGGCAAAGAAAGCAAGCAAGAAATCGTAGAAATTGGAAAAGAGTTCGTTGGCATCAGTCGCGAGTGAGGGAGGAGTGCTTGTGCGAAGTGAACGGATTGTTTTAATGGCTGGACTCGCGATTGCCTTAATGGCTGCGGCGTTGCTATTGCACGCACCCGACGCGAAGGCTCAACAATCGGCAGCAACCGCGAACGCGACGAAAGAAGTCCCGGACAATCCAGCCGAGCACTCGCCGCCCGCCCAGCCGGTCCCGTACAGCCACAAGACGCATCTGGCATTAGGTCTGGAGTGCGCTTTCTGCCACGCCAATCCTGAGCCAGGCAAGTTGATGACTTTTCCCCCGACAAGCACGTGCATGTCGTGCCACGATACCGTAGCGACGAAGAAACCCTCAATCCAGAAGCTCGCCTCCTTGGCCAAGTCGGAACAGCCCATCTCGTGGGTGCGCGTTTACGCTGTCACCGTGGGAGTGAATTGGACGCACCGCAAACACTTGGAGGTCGGCATAAAGTGTGAGACGTGTCACGGCCAAGTTGCCGACATGACGGTCATGTCCCAAGCGACGAGCGTGACCTCGATGGGCGTCTGCATCAATTGCCACAAACTCCGCGCCGCTCCGACCGTATGCCAGACTTGCCATTCGTGGCCTTCAAACTGAAGAATCGGGCTGCGACAATCTACGATCGATTACGCGGATATTTCCGTCCCGACTACTTGCCCCACAGCCGGTGAGGCAGCAAATACGTGAGCCCGGCGAAGGCTTCCCAGTGCGTGGACGTGCCGGTTAAACCTTTCTCGAAGCCGGCGTCGAAGACCAGATTTTTACGCACGGCATAGCTGGCGGCCCACAGATTTCCGATGGCGTTGCCATGCAGGAAGGGCTGGGAGAAGCGCCAAATCTCGCCGGAGAGGCCGAATCCTTTTCCGAGCGGGTGAGAAATCGAGAGCGTCTGGCCGAACTGGAGCCTGCGCACCGGGCCTTCGAGGACTTCGTTGAAGACGGCGTTGGCATCGTAGTGAAAACCCTTCACATCGGCGCTGGCGTACAAAACCGAGGAATTTAGCGGGCTGCCGATATCGAGCTCGGGCGCGCCGCCGTCATAGACGCGACGGGAATAGCTGGCAGAAAGGGTGGGCTTCGAGCCTTTGCCGTGTAGGAGCACGACTTGCGCGCCCAGAAAAACCTCCGCGATACCATTGGCTGAAACTCCGTTCAATGTGTAGTGGACGGCGGGCTCGGAAGCCTCGACGAATTCGAGGCGGCGGGTGACGGCAAGTTTTATGACCTCGTTGAATTCGTAGCGCGTGGAGAATTCGAGCGAGTTCGTGGCGCCCAGCGTGCCGGTTTCAAATTGCAGATAGCCGACGGGCGCGAGTGTGGCGGGATTGCTCACGGTGGGACGAGCGGGATTCGCTTCGGGCTCCTCCGATTGCGCGTCATGTTGCGTCGCCGATTGCTGAGATTGGCCGGCCGCCGGACAAGCGGCAATCATCGCAGCAAGAATCGCAGAGATAGAGACAAAGCGCGCGCAACGGCGCATTGCCGGGAAAGGACTTCGTTGCCGCAATGGATTTCCGATGCGCACCGCCCGCATGATATCGCATATTCCAAGTCAGCCCCTCACTGGTCTCGGAATGAAGCGTGGCTGTCCCGCCAAGCAATTTGACCCATTGCAAAATCGAAAAACGGTTTTCCCTCCCGCGCCAACCTTCGTTTAACGAAATACATAGGCAAGGAACTTTCGATGGGGTTTCAGTCTATTTGGCGTCTTGGTTGCACCTGTAAATGGTGTAAGCTTTGCCGGCATGAAGCATGAGTCCAGAGGCTGCAAGGCGTCCTCCCGGCCATGCTACAATCGCCGCCGTATCAATGACTTAGGAAGCAGGACGGGAAGTGTCAAAATAGATCACTATTTCCACAGGTACTCACAGGGCACTAAAGAGAAATCGTTTGTCCCCGTGAGCGAGTGACCTCAGAATGGCAGGCTGGCAATCATGACGGCGCGACGAAAAAGGGCATCTAAGTAGAGTAGATGGGATGCGGTTTTGAAGTGTGACGGGACGGAAATTGGGATGGTCCCGTAGGAAATTTTGAGCAAAAATGTCAGCAGAGACCACAGCTTCGGCAAGCACATCGGCAAGCGCCGCAACCTACGCAGGGGCGCTGATTGAGACGCGAGAATTGCGCAAGACTTATGGCGCAGGCGGGGCCGAAATCACGGTGCTTTCCGGCGTTAACGTGGCTGTCGAATCAGGCGAGTTAATCGCCGTAGTTGGCCCTTCGGGAGCGGGGAAAAGTACCTTTCTGCATTTGCTCGCTGCGCTAGACACGCCAACAAGCGGTACAGTATACTTCGAAGGGAAAGCGATAGATTCGTTTCGGGAAAATGAGCTTGCGAATTATCGCAACCGGTCGATTGGTTTTGTGTGGCAGAGGCATCACCTTTTGGCTGATTTTACGGCAGCCGAAAACGTGGCGATGCCGCTGCTGATGCGCGGCGCAGGGTACGATGAGGCGCTCGAAACCTCCGAACGCTGGCTCAAGGAAGTTGGCCTGGAAGCGCGAGTTAAACAGCGTGCGGGGGAGTTATCCGGGGGGGAGCAACAGCGCGTGGCGATCGCCCGCGCGCTCGTTCAACAACCGGCCCTTTTGCTGGCCGATGAACCCACCGGAGACCTCGACGAGCGAAACGCAATGGCCGTTTTTGAGCTGATGCAGCGGTTGCATCGCGAGCACCGGCTTACCTCCATCCTGGCGACGCACAACACGATTTTGGCGGGGCGCGCGGATCGCGTGCTGCAATTAGAGCATGGAACGCTCCAGCCGGTTGAGAAGACGTAGACCATAGCCCTGGTTTTTGTACTGAGGGAGAAACGAGTTGACCCGTGTTTGAACGCTACACAGAGAAGGCACGACGCGTTATATTTTTCGCGCGCTACGAAGCCAGCCAGTACGGCTCCCCGTACATCGAGACCGAACATCTGCTGCTCGGACTGATGCGCGAGGACAAGGCGCTGGCTAATCGTTTCCTGCGTTCTCACGGCTCGATCGAATCGATCCGCAAAGAGATCGAACAGCGCATCACTATTCGCGAGCGCATCTCCACCTCGGTGGAAGTCCCGCTCAGCCAGGAATCCAAACGCATCCTGAATTTCGCCACGGAAGAAGCCGAGCGCCTCGGGCACCGGCACGTCGGCACGGAGCACCTGCTGCTCGGAATCCTGCGCGAAGAGAAATGCTTTGGCGCGGAAATCCTTCAGGAGCGCGGCCTGCGGCTCTCGACGCTGCGCGAAGAACTGGCTCGCAGCGCCGGTGAAAAAACGCCCGCGGCGCGTCCGAAAGAAACCTCGCTGCTCGCGGAGTTCAGCCGCGACCTGACGCAAGCCGCGCTCGAAGGCCAGCTCGATCCGCTCGTGGGCCGCGAACGCGAACTCGAACGCGTCATTCAGATTCTGTGCCGCCGCACGAAAAACAACCCCGTGCTGATCGGCGAGCCGGGCGTGGGGAAAACAGCCATCGTCGAAGGCCTGGCGCAGCGCATTTCCGATAGCGACGTGCCGCCCTTCCTGGCCGACAAGCGCATTCTGTCACTGGATCTTTCCTTGATCGTCGCCGGCACAAAATACCGCGGCCAATTCGAGGAGCGGCTCAAGACCATCATGAAGGAATTGATGGAGAGCCAGAACTCGATCGTCTTCATCGACGAGTTGCATACGCTGGTGGGCGCCGGATCGGCGGAAGGCTCGCTCGATGCCGCCAATATTCTGAAGCCCGCGCTTTCACGCGGCGAAATTCAGTGCATCGGCGCGACGACGCCGGGCGAATACCGCAAGTCCGTTGAAAAGGACCGCTCCCTCGAACGCCGTTTCCAGGCTGTGAAAGTGGGCGCGCCGTCCGAGGACGAAGCGATCCTGGTCATCGAGGGCGTGCGCGAACGCTACGAAAAATTTCACGCGGTCAGCTACACCGACGAAGCCATCCGCTACTCCGTCTATCTCTCGAGCCGTTACATTCCGGACCGCTTCCTGCCGGACAAGGCTATCGATCTGATCGACGAAGCGGGCGCGCGCGTCAAGCTGCGCCAGGCCACGTTGCCCGATGAAGTGGCCGAAGTCCAAAAGCGCGTGAAGTTCATCACGCACCGCATGGAAACCGCAATCGCCAATCACGAATTCGAGAAGGCGCGCTTTTATTCCGAGGAAGAGCGCAAGGAAAAAGAAAATCTCCGCGCTGTCCGCGAGCGCCTGAAGATGGATGACACCAATACCGGCATCGTCACGCGCGAAGACATCGAGGACGTCGTTGCGCGCTGGACCGGGATTGCCGTCACTTCGATCAAGGAAGACGAACAGCAAAAACTGCTGCGCATTGAAGTCGAACTGCACAAGCGCGTCATCAGCCAGGACAAGTCCATTACCGCACTGGCCCGCGCCATTCGCCGCAGCCGCGCCGGACTGAAAGCCCCGGGACGCCCCGTCGGATGCTTCCTGTTCCTCGGCCCGACCGGCGTCGGCAAGACGGAAGTCGCGCGACGCCTGGCGGAATTCCTGTTCGGCAGCGAGAAATCGCTGATCCGCTTCGACATGTCCGAGTACATGGAGAAGCATTCCGTCTCCAAACTGATCGGCGCGCCTCCAGGTTACGTGGGCTACGAAGAGGGCGGGCAATTGACCGAACGCGTGCGGCGCACGCCCTATTCGGTGATCCTGCTCGATGAAATCGAAAAGGCCCACCCGGACGTGTACAATATCCTGCTCCAAGTATTCGAAGACGGGCAATTGACCGACGGCCTGGGAAATACGGTCGATTTCCGGAACACGATTCTGATCATGACTTCGAATCTCGGCGCGCGGCACCTTCAGAAGCGGTCCACGATGGGTTTCCAATCGGCCGCGGAAGAGGGCACAGCAAAGAGCATGGACGAACTCGTGCTCAGCGAAGTGAAGCGCGTGTTCAATCCGGAGTTCCTGAATCGTCTGGATGAAATTATTCTGTTCAACCCGTTGGGCGATGAAGAACTGCTCCGCATCATCGATCTGTTGGTCGGCCAGACCAACGACACTCTGATCCACCGTCAGGTGCAGATTGTACTGACGCCGGAAGCACGCCAGTGGGTCCTCGACAAAACGTGCGGGGATCGCAGTTATGGCGCGCGTCCGCTGCGGCGGGCATTGCAAAAGTACGTCGAAGATCCGTTGTCGGAAGCGCTGATTCAGGGGGGCCTGCAGCGCCCGGCCACGCTGGAAGTCTACGTAACAAATGACGGGCTCGGATTCCGACCGGTGGTCGAAGCAACCCCGGTATCCCACTAGCGAATCCTACGCGCGCAGGCCGGGTTCATACTCTTGAGCCCGGTTGGGGGGAGCGTACAATATTGTTTCGGGGGGAGCGGCCTTGAGTATTTCCCTGGCCGCGAGAAACTACTCGTGTTTTATCATGGGGCTGCGCGCAAGCATGCTGTGTCTGCTTGCCGCAGTTGTAGTGTGTCTGGCGCCCGGCTCCCCCGCACGTTCCCTTACCGGGCAGGCGGCGCAGCAGGCGCCCGCCGTGGCACCCGGAACGCCCACCATCGAGCGCATCGAATTCCAGGGCAATCGAAGGATCCGCAGCGAGACCCTTCGAGCGCGCATTTTTTCCCGCCCCGGCGACGCAGTGAACGAGGATGCCCTCCGGCGCGATTTTCACGCCCTGTGGAACACGCAATACTTCGAGGACATGCGGCTTGAAATCGAGGACAGCGCGGACAAGCCGAACCAGAAAATCATCATTTTCTATTTGACCGAGCGCCCCATCGTCCGCCGCATTCAATACAAGGGCAACAAATCGGTCTCTGAATCCGATATCCTGGACCGGTTCAAGGACCGCAAGGTCGGCCTCTCGATTGAGAGCCAATTCGATCCCACGAAAATCAAGAAAGCGGAAGTCGTACTGAAAGAGTTGCTCGCCGAGCACGGCCGCCAGTACGCCACCGTCAAGCCCACCTTTGAACGGCTCCCCGGCACGAACGCCGTAACGCTCACCTTCAACATCGATGAAGGCCCCAAAGTGAAGGTCGGCAAAATTATCATCACGGGAAACACGGCGTTTTCCGCCCGCCAAATCATCCGCACCATGCGCAACTCTCGTCCCACTGCCATTCCGCTCGGGCCGGTGCCTCCGTACTACATCTCGGTGCTGGCCAAGACGTTTGACCGGCCCAAACTGGACGAGGACATGGAAATCGGAATCCGCGGGCTCTATCAGGACAACGGCTATTTCAAAGTGCTGGTGAAAGACCCGATCATCCAGAATGTGACGCTGAAACAAGGCGTTTTGCCGGGCAAGGTTCCTCTGGTGGGAGTCCACCAGGGCCGGGCTACCAACATCACGATTCCCATTGAAGAAGGCGAGCGGTACCGCATGGGCACGCTGCACGTGCGCAACGCGAATCCCGATGAAGGCCTCTTTTTCAAGGTTCCCTATCTCGAATCCGTATTCCCCATCAAGAAGGGCGAGATTTTCAGCGTGGCCAAAGTCCGCAAGGCCATCGAGGACTACACCAAGCTGTACGGAAATTTCGGCTTCATCGATTTCACCGCCGTTCCGGACACGGAAGTGCACGACGACACCAAGACCATCGACCTGACCTTCGCCTTCGACCAGCAAAAACAGTTCTTCGTCCGGCGCATCGATTTCACCGGCAATACCGGCACGCGCGACAAAGTCATCCGCCGCGAACTGCTGCTCAACGAAGGCGACATGTTCCGCAACAACTTGTGGGAGCTGAGCCTTCTGCGCCTGAACCAGCTGGATTATTTCGAGGCGGTGAAACCGGAGAACGCCGAGATCAAGCGCAACGTCAAGCAAGGCACCGTGGACATTCTTCTAAAGCTCAAGGAGAAAGGCAAACAATCCATCAGCTTGACCGGCGGCGTCAGCGGCTTCGCCGGCACCTATATCGGTTTGACCTATCAGACCAACAATTTCCTGGGGCTCGGAGAAACACTCACTCTTTCCGGGAACGTCGGCACCCTGCAACGCAACGTTTCCTTCGGATTCACCGAACCGTATCTGTTCGACCGGCCCATCAGCACGGGCTTCACCGTCTTCGGGAGCCGTTACAATTTCGATCAGGCGCGGCAGTATTCACTGGCGTTGGGCTATCAGGTGCAACTCAATCCCAACACCGTGCAAAACTACATTCAGAACAGCGATGGCTTCACTATTTTTGCCAGCTATCCGCTGAAGAAGCTCGGCTTCACCCGCCTGGGCTTGACGTATGGATATACCATCACGAGCATCACCGGATTGAGCACGGCATCCACGGCGTTATTCAACGTTTTGCAATTTCAACAGCTCGAGGGGCCGTCCTCGCTTTCCGGCATCCACGAAAGCAAGGTGACTCCGACCTTGAGCTACAACACCGTGGATAATCCGGTGAACCCCACGCACGGCAGGAGCCTTTTTCTTTCGAGTTCCTTCGAGGGTGGGCCCATCGGGGGCAACGTGAATACAGTTTCGGAAGTCGTCGAGGCCAAATACTTTCGCCCGAATTATCACAGGCGCAACGTAATCGCGGTGCGCTTCCTGGGAGCGTTCGAGACGGGATATAGCGGAAAAGTGATCCCTCCCTTCAGCCGGTTTTATCTGGGAGGCGAGCAGGACTTGCGCGGGTTTGATATCCGCACGGTCTCGCCGGTTGTGTTTGTGCCTACGCTCACTACGACTTCTGTTTCCTACACGAATCCAAGAGTACTCGATGGCAACGGGAATCCCACTCCCGGCGTCATCAATATCCCGACGCTGAGTTACCAGACTTCGTTTCCCGGCGGCGATACTCAGGCCGTCTTGAATTTCGAGTACCGCATCCCCATCGCACCGCACGTGGCCATGTCGATTTTCGGCGATGCGGGCGCGACCGGAGCCGCGCTGAAAAACCAGCTGGAGCTCAACTCGCAGGATTACTCGGCGCTCGCCCAACAGTTTCCAAACACGACGATAAGCCGCACGCTCCAGTTTCAGCCCGGGACGAATTTCAAGCCTCGTACCTCCGCGGGTCTGGAACTCGTTGTGCAGCTCCCCATCGTGCAGGCGCCGTTCCGGATTTATTGGGCGTACAACTTTAACCGGATGTCGCAAGTGATCACGGCGCCCCAGACGCAATTCCCGGGACCGGTTTCGTCGTTGACAACTGCTTGCACCCAGACGACCAACGATCCCAATCAGTGCCCATGGAATATCTACAAGGCCCAGGTGGGGGGAACGCAGGGGCTGACGGGCATATGGGATTCTCAGGTAGCGCCGCAGATTTTGAGCCAATTCAACAACCCGCAGCGGACGAATTTCTTTGATCCGATACGCACGTTCCGGTTCACGGTGAGCCGGACGTTTTGATTGCGGATTTTACAGGGCGGAATTTAGTATGTGTGATTGCTTGCTCGAGGGTCATGACGAGCGCCATGAGCAAACGCTTGTACTGCATGGGGGAATGTCGAGAAATCTTGGGAGGACTGGGATGAGGTGGTGGAAGTTTTCTACAATACTCACGCTGGCGGCTGCGCTGGGCGCGCTCGGTTGCGGGGGAAGCAGTTCCTCCGGCGTTTCCATTACGATTTCGCCGACCACCGCCAGCGTGATTACCAATCGCACCCAGCCCTTCACTGGGACGGTGACGGGTAACAGCAATACGGCGATCACCTGGACCTTGACTTGCGCCACCGGAGTGACAGCGAACACGTGCGGCAGTATCGACGCAAATGGGCTCTACACCGCCCCCGCCACGATCCCAACGATCACCTCCAGCGGCACTACGACGATTGCGCCGGCCGTTACGATCACGGCCACCTCGCAAGCCGATACGACCAAAGCCGCGACGGCCACGCTGACCATCGTCACCGGAATCAGCATCTCCATAACGCCAACCACGGCAACCGTGGGCACCGGCGAGTTTTTCCTGTTTACCGCAACCGTCAACAATCCGGGGTGCAATCTCACCTCCAATCCCACCTGTCAGAATGTCACCTGGTCGCTTTCCACGACGCTGACTGGAATTGGTACCATCGGCGCGAATACCGGCGTCTACACTGCTCCCGCAACGGTTCCCTCGCCAAGCACGGTCATCATCACGGCCACGTCGGTGGCGGACACATCGGTCACGGCGACTGCAAGCGTCACCGTGGAGACCGCAACGACTCCCACAGTGACCTCGGTGAGCCCGAACGCAACGGCGTTGGGCGGGCTCTTCCAGGATATTTACATCACCGGGACCAATTTCATTTCGACGGAAAATGTTTATGTCAACGGCGTGCCGTTAGCTTCCACCTTCGTCACAAATGTATCCACCTCGGTGATCCGGGCGCGCATTCCGGACTTCCTGCTGGCCGTGCCGCCTCTCTCAAACCAGTTTGTGATCGGAGTTTCCGAACAGTCCGGACCGATTCAAACGTGCTCGGATGCCTCACTGTGCGAAGTGACAGTGACGGGAGCGCGCCCCGGCGTTGTTGGGCCCTCGCCGGAAAGCATCGCGCAAGGCACGGCGGGAGTCCTGTCTTTCAACGTGGATGGGGGATTCTTTGGAACGGCAACCGCGCCGGCCGTCACCGCAACCTACAACGGCCAACTCCGGGCGATACAGCTCCCTCCCAGCCAAACCAACAACAGCACGCGCCAATTACAAGTAACCATCGGAGGCGGCTCGAACTCGAATGATTTCACGGTGCCCGGCCTGTATCCCGTGGACGTAAAAAGCACTACGGACCCCACAAAATTCGCGGCCGCCAATCTCGCGGTCCAGACAAATTACAACAATACCAGTGCTTTGATTGCTCCTACGAATGTGAACCAAATCCCGGTCGGCTCGACAACCGCCTCGGCTCCCAGCGATGTGGCCATCAATCCTGCGACAGGCATGGCCGTCGTGGCCAATAAGGGATCGAACGACGTTAGTTTGATCGATCTCAGTTCGGTTACCTCCGCTCAGCTTGCCGCCGGCACCGTTCCCGCGGTTCTCGCTAACATTTGCACGGCTGCCGTCGGCGCTGTCCCTACGGGCGCGCCTCCGGCATGCCCACCCTCCGGGCCCTCGAGCGTTTCGGTCGACTACGTTCGAGATATCGCTTTGGTCGTGAACGCAACGTCGAAAACAATTGCCGTTGTGGACCTCAATACAATGGCGGTTACGTCCGTGGTCGCCGTCCCTCCCTCGGGCGTGGGGACTACGGACACTCCGGGGGCGATTGGCATCAACCCGATCACGGGCCGCGCCTTGGTGGCCATGCAAGGGAAAAATTACGGAGCTTTGTTGGATCTGACGCAGAATCCACCGGTCTTCGCGGGCATTGTGTCCATCAGTACCGGGTTGAATCCACGAGTTGCCGTTGAGCCGAACCTCAACTGGGCTTTGGCGACTCCCGGCAGTCTCGGCTCCCTGGGAATCGTGGACTTGAGCCAGCAGTCGAGCAACGTTATTACCGCTATCTCCCGGACGAATAACGGGACGACCAATGTTGTCACGGTCACCGTGGCAGCCACCCCGTCGCTCTCGGTGCAGGTCAATGACGCGGTCCAAATTCAGAATGTGGCCTTTCCCGCGGGCACGGATTCCTCGATTGCCATGCAAGCCCCCTCATTTAATGGATTCTACGCGGTGTCGTCCGTCGGGCCGGCGAACCAGTTCAGCTATACGCAGACTGGCGGGGCCCTGCCGAATGTGGCGACTCAGACGATCCCGCAGGCCGCCGCCGGATCCGTAAACTATGCCCAGCCGATA
>JGI12269J14319_10003698_pt1 | contig 14289 bp, 12 predicted proteins | sample PeaSoiSIISIP2007_FD_14319 | JGI IMG/M metagenome (IMG submission 14319) | reverse complement strand
GGCGGGTCTCGATTCCCAGAAGCTCAATCTGACGTTCCTGGCAGCCCCGGCGACGCCCCTTGCGGCGCCTCCTCCCCCGCCGATGATTTCCTCGGCCGCGCCGCGCCCGGCTCGCACTGCGCCTGCGCGGATCTTCTCGCCCGGACAATTGACAGCGCCTTCCTTCATCCCCAAAGCCGTCGCAACTACTCCAGGCAACGGAGCGCCGCCGCCGGATGAGGCGCTCGTGGGAGTGCCCGGCGGAATCCCAGGAGGCCAGGAGGGAGGCGTTTTTGGAGGCATGCTGGGAGGCGCGTTGAAGACCGTGTCGGCGCCTGCGTCCCCGGTTGCTGAAAGGCCGAAGGCGCCTGTCCGCGTCGGCGGCGCTGTGAAGCCGCCTCGCCTGCTGTTCGGGCCCGACCCGGAGTATCCGATTCTCGCCAAGCTCTCCCACCTCTCCGGCGTCGTCGTCATTGAAGCGGTCATCGACGAACATGGCAAAGTGACGGGCATGCGCCTGATCAGCGGGCACCCGCTGCTGGTCCCTTCGGCGTTGAACGCCGTTTCGAAAAGAATGTATGAACCGACGGTCGTAGATGGTGAACCGACACCGGTCGATTTGAGGGTAGAGGTCGGCTTCAGTTTGTCGTAGCTCGCAGCCACATGGCCCTGGACTAAGCTTCCAGTTAAATGCGGAAGTTGAAAACCCCGCGCCCTTTCAAAAGCGAAGGATGCGCCACCCGAAAATCCTAAAGACGCTCACGCTGGTATCGTGGAAGCGGGGCCACCCGCGCCTAAATCAACAGTCGCGAAAGACTTCACGATTTGAGAATCCTCCGAGTAGACTTCGAGGTGGTGTTGCGATGAGCTGTTAAGACCGCACCGTTAGCCAGGATGCAGCATCGCTACAACCCTGCGATGTAAGATGACACCAGCCGGGAGTGATATCAGTTTAATCAACGGCTGCATCACGCCGCACGACACAGGCGTACAAGGAGTCCGCAACCGTTATGCAGATTTTGAAGGGTGGCGTGCTTTACTTCGCTTTCGTATTTGGAGCCGGTTTTGTGCTTGGTACCATCCGCACACTTTGGATAGTGCCGAGATTCGGCGCGAGGACAGCGGAACTCATGGAGACGCCCATCATGCTCGTGATAACCGTTCTTGCAGCGCGTTGGGTGGCTCGCCATCTCCTCTTACCACCTACACTGGCCACACGGCTTGGTGTCGGTTCGGTCGCGCTTGGCTTCTTGCTGGTGGTGGAATTCACAGTCGTACTTTGGCTTCGCGGTCTCACGATTGGCGAGTATATCCAGCGAAGAGACCCCGTTGCGGGAACCGTATACATCATAATGTTAGGGCTCTTTGCGATCATGCCGATCCTCGTGGCTCGAAGATGACCTCCAATTCCTCCTGATCCACAGCGCCAAAAGCCGATTCAAGATATCAGAACGTGGTATTCCGGGCCTCGCCACATTCGGAGAATCCCGCGGCTTCCACTGACTAGTACATGTGGAAATGTACAGTTACCTCCATCTGGAAGGGCATGGGCACGCCATTGAGATACACCGGCTCGTACCTCCAGGTTTTGACAGCTTGCAACGCCGCGGCATAGAGCAACCCCGGCCCGGAAACAACGGTCAGACCGGTCACGGTCCCCTGCGCGTCGAACGTGGCATCAAGCACCACTTCGCCCTCCACGCGCGCCTGGCGGGCAAGCACCGGGTAGGCGGGCGGCGGCGCGTAGACAGCCCGAGGCGGAAGAACCTTACCACCCACGCGGATCGGCGCTGTCGGTTTTTCCGCAGGAGGAGCCGGTGCGCTCTTGGCCGCCGGCGATATAGCGCTGAATGCGGCACTCGGGAGCCCGCCCCAAATCCCTCCTGCCACGCCGCTCGCGGTATCCGCTTCCGGCGGCAGCGGTTCCTCCCGAAGCATGGCGATACGTGAAGGAATGGCGCGCGGAGCCATTAGCTTCCCGTTCACGACTAATACGCGGTGCGCGGTCGTGCGCGCCACTGCCGATGCGGCAGCCGGTGGACGCACGGGCGGCGGTGGGGGAGGCCCTATAAGAAGTGTCTTCGTATAGGTGCGGAAGTCCAGCGCGTCCGTAAACCACAGCGAAACCAGAATCGGGACAGCGAGCAGGACCACGTGCAGCAAAATGGAAACCGTCAAGGTCCTCCGATGCGAAGCCGACGGCATCCTGTGCGAGGCAAGAAAGGTTCGATTCAGATCGATTCGCCTGTCAAAGGCGAACGCTGGCGCGGGGGAATCGACACGCGAAGGAGAAGCTTTTGGAAAAAAGATATGTCCGGGAATAGTCGCCGGGGAGGGCGGCTGGATCATCGTTGTACTCATGAGATTTCCCTCCTGGGAACATGCCGCCAAGATGAACGCATCGATGGATTTGCACAGTGCCGCGGGTCACGGAGGCTCGTGACGTAGGTCACCGGCTGGGGTTGGAGCGGCTAGCTGAAAAACGGCCTGCCGCGAAATGGATCAGAACGTTGCCGAAGCCGGTAGGTACGCACTCCTCGCCAAGTCCCGATTAGTCGGCAAACCGGAAGTTATGATCGTACGAAATTTGGCGGGTGGCTCAGCCGGGTAATATCGATCGAACTTGACTCTTATTTCAGACTCATCGTGGGAACGGCTGATCCATTCTGGATGAACGTGCAGCTTGCTTTGCCGTTACCGCCGCAAACATCCCTTTGCATCTTGATCGTTTCCAGTTGGATGAATTGTTCCGGGGATAGGTGCATGGCTTCGCGATAGGCATTGTCAGCATTCGCGCGGCTCTGCTCCGCTTGTTGCCGCTGGTCCTCTGCAAGTTTCGTTTGCTTCTCGGTCTGAATGCGTTGCTCCTGCGTGGCCGTCTCAATTCTTTGATTCTTGATCGCATCCGGAGGGTTCGCTTTGCCAACCGTCATCGTCAAAAGTTGGACCGGCAATTTCTTGTCCTTGATGAATGCAATCAGTTGGTCGCGTATCTCCGCGTCAATGGCATCCAGCGCCGTCGTCGAGATAGCCGTCTCGTTCATGCCGCGCTTACGGACGGCCTGCCGGATCATCGTTTTGAACGGCTCTTCCATGTTGTTCTTGTACCACTCGGGTCCGAAATTCTTGATAAGGCTGACGGAATCGACGACCTGTAAAACCATGATGGCGTGAAACGTGATCGGCACGCCGTCTTGCGTCATGGTGTCCGGCAACTCGGATTCCAATTTTTGTGGCTGCATATAAACATCAATGCCGTCGGTCGAAAGGGCGGTATACGTTCGTCCGGTTTTCACGGACTCGGATTCGACGCCACCATGCCCGAAAAACCATGGTTTATCGACCAATACAACCTCGTGGCCAGCGTCTGGCGAGTACGTGCTGCAGCCAACCATGCAGATTGCAAACAGAATCAGGAGTAGCAAACTTTTGTAGTTCATTGTTCCTCTCTCATTGGTAGGGCTCGTCACTTTTCCTTTATTGGTACTGGAATGATAACCCAGTTTGACGGTCGTGATTGCCGGCTTCTGGATTCATGGCAGCGAAAATAGGATAGGGGCCGACAAACGGCATTCTCGAAATGTGGGCATCGTCGAGTTAAGCGTCAGGAGCGGCAACGAAGCTCCGCACCAAACGGACAGGTCAGCCCTGAATGGACGGCGCAGCTTCGTCAAGAATCATTTGGGCATCAACGCAAACGTCCAGATCGAGCCGCCAGCCGGAACTTTAGTCGCCGCATACCGAGTGGCAAGACTGCCGCCGAGTCCCGACGCAATGGTCACATACTGGCGGCCTTTGTGAGTGTAAGTGATTGCCGTCGAATTCACGCTCGAGCTGGTCTTGAACTGCCAAAGCGTTTCGCCCGTGTTCTCGTCAAGCGCGATGAATTCACCCGACAGCTTGCCGGTGAACACAAGGCCGCCGCCGGTCGCGAGCATGCCGGCCGAACTGGGCAGATCGGTCAACGGGACCTCCCATTTCTTCTCGCCGGTGAGCGGATTGATGGCCAGGAAATGGCCGAGGACGTCCCCTGGCTTGGGTTCCGGGAAACTGCCGAGTACGCCAGTCGAGGGCCCGCCGGGAACGGTTGGTTTCGGCGGCGCGAGTTGCTGTATGCGCGGCACGTTCCAAGCGCTCGCGTAGATGAGGCCCGTGTTGGGATCGTACGCGCTTGGCACTGCATTTGTGCCGCGCGACGGCCAGATTTCGACTTGTTCCCCAGCGAGAAAGCGTTTCTGTACGTCCGTCAACACAGGGCGGCCAGTGTCCGGGTCGATACTCGTGGCCCAATTGACCTTGACGTACGGATGAGCGGTGATTAGTTTGCAGTTCGTGCGGTCCAGCACATAAAGAAAACCATTCTTATTGGTCTGGAACATCACTTTGCGTGGCTTGCCCCCCACCTGGATATCCGCGAGGACATTCTCATCGGTGCCGTCCACGTCATACAAGTCGTTCGGCGTGTATTGATAGTAGCAAGCAATTTCACCCGTCTTCGGCCGGATCGCGAGCACACTGGACGTGTACAGGCTATCCAGACCTTCGCGAGGTCTGGGATCGTATGGCTCCGCATTGCCTGTCCCCCAATAGACCAGATCGAGTTGGGGATCGTACGAACCGGAGCGCCACGTCGGACCTCCGCCCTGCGTCCAGGCGTCGCTATTCTTTGGCCAGGTCTCGGAGCCGGGCTCGCCGGGCGCTGGAATGGTATATCTGCGCCACAGTTTCTTCCCTGTGTCGGGATCCCAGCCGTCCAGGAAACCGCGCGTGGTGGACTCCCCACCGGACACGCCGGAAATGAGTACGCCGTTGGCGATGATCGGCCCGCCGGTGGCGTAGTAGCCGTCCTTTAGATCGGCGAATTTCTGGTTCCAGACCTCTTCTCCCGTCTTCATATCGAGTGCGAGAATGTGATCGTCGATCGTTACGCGAAAAAGTTTGCCGTTATAAATCGTCGCCGCGCCTCGATGAAAAGCTGTCCGCTTGGTCTGCGGTTCGAGGTGCACCGGCGTGCGCCAGATCTGCTTGCCGGTTTCGACGTCGATGGCGAAGGACCATTTGCCGTTGATCGCGTACAGTACGCCGTTGTAAATCGTTGGCGCCGCCAGTTCACCTTGATCATTCATCAGGCTCGTGCTCCAGATGGGCACGAGGCGCTTGACGTTGGATTTGTTGATTTGCTTGAGAGGGCTGTAGCTTTTTCGGTCATAGCCCATGCTCTGGGTGGTGACGTTGTCCGTATTCTTGCCGTCGTTCACAAGTTCTTCCGTGGTTTGCGCCAATCCCAGCGCGGGCCAGAACGCAAGCAGCGTTGCACACAGCCAAATTTTTTTCATGATCGGCCTTCCTTGGTCGAAGCCGGAGTTTTCGTTTGGACCGCTGTCTCGCGAATCGTACGCTCTTCCCCGCCTTGACACAAAGAATTTGCCATCAGGGGAGGCCCCAAAGGGTATGCGAGATCGAAAAGCCGGCAGGGCATCCACTGCTCCCTTCAATAATTGGAATTTGATTTTGCGTAAGTGTGCCCAGCGCCGTCCTCAATTGCGCAAAAGATTGCACCCTGCCGTTACTAAATTAGGCATAAGTTACCTATTCGTATCTGTTTTTTAGGGGCTGGTGATGGACTCTGGCATGCTCCCGATTTAGATGCCCTAAGTGTAGGCATCAATCGCCACAAGCCGCGCCGGGCATGGCGAGGCTGGACACGTAGTCAGGTTACCTGGGCAAAGTACAAGGAATGGAAGAGAACATGGGTGACACAACCAAACTGACTCGCCGCGCTGGGATCCGGCCCTTGTGCCCGATTCACTTCGAGGGAATGTCCGGTTCCGCTGATGAAACGTTGGAGTTCTATTCGTGCCGGCGACCCGGCTGTGATTTGCACTGGCGGTCTGCATCGGATTACTTCAGACTTTCCCAAGGGCAACCATCTCAGCAGCCGTTGGAACACGTGCTTTGCACCAAAGACGGGCACGGCCATAAGTTTATCGCCAGGAGAAACGGGAGCAAGGCTATTTGGGAATGCTCCGTAGAGGGCTGCTTAGAAACGGAAGAAAGGCCCCTATCCTCGAAAAGCCAAAATGGAACAACTAAGGAACTGACCCAATCCGTTGTGGCCGAAGTCCCTTCGGAAAAGCCACGAACCATTTACGATCGCGGACCTGGGAATGGAGTCCCATCGACGAAAAAAAGACCGGGTTGGGTGTGGGTCATCTCCGTCTGGTACACAATAAGTTTTGTGGTGGCCTCCTTGTTGGCGTACCTGACTTTCTCAGGTGTAATCCCAATGACTCCGCAACTAAAGGCGTACATTGGAAGCTTGAGCACGATCGATTACGTCTTCACAGTAGTCCAACCGCTACTCTCGGTATCCGCCGCCGTAGCCCTCTTTCTGCTCCGAAGACAGGCAACCTATCTTTTTTGGTTATTGCTTGCGGTCGGAGTAGCTTCGCATGTGTGGCAATACGATCTAAGGACTAGGATAACAGAGGTTCAGTCGATGCCGGGGGGGAGCACTGGAGCATTCTTCGCTATGGGGATACAGTTGGCGATCTGCGTCTACGTCCAGAATCTAAAAAGGCGAGGCACGCTCAGTTAAAGTGATTTGGGTCTTCCGGTTGGCCGCTCCTTCGTCCGCTGCGGAGGAAATGGGCAGATGATTTGGCCAGGAAATGGTGCGGCTGGGGCGACTCGAACGCCCGACCTCGTGCTTCGGAGGCACGCGCTCTATCCAGCTGAGCTACAGCCGCGTAGTTCCTTTATATCATGCACGCCTGCTTGCGCGCATTCCCGTGCTCAATTTTTGAACTGCCTCTCGCCGGGGAACGCACGGAACGAAATAGCCTGCTAGGGAAATCATTCCCTGCCGGCGGCCTGCATACCCTCTCCAAACCGAGCAGGGTCGTGCTAGAATCCGGCCGGAACGTCTCCACCAAGCCGCACCATAAAAAGGAAGTTGCCGTCCATGGCGCATGATGTCTTTGTCAGCTATGCCTCCGGAGATAAGACTGTGGCGGATGCCGTTTGCGCGACGCTGGAGTCTCACGGGATTCGTGTTTGGATCGCGCCGCGCGATGTTCTTCCCGGAATTCACTACGGCGAAGCCATTATTGACGCCATTCATGAGTGCCGCATCATGGTGCTCGTCTTTTCCTCGAAGGCCAATTTGTCCGGCCATATTCCCAAGGAGATTGAACGCGCCGTCAGCCAAGGCGTGACCGTCATGCCGTTGCGCATCGAGGATGTCGCGCCGGCCAAGTCGCTGGATTACTTTATCGGCAGCGTCCACTGGCTCGACGCGCTGACGCCGCCGCTGGAAGTGCACCTTCAGAGACTGGCGGCGAATGTGCAGACGCTGCTTTCGCGAGGTGACGCAAGAACCGAAGTGCATGCAGGCCCAGCACATGTTCCTGCGAACGCGCCAGCCGCGCCGGCTCCGGCACGCGTCACACAACATCCGGCACGGCCCCGTTGGGAATACTTCGTGATCGGCGGCTTGGCTGCGGTCGTCCTGATTCTCGGGTTCTTGACGTACCGTTCCAAGTTCCAGCGGAGCACGGCAACGACGCAAATCGTAGCGTCGAAGACGACACCGGCCGCGCTGCCTGCCATAGCTCCCGTGGCCGTTCCCGCGGTCGTTCCCGCAGCCGGGGCCGACAAACCGAAAAAGCTCCTCGCGCCTGCGAGCACAGCTGCTTCGGCAGCCCTTTCCGGTGTTCCTGCCGCAATTCCCGCCGCGGCTCCCTCCGCGCCTCCTCCCGCGGCTCGCCCTGCGAAGCCCCCTCGCGAAGTGGCCCTCCATTACGTGGATGATTCAACTGTGAAGCTCGAGCAGCTTATCGGAGATGAGGACAAGGAGCGGCACAAGCCGACCGCGAACCAGACCTTCACGCGATTCGGCGTCGAGGGCACGGAGCTTGGCAGTTCTTTTGAGCACCAAGGTCACATTTATTTTCTGTTCGGACCGACCCTGGGCCGCTCTCCCGGGTTATCCAACACAATCGCGACTACGGACACAACGAATCCCAACGGCGGCGTTCACTTGGATTTCCTGACGAACGGCGGCAAAAACATCGCCGTGCAGCCGACCGGCGTCACGATGGCGCCGATGGATGTGCCAGTGGCTGGAATCAGCCTGGACGGGCAGTTGTACGTGGCCATCAGCACGAATTTCACGAAGGGCCGCGCTACCGAACGCTCCGTCCTCACCAAGTTTGCCGCTCCGGAGACGTTCCAAACGATTCGCACTATTTCCGAACTTCCCGACGGGCGATTCATAAGAATGTCCATGCATGCCCAGCCGGGAACCATCGCGGGGCTTCCTTCCGGCGGCCCTTTCATTCTCACTTGGGGAACGGGCCGATACCGCGAGAGCGACGCGTATCTGTCGATCGTCCCCGCGAGCCAATTTGAGGCGGGCAAGGGAATTCGCTATTTCGCGGGGCTGGACGCGTCAAACGCTCCGACCTGGAGCGACAACGAATCGGACGCGTCTGCAATTGTGAAGGATGGCACGCTCGGAGACTTGTCCGTCACCTGGTGCAAAGACCTGGGTTTGTGGTTGATGACCTACGACCGCCGGACGCAGCCCAATGGGATCGCGTTTTCCTACTCGCGGACCCCGTGGGGACCGTGGAGCGAGCCTGAGATCTTGTTCAACCCCGTGCGTGACAACGCCCTCGGAAGATTCATACATGGTCCCATGAGAAAAATTGACGACGGTCTGGCAGGGCCAGTCCTGGGACAGAGGAATCGAGTAAACGCCGCGGATATTCGCGGCGGAGCAGTCGCTCCCTATATCGTGGAGCGCTGGACCAAAGTGCAAGGCTCCGAACTCGAACTCTACTACTTGATGTCGACTGTCAATCCCTACGTCGTGGTCCTCATGAAATCACTCTTGCGGATCGAGTAGGGATTGAAGAACGCCGAACGGGGAAGCGCCCTCCCCATTTGAATGACCTCCATGAGCCATCCACCCCCGACTTCCCTCCACTTGCCCGTCGCCTTGGCCATAGGTTTCACCGGGCATCGCAAACTTCCGGATGAAGCCAAAAGTCGCGAAGCCATTCGGAAGGTGCTCCTGGAATGGATCGAGAAAGTTCCGGGAGTTGTTTATGGCGTGACGTCCGCCGCTGCCGGTGGAGACTTGCTGTTTGCGGAAACCTGCATCGAGCTGAATCTTCCGATCCGCGTTTTTTTGCCTCTGCCGAAGGAACAATTCCGCGATGATTTTGACGAACCTTCATGGGCCCGCGCGGAATGCGTATTCAAGAAGGCGCTGTCGGTGGAAGTCACCGGCGCGGGAGAGAAATTGACGGAGCGCTATTACGAATGCGGCATCGAAACGGTGCAAGAGAGTCAGTTGCTCATCGCGCTGTGGGACGGAGAGCCCAGCCAGGGATTGGGCGGCACGGCGGACATGGTTCACTTTGCGAAGGAACAAGGGCGGCCGGTCATTTGGATTCACAGCGCGACCGGCGCGGTGCAGCAATTCAACGTGAGTCCTGAAATCCTGAATGATCCGGAAATGCGCTTCCTGAACGGATTGCCCGGACCCGCCCTCCCCATGCCCGCAGGCTTCCCTCGCGATCTGGCGAACGCGTGGTTCGTCAAGTTGGATGAAAATGCCAGCCGCGTCGCTCCGCAGTTTCGCCGGATGGCCGCGATCCCAATCTTCTGCACTGCCGCCGCCGCCGTGCTGAGCGGAAAGACCGCGTATACCGGCAGCAGCGTGGTCTGGCTGTGGATGGGAACGGCGTTTGGAGTCATGGCCGCCTCGCTGCCAACGGTCCTGAGACTCGATCGCCGCCAAGTTGCATGGACGAGGATGCGGACCGCCGCGGAAATTTGCCGCTCGTGCCTGGCTCTTTGGTGGACGCCGGCGCTCTACGAGGTTGTTGGACCAGAGGTTGTGCCCGATCTCGCCGGGATGCTGACGTCGCTGAATTTTCTGAAAATGTCGGATCGCGCGGCGCACAAGAACGATCTCGAAGAATTTAAGCGGCTCTACAGAAGCGAGCGGGTGCAGCATCAGATCGCCTATTTTACGCGCCACGCAAATCACGCGGCCGCGTGGGCGCGCCGATACCGGGTTGTCACCTGGGCGAGCACCATTCTTGCCGCAGGGCTCGACTTCTGGCTGCTGCTCAACGCGCATGGCCTGAACCATTCCATTTCAGCGCGGGTGAGGCCGGAGCTGGCGCTGTCAGTTGCGCTCTTCTTCCAAGTCGCGACCGTGGCCGGGTCGCTCGTGGTGGTCAACGACTATGTGCGCCGCCGGGATCGCTACAGGGAAATGCATCGCATGCTGGTGCAATGGGACAAACAGTTGGAACTATCCGAGACATGGCCGATCGTGCTGCGGATTGCATCCACCGTGGAAAAAGCGTTGCTGGCGGAATTGATTGAGTGGAGATCGCACATCCGGAACCAGAAATTGCCGCAGAAATGAACTTCTGGAATCGCGCCGCCTTGCGGGGCCCGAAGAGTTTCTATTCGATGAAGATCAAGTCTGCGTGCGTCCAGCGGGCCAACGCACCGAGAACCATTGCCGGGAGGCAGACGCGCTGTCCAACTGAGCCACAGCCGCGTCTTCCGCGTCACTTGATCTCGAGTGTTTTCACCCCCGCCGTATTGGCGCCTGCGCTGACGTATCCGATGGCGCCCGCAGTTCTTTCCACGTATCCGATGACTTCGTCATCGGATCCGACCGTTTTCGGCATGGATGCCTTCCCGGTGAAAATCAAGCTGCGATAGTAGGATTGGAGCGCCGCATCCGATCTGCCCAAGTACTCCTTGATGAAGGATTCATGGACGGGGCCGTCCTTTTCGAGCACCGGCTCCACGTGAGTGCCGTCTCCCAATGAATTCGTTTCCCGAAGGAAGATGCTCTTGAGTTCGTAAGCGGTAATCGCCGACGCTTTGATTCTCGAGTTTGCAATGATCTTTACATTCTCTCCCCCACGGACAGAAATAGAGAAGACGCCGAACGAGCATGCAGCGAGGAAGAAGAATCGCAGGGTTCTCATACTCTTGTCCATTTCCTCGTCCCGTCAGAAACTGAATCCGGTCCTGGCGACCAGGGCATTGGTGGCCGGCAACAGCCCGTTTGGATTTTGCTGCCCGTAGAACCCGCGGATCGAGTCAAAGGCTCCATATCCGTCCATAAAATGGCCTTCCAATTTCATGAACCAGTGGCTGGTCAGGTCGAACCGCGCCGTCACGGCACGGTCATACACGTGGTTCGTCGGCAGAGATTTGTCCACGGGCCAGTTCGCGATGAACCAGGAGAAATAGCTGCCGACTTCCAATCGCTTCGAGATTCGATAGGCCGCCGAGCCGTACCAGGAGCGGCTATCCGAGACCGCGTTGAAGGTCACGGCGAGGTCCGTTGAACCGGGGAGGTAGTATCCCACCCATTCGTTGCGGAACTCCCTGCGGTACTCAGCCTCAAATCGCAGGGCCCTCCACGTGTATTGCAGATAATATTGGTAATAGTCGTCTTTGTTGGAATGTTCGCGCTCCTGGGAACCAATCGGCAAAGAGAGCAGCCCGGAAAGGAACGTGATTCCGGCGGAAGATCCCGTCAGCTCTCCATGTCCAGTAATGTGCTGGTTCATCAGGGATGCGCCAACCAAGAGTCCATCGACCGGAGTTTCCCACCTTAAATCTTGACCCTCTACCCATCCGCCATAGGCGTGCAACGTGAGCCCCACCGATGCAAGACCTAAAACGAATCCGCCATACGGATCCTGCCGCCGCTCGCCTCCATAAATCGTGTAATGGAACTTGCCCAGCTTCCGACCAGGCCTGATTCTGCCGTAGATATCTACGCCGGCATGGGAGATCGTTGAAGACCGCAAATCCAACGGGTAGATGGACTGTGGAAGAATGGCCCAGGTGTGCACGAAATCCAAGTCCTGCGTGTCGTTGTACAATCCCAACGTGGTTTTGACAATTCCGGCGCGCACTCCCATCCAGTCCTCGAATCGGTAGTCCAGATAAGCCCAGTCCGCTTCGGGATGCCACTTCCCGATCTGGCCGATGTCGCGATCGTACAACTGCGCGCCGAAACGGAATTTGTCCGTTATGACCATCGACGCATTCAAGCCGAAGTCGGTGAAGGCGCCGCTGCCCTGGCTCGTATTCATCGTCAGCCAGTTGTTCTGGCTTGTATATACGAACCCCTGCGAGCCGAACCCGTGGATTTGAAAGTCGCGCGAGAAGAGTTTGAAGTCTTGCGCCCGCGACATCGTTGGGATCACGGAGATCACCGCGATCCATGCCAGTCGGCTGATCCGCGTGCGCATTGGAAACCTCGCTTTCATTGCCCAGCCCGAGAATTCGTAGCAGCCGTTTTCACCCGATGAATACAACGCGCTAGAGAAACTCAAAACGTCTCCCGAGTTTCCATTTCAAGAGGCGGTTGTTTCTGTGGGGATAGGACCGCGTCCTCGATCGTGGCGATCAGATCCTTGACTTGAAGCGGCTTCGTCACGTAATGATCCATGCCTGCGGCCAGGCATCGTTCCCGGTCTCCCACCATGGCGTGGGCCGTCATGGCGATAATAGGAATGTGCTTCCCGGTGTTTAGTTCTTCCTCGCGGATAGCCTGCGTCGCGGCAAATCCGTCCATTTCCGGCATCTGCACGTCCATCAGGACGATGTCGAAGGTTTCCTTCTCCAGGAGCTTCAGAGCCTCCTTGCCGTTTTCAGCGATCTTCACCGAATGCCCTCTCTTTTCTAGAATCCGGACGGCGAGCGTTTGATTCACCGGGTTGTCTTCAGCCAGAAGGATGTGCAAGCACTTTCGATGTTCTCTCAACGTGTGCTGCGTAACGAGGCCGGTCACTTCCGCCGCGTTGGGTGTCGATCCCAAAACAATCTTGATTGCGGCGAGAAGATCCGAGCGATCGATCGGTTTGTTCAGGTACGCTTCGATCCCGAGTTCCCGGCAGCGCACTGCATCACCGCGGACGCCAGTCGAGGTCAGCATGATCAGTTTTGGTTGTTCGAGCCGAACATCGGATTTGATCCTATACGCCACCTGGAAGCCGTCGATTTCCGGCATCTGGGCGTCAAGAAGCACCAGAGGGAAGGGCCGTCCCAGTATGGCGGCTTGCTCCAAGCTCGATAGCGCGGCGGCCCCCCCATCGGCCAAAACGGGTTTCATCTTCCATGAGGCAACCATCTCCTCCAGGACCCGGCGGTTGGTCCGGTTGTCGTCCACCACGAGCACGGGTACGCCGGCCAGCGCTTGCACGTCCACGGAGTCCGGAACTCTGGATATGCCTTTTGTCATGGCGAAGCGCGCTGTGAAATGAAACGTGCTGCCCTTCTCCAATTCACTCTCCAACCACATTCGTCCGCCCATCATTTCCACGAGTTTCATGCAAATCGTGAGGCCCAGGCCCGTACCACCAAACCGCCGGGTCATGGAATTGTCCGCCTGCGTGAACGGCTCGAAGATCGCGGCCTGCTTTTCCGGAGCGATTCCGATGCCGGTGTCCTGCACCGAAAAGTGGAGCAAAACCTCGGCATTGGACTCTTCTTCTCTTTCTACGCGGAGCACGATTTCCCCCTGCTTTGTGAATTTGATTGCATTCCCAGCGAGATTCACCAGGACTTGGCGCAGGCGCGTGGGATCGCCCTGCAAGCCGTCCGGCACTTCGGGGAATACGTGGCAGACCATTTCCAACCCTTTGTCACAAGCGCGCAGGCCAAGAAGCTTGGCGGTGTTCGTGAGCATGTCTCTCACGTGGAAATCGATGGCTTCCAGCTCCAGCTTTCCCGCTTCTATCTTGGAAAAGTCCAGGATGTCGTTGAGCAACGTCAAGAGGGAGTCCGCTGACATTTTCGCCATATCCAAATACTCGCGTTGCTCCTTGGTCAGCTCCGTATCCAGGACGAGCTCGGTCATGCCGATCACTCCGTTCATGGGGGTGCGGATCTCATGGCTCATGTTGGCGAGAAAAGAGCTCTTGGCCAGACTCGCTTGGACCGCCTGTTCCCTGGCCTTGATCAACTGAGCTTCGACGGTCCTTTGTTCGAGAATGCTTTGAGCCAGCTTGGAGTTCGCCGCCATCAATTCCTGCGTACGCTCCCGGACCCGTTTTTCCAGCATTCCCTGATGTTCCCGGATCTGCATCGACATGGTGTTGAAAGATCCCGTCAGAATTCCGATCTCATCGGTGGATCGGATCGGCAGGGCATGAAAATTGGCTTGTTCGCCCTCGCCGAGTTTTTTGGCAGCCTGAATGAGCGCTTGAACCGGCGCGACGATTCGGCGGGTCATCACCACAAAGACGACCG